>Ga0209571_1000323_pt1 | contig 65856 bp, 59 predicted proteins | sample EBPBio102011_DNA_FD_185866 | JGI IMG/M metagenome (GOLD analysis project Ga0209571, IMG submission 185866) | Wastewater treatment Type I Accumulibacter community from EBPR Bioreactor in Madison, WI, USA - Reactor 1_1/10/2011_ DNA (SPAdes)... | ecosystem: Engineered > Bioreactor > EBPR >... | reverse complement strand
GCGAGCCGGAACAGGACGGCTGTGGCATCGCCTGGCTGATCGGCATGAACCAGCGTCCGATCACCGTGGCGCAGGATGAGCGCTTCGGCTACGCCGTGATCGGCGACGGTACCGATCGTGACGAGACCGATGGCAACACTTACCAGTGCAGCCAGTATGCGCTTGCACATGAACTGGGCCACCTGATGGGGCAGGCGCACAACACCGAGGACGCGGCCGGTCGCGCCGGTGCGCACACCTACTCCTACGGCTATCGCGAAGCGGCCTCCACCGGCTTCTTCACGATCATGGCCTACCCGCGGGACAATACCCAGGCAGGCAATGAAATCGGCAACTTCGCGAATCCGGCGATCAGCGTGTCTGGCCGTCCGACGGGCGTGGCCAATGCATCGAACAACGTCCTGAGCATGAACCAGACGATGCCGATCGTTTCCGGATTCCGTAACACAGTGGTTCCTGTCGCAGGCGGATTGAGCAACGACATCAATGCTGATGGCAGGTCAGATCTGTTCTTCAGATACGGTAGCAGCGGTGGATTGGCAGCGTATTGGGCAATGAATGGCGCGGCGATCGCTAGCGCATCGGCCGCGATCCCTGCGCCAGCCGGCCATGAGGTGGTGATTACGGGGGACTTTAACGGTGATGGCCGAATGGATGTTTTCTGGCAACGTCCGTCGGATGGCAACCTAGTGATGTGGCGCGGCAATGCAACAGGTGGTTTCGACACGGTTGGTGCTGGCGGCGTCGGTGCCGGATGGCGGATTGTCGCTGCGGGTGACATCAATGGGAATGGCGCCAGTGACCTCTTGTTCCGCTACGGAACGAACGGGGGATTGGTGGCTTACTGGCTGATGAATGGCGCCACAATCACGAGTGCGTCCGCTGCCCTGCCTGCACCAGCTGGCCATGAAGTTGTAACGACTGGTGACTTTAATGGTGACGGTCGCCTGGACGTCGTGTGGCAGCGAGCATCCGATGGAAACCTGGTGATGTGGCGAGGCAATGCAACAGGTGGCTTCGACACGGTGGGCTTTGGAGGAGTCGGTGCGGGCTGGCGGATCATCGCGGGTGGTGACATCAATGGTGATGGACGCGGTGATCTTCTGTTTCGCTACGGCACGAACGGAGGCCTCGCGGCTTATTGGCTGATGGATGGGGCTGCCATCGTCGGGATGTCGGCTGCGCTCGCCGCACCGGCGGCGCACGAGGTGGTTGCGACGGGCGACTTCAACGGTGATGGGCGCCTGGACATCGTGTGGCAGCGGGCAGCAGATGGCAATCTCGTCATGTGGCGCGGCAATACCACTGGCGGCTTCGATACGCTAGGTTTCGGCAGCGTTGGTTCCGGTTGGCGGATCATCGACACGAAGTAGCCCAGCTGCGCGTTGGGCGTGCGATCGCCGGCATGGGGTGCCGGCGATCGCGTTTTGGAGTCAAGAGTCCGGCAGGTGCAATGCCTGCCATCGGATCAGAACGATCTCTGGCTTGGACATTGTGCGAACACGGCATCGATTCGATTGCTGACGATGGCGGCTCCGCGGTACACGCCAACCGACACGGGATCGAGTTTATGCTTGCGGCATGCGATCCATGCGGATTTTGCCCGGGTTCTGCTACCCACGGCCTTGATCGCTCTTTATGCCCACTTTCCAAGAACTTTCGTCAGTCCGCATGTCCTGTCCGTGTCCCGTTGGCCGTTAGTTACCTCGATCCGATCCGGATCGGGCGAGGAGTGGGTCATGTCGAGTCTCGATCGAAAGGGTGTCGTTCTGGTGGCGTTGTGTTGTTCACTCTTTTTCCAGGTACAGGCCCACGCCCAGCAGGGGCCAAGGGCGCTGCCGGGAGGCGCCGCGCAAACTGCGGCCTCCAGCAAAGCGGCCTCCGATTCGCTGCGCCCCGAACAGCGCGGCGAGCTGGCGCGGCAGTTCGTGACCAAGTGGGGGAACTACGTCTCCCGGGTGTATGGCGTGCCGGCCCAGACCTGGGCGATGCGCATGGTGCCCAACTTCGTCTCCGCGGATGCTTCGAACCTGAAGAACGCGCTCAAGCGCGACACGTTCGAAGGCGCCATCGCAGAGCTGGCCGGCGTTGGCCAACGTGTATCGGACAATGACGTCATCGATCGCATGGCACGCGCTTCCCTCAAGGTCTCGGCGGTGGACGGAGGGAGGGCCCTATCTGCCGCTGACAAAACGCTGGGCGCGCTGACCAACGATCTCGTGTATACGCCGATTCAGCCGTGCCGGATCATCGATACCCGTTCCACGGGGGCCGGAGCTATTGCCGCCAATAGCACACGCAACTTCATTGCGATCAACGCGTCCAGCTTCACCGGTCAAGGTGGTAGCAGCACAAACTGCGGCACCCTTGGTTTGAATGCGACGGCGGTTGCGATCAACCTGACAGCGGTTACGCCGGCGGGGGCGGGGTACGCCACGGCCTATCCCTATGGAACGACGCAGCCTCTGGCGGCTAGCGTGAACTACGCGGCGGGCGCCATCGTGAACAACGCCTTGATCGTCCAGATCCCGAATCCGCTCGCGAGCTTCGACTTCACGCTTTACACGTTCGCGCAATCGCATTACGTCGCCGACATCGTCGGTTACTTTGCGCCGCCGGTTGCGACCGCATTGCAGTGCGTAGATACCGTAAACACGGTTGTCAGTGTCCCCGCAGGCGGAACACAGAACGCGGTGGCGCCTGCTTGTGCCGCCGGCTACACCCAAACGGCTACCAACTGCGAATCACAGACGTGGCAAATGCCCTTCGTTTACTTCAAGAACGGAGTATGTTCTGCACAGAACAACTCGGCCGGGGCAGCCGAACTTCGCGCTTCCCGTACATGCTGCCGCGTACCTGGTCGCTGAGCGAGTTGGAAGGCTGATGGTGGAAGACGCAAGGCCGGGCGCTCCCTGGCCTTGTGTCCTAGGGGCTCGTCCAAAAGCCACGACGGCTTAGCCGCGCATCGCGCGCGGATCAGGATCTGATCGCCTCATGGGCCTCGATCTGTCATGCAAAATGCAACCCACACTCCCGCTTCAGCCCGAAGAAGCGGGTGTCTTCCTCGCTGAGGCCGGCGGTGAGCGGGCGGGTGGTGTGCACGTCGCCGATCGAGACGTAGCCCTGGTCCCACAGCGGGTGGTAGGGCAGGTCGTGGTGGCGCAGGTAGGCGCCGACGTCACGGTCGGTCCAGTCGGCGAGCGGGTGCAGCTTCCAGCGGCCGTCCTTGCGCTCGAGGAAATCGATGTTCGCGCGTGAGCGGCTTTGGCTGCGGCGCAGGCCGGCGATCCAGGTGCCGGCGCCCAGTTCCTGCAGCGCGCGCTGCATCGGTTCGACCTTGCGCAGGCGGTTGTAGCGGGTGATGCCGTCCACGCCTTCTTCCCAGATGCGGCCCATGCGCGCTTCCATCCAGGCGATGCCGATCTGCGGGCGATAGACCTTGAGGTTGAGCGACAGGCGTTCGACCAGGGTGTCGATGAAGCGGTAGGTCTCCGGGAACAGGTAGCCGGTATCAATGACCACCACGGGGATGTCGGGACGCAGTTGCGTGGCCATGTGCAGCGACACCGCGGCCTGAGCGCCGAAGCTCGACGACAGCACGTGGCTGCCGGGCAGGGACGACAGCGCCCATGCCAACCGGGCCTCGGCGTCGTGGCGAGAGAGCCAGCGGTTGAGCTCGGCCAGTGCGCGGGGATCGTCGGCGGCCGTCGGGTCGGGCGGAGTCATGCGAAGGTCTCGAGCAAGGTGCTTGCGATGGGAATGCCGCTTCTGCGGTCTCGTTCGGGGATGTCGATCACGCCGTCGCGCAGCAGGAAGTCGCCGAAGCCCTCGCCGTCGAGGCGCGCGCCGGCATATCGGGCCAGCAGCGGATCGAGCGCGGCGAGGATGTCGGCCTCGACGATGTTCTCGCGGTACAGCGTGTTCAGGCGCTGGCCGCGATGGTCGGCGCCGAGCATCAGGTTGTAGCGGCCGGGCGCCTTGCCGACGAGCGCGATCTCGCCCAGGTAGGGACGCGAGCAGCCGTTCGGGCAGCCGCTGATGCGCAGGTGGATCGGTGCATCGCTAATGTCGTGCGCCGCCAGCAGGGCGTCCAGCCTGTCGAGGAAGTCCGGCAGGTAGCGCTCGGCCTCGGCCATGGCCAGTCCGCAGGTGGGCAGCGACACGCATGCCAGCGCATTGCGGCGCAGCGGCGAGGCGGTGCGCCAGCCGTCGAGATCATGGGCGGCGGCGAGCGCATCTATCCGCGTACGCAGCGTGGCGGGAACGCGCGCGATCACCAGGTTCTGGTTCGGCGTCATCCGGTATTCGGCGTGCCCGCCATCTGTAAGCAGCAGTTCGGCGATCGCGCGCAGGCCCGAAAGATGCTGCACGGGCGCGCCGCGGCCGTCGAGCACGCCGTCGACGATGCGGCCCGCCGGCAGGCGCAGCGTCAGGTGGGCGTCGCCGTCCCCGCCTTGGGTCCAGCCGAAGCGATCGCCGTTGTGCGAAAAAGCGAACGGTCGCGCCGGGGGGAGAGTGAAGCCGGCGCGCCGTTCAATCTCGGCCTGGAACCAGTCGAGCCCGTGGTCGTCGATCGTGTACTTCAGGCGTGCGCGCTTGCGCACGGCGCGATTGCCGTGGTCGCGCTGGGCGGTGACCACGGCCTCGGCGATCGCGACCACCTGGCCGGGCACGACGAAACCGACCACGCTGCCCAGCCGCGGATACGTTTCCGGATCGCCATGGGTGGCGCCCATGCCGCCGCCGACGGTGACGTTGTAGCCCTGCAGGCCGCCGCCGGCGTCGAGGACGGCGATGAAGCCCAGGTCCTGCGCGAACACGTCGACATCGTTGTACGGCGGCACCGCGAAGCCGATCTTGAACTTGCGCGGCAGGTACTTGTCGCCATAGATCGGCTCGTCCTCCTCGCCGCTGCCGGCCACGCGTTCCTCGTCGAGCCAGATCTCGTAGTAGGCGCGGGTGTTCGGCAGCAGGTGGCGCGAGAGCGCCTCGGCCTGCGCCTGCACCTCTGCGTGGGCGTGCGAGAGATGCGGGTTCGCGGCGACGGCGATGTTGCGGTTGACGTCGCCGCAGGCGGCGAGCGTATCGACCAGCGCGGCGTTGATCGCCTGCATCGTCGCCTTGAGCTCGGTCTTGATCACGCCATGGAACTGGAAGGCCTGGCGCGTGGTGATGCGCAGGCCGCGCTCGGCGTAGTCGCGCGCGATCGCGTCGAACTTCAGCCACTGCGCGGGCGAGACCACGCCGCCGGGCGTGCGCGTGCGGATCATGAAGCTGTAGGCCGGCTCGAGCTTCGCCAGCCGACGATCCTCGCGCACGTCGCGGTCGTCCTGCTGGTAGCTGCCGTGGTACTTGATCAGGGTCTGGTCGTCCTCGCGCAGCGCGCCGGTGACCGGATCGGCCAGGCTTTGCAGCAGCGAGCCGCGCAGGCGGGCGCTCTGCGCCTTGATGTCCTCGACCGAATGCGCGCTCATCAGTACAGGTCCCGCGCGTAGCGGCCTTCGCGCTGCAGTGCGTCGACGCGTTCGCTGGCGGCATCCTGGCCGAGCCCCAGTTGCGTGGCGAAGGCGTCGACCAGCGCCGCATGCACGTCGCGGCCCATCGCCAGCGCGCCGCAGACGTAGACGTGCGCGCCGTTCTCGATCCAGTCGACGAGGTCGCGGGCCTGCTCGCGCAGGCGATGCTGCACGTAGGTCTTCCGCGCGCCATCGCGCGAGAAGGCGAGGTCGATGCGATCCAGTGCGCCGGATTTCAGCGCCCGCTGCCACTCCAGCTGGTAGAGGAAATCGCCGCGGAAATGCGGGTTGCCGAAGAACAGCCAGTGGCGGCCGCTGGCGCCACTGGCTTCGCGATCCTGCACGAAAGCGCGGAACGGCGCGACGCCGGTGCCGGGGCCGATCATGATCACGTCGCGCGCCGCGTCGGCGGGCAGGCGGAAGCGCTCGTTGGGTTCAATGTAGGCGGGAAGCGTGGTGTCGAGGCCGGCGTCGGCCAGCTGGTGCGAGGCGACGCCGAAGCGCGCGAGGCCGTCGCGCGCGTAGGCGACGTGCGCGACCGCGAGGTGCGCCTCGTCGCCGACGACACGCTGGCTGGACGCGATCGAATACAGGCGCGGCTGCAGCGGGCGCAGTGCGGCGACCAGTGCGGCGGCGTCCCAGGCGGCAGGTACGGCCAGCAGCAGGTCGACGACCTGGCGGCCTTCGGCCCAGTGGGCGAAGGCGCTGGTGTCGCCGTTCGCAAGCAGGGTTTGCAGGTCGCGGTCGCCGCTGCGTTCGGCATGCGCGGCCACGAACGGACGCGCCAACCTGGTCAGTTCGCGCTTGCCCCCCAGCCAGTCGCGCAACGCACGTTCCTCGCCGCCATGCGCGACCGCCGCGTCGCCGTCAAGCTTCGCCGCGGCCAGGAGCTCATCGACCAGCGCGTCGGCGTTGCGCGGCCACAGGCCCAGCGCGTCGCCGGGTGCGTAGTGCAGGCCAGAACCTTCCAGCGACAGCTCGATGTGGCGGATGTCCTTGCCGGAGGCGCCACGACCGCTGGTCAGGGTGATGCGCTGGTTGGCCAGCACGGCCGCCGCGAACGGACGGTCGCGGTCGTGGCTGGCGGCGGGTGCCGAGGAGGGGCGCAGTGGCGTCACCGTCGCCAGCGGTTTCAGCGATTCCTTCGCCGCCGCAAGCGCGCGTTCGCGCCAGGGCGTGGCGACGGCATCGATGTCGAGGTCGGCGTCGCCGCGATCGAGCAGGCGGGTGGCGCCGAGTTCGGCCAGTCGCTCGTCGAACTTGCGGCCCACGGCGCAGAACAGCGGATAGCTGGAATCGCCCAATGCCAGCACGGCGTAATGCAGTTGCTCGAGTTTCGGCGCGCGCGGGCCGAGGACGAAGTCGTGCAGCTCGCGCGCATCGTCGGACGGGTCGCCGTCGCCCTGGGTGCTGAGCACGAGGACCAGGTGGCGCTCGGCCTTCAGCTCGCGCACCGGATAGGCATCGGCGCGCAGCAGGCGCACGCCCAGGCCGGCGGCTTCGGCATCGCCGGCCAGGCGTTCGGCCACGCGGCGCGCGTTGCCGGTCTGGCTGCCGTAGACGATGGTCAGCCGCCCCGCCGTCGCCGCATCGGGGCGCGGGACGACGGCGGATGCGGGCTGTGGGGCGCCGCCGCGGCTGGCGAGGCCGGCGGCATAGCCGGACAGCCACCACAGGCCGGCGCTGTCCAGGCCCTGGGTCAGCCGCGCGAGCGCGTCGGCGGTCTCGGCCGGGATCGGCAACGCGGGCTGGGCAACGGGCGGGGACATCGGCGGTCCGGTGGTCCGGTCTCGGCGGGTACGGGCACAGGCTAGGCAACCGCGCGGCGCGCCGGAAAGGACGCTCGGTCATGCCGTCATGCCCTGTGGTGATTTAGGGCCGGCGGGGAGGGGCTGGCTACAATGGCGCCGCATGACCTTCCACCCGCCTTCCCCCGGGCTGGCCGACGGCGACCTTGATCGCCTCGAAGCCGAGAGCCTGCACATCCTGCGCGAGGTCGCGGCCGAGAGCCGCAACCCGGTCCTGCTGTATTCGATCGGCAAGGACAGCTCGGTGTTGCTGCACCTGCTGCTGAAGGCGTTCGCGCCAGCCTTGCCGCCGATCCCGCTGCTGCACGTGGACACCACCTGGAAGTTCCGCGAGATGATCGCCTTCCGCGACCGGCGCGCGGCCGAGACCGGCGTCGAACTGCGCGTGCACATCAACCCGGACGGCGTGCGCGACGGCATCGGTCCGTTCAGTCACGGCGCCAGCGTGCACACCGAGGTGATGAAGACGCTGGCCCTGAAGCAGGCGCTGGAAGCCGGCGGTTACGACGCCGCGATCGGCGGCGCGCGCCGCGACGAGGAGAAGTCGCGCGCCAAGGAGCGCGTGTTCTCGTTCCGCGACGCAAAGCACCGCTGGGATCCGCGACGGCAGCGTCCGGAGCTGTGGAACCTGTACAACGCCCGCGTCGGCGAGGGCGAGAGCGTGCGCGTGTTCCCGCTGTCGAACTGGACCGAGCTGGACGTATGGCGCTACATCGTCCGCGAGGGCATCGACGTGGTGCCGCTGTACTTCGCCGCCGAACGGCCGGTGGTGCGCCGTGACGGCACCTGGATCATGGTCGACGACGAGCGCTTCGTGCTGCGCGAGGGCGAATCGATCGAGCGGCGCCGCGTGCGCTTCCGCACGCTCGGCTGCTATCCGCTGACCGGTGCCGTCGAATCCGACGCCACCGACCTTGCCTCGGTGATCGCCGAGATGGAGACCAGCGCCCAGTCCGAGCGCGCCGGCCGGTTGATCGACCACGCCGACGGCGATTCGATGGAAAAGAAGAAGCGCGAGGGTTATTTCTGATGAGCGCCCGGGCGCCGCACGATTTCCTCCGCCTGATCGCCTGCGGCAGCGTCGACGACGGCAAGAGCACGCTGATTGGCCGCCTGCTGCACGAGGCCGGGCGCGTGCCCGACGACGAAAAGGCGGCGCTCGCGCGTGCCAGCGCCACGCACGGCACGCGCGGCGGCGACATCGACTACGCATTGCTGCTCGACGGCCTCGATGCCGAACGTGAGCAGGGCATCACCATCGACGTCGCCTGGCGCCACCTGCAGACCGCGAAGCGGCGCTTCCTGATCGCCGACTGCCCGGGCCACGTGCAGTACACGCGCAACATGGCGACCGGCGCCTCGGTCGCCGACCTCGCGATCGTGCTGGTCGACGCCACCCGCGGCCTGCTGCCGCAGACCTTCCGCCATGCCGCGATCCTGTCGCTGTTCGGCGTGCGCCACGTGCTGCTGGCGGTGAACAAGATGGACCGCGTCGGCTACGACCGTGCCGTGTTCGACGCCATCGCCACGCGCTTCCGCGACCACGCCGCGAAGCTGGGCGTGCCCGACGTGGTCGCGATCCCGGTCGCGGCGGCAGTGGGCGACAACATCACCCTGCGCTCGCCGGCCATCGACTGGTACCGGGGCCCGAGCGTGCTCGAACACCTGGAAACGGTGGTCGTCGCGCCGCCCGATGCCGGCCAGCCGCTGCGGCTGCCGCTGCAGTCGGTGCTGCGCGACGCCGCGGGCGGTCGCTGGCTGGCGGGGACGCTGGCGGCGGGCACGGTGCGCGTGGGCGATGCCGTGCGCGTCGAGCCGGCCGGCACCCCCAGCCGGGTTGCCGCACTGACGGTGTCGGGCGCGCCTGCGGAGGCCGCGCGGGTCGGGCAGGCGGTGGCGCTGCAACTGGCCGACGATGTCGATGCCGGGCGCGGCCACGTGCTTGCGGCGGCGGATGCGCCGCTCGCGGGCAGCGATCAGGTCGTCGCCGACGTGCTCTGGTTCGACGAAGCGCCGCTGCTGCCGGGGCGGCGTTACCAGGTCAAGCTCGGCGCGCGCACCGTGGGTACCCGCATCAGCGAACTCAAGTTCCGCCACGACCCGCAAAGCCTGCAGCCGCTGGCCGCCAAGCGCCTGGAATTCAACGAGATCGGCGAGATCGTGCTGTCGCTCGATGCCGCGGTGGCGTATGCGCCGTACGCGGAGAACGCCGTGCTCGGCGGCTTCGTGCTGGTCGATCCGATCACCCGCGCCACCGTCGGCGCCGGCATGATCCGCCACGGCCTGCGCCGCGCCGACAACCTCCACTGGCAGGCGCTCGATGTCGATCGCAAGGCGCGCGCCGCGCTCAAGGGCCAGCGTCCGCGCTGCGTGTGGTTCACCGGCCTGTCGGGCGCGGGCAAGTCGACGATCGCCAACCTGGTCGAGCGCGGCCTGCTGGCGCGCGGCCTGCACACCTACCTGCTTGATGGCGACAACGTGCGCCACGGCCTCAATCGCGACCTCGGCTTCACCGACGAGGACCGCGTGGAGAACCTGCGCCGCGTGGCGGAAGTGGCGAAGCTGATGACCGACGCCGGGCTGGTGGTGCTGGTGAGCTTCATCTCGCCGTTCCGCGCCGAACGCGCGGCGGCGCGCGCGTTGTTCGACGCGGGGGACTTCATCGAAGTATTCGTCGACACCCCGCTGGCCGAGGCGGAGTGGCGCGACGTGAAGGGGCTGTACGCGAAGGCGCGCAGCGGGCGCCTGCCGAACTTCACCGGCATCGACTCGCCCTACGAGCCGCCGGAGCACGCCGAGCTGGTGCTCGACACCACGCAGGCGCCGGCCGACGCGCTGGCCGAGCAGGTGATCGCGGCGCTGCTGGATTGACCGGCGCCGGTTCGCTTGAGGCGGTGACCGGTTCCGCTCGAGTGCGTCGCCTTCCCGCGTGCGCAAGCGGGTGGGCTAGGCGTGCGTTGGCTGAGGGCCCAAGTGCCCTCATCCGCCCTTCGGGCACCTTCTCCCGCGAGCGGGAGAAGGGCCAGGCAGCGTCCTCGACCACCGTTCGGATGCCTGCTCCTGCACGCAGGAGAAGTTGCAGGACGTGCCCTCATCCGCCCTTCGGGCGCCTTCTCCCGCAAGCGGGAGAAGGGCCAGGCAATGTCCTCGACCACCGTTGGGGCACGTGCTCCGGCGCGCGGGAGGAGAGGCAAAAAGAAGGCCGGGCATTGCCCGGCCTTCGTCGATGCGCGGAAACGGCGCGGTCAGCGCTTGTTGCGGACCAGGCCGACCAGCACCAGGATCACGATTGCGCCCACCAGCGACGCCAGGAACCCGACCGGTGCGCCCGGCGAGTACCAGCCCATCGTGCGCCCCACCCAGCCCGCCAGCAGCGCACCGGCAATGCCGAGCACCGTGGTCAGGATGATGCCCATGCGGTCGCGGCCCGGCTTGAGCAGGCGCGCGAGCACGCCGACGACAAAGCCCACCAGGATGATCCACAGCCAGCTGCTGCCACCGAATACACCTTCCATACCGTCCCCTCGTGTCGTGGATGTCGCGGCGAAGCTTGGCAGGACGGACGCCGCGGCGCCAGTCCTGCCGCGCCCGGGTCAGCAGCAGCCGTGGTCGCCGTGGCGGGTGCCGCTGTCGGCGGCCACGGCCGAGCCACTGGTCTCGCCGCGCTGGCTGGCGAGGTGGTGTTCGGCGATCACGCGCGCCACCGACGCGGTGATCTTCTTGCCCATCGGGATGTGCAGGAACTCGTTCGGGCCGTGCGCGTTGGAGTGCGGGCCGAGCACGCCGGTGATCATGAACTGCGCGCCGGGGAATTTTTCGCCGAGCATGCCCATGAACGGGATCGAGCCGCCTTCGCCCATGTACATCGCCGGCGCGCCGAAGAACTCGCGGCTCGCGGCATCGATCGCCTGCTCCAGCCATGGCGACATCGCCGGCGCGTTCCAGCCGCTGGAGGCCTTCTCGAGCGCCAGCGTCACCTGCGCGCCGTTGGGCGGATCGCGCAGCAGTTCGGCCTGCAGCAGTTCGCCCGCGCGCTTGCCGTCCAGCGTCGGCGGCAGGCGTAGCGACAGCTTGACCGCGGTGTGCGGGCGCAGCACGTTGCCGGCCGAATCCAGCGACGGCATGCCGCCGATGCCGGTCAGCGACAGCGCCGGGCGCCAGGTGCGGTTGAGCACGAGTTCGGTGAGGTCGCCATCCATCGGCACCAGACCGGGCACCATCGGGAACTTGTCGTAGACCGCGGTGCCGAGCACTTCGGCCGCGCGCTTCGCCTGCGCCAGCCGCTCGGCGGGGATGTCGGCGAACAGGCCGTCGAGCAGGATCCGCCCGGTCATCGGATCCTCGATCCGCGACAGCAGCTGGCGCAGCAGGCGGAAGCTCGAGGGCACGATCCCCGAGGCATCGCCCGAGTGCACGCCTTCCTCAAGCACCTTCACCGTGAGGTTGCCGCCGGCCAGTCCGCGCAGCGACGTGGTGCACCACAGCTGGTCGTAGTTGCCGCAGCCCGAGTCCAGGCACACCACCAGCGACGGCTGGCCGATGCGGTCGGCGAGATGGTCGACGTAGGCCGGCAGGTCGTAGCTGCCGGACTCCTCGCAGGCCTCGATCAGCACCACGCAGCGCGCGTGCGGCACCTGCTGTTCCTGCAGTGCGAGGATCGCGGCGAGCGAACCGAAGATCGCGTAGCCGTCGTCCGCGCCGCCGCGGCCGTAGAGCCTGTCGTCGCGCAGCACCGGCGTCCACGGGCCGAGGTCGTCGTCCCAGCCGGTCATCTCCGGCTGCTTGTCGAGGTGGCCGTAGAGCAGCACGCAATCGTCGTTGCTGCCGCCATGCGTGGCCGGGATGTCGATGAAGATCAGCGGCGTGCGGCCTTCCAGGCGCACCACCTCCAGCTGCATGCCCGGGATCGGCTGCGCCCGCGCCCACGTCTCCATCAGCCGCACCGCATCGTCCATGTAGCCATGCGCCACCCAGTCGGCGTCGAACATCGGCGACTTGTTGGGAATGCGGATGTATTCGACGAGCTGCGGGACAATCTCGTCGTCCCATTTCCCGGCGACATAGCGGTCGATCTTGCTGGCATCCATGGGCTGCGGTTCCGATCCGGACAGAACACCGATTCTACCGCGCGGCCCGTGTAGGGGATTTCCTACCGCGGCGTGCGGCGTCGCCCGGCCCCGATCCTGCCCGGATGGCGATGGTCATGGCCATGGCGGATGCGGACACTGTCCCTGCCGGCCGGGAACTGCCCGCCGGGGAACGGAAGCCACCTACACACCACGGAGTATCCACATGAACACCTTCAAGACCCTGTTCGCCTCGCTGCTGCTGTCGCTGGCCCTGCTGGGCAATGCGTTCGCCAACGAGAAGGTGAACATCAACACCGCCGATGCCGCCACGCTCGAGCGCGTGCTGAAGAACATCGGCCCGGCCAAGGCCGAGGCGATCGTCGCCCACCGCAAGGCCAACGGTGCGTTCCGCAGCCCGGAGCAGCTGGCGGACGTGAAGGGGATCGGCCTGCGCACCGTGGAACTGAACCGCGAGCGCATCGTGGTCTCCAGCGCGCGCCCGGATGCGCCCGCCGCCGGCACCACGGGTGGCCGGCCCGCCGCACAGAAGCCCTGACCAGCACGCTGCCGGGCCCGCAGGGACGCGGGCCCACAGCCGGACGCACGGATGCAGCGTGGACCGGCAGGATGCCGTCACAGGGACGTACCCGCCGCCCGTTCCATGCCAGGAAGGCATGGCCGGGCGGCATCTTTGTTGGCGCGGACCGCAGCGGCGTCGCCCGGTGCGCGGGCGGACGCAGTCGATACACCGATACACTGGCGCCATGCCTGCATCGACGCGCGTGATCCCGGCCAACGAATACCGCCGCATGCGCTGGCGCAACGGCGCCGGCTGGACCCGCGAGATCCACGCCGAACCATCGGCGGAGGACTGGACCTGGCGCCTGTCGATCGCGGAGATCGAGCAGGACGCGCCGTTCTCCTGCTTCCCCGGCGTCGATCGCGAGCTGGTGCTGCTGTCGGGCAACGGCCTGCGCCTGTGCTTCGACGATGGCCAGGCGCTGGTGCTGCATCCGCCGCACCAGCGCCTGCGCTTTGCCGGCGAGCGCGTCGTGCACGGCGAACTGGTCGACGGACGCACCGAGGATTTCAACCTGATGTGGCGCCGCGACGCGGTCCGCGCCGAGCTGTGGCACCGGCCGCTGGTGGGGGCGATGGCGGTCTTCGTCGATCCCGGATCGACCTGGGTCCTGCACCTGCTGGCCGGGCATGCGCGGATCGAGGGCGGCGCGTCGTTGCCGGCGCTGGCCGCGGGCGATACCGCGCTCCTGCAGTGTGGCGCCACGCGCGAACGCCACCTGGTCGACGGTGGCGGCGAAGCGCTGCTGGTGCGGATCGACCCGGTCGAGGCCGCGCGAACTCCGGGTCAGTAGACGTCGCGTCGGTAGCGCCCGGCGTCGCGCAGGCGGTCGACGGCGTCCGCGCCAAGTGCCTCGCGCAGCACCGCGTCGACCCCGGGCGCCATGCCTTCGAGGCTGCCGCAGACGTACACGCTGGCACCGTCGTCGATCCAGTCGCGCAACAGGTCGGCCTGCGCGCGCAGCGCGTCCTGCACATGGCGATGCGGGCCGCCGTCGCGCGAATACACCAGGTCGACCTGCGCCAGCAGGCCGTCGCGGCGCCAGCGCTCGAGGTCGTCGAGGAAGAAGGCGTCGTGCGCGCGCTGGCGTTCGCCGAACAGCAGCCAGTTGCGCGCCGCGCCCGCCGCGACGCGCGCCTTGAGCAGGGCGCGCAGGCCGGCGATGCCGGTGCCGTTGCCGATCAGGACGAGCGGCCTCGCGTCGCCGGGCGGATGGAAGTTCGGGTTGGCGCGGATGCGCAGGTCGATGGCGCCGCCGACCGTCGCCTCGTCGCACAACCAGCCGCTGCCCAGGCCGGGGCTCCCGTCGTCGCGCGTCATCCGCCGCACCAGCAGGTCGAGCGTGCCGTCGGCCGGCAGCGACGCGATCGAGTATTCGCGGTGCGGCAGTGGCGTCAGCATCGCGGCCAGCGCCTGCGCGTCCAGCGGCGCCGCTGCGTCGATCCGCGGCAGCTGCGCGCGCGCAAGCGCATCGCGCAGCGTGGTGCGGGCGCCCTGGAACACCACCGTCGACTCGCCCGCCCATCCATGATCCGACACCAGCGCCTCGATGCTGGCCGCGGGCTGGCGTGGGCCGATCTCGGCGATGTCGCCGGCGGTCCACGCCGGCATGTCGCCCGGCGGCGGCCGCAGGACGAGGTGGAACACCGGCCCGCCGACGCTGCCGGGATTGAGCCGGCGGCGCGCCTGCAGCGTCCAGCGCTGGTACTGCGGTGGCGTCCAGTCGGGCAGGTCGGGCATGTCGGCGGCGAGCGCGAGGTGGTGCTGCCAGTGACGCAGCGCGCCGGCATCGCCATTGTCGACCTCGACCAGGTCGAACAAGGGCGTCGCTCCGCCCTGGCGCAGCCAGTGGTCGAGCGCGTGGCCGAAGCCGCAGTAATGCGCATAGCTGCGGTCGCCCAGCGCAAGCACCGCGTACTGCAGACGATCGAGCGCGGCGTTGCCGGCCATCACGTCGCGGACGAAGGCGAGCGCGGGATCGGGCGCGTCGCCTTCGCCGGTGGTGCTGGCGACGAACAGCGCGCGCCGCGTGCGTGACAGCAGCGCGGCATCGACGTGGCCCAGCGGCCGCGCGACGACCTGCACGCCCGCCGCCGCCAGCGATGCCGCGGTCTGGCGCGCGAGCGCGTGTGCCTCGCCGGTCTGGCTGGCATGCGCCACCAGCCACGGGATCGGTCCGCCGTCGGCAATGGTCGTGGCGGGAGCCGAGGCCGCGCGTGCGCGCCGCCACTGCCAGGCGCAACCGACGAGGTAGAGCAGGGTGATTCCGGCGGCCCAGGCCCAGGCCCGCGGGGACGGCGGCGCCGGCCACCAGGCCTCGTCGTGCCAGGCCAGCAGCGCGAAACAAGGCACGACCACCAGCAGCAACGCGAGCGCATTGCCGATCCACGCACGCGATTGCGTGGCCGTTCCGTGCGCGTTGCTCATGCGGCGATCCACGCGTCGAACCGCGGCGTGGCGAGGATGCGCCGGGCGCCGTCCGCGCCGGCCAGCGCGAAACGCGCGGCCAGGCCTTCGCGTTGCGCGACGACCAGTCCGAGTTCCGCGCCGATCACGGTCAGCGCCGTGGCCCAGGCATCGGCACGCATGGCCTGGCGCGCCACCACGCTGACCGCGAGCGGGGCATCCTGCACCGGCTGGCCGCTGCGCGGATCGAGGGTGTGCGCGTAGGCGCGTCCACCGGACTCGAATTGCTGCCAGCGCGGACCCGAGGTCGCCACCGCTGCGTCGTCGAGCGCCAGCACGCAGGGTGGCGCGTCGTCGTCGTCGCCGGTCTCCACCAGCACCCGCCACGGCGTGCCGTCGGGCTTGCGGCCGAATCCGCGCAGTTCGCCGCCGACGTCGACCAGCGCGGCCGTGATGCCCGTCCGTTGCAATGCGTCCACCACGACGTCGGTGCCGTAGCCTTTCGCGATCGCGGAGAGGTCGAGCGTGGCGTCGCCGGGTTGGCGCAGGCGCGCGGCATCGGCATCGAATTCGAGGCGCGTCCAACCCACGCGTGCGTGCGCGGCGGCCAGCACGTCGTGCGCGGGCACGGCGCGCGCCGCGGCATGCGCACCGAAGCCCCACGCGGCCACCAGCGGCGCGACGGTGGGGTCGAACGCGCCGTCGCTGGCGCGCGCGACCTCGAGCGCGCAGGCCAGCACGTTGCGGAAATCGTCGGGCAAGGCGTGCCATTCCCCGGCATCGGCACGATTGAAGCGCGAGAGGTCCGACGCCGGCTCCCAGGTGCTCATCTGCGCGACGACGGTGTCCAGCCGTGCCTGGATACCCGCGTGCAGGCCGTCCAGCGCCACGTTGCGCGCGGCCACCAGGTCCACGCGCCAGCGCGTGCCCATGGTTTCGCCGTACAGCGTGTGCACGACCGGCGTGGCGGTGGCGGTGGAGGACATGGCGGGCGCTCGAGGGGCGGGTGCGGATGTCGCATCGGCCCGCGGACAGGCAGGCCGAGGCGAAGGCGACGCGCCCGGCGCGGCTCGGCTTACTGCGGCAGCACTTCCAGCGTGACCACGTAGCCCAGGCGTCGCTGCGTCGCCTGAGGCACCGTGGTCTTGTCGTCCTGCATGCTCGTCTCCAGCCAGTACACGCCCGCTTCCGGCCACGTCACCTTGAGCAGGCCCTCGGCATCGGTGGTGGCGGAGATGCCGTCCTGCGCGTTGCGGTAGCGCGTGCCGCCACGAATGATCTCGAATTCGAGTCCGGCGGCGGGCTTGCCGTCGAGCAGGAAGCGGAACGTCGCTTCCTCGCCCGCGGCCAGGTCGTTCGGGTGCGTTACCGGCGCCAGTTCGATGCCCTTGCCGGTGGGCGCGAGCGCGGTCGTGTCCGGCGCGCCGTTGGTGACGAAGGTTTCGACTCGGCTGGCGCCTTCGGTCACCTGCAGGTTCTTCGCGTCGGCCGGCACCTTGCTGGCCAGCTCCGCAGGCGTGGCGTTGCGCAGGAAGCCGCCGCGCGTCTCCGGCGGCGCGCCCGGACCCGTGGTCGGCTTGCCCTCCTGCTCGGCCCTGGCCTTCGCGGCGAGGCTTTCGGGCGTGTCCCAGCGTGCCGACAGGCCGGCACTGGCGTTGCTGATGCGATAGGTGCCGACCTGCTGCAACTGCAGGTCGAAGGTACTGCGGTACTTGCCGGTGCTGGCGTTCCTGAGTTCGACGGGCTTGCCGTCCGGGCCGGTGGCGGTGACGTTGTCCAGGCGCATCGGCACGTGGTCGGGGAAGAACAGCTGGTTCGACACCGCGCCGTCGAAGGTCACCCACACATCGTTGCCGTTGACCACGGCCTGGGACGGGACGATCCATTGCTTGTGCGCGGAGGCCGACAGCGGCGCGAGCGCGGCGAGGGCGAGGACGAGGGCGGTGCGGAGTTTCATCGGTGTGTTCCTGCGATGGAATCGGGAATCGGGAATCGGGAATCGGGAATCGGGAATCGGGAATCGGGAATCGGGAATCGGGAATCGGGAATCGGGAATCGGGAATCGGGAATCGGGAAGGCTGGCGATGTGTCGTTCCGGACGGAGTGAGGAATCGGCCGTTGCCTCGCGTCACGAGCGGAGACGGCGCACATCCCCCACGTCGTCCGCGAGGACCGCCTCGACCTTCAGGGCGCGAGCCGCAGCGTGACCTTGCCCAGTTCGCTGCTGCCCTGGGCCTGGCCGGACTGTGCGCGCGTCGCCGGCCACGAGAACGGGATCTTCAGCAGCTCGCGCCCGCCCACTTCGCGCACCGCCTCGACCACCAGCGTGTAGTCGCCGGCGGGCAGGTTGCGCAGCGCGGGATGGCGCGTGTCGAGGTGCAGCGCATGCTGGCCGGCGGGTCGGGTCGGCCCGGTCACGCCGTCCACCGGCACCTTCAGCGTGCGCCCGGACTTGCGCCACCACTGGCGCAGGTCGGGCAGCCACTTGGTGCCGTGGCCTTCGGCGGTGTCCTTGCTCATGTACCAGACCGCGAGGTTGGCGGCGTGCTTCTGCTGCGCATCCTCGAGGAACACCGCGACATAGGGGCGATGGTATTCGGCAACCCGTAGCTGCGGGATCTCGACGTCGATGTCGAGGTCCGCGGCGAGCGCGGGCGTGGCGTGGGCGGTGAGCAGTCCGCCGAGGGCAATGGTCAGGCGTGCGCGCATGGAAGTCTCCCGTCGGTGGATCGTGTCGATCGATGGCGTGTCAGTGGATGAAGAGCAGGGCCAGCAGCACCGGCACCAGCAGGCCCAGGCCCACCCAGGGCCAGGTGCCCGGTCGCTGCCGGGCGTGCATCTGCAGCAGGAACAGGCCAGTGACGGTGAACACCACGCAGGCGATGGCGAACACGTCGATGAACCAGCCCCAGGCCGGGCCGGCATTGCGGCCCTTGTGCAGGTCGTTGAGGTAGGAGATCCAGCCACGGTCGGTCCGTTCGTACTCCACGTCGCCGGTGGCGCGGTCGATGCTGACCCACGCATCCGCACCGGGGCCCGGCATCGACAGGTAGACCTCGCCTTCCGACCATTCGGCCTCGCGCGTGCCGGCGCGTGCGTCGAGCGTCGTTGCCAGCCAGCCCGCGACCGGCGCGGGCAATGGCGCGTTGCCGTCCGCGTGGCCGTCCAGCGCCTCGCGCAGCGGGGCCGGGAGCGTCGCGGTGCGGTTGTCGACGCGCGGCGTGCCCTCGATCTTCGAGGCGTGGTTGAGGGTGATGCCGGTGACCGCGAACAACAGCATCCCCACCAGGCAGACGGCCGAGCTGATCCAGTGCCACTGGTGCAGCGTGCGCAGCCAGAAGCCGCGGCGCTGCGGTTGCGCGGCAGGATCGCTCATGGCGGGGATCGCGTCGGTCGGGGCGGGCAGGCTGGGATCATGTCGGCATGGACGGAGGCGGTGGTGGATCGCGTCAGAACCGGAACGTCGCGCTCAGCACCGCCGAGCGCGCATCGCCCGGCGTCGCCCAGCCGTTGTTGCGGATGCGCAGGTAGTACGCCTCGTCGAACAGGTTGCCGATGTTCAACTGCAGGCCGAACTGGGCGTTGACCTGGTAGGCGACCATCGCGCGGTGCACCCAGTAGGCGTCGCTGGTGAACAGCGTGGCCGGCGTGGTGCTGCCCGCCGCCGGCAGGCTGTTGTTGTTGAGATGGAACGCGCCCTGGTAGGTGGCGCCGTAACCGAGTGTCCAGTCGCCCAGCTGGTAGGTGGTCCACAGGCTGGCCGAATGCTCGGGCGTGGCCAGCAGCGGGTTGCCGCGCAGCGGGTCGGGAAACGCGGCGCTGTTGGCGCAGGCCGTGCCGGGGTTGGCGAGGCAGTAGTCGGACACGCCCTGCAGCACTTCGCTGTCGAGATAGGTGTAGTTGGCGAACACCGACCATGCACGGGTCAGGTGGCCGGCCACGCCGAGCGCCACGCCCTGCACGCGCGCGCGGCCTTCCAGCGACTGCTCGCCGGACGGATTGAGCGGATCGGGATCGTTGACGCGGTAGTTGCGGCGCTCGTTGCGGAAGGCGGCGGCGGTCAGCGCGAGGTGGCCGTCGAGCAGGTCCCACTTGGTGCCCAGTTCGATGTTCACCGCGGTTTCGGGATCGACCGTGCAGTTGGCGGTGCCCGGGGTGGTGGTCGGCGTGCTCGCGGTGCAGCTGCCGTTGACCGAGGCCTTCGACGGCGTCTTCGCATTCGCGTAGGACAGGTAGACCGAGCCGTTGGCGGTCGGCTTGAACACCAGGCCGGCGCGGTAGGAGAACAGGTCGTCCTCGTTGCGCGCGACCTGGTTGCGGCCGAGGATCGCGCCGATGTTGCTGTTGTCAGGGCTGGGGTTGGCGACGGTCGGCGCGGTGTAGGTCTTGACCTGCCAGGTCACCGACGAGCCTTCGTTGTGCTCGAAGCGCGCGCCGAGGTTGAGCCGCCAGCGCTCGCCGAACTTCAGCGTGTCGAACACGTACGCGGCCTGGTTGCTCAGCGTGCCTTCGGTGCGGCCCGTGAGGACATGGTGGTAAGGGCCGGTCCAGCGCGAATCAGGCCGGTACAGGTCCATCGTCGGCAAGGCCACCGGGCTGCCGTCCGGGTTGCGGAAGACGCTGCCGGTGTCGAGGTCGAAGGTCTCGCGCGAGAACGACACGCCCGCGACCAGGGCGTGCTCGATCGCGCCGGTGCGGAACCCGGCGGTCAGGTCGGTCTGGCTGATCGCGATGGCGTTGCTGGTGTCGCGCACATAGCCGCGCGGGCCGCTGGGCTGGTAGCGGCCCTCCGGCGCGCAGGCCGCGCCGGTGGCGATGTTGATGCCGCCGGCGAGGCACCACGTGCCCTGCACCGCATCCACGATCGACAGCTGGTCGACCTTCTGGAACCGCGCGAGGCTGCGCAGCCGGAGGTCGTCGCTGAAGTCGTGCTCGAACACGCCGGTCAGCATGTCGACGTCGATCTGCTGCGTGTCGACGTTGCGGTAGCCGTAGTAGTTGCTGGTGGCGACGCCCGGGATCGGGCCGTCGTTGCGCACGTTCATGAAGTACGGCACGCCGTACTGCGGGGTGTTCTCGTCGTGCTGGTGCAGGTAGGACAGCGTGAGCCGCGTGCCGGAGCCGAGCCCGAACGCGATCGACGGCGCCACGCCCCAGCGCTTGAACTGCTCGACGTCGCGGCCCGGCACGTCGTTGCGGTGCGCCATCGCGTTCAGGCGCAGGGCAGTGCCGTTGCCGAAGTCGATGTTGTCGTCGCTGGTGAAGCGGGCGAAGCCGTCGCTGCCGGCAGCGACGGTGAACGCGTGCAGGTCGCCCTGGCCGGCGGCCTTGCTGACCAGGTTGATGTTGCCGCCGACCGAACCGGCGCCGGACATCGCCGAGTTGGCGCCGTTGACCAGTTCGATCGATTCGAGGTTGAAGTTGTCGGTACGCGTGTACTGCGCGCTGTCGCGCACGCCGTCGGTGGTGATGTCGCTGCCTGCGGTGAAGCCGCGCAGGTTGATGCTGTCGCCGTAGCCGCCGCCGCCCTCGCCGGCGCCGAAGGTGATGCCGGGCAGGGTGCTCAACACGTCGCGCAGGCCGATCAGCGCCTGCTGGTCCATGACCTCGCGGGTGACCACGGTGATCGTCTGCGGCGTCTCCAGCAGCGGCTCCGTGTACTTGACCGAGGACGGCTTGACGACGCGTTCGCCGTGCACTTCGACGGCGTCGAGCTGGGTGGCCTGCGGTTCGCCGGCGGTTTCGGCGAGGGCCGGGGTGGAGATCGCCAGCAACAGGGCCGGCGCAAGCGGGGTCAGGCGTGGGGACATGGAAGTTCGCTCATCGGAGTGGGCCCCGTTGGCGATGGCTACAGGGAGGAACGGCGGGATCGGGCATGCCGCGGGCCGGGCGCCGGCGCCGCGCGGGATTCGTCGGGGAGATGCTTCGCCCGGGCTTCGGACGGGCACGCCGCGGCGGGCGTCAGCCCGGGATCGGCGGGGACTGCGCGCGCGCCTGCAGTGGCCGGCGCGGCGTGGCGCTCGCGGCGGGTTGTCCGGTCCGGCCCGGTCCGCGGGCGAGGCAGGGGCCGGGACCGGTCGCGCGCGCGGACGCGGCGTCCGGGTCGCCGCAACCGCCGTCAACCACCTGCAGGGCCACGCCGGGATCGGTGTCGGCGGGCAGAAGGGGTGCCCCAGCTGCGCCAGGGCGCTCGGCGGTCTCGGGCTGCGCGGCCACCGCCACGGCGATGACGGTCTCGGCATCGACCGCCAGCAGCGGCCCCACCGCCCGCGCGGCCATCGGCAGGCCGGCGACCAGCAGCGCCAGCACCAGGCCCAACACCGCGCCGGCACGTCTGGCCAGCGGTTGGGAAAGCAGCGGGTGGCGGGAAAGGTGCGGCACGCAGCGGGGTCTCGACACCGGCAGTCGGGCCGGGCAGGCGTGCAGATTAATGAGAATTATTCGCCTTTGCAATCCAGTCCGCCAGGCGTGCTGCGCGGGTCAGCCGCGGTCGTCGCGAGCCCAGATCCCGCCATGCTCGACCTTGACCGGGAACTTCGCGACCGGCACGTAGGCCGGCGCGCACAGGGCGCGGCCATCGCGGATGTCGAACTTCGCGCCGTGCAGGATGCACTCGATGGTGGCATTGCCGGCGTCGTACTCGCCGGCCGACAACTCGAATGCCTCGTGGCTGCACAGGTCTTCCAGCGCGTACAGGTCGCCGTCGTGGTTGAACACCACGATGCCGGCGCCGGTCACTTCGTCGAAGGCGCTCTTCATTTCACCGGGGAGCAACTCGCCGGTGGCGCACACGAAGGTCCAGGCCTCGCTCACAGCGCTTTCTCCAGCACCTCGAAGCGCAGGTCGTCGCGCAGCGGGATGCCGAAGCGCGCGTCGCCGTAGGGAAACGGCTTGAACACGCCCGTGCGCCGGTAGCCGCGGCGTTGGTAGAACGCGATCAGGGTGTCGCGCACGTCGATCACGGTCATCCGCATCGCCGGCAAGGCCCAGTCCTGGCGCACCACGCGCTCGGCTTCGGCCAGCAACTGCTTGCCCAGGCCACTGCCCTGCAGGTCGGGACGCACCGAGAACATGCCGAAATAGCCGGCGCCGCGGTCATCGGACACATGCGCGCAGGCGAGCAGGCCGTCCGCGCCCTCGACCACCAGGATGCGGCTGCGCGGCCGCGCGATGTCGGCGAGCAGCACGCCCGGGTCGATGCGTTCGCCGTCGAGCAGGTCGGCCTCGGTGGTCCAGCCGCGGCGGCTGGCGTCGCCACGGTAGGCCGACGTCACCAGTGCGACCAGCGCGGGCACGTCTTCGGGGGTGGCATCGCGGAAGGTCGGCGGCGGCATCCGCGCATTCTAGCCATCCGCCGCGGCGGGCGCCCTGGGCGACGGCCGGCCTCAGGCCAGGAGTCGGCGCACCTTGCGCAGCGCGGCGACGAAGGCGTCGATCTCCGCGTGCGTGTTGTAGAACGCGGCCGATGCGCGGCAGGTGGCGGCCACGCCGTAGAACTGCAGCAGCGGGTGCGCGCAGTGCTGGCCGGAGCGCACGGCCACGCCCTCGAGGTCGAGCAGGGTGGCGAGGTCGTGCGCGTGCGCGCCGTCGACCACGAACGACACCACCGCCGCCTTCCCGGGCGCGCGGCCGATGATGCGCAGGCCCTCGATCCGGTCGAGTTCCTCGGTCATCTGCGCCAGCAGCTGCGCCTCGCGCGCCTCGATGGCGGCCATGCCGACGCCGTCGAGGTAGGTCGCCGCCGTGCCGAGGCCGACGAACCCGGCGATGTTGGGCGTACCCGCCTCGAACTTGTGCGGCGGCGCGTTGAACACGGTGCCGTTGAAGCTCACTTCCTTGATCATCTCGCCGCCACCCAGGAACGGTGGCATCGCCTGCAGGTGCTCGTGTCGCGCCCACAGCGCGCCGGTGCCGGTGGGCCCGCACATCTTGTGGCCGGTGAAGGCGTAGAAGTCGCAGCCGATCGCGGCGATGTCCACCGGCCGGTGCGGCACCGCCTGCGAGCCGTCGATCACGGTGACGATGCCGTGGCGGCGCGCCTCGCGGCAGATCTCGCGCACCGGATTGACCGTGCCGAGCACGTTGGACACGTGAGTCACCGCCAGCAGCTTCACGTCCGGCGTCATCGCGCGGCGCAGCGCATCGAGGTCGAGCAGGCCTTCGGGCGTGATCTCGGCCACGCGGATGGTCGCGCCGGTGCGCTGGGCCACCAGCTGCCAGGGCACGATGTTGGCGTGGTGCTCCATGCGCGAGACGAGGATCGTGTCGCCCGCCTTCAACTGCGGCAGCGCCCACGAATACGCCACCAGGTTGATTGCGAACGTGGTGCCGCTGCACAGCACCAGCTCGTCGGCGCGGACGTTGAGGAAGCGCGCCAGGGTCGCGCGCGAGGCCTCGTAGGCCTCGGTCGCCTCGGCGCCGAGCGCGTGCACGGCGCGGCTGACGTTGGCGTTGTGGCGCCGGTAGAAACCGTCGACGGCGGCGACCACCGCCTCCGGCTTCTGGCTGGTGTTGGCGTTGTCGAGGTAGACCAGCGGCTTGCGGTGGACTTCGCGCGACAGGATCGGGAAGTCGCCGCGCACGCGGGCCCAGTCGATCGGGGCACCCCCCTCTCCCGCTGGTCGGTGAGGGTGGCCCGCTTGCACGGCATTGCCGTGCGGGTCATCCGAACGCCCGGCGTGTTGCGCCGGGTCGGAAAAGGGGCCGGAAGGAGGGGAGGCGGGCGTCGACATGCGATCAGCCTCCCAGCGCTTCCAGCGCCGCGTCGATGCGCGACTGCAGCCGCTCGCGCAGCGGCACGTCCTCGATCGCCACCAGCGGCTCGCGGCAGAACGCCGCGGTCAGCAGTTGCCGTGCCTCGTCCAGCGGCAGCCCGCGCGAGCGCAGGTAGAACAGCGCGTTGGCATCGAGCTGGCCGACGGTGGCGCCGTGCGCCGCCTGCACCTCGTCGGCGTGGATCACCAGCACCGGCTGGGTATCGACTTCGGCGTCGGCCGACAGCAGGAGGTTCTTGTTCGACAGCCGCGCATCGGTGCCATCGGCACCGGCGTGGAGGGTGATGCCGCCGTGGAACACCACGCGCCCGCGACCGGCGCCGATGCCGCGCCACTGCAGGTCGCAGCGAGTATCTCGGGCGAGGTGCGCGATGCCCAGGCGGGTGTCGACGTGGCGGCGGCCGGCGGCGAGCAGCACGCCGTTCGCGGACAGTTCGGCGTGCTCGCCTTCCAGGCGCACGTCGAGCTCGTGGCGCGACAGCGCGCCGCCGAGTTCGAGGTCGACGCGACGGTAACGGGCGTCGCGCGACAGCCGCGCATCGGTCCGCGCGAACAGGGTGGCGCCGTCCGCGGCCTGCTGGATGCGCGCGTGTTCCAGTTGCGCCGACTCGCCGGCCACTACCACCAGCACGCTGTTGTCGAGGTGCCGGTGCTCGCCGGACGCCAGGTGGTGCTCGGCCAGGCGCAGCACCGCGCCGGCGCCCAGCTCGATGCGATGGCGCAGGTGCCAGGCCAGGTCGTTTGCATCCGGCGCGCCCACGAACACCAGGTGCACGGTCGCGTCGACGCGCACGCCGGCCTCCACCCGCAGGCAGGCGCCGTCGCGCGCGAGCGCGGCGTTGAGGTGCGCGAACACGGCATCGCCCGGCGTGACGTTGCCTTCGCGCTCCGCGGGGAGGTCGTCGGCGGGTGCATCGACGGCGCCTGCCGCGAGCGACACGCCGGCCTGCAATGCGTCCACGCGCGACAGCGCGGCGTCGAACTGTCCGTTGACGAAGACCAGCCGTGGCGCGGGAACATCGGCGAGCAACGCCGGATCGAGCGCCGCTGCGGGCAGGCGCGGGCTGTCGAAGCCACGCCGTTCCAGCTGGCGCAGCGAGGTGTACTTCCAGCGCTCGCTGCGCGGGCCGGGCAGGCCGTCGCGCAGCGCATCGTCGAGGCGCGCGCGATGGGCGGGGTCGCCCTGGAAACCGGCGGCGAGGGAATCGAGCAACGTGCTCATTCGCGTGGGCCGAAGGAAGCCATCGTCATCCCGAAGAAAGCCGGGAACCAGGCCGCTTGCCTTGCGGGCGGCAGCCATCCGGCGGACGCCGTCGCCGGTGCCCGGCCTTCGCCGGGATCACGCAAGGGGCGGCTTGCCTTCGCCGGGCTCATGCCGCGGCCCCCGGCGCCACGCGATCCTTGAGCCAGGCGTAGCCGTGCTGCTCCAGTTCGAGGGCGAGTTCGGGGCCGCCGGATTGGACGATGCGGCCGTCGGCCAGCACGTGCACCACGTCGGGCCTGATGTGGTCGAGCAGGCGCTGGTAGTGGGTGATGACCACGAAGGCACGATCGGGCGAGCGCAGCGCATTGACGCCATCGGCAACGGTCTTGAGCGCATCGATGTCGAGCCCGCTGTCGGTCTCGTCGAGGATCGCCAGGCGCGGTTCAAGCACGGCGAGCTGGAAGATCTCGTTGCGCTTCTTCTCGCCGCCGCTGAAGCCTTCGTTGACGCCGCGGTGCAGCAGTTCGTCCTTCAGGTGCAGCACGGCCAGCTTCTCGCGCACCAGCTTGAGGAACTGCATCGAGTCGAGTTCCTCCTCGCCGCGCGCCTTGCGCTGGGCGTTGAGCGCGGCGCGCAGGAAGTAGGTGTTGTTCACGCCGGGGATTTCCACCGGGTACTGGAAGGCGAGGAACACGCCGGCGGCGGCGCGCTCTTCCGGTTCCAGGTCGAGCAGCGGCTTGCCCTCGAACTCTACCGAGCCTTTGGTCACTTCGTAGCCCTCGCGGCCGGCGAGGATGTTGCCCAGCGTGGACTTTCCTGCGCCGTTGGGGCCCATGATGGCGTGCACTTCGCCCGCCTTCACGTCCAGCGAAAGGCCCTTGAGGATGTCCTTGCCGGCGACGCTGGCGTGGAGGTTGTCGATCTTGAGCATGTTCTTTTCCGTTTGAGTCTTTTGAGCCTCTCTCCCGTCGGGAGAGGGGTTGGGGTGAGGGTCAGGCGAAGCCCGGGTGGTTCGGACTCCAGCGACTTGTTTGCCCCTCATCCGCCCTTCGGGCACCTTCTCCCAGAGGGAGAAGGGCGCTGCCGTCATCCCACTGAACCCTCCAGCGACACTTCCAGCAGCTTCTTCGCTTCCACCGCGAATTCCATCGGCAGTTCGCGGAAGACCTGCTTGCAGAAGCCGTCGACGATCAGGCTGACCGCGTCTTCCTGCGAGATGCCGCGCGAACGGCAGTAGAACATCTGGTCGTCGCTGATCTTCGAGGTGGTGGCTTCGTGCTCCAGCGTCGCGGTCGGGTTCTTGACCTCGATGTAGGGGAAGGTGTGCGCGCCGCACTGCTTGCCGATCAGCAGCGAATCGCACTGGGTGTGGTTGCGTGCGCCCTCGGCGCCGCGTTCCACCTTCACCAGCCCGCGATAGGTGTTCTGGCCGCGGCCGGCGCTGATGCCCTTGCTGACGATCTTCGACTTGGTGCGCTTGCCGACGTGGATCATCTTGGTGCCGGTGTCGGCCTGCTGGCGATGGTGGGTCAGTGCGACCGAGTGGAACTCGCCGGTGGAGTCATCGCCCAGCAGCACGCAGCTGGGGTACTTCCAGGTGATCGCGGAACCGGTCTCGACCTGTGTCCACACCACCTTGCTGCGCGCGCCGCGGCATTCGGCGCGCTTGGTCACGAAGTTGTAGATGCCGCCCACGCCGTTCTCGTCGCCCGGGTACCAGTTCTGCACCGTCGAATACTTGATGTCGGCGTCTTCCAGCGCCACGAGTTCAACTACGGCGGCATGCAGCTGGTTCTCGTCGCGCATCGGTGCGGTGCAGCCTTCGAGGTACGACACCGTGGCGCGTTCCTCGCACACGATCAGGGTGCGCTCGAACTGGCCGGTGTGGCCGGCATTGATGCGGAAGTAGGTGCTCAACTCCATCGGGCAGCGCACGCCCCTGGGGATGAACACGAAGCTGCCGTCGGAAAACACGGCGGAGTTCAGTGCCGCGAAATAGTTGTCGCCCACCGGCACCACGCTGCCGAGGTATTGCTTCACCAGTTCAGGATGCTCGGCGATGGCTTCGGACATCGAGCAGAAGATGATGCCCTTCTCGGCCAGTTCCTTGCGGAACGTGGTGCCGACGCTGACCGAATCGAACACCGCATCGACCGCCACGCCCGCCAGCTTCGCGCGCTCGTGCAGCGGCACGCCGAGCTTGTCGTAGGTGTCCAGCAGCTCCTGCGGCACTTCATCGAGCGAGGCGTACTTGGCCTTCGGCGCGGAGTAGTAGCTGATCGCCTGGAAATCGATCGGCGCGATCTTCAGCTTGGCCCAGTGCGGCACCGGCATGGTCAGCCAGTGGCGGTAGGCGGCGAGGCGCCAGTCGGTCATCCACTCTGGCTCGCTCTTCTTGGCCGAGAGCGCGCGGATCACGTCCTCGTCGAGGCCGGGCGGCAGCGAGTCGGACTCAATGTCGGTGACGAAGCCGGCGTCGTAGCGACGGCCGAGCTGTTCGTGGATGGCTTTGTTGGCGACATGCGTGTCGGCAACGGGGTCTGCGAGGTCGGTGGCCATGGGGCTGCCTGCGGTCTGTTCGGTCTGCATGGCGGGATCAGGCGCCGCCATGGGCGCCGGCGAGGCGCGCGGGGATGCGCTTCGTCGCTGGGGTGGGAAGGGGGGCGTCCTCGAGCATCTGCGCCAGGCTCACGTTGCGCAGCGCCTCGGCGACCACGTCGTTGATGCGGCGCCAGTTCGCGCGCACGCCGCAGCGCTGCGACAGGCCGCACTCGCCGTGGTCGAGGCTGCATTCGGTCATCGCCAGCGGGCCTTCCATCGCCTCGACGATCTCGACCAGGCTGATGTCGGCGGCGGCGCGTGCCAGCCGATAGCCGCCGCGCACGCCGCGGAAGCCTTCGACCAGCCCGGCCTGCGCCAGCGGCTTGAGCAGCTTGCTGACGGTGGGGCCTTCCAGCCCGGCACGTTCGGCGAGGTCGGCGGCGCTCAGCACCGCCTCCGGCCGCGCGGCGAGCACGGTCAGGACGAGGGTGGCGTAGTCGGTGAGCTTGGTGATGCGGAGCACGGATGCGAATGGGTCTCAAGAAACAAGACCAAAATTGTACGCTTTTGCGGTGCCGGGCTCAATTTCCCCGCGCGCGCAGCACATGACGCCTGTCACCCGCGGCGGCTGATGCTCGCCACTGCCGCGGGCCGGCGCCGCGCCGGACACTGGCCCCGTCAACCACGCCCACCCCGGAGCACGCCCATGAACGCGACCACGACCACGCCCTTCGCCACCCCCCGCCGGGACAGTCGCCTGGCGCTGCTGCTGGGACTGCTGGCGCTGGTGGGCACGCTGGTGGTGACGGCGCCGAAATGGCTGGGGTGGCTGCTGCGGGCCGGGATCCGCATCGCCGTCCAGCTGGCGATCCTGGGCCTGGTCCTGCGCTACGTCTCGAGCTTCTGGCCGTTCTGAGCCTCGGCGGGCGGCGGCGGGGCCACGAGCTGGAAGTAGGGCATCGGCGGCGTCACGCCCGGCGGCAGCGCGTCCGGCGCCTTGCGGCCGGCCGGGCCGAGGGCGCGCACGAAGTGCCAGATCGCACGCCGGTCCGCCTCGCGCATCTGGCGCAGCATGAAGTCAGGCATGATCGGCCGCGTGTGCAGCTTGCTTGTGTAGTCCACCCATTCGTCCTCGCCCAGGCCGGCGATGGTCAGCCGCAGGTTGGTCGCATAGGTGGTGCCCCACGGTCCGTGGTAGCCCAGGACGGAACCGGTCAGCCATTCGGCCTTTGCCACGTCGCCGCCGCGTCGCCCGTAGGCCTCGGTGTGGCAGTCGTTGCAGCCGGCGATGCGCACGATGTACTCGCCATGCGCGACCAGTCCTTCGTTCGCCGTGGCGGCGGCGGGCGTGGCCGCAGCGGGAGGCGCATCGTCCTGTGGATCGCAGGCCGCCAGCAGCAGGGCGGCGACCACGGGAAAGGCGAGGGCGCTTGGCAGGGGCATGGCGGTGTCCGGGTCGGGTGGTCTCCAATGAACGCGGGCCGGCGATGCCCCCGGACGCACGGCGATCGCGATGGGCCATCGGTCATGGTGTCGTCGGTCATGGTCGGCGCGGCGTGCGACAATCGCCCGACCCCACCTGCCGCCGATCGTGATGCCGAAGAAGAAAAAGAAGATCGAAGCCCGCCTGTCGCCGATCCACGGCAATGGCGTGTTCGCCACCGAACTGATCAAGAAGGGCGAGCGCATCGTCCGCTACAAGGGCAAGCTGCGCTCGCATGCCGAGGTCGACGAGGAGTACGGCGAGGACGACGAGGACGGCCACACCTTCCTGTTCACGCTCAACGACGACTACGTCGTGGATGCCAACGTCGATGGCAACATCGCGCGCTGGATCAACCACAGCTGCGATCCCAACTGCGAGTCGGAAATCGAGGAAGACGCCAAGGATCGCCGGCACAAGGACAAGGTGTTCATCCACGCCATCCGCGACATCAAGCCGGGCGAGGAGCTGGCGTACAACTACGGCATCGTGCTGGTGGACGAGCCGCACAACGCGAAGAACAAGAAGCTCTGGGCCTGCCGCTGCGGGTCGAAGCACTGCACCGGGACCATGCTCCAGCCCAAGCGCTGAGGCCCGCGCCGGCGCGGGGATGCACAACCTGGCCGGAAGGTTGCCATGACCGATGGCAGTCGAGCCGCGGCGACCCCGTCGATAGCGTGCACGTCCGACGGAAGCGAGCGGGACGGAGCAGGACGTGGGACGCATTGCACGCTGGGGAATGATCGCCTGTGCCGCCGCCTGCACACCCGCGCAGGCGGTCGAGATCGACGGCCGCATCGACCCGGAGGAATGGGCCGGCGCGCAGCACGTCACCGACTTCCGCAAGGTGCAGCCGCTGACCGGCGACCCGGGCTCGCTGCCCACCGAGGCCTGGGTCCTGGCCACGCCGGACGGTCTGGCGGTCGCGTTCCGCAACGTGCAGCCGCCGTCCGTGCCGCGCTCGCGACAGAAGCTGCCGCGTGACTTCGAGGAACAGGTCGACCGGGTCAACGTGTTCGTCGATTTCGACGGCGACGGCCGCACCGGCCACGCGTTCACGGTAAGCGCCAGCGGCGGCATCGCTGACGAGACGATCACCAACGAGAACCAGTTCAACAGCGACTGGGATGGCCAGTGGCGGCACGCGGTGGCGGAGGACGGCGACGCCTGGACGGTCGAACTGCTGATCCCCTGGCACACCGCGCCGATGCGCGACGGGGTGGACGGCCAGCGCACGCTCAAGCTGTTCCTGGCGCGCGTGGTCGGATCGACCGGCGAACGCATGGCCTGGCCGGTGGCGAGCTTCGAACGGCCGCGCTTCCTGTCCGACTTCGCGCCGGTGACCGTGCCCGAGTTCAGCCAGTCGCTGCTGGCGATCACCCCCTACGCCTCCGGCCTGTACGACAACGTCGGCCGCGGCCACGACTTCAACGCCGGCGTCGACCTGTTCTGGAAGCCCAATGGCCGCTTCCAGCTGGCGGCCACGCTGAGCCCCGACTTCGGCCAGGTGGAAAGCGACGACCTGGTGGTGAACTTCAGCGCCACCGAGACCTTCATCAGCGACAAGCGCCCGTTCTTCACCGAGAACCAGGGCATCTTCGAGCTGACCACGCCGTCCGATTTCAGCCAGCAGCTGTACACGCGGCGCGTGGGCAGCACAGGGGAGATCGATGCCGCGGTCAAGGCCAACGGCAGCCTCGGACGCGCCAACTACGGCGTGTTCGTGGCCGAGGAGGGCGGCGCCACCGGACGCGCCTACCAGGCATTGCGCCTGGTGCGCGACTTCGAATCGCAGAACCTCGGCGCGATGCTGACCCGCGTCGACGATCCCTGGCGCGACCGCGAGGCGACCGTGCTCGGCGTGGACCACAACTGGCGCCCGAGCGCGCGCTGGAACGTGCGCACGCGCCTGCTCGGCAGCCGCATCGAGCAGGCCGGCAACGACGTGCAGGACTTTGGCGCGACCGTGTGGGCCGACTACGAGATGGACAACGGCTGGCGCCAGCAGTGGATCGCCATGCATTTCGGCAACGACCTCGAACTCAACGATTTCGGTTACCTCTCGCGCGCCAGCACCAACTACCTGCACTGGGAGCTGCGCCGGCGCTTCACCGACCAGCCGGAGGACGCGCGCTACGCGTCGACCGACTGGCGCTGGCGCGTCAGCACCAACCACAACAACCGCGGCGACAAGCTCAGCGACCAGTTCCGCATGAGCCGCCAGGGGCAGTTGCGCAACGGCGGCTCGGAATACGCGCAGGTCAACGTCAACAGCGCCGGCACCAACGACCTGCTGCTGCGCGGCAACGGCCTGGTGCGGGTGCCGTCCAGCTTCAATGCGGTCTACGAGTACGAACGCCCGCGCGAAGGCAACTGGTCGCACGACTATGGCGCGGAGCTGTACAGCGGCGGGCTGTCCGGCAACGACCGTGTCGGCCACGCCTGGTGGGCCGGTGCCACCTACTTCGTCAGCGATGCCTTCCGCCTGAGCGCAAGCGCCACGTTCATCCGCCGGCCGGACTGGCTGATCTGGCAGGGGCCCGACCGGCCCGGCCTGGTCGGCGCCTTCAGCGGTCGCGAGAACCGCCTGCGCGCCGGCATGGACTGGACCATCGACGAACGCCAGGAACTGCGGGTGAAGCTGCAGGCGATCGGCATCGGCGCGCGCGCGCGCGGCGGCTGGCGCTTCGATCCGGCGGGGCACGCGATCGCGGCGGCCGACACGATCGATGATTTCAGCGTGCGCAACCTCGGCTTCCAGGTGCGCTACCGCTACGAGCTGGCGCCGCTGTCGTACCTGTACGTGGTCTACGCGCGCGGCGGCTTCGACCGCAGCGCGGTCGGCGACGACGTCGGCGAGGCCCTGCTCGACAGCTTCCGCCTGCGCGATGACGAACAGCTGATGGTCAAGCTGAGCTATCGCTTCGAGATCTGATCGCGGCTGACCTTGCCTGCCTTGGCGGCGGGCATGACCGCGGTCACGGTGACTTCAGGCAGGCGCCGCCTTCGGCGGCGTTCGCCAGTCTGTGTCCACTCCCGGATGCCTGGTGCCGCATGAAGACCATCACCTGGCTTGGCCTGACGCTGCTGTCGATCACGTGCACGGCGCGGGCGGTGGAGATCGACGGCCGCCTCGATCCGGGGGAATGGACGCAGGCGCGCCACGTCACCGACTTCCGCAAGACCCAGCCGCTCAGCCGCGAACCCGCGCGCCTGCGCACCGAGGCCTGGGTGCTGGCGACGCCCGACGGGCTCGCGGTCGCGTTCCGCAACCACCAGCCGCCAGGCGAAGCGCGCCACCGCCAGCGCGGCCAGCGCGACAACGCCGGCGCCGCCGACCGCGTGAACCTGTACGTCGACTTCGACGCCGACGGCCGCACCGGCTACAACTTCACGGTCACGCTCGCCGGCAGCGTCAACGACCACACGATCACCAACGAGAACCAGCTCAACCCCGACTGGGACGGACAGTGGCGCCATGCGGTCGGCGAGGACGAGGACGGCTGGACGGTCGAGCTGCTGGTGCCGTGGCACATCGCGCCGATGCGCGATGCCAGCGGCGGCGTGCGCACGCTGGGCATCGGCCTCGACCGGGTGGTGGCCGAAACCGGCGAGCGCGTGTCCTGGCCCGCGGCGACCTTCACCGAGCCGCGCTTCCTGACAGTGCTCGAACGCGTCGAGTTGCCGGATTTCGGCCAGGCGCTGCTCGCGGTCACGCCCTATGGCTCGTTGATCCATGACAACGTGCGCAACCGCACCGACCTCGATGCCGGCGTCGACCTGTTCTGGAAGCCCAACGGCCGCTTCCAGCTCAGCGCCACCGTCAATCCCGACTTCGGGCAGGTGGAAAGCGACGAGCTGGTGGTCAACTTCAGCGCCACCGAAACCTTCTTCAGCGACCGCCGCCCGTTCTTCGCCGAGAACCAGGGCTTCTTCGACGTCCCGTTCGGCTCGCTCAACCAGCGCAGCCGGCTGCTGTACACGCGCCGCGTCTCCGGCGACGTGGCCGCGGCGGCGAAGCTCAACGGCAGCGCGGCCGGCTTCGCCTACGGCGCCTTCGCGGCCAGCGAGGACGACGGCCGCGACTTCTACGCGCTGCGCACCACGCGCGAGTTCGGCGCGCACGGCCTCGGCGCGATGGCGACGCGGGTCGAGAACCCGATGCTGGACCGGGCCGCGAACGTGTACGAGGCCGACCACCGCTGGTCGAACGCGCGCTGGAACGTGCGCAGCACCGTCGTCGCCTCCGAGGTGGAGCAGGGCGGCCGGTCGCGGCGCGGCGACGGCGCGCAGGTGCTGGTCGACCACGACATCGACGGCACCTGGCGCCAGCAGCTGTATGCGCTGCACATCGGCGCGGGCTTCGCCCTCAACGATTTCGGCTACCTCGAGCGCAACAACTTCAACTATCTGCGCTACGACATCGCGCGGCGCGTGACCCGGCTGCCTGAGGATTCGGCCTACGCCGCGCACGACTGGCACTACGCGGCCTCGCACCGCAGCAACGACCGCGGCGAGGAGATCGCGTGGGCGGCGGCGGTCAACCGCCGCAGCGAGCGCCGCGACGGCGGCAGCGAGCTGTTCGACGTCGCCGTGTTCTCCAGCGGCATCGACGACCTGATCACCCGCGGCAACGGCAACGTGCGTGTCCCCGCAAAGCTGTACGCGTACTTCGAGCGCTTCCGTCCGCGCAAGGGCGCGTGGCAGCTCTACGGATCGGCGCGCTATGCCGCGGAAGGGCTGGGCGGACTGGACGAAGGCTCGATCACCGCCACCTTCGAGCCGACCTGGTTCGCCAACGACACGCTCAGCTTCAGCACCACCGTGCAGCTGGCGCACAACCCGGCGTGGCTGCTGTGGCGAGGCGGCACCCTGCTGGGCACCTATCGTTCGGACATGGCCTACCTCGCGGCGGGGAGCACCTGGCTGATCGACGATCGCCAGGAGCTGCGCGTGCGGCTCGAGGCGCTGGGGCTGGACGCGCGGGCGCGCCGCGCCTGGCGCGTGGCGCCCGACGGCACGCCGCTGGCCAGCAGCGAGGCGATCCCCGATTTCGCGCAGCACACGCTCGGCTTCCAGGTGCGCTATCGCTACGAACTGGCGCCGCTGTCGAACCTGTACGTGGCCTACGTGCGCGGCGGTTCGCTGTACGACGAGGCGATCGGCGGGGTGTCGTCGGTCGACCGCGAGCTGCGCAACGCCTTCGACCTGCGCGACAGCGAGCAGCTGCTGGTGAAGCTGAGCTATCGCTTCGATATCTGATCGAGGCGCGCGGTCCGCATCAAGGCGCCTCGCGCAGGTCCGCCGAGGCGATGTGCCAGGCGCGCTGCTCGGCGCTGGCGCCGTCGACCATCGCCCGACGCAGCGTGTAGTGGCCGACGTAGCGGACGCGGCGACCGTCGCGATGCGTCGCCTCCACCGTCACCGGGATCTCGGCGTAGCGCGAACCGGCGGCGCCTTCGACCGGGCCGGGTGTGCCGACGACGAGTTCGACGCGCGTGGTGTCGGCGAATCCCGCCGCGAACTGCTCGGGCGTCTGCCCGCTGCTGCGCCCGCCATCCGACCAGGCGACGTAGGCGCGCGCGTAGTCGCGGGCGTTGATCGCGGCGTAGTAGGCCTGCAGCGCGCCGACGGCATCGGCGGCAGTGGGTTCGCCGTCGCCCGCGGGCGTGGGCGCGTCGGTCGAGGCCAGGCCCGTCTCGGGATTGTCTTCCAGCGGCGGCAGGCCGAAGCGCTCGTCGGCCGGCAGCAGCTCCGGCGCCTGCACCGGCGCGGTGCCGGCCAGCGGCACGTCGCCCGGACCGGGTTGCGCCGGCATGTCGGTGATCGACCCCCCCGCCGCCTGTGGTTGCGGCAGCGACGGATCGGCGCTTGCGGCGCCTGCGGCCGGTTCGTCGCCCTTGCCGCCGCAGGCGGCCAGCACGGCCGCGAACAGCAGCGCGGTGGCGGGCGTGCGAAGTGCGGTGGTGCGGCGGCGCATGCTCAGCGATCCAGGCGCACGCGCACGCTGCCGTGCTCGATCGCGACGCGGTCGATGCGGCGACCCGCGGGCAGCTTCGCCAGCAGGTCCTCGTCGAGCCGGTACACCGGTTCCTGGCGCGCGTATTCCGCCAGCAGGTTGTTCACCACGCCGCGTGCGCCACCCTTGAGCAGGTCGCCCGAACCGGGCACGTCGAACTGCAGCAGTTCCGGATGGTCGAGGTGCAGGCCCTGGGTGGACGGGTCGTAGCGCAGGCCGCTGGCGAGCACCAGGTGCCCGGTGGTCGCGCCCTCGCCGCCGAGCGCGCCCAGGCCGAGGTCGAAGGCCAGGCGCAGCCGCGAATCACCGGCCGGGATCGACAGCCGGGGATCGGCGAGCGTCACCGTGACCAGGCCGCCGAGCTTGTCGAACGTGCGCGGGAAGCGACTGTCGAGCGATCGCTGCAGCTGCGCCGGCGTCACCGCGACCTCGCCGTTGAGCCAGGCCGAGACCGCGCCGATCGTGGCGCAACCCGCCAGCACGGCCAGCGGGAGCAGGAGCACGCACCACATCCGGAGTCGAGGCATGGTCGAAGGATCGCCGGGAACGGGAAGACGCATGCAGTGTGCGCGGTGCGGCTGAACCGTGGCTGCGCGGGCGGCGTCGCGCGCGCTCACCGCGGATCTTCCAGCACGCTGCGCCGCGGCTGCAGCCACGCGACCAGCATGCCCAGCAGCAGCATGCCCAGCGTGCCCAGCGCGACCTGCTTGACCACCAGCAGGGGCGGCAGCGGCTGCACCGCGTAATGGACCAGGTAGCCCGGGATGGTGGAGAACAGCGCCATCGCAAGCCCGAAGCGCAGCCCCTGCACCAGCGTCGGGCGCCCGGCGGCGAAGCCCTGGCCGAAGATCCAGGTCATCGCGAAGCCGATCAGCGCGTGCGCGAGCAGCAGCCACGGGAAGTGGCGCTCGCCGTCGGCGGCGTTGCGGTACATCGCGCCGAGCGCGTCGTAATCGGCCTGCAGCAGCAGGGCGTGGCTGAAGAACGCCCACAGCAGCGCGGCGAAGGACATCACGATGCCGCACACCCAGAACCGCTTGCCCATGCCGTCGTCCGAATCCGCGCCGGGGATGGCGCGCATGCTACTGCCCGGCCGGCACCGCGTCGACGGCGGCGCCGGTGATCACCCAGCGGCCGTCGGCGTCGGCGCGCACCTCGTACCAGCCTGCATAGCGCCGCGACGGCTGGCCGCGATATCCCAGCTGCAGTTCGACCGGCACGCGCACGGCGTCGGCCGTGGCCGCCGCCAGGAAGGCTTCCGCCGCGCGGCTGCCGAGCTTGATCCGGTCCGGTGGCGCGGGCAGGGCGCGCAGGTCGGCTTCGCGTGCCCCGGCGGCCGGCGTCCCGTTCGCCCAGTAGCGGTCCGCCTGCGCGATGTCGGCCGGCAGCAGCGCCACGTAGGCGCGCAGCATGGCCAGGGCCTCGCGGAACGCGCCCGCGTCGCGCGGCGCCGCCGCCGCGGCTGCCGCGCCCGGCGCGATGGCGCTGGCGGCGGGTCGTGCCGGCCAGGGCGACGCGGTGGCCGGCGTGTCCTCCGGGGCCGCGTGCCCGCAGCCGCGCAACGCCAGCAGCGCGGCGAGCGCGAGGCCGAGGGCAACCAGCCACCACAGCGCGGTGCGGTTCACCGCGCGTGGTCCCGGCGCATGCGCGTGTGCCGCGGCATCGACGGCATCAGCCGGTGGCGTCCCGGAACTCCTGTTCCAGCCGCTGCCTGAGCGCGTCGTCCAGCTTCAGCTGCCGGGCCAGTTCGTCCAGGTAGGCACGTTCCATGTAGTTCTGGTCGTCGGCGGCCACCAGGCTGGCGAGGTACATCTCCGAGGCGATCTCGGGCGTGCCGGCCGAGCGCGCCACTTCGGCCGGATCGAGCGGCTTGTCGAGCTCCGCCTTCAGCCACTGCTGCACGTCCGTGTCGGGGGAGATGCGGGCGAACTCGCCCTCGATCACCTGGCGCTCGCGGGCATCGAGGTGGCCGTCGGCCTTCGCGGCCGCCACCAGCGCGCGCAGGATCGCCTCGCCGTGCAGGTTCGCCTGCGGTGGCGGCAGGCGGTCGACCGTCTGCGGCTGCACCGGCGCGCCTTGTTGCGCCTTGTAGTCGCCGTAGGCGCGGTAGGCCATCATCCCCAGCGCGGCGAGGCCGCCGTAGGTCGCCAGCTTGCGCGTCGTCTTGTTGCGGCCCAGCAGCAGGCCCAGCGCACCGCCGGCGAGCGTGCCCTTGCCGAAATCGGAGCCGAGCATGCCGCCGATGCCGCCGCGGCCGTCATTGCCGGAGACCGTGGACGGTGCCGCGGATTTCAGCAGGTGGTCAAGAAAACCGTTGAGGCTCATGGCGTCGTCCTGTGTGGGGGTGCGCGCATCCTAACCTTCGCAAACCCAACCTTCGCAAACGAAACGGGACGGCAATGCCGTCCCGTTCGCGGTGTTGCCTGTTGGAGCTGCGATCAGGCCGCGGCGTCCTTCAGCTTCTTCAGCGGGCGCACCTTCACCTTCACCGAGGCGGGCTTGGCGGCGAACCACTGCTCTTCCTTGGTGAACGGGTTGATGCCCTTGCGCTTCGGCTTCGCCGGCACGCTGACCGAGCTGAACTTGGCGACGCCCGGCAGGGTGAAGCTGCCCGCGCCCTTCTTGCTCAGCGAACCGTGGATCGCGCCTTCCAGCGCGCCCAGCACGGCGCGGATGTCCTTCGCGGCGACGCTGGTGGCGTCTGCGATGTGGGCGACCAGGCCGGACTTGCTCAGGGCCTCCTTGATCGTCTTCGGGGCAGCAGGCTTGGCGGCCTTCTTCGGGGCTGCCTTCTTGGTCGTCGCCTTCTTCTTTGCCATGGGTTTTCGATTCCCTCGTCTATGTCTGTGGTCTGTGCAATCGTTGGCCGAATCGTGCCGGCAGGCGAAATGTAGGGCATCCGGCACCCGCCGCCAATAGCAGACGCGGAAAAAACCCGCTTTTTTTGCATGCGCTCATGACGCTTGGTTCTCGACGCGGCGCCGGTGCCGCGGCGGCCAGCGCCACCAGGCGCACGCCACGACCGCCGCGAACGCGGTGTAGGCCGCCACGAACGCCCACCACGGCGCGTCGAAGAAGATCAGTCGCGACAGCCAGTGCTGGATGAAGGATGTGTCGTAAGTGGTTTGCCCGGCGCGGATTCGCAGCGCCTGCTCCCAGACCGTCAGCGGGCACAGGCGCCCCAGCCAGGCCTGCAGCGCGATCACCAGCATCAGCAGCAGGTGCGCGCTGCGGAACGCACGGCCGCGCACCCAGTGCCAGCCCAGCGGGCCGCCGGCCAGGATCGCCAGCGTGCCCAGCACCACGAATGCCACCACCCCGACGTGCAGGGCGAGGATGGCGTCGGCGAGGCCGGCGGCGAGCGTCGGCGGCATGCCCGGAGCGGCGCGCGGACCGCCGCGTCAGTCCTCGTCGTGCCGGGGCCGGTAGGCGTCGACCAGCTTCTGCTGGACCTGCGCCGGCACCGGTTCGTAGTGGCTGAAGTCCATCGCGTAGCGGCCGCGGCCGGCGGTGACCGACTTCAGCTCCGCGGCGTAGCCCTCCAGTTCGGACAGCGGCAGTTGCGCCTTGACCACGATCTCGCCGCCCTTCAGTGCATCGGTGCCGTGGATGCGCGCACGCTTGCCGGCGAGGCCGCCGCTGATGTCGCCCATGTGTGCCTCGGGCGCATTCACCTCCAGGTCGACGATGGGTTCGAGCACCTGCGGCCTGGCTTTTGCGATGGCGTCGAGGAAGGCCTTCTTCCCGGCGGCGACGAAGGCGACCTCCTTGCTGTCGACCGGGTGGTGCTTGCCGTCGTACACGCTCACGCGCAGGTCCTGCATCGGGTAGCCGGCGACCGCGCCCGACGCCAGCACCTGGCGGATGCCCTTTTCCACCGCGGGCAGGAACTGGCCGGGGATCACGCCGCCCTTCACCTCGTCGACGAACTCGAAGCCGCCGCCGCGCGGCAGTGGCTCGACGCGCAGGAACACCTCGCCGAACTGGCCGGCGCCGCCGGTCTGCTTCTTGTGGCGGTGGTGGCCCTCGGCCTTCGCGGCGATGGTCTCGCGGTAGGCGATGCGTGGCGGCCGCGTGGCCACCTCCACCGCGAAGCGGTCCTTGAGGCGCTCGAGGTTCACCCGCAGGTGCAGGTCGGACAGGCCGCGCACGACGGTTTCGTTGGTCTCGGCCTCGTGCTCGACGTGGAAGCAGGGATCCTCCTCGGCCAGCTTGTGCAGGGCGTTGGCCAGCTTCTGCTCCTGGCCCTTGCTGCCGGCTTCGATGGCGAGGCCGAACATCGGCTTCGGGAAGTCGATCGGCGCGAGGTGGATCTGGTCCTCGTCGTGGCTGTCGTGCAGCACCGCGTCGAAATGCAGGTCGTCGACCTTGGCCACCGCGGCGATGTCGCCGGGCACGGCCTGGTCGATCTCGACGTGTTCCTTGCCGCGCAGCTTGAACAGGTGCCCGACCTTGAACGGCTTGCGCCCGTCGTCGATGAACAGCTGCGTGTCCTTGCGCACCGTGCCCTGGTACACGCGGAACACGCCGAGCTTGCCGACGAAGGGGTCGTGGACGATGCGGAACACGTCGGCGACCACGTGCGCGGCGGGGTCGGGCGTGGTGGCGATCGGCTGCGCGGCGTCGCCCGCGCCCTTCACGAACGGCGGCGGGTTGGCCTCGCCGGGATGCGGCAACAGCGTTTCGGCGATGTCGAGCAGCGCCTTCACGCCGACGCCGCTGCGCGCCGAGGCGAAGCACACCGGCACCAGGTGGCCCTCGCGCAGGCACTGTTCGAACGCGTCGTGCAGCTCCTGCCCCGACAGGCCGGCTTCGCCGAGGTCGAGGTAGTGGTCCATCACCGTCTCGTTGATCTCCACCACCTGGTCGATGATCTTCTGGTGCCAGTCGGCGACCGAGCCGAGGTCGCTGTCGCCCGTGGACGCGCCGAAGCAGTCGACCACGCGCGCGCCGCCGTCGGCGGGCAGGTTCAGCGGCAGTACTTCCGGGCCGAAGGCCTCGCGCAGTTCGTCGAGCACGCGCGCGGCGTCGGCGCCATCGGCGTCGATGCGGTTGACCACGATCGCGCGGCACAGGCCGCGTTCCTTCGCGCGTTCCATCATCCGCCGGGTGCCGTATTCCACGCCGGCGGCGGCATCGACCACGATCAGCGCGGTCTCGACCGCGCCCAGCGCCGACAGCGCCGGGCCGCGGAAATCGGGATAGCCGGGCAGGTCGATCAGGTTCAGGTGGATGCCGGCGTGGTCGGTGCTGGCGATCGCCGCGTCGATCGAGTGCCCGCGCTGCTTCTCGATCGGATCGAAGTCGGACACGGTGTTGCCGCGTTCGACGGTGCCTGCCGCCTGCACGGTGCCGCCGGCAAGCAGCAGGGCTTCGAAGAGCGTGGTTTTGCCGGCGCCGGGGTGGCCCGCGAGGGCCACGTTGCGGATCTGGGCTGTCGAATAAGGCATGGGGCCGGTCCTCCCTGGGGCGTCGTGGACGGTCCGGCCACGCGTGGCCGGGCTGTTGCGGCGGATGCCGCATCGCTGGCCGTCAGGGCTGTCCGCGGGAGGAACGCTGCCGTCCGAGCGTTCGCTCGAGGGGCGGCCGTGGCGGGAAGTGGCGTGCAGCGTAGCGCGCCCGCGCGCCCGCGGGCGTTGCGTCGCAACATTGCCCGGCAACGAACGCGGAAGTAACGTGGCCGGCTTTATGCTCCGCGCTCCCCCCACAGGAGGTTCCGCATGGGCATTTCCCGCAAGGCCAGCGCGCATTGGGAAGGCGACCTGAAGTCCGGCAAGGGCACGCTGACCACGCCGCAGAGCGGCCTGCTCGACGGCACCCGCTACGGTTTCAACAGCCGCTTCGGCGACGAGAAGGGCACCAATCCCGAAGAACTGATCGCCGCCGCGCACGCGGGCTGCTTCACGATGGCGCTGTCGGCCAAGCTGACCGAGGCCGGCCACCCGCCGGAGACGCTCGATGGCAGCGCCGAGGTCGACCTGTCGCTCGAAGGCGGGCCGACCCTGAGCGCGATCCGCCTGAAGATGAAGGCGAAGGTGCCGGGGCTGGATGCGGCGCAGTTCCGCGCCATCGCCGACGACGCCAAGCAGAATTGCCCCGTGTCCAAGGCGCTGAGCGCCGTCCCGATCACGCTGGAGGCGGAACTGGTTGCCTGATCCCGTGCGTTCCATCCTGCTGGTGCACGGCGGCGGTGGCGGCGGCTGGGAATGGAACGTGTGGCGCGGCGTGCTGGAAGCCGCGCGCCTCCAGGTGCAGGCGCCCGACCTCCAGGCCTCGGCGCAAGGCCTCGCCGCCACCACCTTCGCCGACTACGCGGCGCAGGTGCGCGCGGCGGTCGAACGCCTGCCGCGGCCACGCGCGCTGGCCGGGGCCAGCCTCGGCGGCCTGCTGGCGATGGCCTGTGCCGACGCCGCCGACGCGCTGGTGCTGGTCAACCCGCTGCCGCCGTCGCCCTGGCATGCGCAACTGCCCGGGCGCGAGTGGCCGGACGTGGTGCCCTGGCAGCGTGATGCGCGGCTGACCGGTACCCATCGCGCCATGCCCGACGCCGACGAGGCGACCGCGCTGTTCGCCTTCCGCCACTGGCGCGACGAGAGCGGCCAGGCGATGCGCGATGCCTATGCCGGCATCGAAGTGCGGCGACCTGCCTGCCCGGTACTGTGCATCGCCTCGATGGTCGATGACGACGTACCGCCGGCGCTCACCGCGGCGCTGGCGACGGACTGGGAAGCCTCGCTGCTGCGCGCCAGCGCGGTGAGCCACGTGGGACCGCTGCTGGGACGCGGCGCCGCCGACTGCGCGGCGCAGGTGCGCGCGTGGCTGGCGCGGCAGCGCGCGCCGGCGCGCGACGCCGCGGTGCGCTGAGCGGAGCCGGGCAATCCGAAGGCGGTCCGGCGCATTGCCCGTCCCGGGTTGCGCCGGCATAGTGGCTCGATGCTTCCAGGCGGGAGACCGCGCATGCGTCGAAGGGCCCGGCTTGTCGTCCTGTGTGCGCTGTGTGCCTTGGGCGCGGCCGCGCCCAAGGCGGACGTGCACCTGCTGACCGCGGCGCGCATCCACACCTCCGATCCGGCGCTGCCGCAGGCGCGGGCCATGGCCTGGGACGCGCACGGGCGCATCCTCGGCCTCGGCGAACCCGAGGCCCTGTCGCGCGAGTACCCGCGGGCGCGGCGCATCGACCTCGGCGACGCCACCGTGGTGCCGGGCCTGATCGATGCACATGCGCACCTCCTCGGCCTTGCGTTCGGCCTGGTGTCGGCGGACCTGGCCGGTGCGCGCAGCAAACAGGACATCGTGCAGCGCCTGCAGGCGTTCGCGCGGGACCTGCCGGCGGGGGCCTGGCTGCGCGGCAGCGGCTGGGACCAGAACCTGTGGCCGGAGCGGGACTTCCCCACCGCCGCGGACCTGGACGCCGCGTTCCCCGATCGCCCGGTCTGGCTGGTGCGCGTCGACGGCCATGCCACGTGGGTCAATACCGCCGCGCTGCGTGCCGCGGCCGCACGGCCCGAAGGCGCGGCGCTGCTGGCCGCGGGCCAGCCCGACGGCGGACGGATCCTGCGCGACGCCGCCGGCAGGCCGACCGGCGTGTTCATCGACGGCGCCGACGCGATCATGCAGGCGGTGTTGCCGCCGATCCGCCCGGAGGAGCGCGACGCGGTGCTGGAGCGCGCGTTGCGGCGCGCGGTCAGCCTGGGGCTGACCGGGCTGCACGACATGGGCACCAGCCTCGCGGACTTCGAGCAACTGCGCCGGTTCGCCGACGAGGGCCGCCTGCCGCTGCGCATCGATGCCTATGCCGATGGCGATGCCGAGGCCCTGGCCTGGCTGTGCGAACACGGGGCCTATCGCCACGACGGCGGTCGCCTGCGGATGCAGGGGCTGAAACTGCTGATCGACGGCGCGCTCGGCAGCCGCGGCGCGGCCCTGGCGGAGGACTACAGCGACGATCCCGGCAACCGCGGCCTGGTCCTGATCGAACCGGTGCGCTTCGAGGCCGTGCTGCGGCGTGCCCGCGGCTGCGGCCTGCAGGTAGCCACCCATGCCATCGGAGACCGCGGCAACCGCCTCGTGCTGGACGCCTATGCACGCGTGCTCGGCGACGCCGCGGGCGGCGATCATCGCTGGCGGGTCGAACATGCGCAGGTGATGGCGCCCGGCGACATCCCGCGCTTTGCCGCGCTGGGCGTGATCGCGTCGATGCAACCGACCCACGCCACCTCCGACATGCCCTGGGCGGAGGATCGCGTGGGCCCGGTGCGCATCGCCGGTGCCTACGCCTGGCGACGCTTCGCCGATGCCGGCGTGCGCCTGGCGCTGGGCTCGGACTTCCCGGTCGAGTCGCCGGATCCGCGGCTGGGCCTGCGCGCCGCGGTCACCCGCCAGGACGCCGACGGCCATCCGCCCGGCGGCTGGCATCCCGACCAGCGGCTGAGCGCGGCCGATGCTCTGCGCGGGTTCACCGCCGACGCCGCCTGGGCCGGCCGCGACGAGGCCGACATCGGCCGGCTCGCCCCCGGCCTGCGCGCCGATTTCGTGGTGCTGGCGCAGGATCCGCTGGCGGTGCCCGGCGAGGATCTCGACACCCTGGGCATCCTCTCGACCTGGGTCGACGGCGTGCCGGTGTACGACACGGCGACCGCGGACTGACCGGCGTTGGCTGTCGCCGCGATGAACGTCGCGCGCGCCGCCGCCTGCAAGCGTTTTCGGTTCAGCAGGCCGTTACCGGCACGCGCCTAGCGTGCGAGTCGCGCCATCTCACTTCCGGCGCCAGGGGCACACCAGATGAACCGCTTGGGCCTTTCCTTCCTCGCCATCGCGCTGGCCGCGGCCAGCGGCGGCGTCGCTGCGCAGTCGCCCTATGGCGAGGCGCCCTACGGCGACTACAGCGATCGCTACGCGCCCGAGGTGTATCGCGACGGCGGCCGTGGCGAGGTTGAAGGCGCGCGCTACGACTACGCGCGCGTGCTGCGGGTCGATCCGGTGATCGTGCAGGGGCGCGGCTATCCGACCCGCGACGGACGCCGCTGCGAGACGCGTCGTGACGGCTACGCCGGAAGCGACCCCTATCGCGACGACGGTGACGACGGCTATGGCGACGGCGGTTACGCCGATCGCGGCTATCGGGACGACGATCGCTACCGCAATGATCCCTATCGCAATGATCCCTACCGCAACGAACGCCGCGACGACAACGGCCGCATGGTCGCGACCGTCATCGGCGGCATCGCCGGCGCCGTGCTGGGCAGCAAGATCGGCGACGGCAGCGGCCAGTACATCGGCACCGCGGTCGGATCGATGGTCGGCGGCATGGCCGGCCGCGGCATCTACGACGCCAATCGCCGTGCGCGCCGGCCGCAGGACGGCTACGTCACGGTCTGCGAGCCTGATCGTGATGGCGGCGGCTACGACACCGGCGGTCGCGATGATCGCGCCGTCGACGGTTACGACGTCACCTATGAGTATGCTGGCCGCCTCTACACCACCCGCACCCCCTACCACCCGGGCGATCGCATCCGCGTGCGCGTGGACGTGCGCGCGGACTGAGGCCCCGCGCGCCGCGCCTGCACGCGCTGCGCTGCAGCCGCGGCGACGCGCCCAGCGAAGGCCGTGGGCGCTATCGGCCCGCGTCGGGCCAGTCGATGTGGCCCGTGACCACCGACTGCACGCGTCCGCCCGACCACACCTGGCCATCGGCGTCCACCCGCAGTTCGATGATCGCGTCGTGGCCGACTTCGCGGCCCTGGCTGACGCGATAGAAGCCGCCGTCGCCGGGTAGCGCATCCCGCGATGCGAGCCACGCGGCCAGCGTGGCATTGGCCGCGCCGGAAGCCGCGTCCTCGAATTGCGCCGGCGCGCCGACCCAGGCGCGCACGGCGAGGTAATAGACCGGATCGTCGCTTCGCGCGAACGCGCACAGGCCCATGCTGTCGGTCTCCACCGCGAGCCGGCCGATGGCGTCCCAGTCGGGGCTCGCGCCGCGCAAGGCGGTTTCGTCGGCCAGCTCGGCCAGCCACCAGCGTCGCCCACCATCCACCAGCGCCTGCGGCAGGCGACCCAGCGGCAGGCCGGCCAATGCGGCGCGCAGCAGCGGATGTGCGTCCGCGTCCGCGACCTCGACCACCTGCGCCCGCGGCGTGCGCACGGCGATGGTGCGCGCGTTGCCGTCGCCCTCGACGCGCAGCGGCAGTTCGCCGGCGATGCCTGCCTGCACCAGCAGGCCGTCGCGCGGCGTCGCCAGCCCGGCCTCCAGCACGGCATGTGCGGTGCCGACGCTCGGATGGCCGGCGAACGGCACCTCGCGCCGCGGGCTGAACATGCGCATGCCGTAGCTCGCGGTGGGGGAAGGCGCCGGAAACACGAACGTCGTTTCCGGCAGGCGCGTCCAGCGGGCGATGGCCTGCATGGCGTCGTCGTCGAGGCCTGCGGCATCGAGCACCACGGCCAAGGGGTTGCCGGCACCCGGCCGGTCGGCGAAGACGTCGAGTTGCAGGTAGCGGCGGCGGGGCATGTGGGGGTGGCCTTCGATTGGATAGAATCGTGCGGATGCGCCGGTCGCTCGGCCAGCGCGCCGCCCGTTATACCGGAACCGCACACACGCCCATGTCCCCATCCCCGACCGGCACGCCCTGGGTCGTGCTCAAGTTCGGCGGCACCTCGGTGTCGCAACGCCACCGCTGGGACACCATCGGGCAGCTGGCGCGCAAACGCAACGACGCCGGCGGCGCACGCGTGCTGGTGGTGGTGTCGGCACTCTCGGGCGTGACCAATGCACTGACAGCGATCGCCGATGGCACCGACGATGCCGCCGCGCGCGTCGCCGCGCTGGAGGCACGCCATCGCGAATTCGCGGCAGCGCTGGAGCTCGATGCCGATGCGATCCTCGGCGCGCGCCTGTCGTCGCTGCGCGACCTGCTGGCCGATCCGCGCGCCACATCGCGCCCGCTGGACTGGCAGGCCGAGGTACTGGCGCATGGCGAACTGCTGTCGTCCACGCTCGGTGCGGCCTACCTGCGGGCACAGGGCCTCGACATCGGCTGGTGCGATGCGCGCGACTGGCTCGACGCGATCGAGCTGCCCAACCAGAGCGACTGGGGCAAGCGGCTGTCTGTTTCCTGCCGGCGCGAGGCCGACGACGACTGGCGCGCGCGCTTCGCTTCGCAACCGACCCAGGTCTTGATCACCCAGGGCTTCATCGCCCGCCACGGCGATGGCGGCACCGCGATCCTCGGGCGCGGCGGTTCGGACACCTCGGCGGCGCTGTTCGGCGGGCTGTTGCGCGCCGGCGCCGTGGAGATCTGGACCGACGTGCCCGGCATGTTCAGCGCCAACCCGCGCGACGTGGCCGATGCGCGGTTGCTCAAGCGGCTCGACTACGCCGAGGCCCAGGAAATCTGCACGACGGGCGCCAAGGTGCTGCATCCGCGCTCGCTCGGGCCGTGCCGCGTGTCGGGCGTGCCCATGGCGATCCTCGATACCGAGCGCCCGGACCTGCCGGGAACGCGCATCGACGGCGATGCCTCGCCGGTGCCGGGGGTGAAGGCGATCAGCCGCCGCAACGGCATCGTGCTGGTGTCGATGGAAACCGTGGGCATGTGGCAATCCGTCGGCTTCATGGCCGACATCTTCGAACGCTTCAAGCGCCACGGGCTGTCGGTCGACCTGATCGGCTCGGCGGAAACCAACGTCACCGTGTCGCTCGATCCCAGCGAGAACCTGGTCAGCACCGACGTGCTGGCGCGGCTGTCGGAAGACCTGGCGCAGATCTGCCGGGTGAAGGTGATCGCGCCGTGCGCGGCGATCACCCTGGTCGGTCGCGGCATGCGCTCGCTGCTGCACAAGCTGTCGGACGTGTGGGCCACGTTCGGCAAGGAACGCGTGCACCTGATCTCGCAGTCGTCCAACGACCTCAACCTCACCTTCGTGATCGACGAGGCCGATGCCGATGGCCTGTTGCCGCAACTGCACGCGGAACTGATCGCGAGCGGGGCGATGCCGGTGGACGACGGCGACGTGTTCGGCCCGAGCTGGCGCGAGATCCAGTTCGGCAAGCCCGCGCGCGTGGTGAAGTGGTGGGAAGGCGGCAACGAGCGGCAGCGGCTGCTGGCATTGGCCGCCCGTGGCACGCCACGCTATGTCTATCACTTGCCCACCGTGCGCGAACGGGCGCGTGCGCTGAACGGCGTGCAGGCGATCGACCGCCGCTTCTTCGCGATCAAGGCCAATCCGCACCCGGCGATCCTGCGCGCGCTGGAGGCCGAGGGCTTCGGTCTGGAATGCGTGTCGATCGGCGAGATCGAGCACGTGTTCGCGGCCTTGCCCGGCCTCGATCCGGCACGCGTGCTGTTCACGCCCAGTTTCGCGCCGCGTCGCGAGTACGAGGCGGCGTTCGCGCATGGCGTCAACCTCACCATCGACAACGTCGAGGCGTTGCAGCGCTGGCCGGACACGTTCCGTGGTCGCGACGTGTGGCTGCGCATCGACCTCGGTCGCGGCGATGGCCACCACGCCAAGGTGGTCACCGGCGGCGCGGCGTCGAAGTTCGGCCTGCCGATCGCCGCCGTCGATGAATTCATGGTCGCGGCGCGCGCGGTCGGCGCGCGCATCACCGGCATCCATGCGCACCTGGGCAGCGGCATCGGCCACCCGAAGCACTGGCGTGGCGTGTATGCGGAACTCGCCGCGGTGGCCGACGGCATCGGCACGGTCGATACCATCGACATCGGCGGCGGCCTGACCATCCCGTACAAGCCCGACGACCAGCCGTTCGACCTCGCGCTCTGGGCAGAAGGCCTGGCCGAGATCAAGGCGGCGTGGCCGCGTTACCGATTGGCCATCGAGCCGGGCCGCTACATGGTGGCCGAGTGTGGCGTGCTGCTGACGCACGTGACCCAGGTGGTGGGCAAGCAGGGCGTGCGCCGCGTCGGCCTGGATGCCGGCATGAACGCGCTGATGCGGCCGGCGATGTACGACGCCTTCCACGCGGTGTGCAACCTTTCGCGTTTCGACGATGCGGAAGACGCGACCTTCGACATCGTCGGCCCGATCTGCGAATCGAGCGACGTGCTGGGCGTCGACCGCCGATTGCCGATGGCGACCAGCGAAGGCGACGTGGTGCTGGTGTCCGACGCCGGCGCCTATGGTTTCGTGATGGCCAACACCTACAACCTGCGCGAATTGCCGCAGGAGGATGTCCTGGAATGACGCCCGTGACCTTCGAGCGCGACGCAATCCGCGCATTCCGCTTCGTGCGCTGCGGATTCGATGCCGCAACCGGCGTCGCGCAACTCGTCTACGCCTTCGACGATGGCCCGGAGCTGGTCGAGACGGTGACCCTGCCCGGCGCGCCTTTCGCGCTGGACGATGCGCGTGCGGCCGCGGCCGGGCGTGCGCTGCAGTTGCTGCACCTGATCGCAGGCGTGAGCTACTACAAGGCCGCGGTGCCGCCGGAGATCCGCATCGAGTCCTATGGCATCGATGCCGCGACCGCGGCGCTGCTGGAAGACGTCTACGTGCATGGCCTGGGCGAGTTCGCCTATCGCAACGGGCTGGACCTGCATGGACGCATCCGGTTTCCGGGTAGCGACAACGCTGGCGGAGTTGAGCCCCCTCTGCCGCATGCGGGAGGGGGTGAGGGCGAGTTCGCTGCAGTTGGATCGCCCTCATCCGACCCTGCGGGCCACCTCGCTTTGCGCCCTGGCCCTGCGCAACGCGCAGGGCGCTCAGACGTGCGCGAGCCGGTGGCTCGCGAGCTGCACGTTCTCGCCCCGCCAGCGGGAGAAGGGAAAGGCATTGGCCTGCGCCAGCACGCCCTCGTCGCCATCGGCGGCGGCAAGGATTCGCTGGTCAGCATCGAGGCGCTGCGCGCCATCGGCATCGAACAGACGGTCACCTGGATCGGCGGTTCGCAGCTGATCAAGGCCTGCGCCGAGCGCACGGGCTTGCCGACACTCAACATCGGCCGCCAGCTGGCGCCGGAACTGTTTGAATACAACCGCCTCGGCGCGTGGAATGGCCACATCCCGGTGACCGCGGTGAACTCCGCGATCCTGGCCTTTGCCGCCGTGGTGCTGGGCGTCGACCAGGTGGTGTTTTCCAACGAGCGTTCCGCCAGCTACGGCAGCCTGATCGAGGGCACGGGCGAGGTGAACCACCAGTGGTCGAAGGGCTGGGCGTTCGAGCGTGCATTCGCCGCGTACCTGCGCAGCCATGTTGCCGCCGATCTTCATTACTACTCGTTGCTGCGCCCGTTGAGCGAGTTGGCCGTAGCGCGGCAGTTCGCGAAGATCGACCGTTACGACGCGCATTTCTCCAGCTGCAACCGCAATTTCCACCTGCTGGGCGAGCGCCCGGTGAACCGCTGGTGCGGGGTGTGCCCGAAGTGCCACTTCGTGTTCCTGGCGCTGGCGCCGTTCATGCCGAAGCCGCGGCTGGTCGGCATCTTCGGCCGCAACCTGCTGGACGATGCCGGGCAGGTCCCCGGCTACGACGCGCTGCTGGAATACAAGGATCACAAGCCGTTCGAGTGCGTGGGCGAGGGCAAGGAATCGCGCGCGGCGATGGCGGCGTTGGCGGCGCGTCCCGAGTGGCGCGAGGACGCGATCGTGGCGCGTTTCGCGCGCGAGATCGCACCGCAGCTCGGCGAAGGCGAGGTCGACGTGGCGGCGCTGCTGGTGGTCGACGAGGAACACGGCATCCCGGCGTCGCTCTGGGAGCGCTTGCGTGCGCGACTCGCCCAATAGCATCGCCGCGCTCGACGGCCGGCGCGTCGCCCTCTGGGGCTGGGGACGCGAGGGTCGTGCGACCTGGAAGGCGATCCGCTCGCGCCTGCCGCAGCTGCCGCTGACGCTGTTCTGCCTGCCCGACGAGGCCGGCGATGCGCGCGCCGCGGGTGATGCCTTGCTGTCCGTGGAGACGGTGGTCGATGCCGAGCGCCTGTCCGCGTTCGACGTGGTGGTGAAGTCGCCCGGCATCAGCCCCTATCGCCCGGAGGCGTTGGCGGCAGCCGGACGCGGCACGCGCTTCATCGGCGGCACCACGCTGTGGTTCGCCGAACGTGATGACGCCAGGACGATCTGCGTCACCGGCACCAAGGGCAAGAGCACGACCTCGGCGCTGCTCGCGCACCTGCTGCGCGCGGGCGGGCATCTCACCGCGCTGACCGGCAACATCGGCCAGCCGCTGCTCGAACTGCTGGAGGGCGAGGCGGAGTACTGGGTGGTCGAACTGTCGAGCTACCAGGCTCCCGATGTCGCGTGCAGCGGCACGCATCCCGATGTGGCGGTGGTGACGAACCTCTTTCCGGAACATCTGGACTGGCACGGCAGCGAAGCGCGCTACGTGGCCGACAAGCTGTCGCTGCTGACCGGGGCGCAACCGCGCATCGCGGTGCTCAACGCGAACGATGCGCGGCTGGCGACGCTCGACCTGCCCGGCAGCGAGGTGCGCTGGTTCGGCACCGACGCGGGCTGGCACCTGCGTGGCGACGTGCTGTGGCGCGGCAACGAAGAAGTCTTCGACACGTCTCGCGTGCCGCTGCCGGGGCGCCACAATCGCGGCAACCTGTGCGCGGTGCTGGCCGCCATCGATGCGCTGGGGATCGATGCCGCGCCGCTGGCCCGGCACGCCGCGACCTTCCAGCCGTTGCCGCACCGGTTGCAGCCGCTCGGGACGCGCGGCGGCCTGCTGTACGTCAACGATTCGATCAGCACGACGCCGCACGCCAGCCTGGCCGCGCTGGGGGTGTATCGCGACCGTCGCGTCGCGCTGCTGGCCGGCGGCCACGACCGCGGACTGGACTGGCACGACTTCGCCGCCGCGATGCGCGCGCATGCACCGACGGCCATCATCACCCTGGGCCAGAATGGCCCGCGCATCCATGACCTGCTGGCGCCGCTGGCGGCGTCAAGCGGGTTTGCGTTGCGCGCAGGCACCGATCTCGCCGACGCCATGGGCCAGGCCGCTTCCCTGCTGGCCGGCGACGGCGTGGTCCTGCTCTCGCCGGGCGCGCCGAGCTTCGGCGCCTACCGCGACTACACCGAGCGCGGCCGGCACTTCGCCGCGCTCGCCGGCTTCGATCCCGCGGCGATTACCGCCATCCCCGGCATCGGCATCGCCTGAGTTTCATCCCGGCGCCACGCGCCTGCGCTAGGCTGCCGGCACCGACCAGACGAGGAATCCGCCATGCGCCGTGCCGCCGTATGTCCCGCCGTGTTGTCCCTCGCACTGCTGTCGTCGCAGGCATTCGCGGCGATGAAGGCCGTGCCGCTGGAATGGAACGTCGGCAGTGACACCTTCAGCGGCGTGCTGGTGTATGACGACGAGACGCGCGATCCGCGACCGGGCCTGGTCATGGTCCCGAACTGGATGGGCGTGACCGAGGCGGCCATCGAGCGCGCGAAATCCGTCGCGGACGACGACTACGTGGTGCTGGTCGCCGACGTCTACGGCAAGGACATGCGGCCGAAGGACGGCGGCGAGGCCGGCAAGCTCGCGGGCGCGCTGCGCGGCGAGGATCGCAGCGCCTTGCGTGCGCGCATGGACGCCGCGGTGGCCGCGCTGAAGGCGCAGTCCGGCAAGGCGCCCGTGCAGGCCGAGCGCATCGGCGCGTTCGGGTTCTGCTTCGGTGGCTCGGCGGTGCTGGAGCTGGCGCGTTCCGGTGCCGGGCTGGCCGGCGTGGTCAGCCTGCATGGTGGCCTGGCGCCCGGTGCGCAGTCGCCGACGGCGGCCTCGATCGCGTCGCCTGTGCTGGTGCTCAACGGCGCGGCCGATCGCGCGGTGTCGAATGAGGACATCGTCGCGTTCGGCAAGGAAATGGACGCGGCCGGCGCCGATTGGCAGTTCGTCAACTTCAGCGGTGCCGTGCACTGCTTCGCCGAGCCGGGCGCGGGCAACGACCCGGCCAGCAACTGCCGCTACGACGCGCGCGCGGCGGCGCGCGCCTACCGGTTGATGGACGACTTCTTCGACGAGGTCTTTGGCGACGAATGAGCCCGGGCGACGGCGATCGCGCCCGTGATCGCCGCGCGTGCCTGCGGGCTGTTGCGCCAGCAGGTGGCACCCAGCATGTCGGCCACCTGCCGCGTGACGCCCTCCGGGGTGGCTTCGGCGAGCTGGGACAGCGAGCGGTAGCCCAGCTGTTCGAGTCGCGCGATCACCGTTGCGCCGACGCCCCTGGCGGCGAGCAAGGCCGCCCGATCGGCCGCGCTGAAGCCGTCAGTGCCCGCGTTCGACGGCATGCCGTGCCAGGCCACGCAGGGCGGCCATCGCCTGGTTGTCGGGCAAGCCGGCCAGCGCCGCTTCGGCCGCCGATGCGTACGCGCGCGCGCGCTGGCGGCTGTAGTCGAGGCTGCCGGCGCGATCGATCGCGGCTAGCGCCTCGGGCAGGGCGGTGACGTCGCCGTGCTCGACGATCGCGCGCAGGCGCGCGCGTGTGGCATCGTCGGCCTGTGCCATGGCATGGATCAGGGGCAGCGTGGCCTTGCCTTCGGCAAGGTCGTCGCCGAGGTTCTTGCCCAATGCGCCGGCATCGCCGGCGTAGTCCAGCACGTCGTCGGCGATCTGGAAGGCGTAGCCCAGCTGCAGGCCGTAGTCGTACAGCGCCTGTTGGGTGGCGTCGTCCGCGCCGGAGGCCAGCGCGCCGAGCCGGGTGCCGGCAGCGAACAGTACGGCGGTCTTGCGCTCGATGACGCGCAGGTAGGCCGCTTCATCGGTATCAGGGTTGCGCACGTGCAGCAGCTGCAGCACCTCGCCCTCGGCGATGCGGTTGGTGGTGTCGGCGAGGATCCGCATCACTTCCATGCGGTTCAGCTCGACCATCAGCTGGAAGCTGCGCGAGTACAGGAAATCGCCGACCAGCACGCTGGCGGCGTTGCCCCACAGTGCGTTGGCGGTCTTGCGGCCGCGGCGCAGGTCGGACTCGTCGACCACGTCGTCATGCAGCAGGGTCGAGGTATGGATGAACTCGACGATGGCCGCAAGCTGGTGGTGGTCGGGGCCCACCCGCCCGGTCGCGCGGCCCGCCAGCGCCACCAGCATCGGCCGCAGGCGCTTGCCGCCGGCGGAGACGATGTGCTCGGCGATCTGGTTGATCAGCACCACGTCCGAGGCCAGCCGACGGCGGATCAGGGCGTCGGTCGCGGCCATGTCGGCGGCGGCGAGGGCCTGGATCGCGGGCAGGCCGAGGCCGGGCGCGGCGGGGGAATGGGCGTCCATGGACGATCCGGAAAAGATGAACGCCCGATTATACGGAGCCGGCCTGCGGCGCGGCCCCGATCGTGCCCGTGCGGAGGTTTCCTACAGCGTGCCGCGGGCGGGCCCGATGCCCCGGGGGCGCGGGCTATAATCCAATGTCTCCCGCCGGGCGTGCCGGCGGACACCCGAGGACCCCAATGGCCCGTGGCATCAACAAGGCGATCCTTGTCGGCAATCTCGGCAACGATCCCGAAACCCGATACACGCAGGGCGGCATGGCCGTCACCAAGATCAGCCTGGCCACCACGTCCGTCCGCAAGGACCGCGACGGCAACACCCAGGAAAAGACCGAGTGGCACCGGGTGACCTTCTTCGGCAAGCTCGGGGAGATCGCCGCGGAGTACCTGCGCAAGGGCTCGCAGGTCTATGTCGAAGGCCGCATCACCTACAGCGAGACGGCCGGCGACGACGGCCAGAAGCGCTACTTCACCGATATCGTCGCCGACGAGATGCAGATGCTCGGCGGCCGTGGCGAGGGTGGCGGCGGTGGCGGCGGCGCCTACGAGCGTGGCCCGCGCCCGCCGCGCCAGGAGTCGGCGCCGCGCGCGCAGCCAGCCAGCCGTCCGGCCCCCGCGCCGGCGGACGACTTCTCGGACGATGACATTCCGTTCTAGACGACACCTCTGCTCTTTTAAGAGAGATAGAACGAGAAAGCCCTCTATTTCAGAGGGCTTGCTCTTTTCTACGTGGTTCAAAAACTGTTGAAGAAAAAAACTATAGTGCTACAGTTGTAAAAACAGGTGATAAAGAGGGTGAGGCATGTATCGTCTTTCAGCGCATGTCTTCGGAGGCGGTGAGCGCGTTCCGCTGCTTCACGATGCGCGTGGTCTTCCGCTTTTCTATCCAACGCTTTTTGCGACGGCGAAGCTTCGAAACGCTGGAATCGCGGTGAACACGATTCGTAACAAGTTGTTGGACATTCTCGTTCTTCTGCGCTGGCAGGCACACCAGAAGTCGCTGAGAGACCTAGAGCTGGAGTTTGCTAGAGGTGAGTTCCTCACCCTCGCCGATGTCCTGTCCATCCGTGACTTTGCATCACGGGACATGCGAGATCTGGAAGCTGACGGCCAAAGTCAGTCGGCTGGCGACTCAGGTGTGAAAATGCTTGAAGCCTGGATTGGGACGGTGAAGCCTAATCGGAAGGTGGGCGGTCAGCAGCACTACAACCGGCTGAGCACGATAGCGGACTATCTTGAGTTCATGGCGGACGCCATCTGCATTAAGGACCGGCAGAAGCGTGCCCAAGACATTGCGCGCATGGCGAAGCTAATTCGCAAGCATCGTCCCAAGGGGGCGTCACTGCGGCGGCAGAATGATCCTCAAGACGATTCGCCACCGTCGGAAGTCATTGATCACTTTCTGGGAATCATAGCGATCGATTCTCCGCAGAATCCGTTCTGTGCTCAAGCTGTACGACTTCGCAACGCAATCATGTTCCATCTCTTCAGCTACACCGGAATGCGAAGGGGAGAGCTCCTGAGTTTGCGGATTGATCAAGTCAATTTTGGCGAAGAGCCGTACGTCTGGGTGCGACGCAATCAGGACGACCCGTTAGATTCTCGGCGTAATCAACCGTCATCGAAAACAAAAGAGCGTCCAATTCCAATCCCAGATGGTTTGGCGAACGATATACATTCGTATGTCATGAAGCATCGTGCGCTGATACCTGCTGCGCGTAAGCATCCATACCTATTTGTTACGCATAAGCCAGGGAAGTGGTGTGGGCATCCATTGTCACTGTCGGCGATTGGGGAGATCGTGAGGGATATTCGTAACGTCGACCCAGTTTTCGACGTTATCCATCCTCATGCATTGCGTCATCACTTCAATTACGAACTCTCGTGTGCCATCGATGCACATAACTCCCGAGTGAGGAGTGGCGAACTCGGTGGCGTTCTTATTCGAGAAGGAAAGGAGCTCGATGTAAGGGCATTCTTGAACGGGCATTGGAATAAGTCGTCCGGGGCTGTCTATAACAAACGCCATCTCCGTGAAGTCAGTGACGCGGCAGTGCGGGAACTGCAGTCTGGTCTGGGTCTCATGGTTCGAGGCAAGAGGATCAGTCGATGAATACTGGTCACGAAGCTAAAAAATCGCAGCCCCTTGATTCGATGGCTATCTCCAAGGACGGCTATGCGTTCAACACGCTCGATGCGTACTGGAAGCTAAGCAAAGATGTAACGGTATCGCTGGGATATGCCGAGAGCCTCCGGTCGGCCGCTCAGACTGGATTTCGATTGGCGCTACAGCGATACGCAGAAGAAATGTCGGCCCATTACACGGAGAACATGGCGATTCTTTTCAAGAGATATCTGCGAGATACCGGTGCGGATGGAGTTACGTCAAAGGACCTCTTGAACTGGCGCGCGATGCTGGGCGATGAATTGCAGTGGAAGCTAGGTGCGCTGAGAACCTTCTTGATTGCCTGGCACGAGTATGGATTTGCTGGCATCTCCGGAGATGTCGCTGATCTTCTGGATAGTTGGAGGATCAAAGGCAACGAGAAGGGGCAGGCGGTAGCTTTGTCCTGCCCAGAAACCGGGCCATACACAGACGTGGAGATGGCATCCATGCTGAACTGGGCCAGCCAGGCTGTGAGTAAGCGTGAAATATCGTTCGAGGATTATGTCTATTTCATGACATTGGCAATGACCGCGCGTCGCACCGTTCAGTTGGCGGCTCTCAGAGGCGGAGATTTGCGGAGTGAGGGCTGTGCGCGAATATTTCGCTTGAACATTCCAAGGGCCAAACAGCGTGGTGGTCGTTTCCGGAGCCAATTCAGATCACTTCCAATTCTGGAGGACCTGTACCTCGCTCTGAAGAAGCTGCACGAGAGAGCAATTGCCCATGTTGAGGCGGCGATCGGCCAGCGAATTGATGATGACCTTCGTAAGGAGGTTCCGATCTTCATAAACGAAGACGTCGTTGCTGGGCTTGGAGGGGCCGTCGATCTGAAGGGCGCTCTCTTGGGTAATAGGCCAGATTCTTTGCACGTGACAACGGCTGCACTTGACTCGGTATTGAGACGGTGTGGTCGGGCTTGTACAGCACGTTCCGAGCGAACCGGGGAATTCATCCGACTGTCATCCCGGCGATTTAGATACACGCGAGGTACTAAGCTGCGCCGCGAAGGTTTTGGTGCATTTGTTATCGCCGAACTTCTCGATCACTCCGACACCCAGCACGTTCGTGTCTACACGGAGAATACGGCCAATGAGGTCAGCATTATTGACGAGTTCATCGGTCCCCAGTTGGCTCCCTTTGCTCAGGCGTGTCTCGGTAAGCTGGTCCTATCGGAAAGAGACGCTATCCGAGGAGATGACCCGCGCAGCCGTGTGGCGAACAATAGGTTGAACGCTGTCGGCACGTGCGGAAACTACGGGTTCTGCGCGAGCGGATATCGCGCGTGTTACACATGCACCCACTTCCAGCCGTGGGTCTATGGGCCGCATCAAGAGGTACTGGAAGATCTGTACCTGGAAAAAGCCCGCGCGCGTGATGCGGGCTGTCCAGATGTTGTGGTGTCGGCAAGCGATCAGTTGATACTTGCCGTTGAGCATTGTGTCGATCTCTGTAGCGAGTTCAAGGAAAAGCTGAACGTCTCGGATTCGGATGAGGCGATGGTCTATGTCTGACGTCATCCAGTTCGTTCCTAGGGCGGGTCTCGATGCCAAGGAGAGTCTGGACGAGTTTATCCGTCTGACTAGAGATGATTTGACGGCTTTTGGCGTTGATTCTTGGCCACATGATCGGTGGCGGCAAGGAAAAACCGTTGCGGTATTTGCGACCCAGTTGCAGGAGTTGACGCCATACCGGTACACGCCTCTAGCACAGCCATTCAAGGATTTCGCCAAGGCTTACATTCGCTACAAGTACAGCCATATGCCTGTGGTATCAGTGCAGTACTGGTTGCAAGCATTGCGTTGTGTCGAAGCTGCCCTAGTTCATTCACGGTCGAAAGCGGATGTGTTGTTGCTCAATGGCGCTGTAATGGACCTGAGTGCAGAGAAGTGTCGAGAGTTCTACGCATCCGAAGACGGCTACCACAAAACCGGGCTGGCTCTAGTCGCAGTTTTTGATTTTTGCCGTGACAAGTTTGCATCGCTTGGCCTTCCTCAATGGCGGTCTCCATTCAAGAAACCAACGATTCTGACCGAGGACCTTGGGGAGGCTGGGCGCGAACACCGTGAAGGCAAGATGCCGAGCAATGCCAGCATGCTCGCGCTGGCGGATTTTTTTGCGGGCGCGACCTCCACGCATACGCGGTTCTACTCTTCGATTGCCATTCTCTTGATGGCGACGCCGAGTCGAATCTCGGAAGTGCTTAGTCTTCCGGTGGGGTGTATTGGTCGTGAACCGGATGATTCAGGGGTTGACAGGATGTGCCTCCGCTGGATCGCTGCGAAGGGGAAAGGGGGGATGAAGAAGTGGGTTCTCCCGGTGATGGAGGACGTTGTCGTCGAGGCTGTGAGTAGGCTGGAAGAGATTGGCAGGTCTGCCCGGGCAGCGGCGCGATTCGCCTTTGAGAATCCAGGGGTCTACATGCGGAGTGCTGAATGCAGCTCCGTCGATCAGGTCGGCGATGATGCGCCTCTCAGTCCTAACGAACTGTTTGCCGCTTTGAATCTTGGCCGAGGTTCCGCAAAAGAGAGGGGTGTCCCGGCGTCAAAGCGACTGCAGCAGTTTACAGGGCGGGGCGATGTTACGTACCGCGATCTTGCGCGGTTTGTTAAGCAAGAGTACGAAGGCGACGATTGGCCTTTCATTAACACCAAGAAGGTCGTGCGCGTGTGGGATGCACTTTGCCTGCACCGGGAGTGCGAATTTCACTCAGACTTTGAGCCGAAGTCATTTTCCTGGCGCCTGCCGACGGCCAATGAGGTGAACGCTCGCCTGAATCCGGAGAAAGGGGTTTACCTGCTCGCCGGCCTCAAGGAGGCAGATGGAACTCCCATTAAGCTGACAACACATCAACCGCGTCACTGGCTGAGTACGATGTCGGAGCGCGCAGGTATGGATGACTTTACGCTGGCGCAGTGGGCGGGTCGGGCAAAGCCAACTGATAATCGGCATTACGACCACCGCAGTCCGGAAGAACGGTTGTCAGAGGCAAGGGCCCTGATCGTAGGAGACTCGCCTGGTCTGCTGGAGCGATTCAAGAACCGGCAGCCCGTTACCTATCAGGAGCTTGGCGTTGATCGTCTTGGTACGGCCAAGGCGACGTTGTACGGCATGTGTACGCATGATTATGCAATGGCACCTTGCATGAAGCAGCGTGAATGCATGACATGCAAAGAGCACAGATGCATTAAAGGTGATCATGTCACTCTCGACAGGATTAGATTGTTGGAAGCGCAAACGCAGATACTCCTGGAGAAGGCACAGCAGGCCCACGTCGACGGCGATTTTGGCGCGGATCGCTGGGTTGATAATCACAAATGGAAACTTGCACATACGAGAACTATGCGGATCCTGCTTGAGGAGGAGTCAGTTCCGGATGGCGCAGTGCTGCGCATTCCGGACGGGCATGACCCCTCTCCTGTTCGACGTGCTCTGATGGATCTCGGGCTGATTGAGGCGCCTTCGGGCACTCTCGATGCTGCGTCGATTCCAGTTCGCGTGGCTTGAGCCGCCATGCCGAAGAAAATCATCACGAAGGCGACTCTTCCCAAGGTGTTGCGCGAGCTCGATCGTTGGGAGGGGAAGCTCACGTGGCCTCTCTTTTGCAGCCGCGTTGCCAAGGTCATTGGCGTGGAATCTGTCTCGAAGCACACGATGTATCTGTATCCCACGATAAAAGAGGGATTTCAGAGGAAGCAGAAGGATCTTCGGCTGACGGCTCACGCGAAGCCGAGGGATTTCACTCTGAACGCGGCTTCCAAGCGTATAGCGGACTTGGAAGCTCAAGTTGCACGGCTTGAGGCGGCGAATAAATTGCTCCTCGATCAGTTCCGCCGCTGGCAATACAACGCATACGCAAACAACGTCCGGATGGACTTTATGGCGTGGGATAAGCCATTGCCCGCTGTGAATCGGTCGGGTCGCCGTGAAAAGAAGAGCAAGGATCGGGCCAACAAGAAGGCTGGGTAGGCGCCCCGTGATCATCGATCGTTGGCTGCGTTCTGGCACCTATGCTGTTGATCACTTTGTCAGAAGGCCAACGAGATCCTGCGCAAGGCCAGTGCGTATTTCGCCCAGGCGGAGCTCGACCGCCTCTTCAAGCCATGGCCGGGTTCGTGGCCGAGCAGCGCCACGCCTACGGAGTCGAGCCGATCTGCCGGGTGCTGAGGTATAGAAAGCGCACGAAAGGTTTGGGTCTTTCTCCACAAGCGAATCTACCGGGTGTACAAGGCGATGAAGCTCAATCTGCGCCGCAAGGCCAAGCAGCGGCTGCCCAAGCGCGAACGCGTACCGCTCTACGTTCCCCTGCTGCCCGATGCCGTCTGGTCAGCGGATTTCATGGCCGACGCGCTGGCGTGTGGCCGCCGCTTCCGGACCTTCAACGTGGTCGACGACTTCAACCGCGAGGCGCTGCACATCGAGGTCGACACCTCGATCTCGTCCGCGCGCCTGGTCCGCATCTTCGAGCAGCTCAAGCGCGACCACGGCCTGCCGCAGGTCCTGCGTACCGACAACGGCCCGGAGTTCCTGGGCGAGGCCTTCGTGCAGTGGGCCAAGCTCAACGGCATGGCCATCCGGTACATCCAGCCCGGCAAGCCCAACCAGAACGCCTACATCGAACGCTTCAACCGGACCTTCCGCGAGGAGGTCCTGGACCAGCACCTGTTCACCCGCCTCGACGACGTGCGCGAGGCCGCGTACTGGTGGATGCTCGAGTACAACGAGGAGCGTCCCCACGATTCGCTCGGCGATCTGCCCCCGGCCGAGTACCGCCAACGCGTCGCCGGAAGTTCTACTTTTGAAATGCCTGCTTGACGGGGAAGCTTACGGGATGACCAGGTCGGCATGGGCCAGGCGCAGCGCGATCTGCCCGGCCTTGCCCTGGGCCTGTTCCTTCTCCAGTGCGTTGACCAGCTCGATGGTGGAGAAGAACCGCACGCGCAGGCGGTGCTGGCGCACGGTCTGGATGCCGATGGCCGTAGCCAAGTGCGTCTTGCCGGTGCCTGGCCCACCGACCAGCACCACGTTCTCGGCGGTCTGGATGAAGTGGCCTTCGTGGAGGCGCTCGACCAGGGCGCGGTCGACCGGGCAGCCGCTGAACTCGAACCCGAGCAAGTCGCGATGGACCGGGAAGCGGGCCGCCTTCATCTGGTTGGCCTGGGCGCGCACGTGGCGTTCGGCCGACTCGGCCTGCAGCAGCTCGACCATCCAGTGCTCCGGTGCCATGGCGTGCAGCTGGGCCTTGGCCAGCAACTCCGGCCATTGGCTGGCCATGCCATGGAGCTTGAGCTGCTTCATCCGCAGCGGCAGGTCAGGCGTCGACATGGTCGGCCTCCTCGCGAAGCCCGTCATAGCGGGCCGTATCCGAGGTGGGCGTGTGCTGCAGCACCATGGTGGTGGCGACCGACTCGACCACCCGGTCCGGATGCTGCAGCCGCCCGACCACGTTGAGCACATGCTCGGCGTTGACCGCCCCGGTCTCCAGCACTAGCTCCACCGCCACCAGCACCGCTTCGAGCCCGTGGACCGGCACGGCGGCCAGGACCTTGGCCATGGCGCGGTCGCCGTGGGGTTGGCGCAGCAGGCGTTGCTGCAACTGGCGCAGCGGCTCGGGCATGGTGTGGAACGGCGCGCCGTCACGCAGGGCGCCGGGCTTGCGCTGGACCAGGGCGATGTAGTGCTGCCAGTCGTAGTGGACCCGGTCGCGCTCGAAGCTGCGGCGGTGGCGGGCGATGACCGCATCGCCCACCACCACGACCAGCTCGAACGGATAGATCCGCAGGCTGGCCACGGCATGGGCGTGCCCGCACGGCACGCTGTAGCGGTTGCGCTGGAAGATGATGAGCGAGGTGGAGCTGATCCGCACCGGCTGCTCGATGTAGCCGTCGAACCGGCCGGGCATCGGCATCAGGTGCGGCAGCTCATCCTCCAGGGCCTCGGCCACGGTGATGGAAGGGGCATCGGGGTGGGCCAGCTCCTGCCAGGCCGCGCGGCACTCCTGGGCCAGCCAGTCGTTGAGGCTGGCCAGGTCGGACCAGTGACGTGCACCGGCCTCGATCCAGATCTGGCGGCGCCGGTCCTGCACGTTCTTCTCCACGCGGCCCTTCTCCCAGCCGGCAGCGCGGTTGCAGAACTCGCCGGCGAACAGGTAGTGGCTGGCCATGGCATGGAAGCGGGCGTTGACCCGACGCTCCCGGCCGTGGCCGATCCCGTCCACCGCGGTCTTCATGTTGTCGTAGATGCCGCGCCGCGGGATGCCGCCGAAGGCGGACAGGGCCCGGGTGTGGGCGTCGAACAGCATCTCGTGGCTCTGGGTCGGATAGGCCACCAGCCAGAACGCCCGGCTGCAGGCCAACTTCATGTGCGCCACCTCCAGGCGCATGCGGCGGCCGGCGACGAAGGCGTACTCGCAGCTCCAGTCGAACTGAAAGGCCTCGCCGGGCGGGAAGAGCAACGGCACGAACGCTGGGCGCGCAGCGCCGCCGCCGGCGGCCTTCCACTGGCGGATGAAGGCGGTCACGCGGGTGTAGGTGCCCGGGAAGCCTTGGGCCTGCAGCTGGGCGAACAGCACCTTGGCGGTGCGCTGGTCGCGCCGTGGCCGGTGGCTGTCGGCCCGCAGCCAGGTCACCAGCTGCTCCTGGTAAGGCTCGAGCTTGGAAGGCGAGTGGCGCCGGGGATAGGCCGCCTCGGCCTGGCCGCTGCGCAGCCAGCGCCGGATCGTGTTGCGGGACAGGCCGGTGCGCTTGGCGATCTCGCGTAGCGGCAGGCCATCGCGGAAATGCATCCGCCGGATCTTGGCCAACATGACCATGGTGATCACTCCTGAAATCCCCCGAGCCGAATGACGGCTCAGGATGTGGGCTTCAGGGTGGGTCAGTTTTACCCGCGCACTACCGCCGAAAGTGGGTCAGTTCTGGACGCGCGCCAACACCAAGACGGGCCGATCGGCTCTGGCACTGTCGCGGGAGCTGGGGATCGGCTACGACGCGGCCTGGCTGCTCAAGCACAAGCTGATGCAGGCCATGGTCGAGCGTGAAGGCAGGCGCCAGTTGGCCGGCTGGGTCCAACTGGACGATGCCTATTTCGGCGGCGAGCGCCGGGGTGGGCCACGTGGCCGCGGTGCCGACGGGAAGCAGGCGTTCGTGGCCGCCGTGCAGTGCTCCGAGGAGGGCCATCCGGAAGTGATGCGGCTGGATGTCGTCAAGGGATTCAGCGCCGATGAGATCGGCGCCTGGGCCACGCGCCACCTGGCCCCCGATACCGTCGTCGTATCCGATGCCCTGGCAGGGTTCAATGCGGTGGGCGAGGTGGCCGGCACCAGCCATCGCCGGCTGCGGACGGGCAGCGGTGGGCACAAGTGCGACCATCCGGCACTGCGCTGGGTCAACGTCATGCTGGGCAACGTGAAGACCGCTCTGCGCGGCACCTACCATGGACCCCGGCGCAAGTACGCCCAACGCTACCTGGGCGAGTTCTGCTATCGGTTCAACCGACGGTTCGAACTGCATCGGCTGGTTGCACGATTGACCTACGTGCTGCTCCGTACGCCGCCGCTGCCCTATCGGATGGCAACCGTGGATGCGATAGCCGGGTAATCAGGAACAAAAAAGCCACGTTGAATCCAGACTCCAAGGCATTGCCGCATCATAGCGGCAGCAGAACCGGCACGAGAAGGACCGTCACCACCAGGGCGATCATCGCCAGCGGCACGCCGATCTTCACGAAATCGACGAAGCGATAGTTTCCCGGCCCCACGACCAGCATGTTCACCGGCGATGAAACGGGAGTCATGAAGGCCGTCGACGCGGCAAGCGCCACGGTCATGGCGAAGGGATAGGGCGAAGCCTCCAGCCCCGCCGCAAGGGCAAGCGCGACCGGCGCCATCAGCACGGCGGTCGCGGTGTTGGAGATGAACATGCCCAGAAGGGCGGTGACGAAGAACAGAACAGCCAACACGGCACGCGGAGAACCGGACCCTACCGTCGATAACAGCCAATCGGCCGCCAGATCGATCCCGCCCACTTCCTGCAGCGCAATCGAGAAGGGCAGCATGCCGACGATCAGAACCAGCGTCTGCCAATGGATCGAACGGTAGGCGCCGTTCATGCCGACGCAGCCGGCAAGGCCGAAAAGCAGGCAGCCGATCAGCGCCGCCAGAACATTGGGCACGATGCCGCTGGCCATCATGAAGACCGTCAGGAGCAGGATCGCCACCGCAAATGGCGCGCGCGACCGGACGGGCGCTACATCGTCGCTCTCGACAGGCAGGTTCAGCAGGATCAGCCGGTCCGGCGAGCGCGGCAGACGCTCTATCGCGCGCCAGGGGCCGATGACAAGGAGTATATCCCCGGCGCGGAACCTCACTTCCGTCACCGGCTCTTCCAGCGCCTTGCGTTCGCGCCTGACCCCGACGACCGTCACATCGTGAAGCGATCGGACATCGGCCTCCGCCACGGTTTTGCCCACCAGCCTCGAATCCGGAGAAAGCAGCACTTCGGCCATGCCGATCTCCTGACTGCGATCCCCGAAATAATTGGCGGCCAGTTCCATCGGGTGCAGCCTGAAGCTGCGAGCCACTTTCCCGATATCGAGATCGCGCCCGCACGCATCGATCATCAATATGTCCCCGGCCTCCAGCTGGCTGTGGGCGTGCGGGCGCAGAAGCTGGCGGGAAAAGCGCCTCTCACGCTCGATGGCGATGATATTGATCCCGGCGCTGCCGCGCAGGTCGAGCGTGGCGAGCGGCCGTCCGATCAGGGAAGAATAGGGATCCACCGCAAAGCGGTATTCGCGGCCCTCCAGTCCGTATTTCTCTATGAAATCGCGAAGGGTGGGGCGTTCCGGCCCCTGCTCCGCTTCCGGCACGCCGGCGAGGAAACGGCGCGCGGCGAGCATATAGATGATGGCCAGGACAAGCAGCGGAAGGCCGAAAGGCGTGAAGGCGAAGAAGCTGAATCCCTCATAGCCATGCCGCTCGAGCTCGGCATGGACCACGAGATTGGGCGCCGTGGCGACCAGTGTCATCATGCCGCTGAGCAATGCCGCGACCGACAGCGGCATCATCAGCCGGCTGGCGGGAATGCGGGCGTTGCGCGCGATCCGCAGGACTATGGGGATGAAAATGGCGACCACGCCGGTCGAGCTCATGAACGAGCCGATGCCCGCCACGACGATCATCAGCAGCACGATCAGCCGGGCCTCGCTGCGGCCGGCCTTGCTGACAAGCCAGTCCCCCAGCATCTGCGCCACGCCCGTCCGGACCAGCGCCTCGCCCACAACGAAAAGCGCGGCGATGAGGATGATGTTGGGATCCGCGAAGCCGGCGAATGCCTGCTCGACGGTGATGACCCCGGAAAGCGGCAGCGCCACGATCATCATCAACGCAACGGCATCCATTCGCGGACGGCCGATCGCGAACATGACAATGGCGGAAATCAGCAGGGCGAGGACAAGGGCCAGGTCGGACATCGTCCCAGCCTAGTGCATTTTTTGCAGTCAGGGGAATCCGCGCGCCGCAAAGAGGTCCGGCGGCCGCCTGTTCGGGGGTGACTTGCCTACTCCGGTTTCCGGCTGGCGGGCTGCCGCAGGCGCAGGATATTATCCAATACGGAAGGATGCAGCGGCCGGGCGAACTGGCAGCCGACCACGAATTCATCCACCCACACGACCTTCGCCTGCTGGGGCTCCAGCTGCGGCAACCTTATCCAGCAGGTGTCCCCGATACGGAGCGCCTGGATCGCGGCAATACGCACGCCATGCGTGGAAATGTCGAGGATCTGGACATTGGTGCGGACGTTCCCCTTGCGGAACTGCACAGTCGCATTCAGCGGCCGCCGCTCGGCAAGGCGAGAAATCTTGCCCAACCTCCTGCTTCCAGACCTGCTGCAGGCGCATTGGCCGGACTTTCTCGCGCGCCGTGAGGTAGAAGACCGCCCGCTGCCCGAGTATGTGCGCGAGGAGTTCGAGACCTACCTGCGCTGCGGCGTGCTCGAGCACGGCTTCCTGCGCGTGGTCTGCGAGCACTGTCGTGCCGAGAGGCTGGTGGCGTATTCCTGCAAGAAGCGCGGGCTGTGCCCGAGCTGCGGC
>Ga0209571_1000322_pt1 | contig 65903 bp, 56 predicted proteins | sample EBPBio102011_DNA_FD_185866 | JGI IMG/M metagenome (GOLD analysis project Ga0209571, IMG submission 185866) | Wastewater treatment Type I Accumulibacter community from EBPR Bioreactor in Madison, WI, USA - Reactor 1_1/10/2011_ DNA (SPAdes)... | ecosystem: Engineered > Bioreactor > EBPR >... | reverse complement strand
TAATGGACTTCCTGAAGAGCCTCTGATAATTCCGAGGATTTCGCTGCCTGATCGCCCATTCAACTCCGACGGCGCGGCGCCGTATGGCACCGCCCTCGGAATAATCCCGGTCTCGGAGTTATGACGTTAATTCCGAGACCGGAATTATCGGCATCGCTTTGCGGTTGAGACACTGTTGCAATGGTACCGCTCGGGCGAGGACGTCGAGCGACGCTTGCCGGTCCTGTCGACCTACCTCGGACATGTCCATGTCGCCGACACTTACTGGTATCTCAGCGCTTCTCCGGAATTGATGGGGCAGGCGATGGCGCGTCTCGAACAACGCTGGGAGGAACAGCCATGAACGTGACGGTCAGTTTCCCCGCGCTATTGCAGGGCTTCTTCACGCGGCGGCTGATGCAGCAACGTCGGGCCAGCCCGCATACGATTGGCTCCTACCGGGACACCTTCCGCCTGCTGCTGCGGTTTGTGCAAGCAAAGCTCGGTCAGCCACCCAATCAATTGGCATTCGAGCAGATCGACGCCCCGTTGATTGCTGAATTCCTGGAGGACCTGGAGAAGAACCGCGGCAGCACTGCTCGCAGCCGCAATTTGCGACTCACCGCGATCCGCTCCTTCTTTCGCTACGCGTCCTTCGAGGTGCCGGAGCACGCGGCCCAGATCCAGCGAGTGCTCGCCATTCCCAGTCAGCGATTTACGCGCCGTCAGGTCGGCTTCCTGACTCGACCGGAAATCGAAGCCTTGCTGGCCGCCCCCGATCAGCGTACGTGCTCGGGACGTCGCGATCACGCCATTCTCCTGGTCGCCGTTCAATGCGGGCTGCGCCTTTCCGAGCTGACCGGCATGTGCCGAAATGCGGTGTTTCTGGGCACGGGTGCTCATGTCAGAGTGCTTGGCAAGGGGCGAAAGGAACGCGCCACGCCGCTGACCAGGGAAACGGCAGCCGTTCTGAAAGCGTGGCTGTGCGAGGTTCCAGACAGCGCTGATGCCATCGTGTTTCCCAGCGCCCGTGGAACTCGCCTGAGTTCGGACGGGGTCGAATATCTCCTTGCCAAGTATGTCGTGATTGCCGCCAAGACGTGCCCGTCTTTGATGCACAAGCGGGTGACACCGCATGTGCTGCGTCATACCGCGGCCATGGAATTGTTGCAGGCCGGGGTGGATCGTTCCCTGATCGCGTTGTTGCTTGGTCATGAATCGGTCGAGACCACGCAGATCTACCTCGACGCGAATCTGGCCATGAAAGAGCAGGCTTTGGCCAAGGCGGCACCTCCCGGTAGCAAAGCCGGCCGCTACCATCCCGATGATCAACTGTTGGCTTTCCTCAAGGGGCTATAGTCCGCGACGATCAAGACTATGCCGACCGAAAATGCCATGTGGTGCTCGAAAGGCAGCTGGTTACGTGCTTGAGGCGCAACCAGCTGCATTGATCGGCATAGTTCGGAACGCGACATAGTGACGCAAGCTGTGTGGCGAAATGTTTTTTTAGACCGCAGGATTCGACCACCGCCTTCAGTGCTTTCTGGACGCCGCTGCGGTCGAGCGGCGTCTTGGCAGTGCGCACGCGCGCCAAGCCGCCGTGGCGATTGGGAAACAGCAGGACGGGATGACGGTGACGCTGCCAGAAACGACGCAGGAGTTGGTAGGTGGCCTTCGGCAGCGGCACCAGGCGATCTTTGTTGCCCTTAGCGTCGCGGATATGCACGCGCTCGCGCGCCGCATCGATGTCGGCGACCGTCAGCCGTAACCCTTCGCCCAGGCGCAGGCCGAGACTGTAGAGGGTGAAGAAGAAAACGCGGTAACTGAGCACCTGCGTGGCCAGAAAAATGCGCTCGGTCTCCTCGACCGTGACGATGTCTGGCAGGCGCTGTGAGCGCGGCGGCTTGATCAGGCCGGGCGCCACCCAGGGTTTCTTCAGCACGTGCTCGTAGTAGAACTTGAGACCGTACAGATCGAGCTTGACCGAACTCCAGGAGTGCGTCTCACGCAGGTCGGTGAAGTAATCGATCAGGTCGGCCTCGCTCAGATCGTCGATCTCGTGAGTGAAATAGCCTCCCACCCGGCGGATGGCGCGTGAATATGCCTCGATCGTCTTCGGCTGCAAGCCCTTGAGCTTCAGGTGCTTCTGGTGCAGCTCGTAGTTCGTGTCAAAATTCGTCGTTGCGACAGCGGACATGTCTTTCATCTTGCGGTAACCTCGCATTCGTCATGAACATCTCTCGGATGAGGGGCGAGGTCACATCTTGACTTCAGCACGACGACAGCACCGCGCTTTCCTCCGCGTAGCGGCTTCGTCCAACGACTACATCAAGCAGTTCAACTCCTGGATTTCTGTCGAGGTCGCGGCAACTGCTACGCTATTGAAACAAGGAGACTTGTTGTTTGCTGGCTCCGGCGAAACCAAGGAGGAGATCGGTAAGTGCGTTGCATTCGTTGATAACTGTGAGGCGTATGCAGGCGGCGACACCGTGATTCTTCGACCTGCTGGCGCGAACTCGATGTTCATGGGGTACTTCTGCAACACAGCTCCCGTTGTTGCGCAGAAGGCGAGCAAAGGGCAGGGTGATGCGGTCGTGCATATCAGTGCGGCCGCACTGTCCAGCATCATGGTTACGCTGCCGTCGCTGCCCGAACAAACCGCCATCGCCGCCGTCCTCTCCGACATGGACGCCGAACTGTCTCTGCTTACGGCACGCCGCGACAAGACCCGCGCCCTCAAGCAGGCGATGATGCAGGAGCTGCTGACCGGCAGGACGCGGCTGCTCTGAGCGCGTCGAGTTCACTTGATGACCCGACCGTCGCCGCCCGGCTGCCTTGTGTTTTGACTTCGACGGCCCCCTGCCGTCAACATCCTTTGCTTGCCGACTAAAGATAAATTTCCGGGTGTGGTGCTCTAAAGCGATGGTTTGATTGTAATAATTGCAGTCAATTACAGATAGTTCTTCAGCCGTTCTACAATGACGCGATGCCTGCCTTCGTTCATCACGATTTGACTTTGCTCAACCCGGCGTTCGACTCGCCGCTGGTGGATGTGTTGACCGAGCTGGAGCATCTGCGTCGCTTGCAGCTTCAGGGCACGACGCCGGCGCCGATCTTCTTTCAGCTCAAGCACATTTTTCACATGCTCGAAAGCCTGGGGTCGGCCCGTATCGAGGGAAACCACACCACCCTGGCCGATTACGTGGAAAGCAAGCTGGAAGGCGCCCGCCTGGCGCCGTCCGATCAGCTGCGGGAAATGGAGAACATCGAGGCGGCGATGGGCTACATCGAGGAGAGCGTTCAACCGAACGCTCACCTGAGCGAACACTTCATCCGCGAATTGCACGCCATCACAGTCGGTCAGCTCGATCGCGAGGGCGACGCCACGCCGGGGGCGTATCGTCGGCATCCGGTGCGCATCGCGCAGTCGGCGCACCTGCCGCCCGAGTTCATCCAGCTGCCGGAGTACATGCAGGCGCTGGCGGCCTTCGTCAACGAGAACCATCCGCCGAAGTACGACCTGATCAAGGTGGCGCTGGCGCACCATCGCTTTGGCTGGATACACCCGTTCGGCAACGGCAATGGCCGGGTCGTGCGTCTGCTGACCTATGCCTTGCTGATCAAGTACGGTTTCAACGTCAAGGCCGGTGGGCGCGTGCTGAACCCCACCGCGGTCTTTTGCAACGATCGGGACCGTTATTACGCCATGCTGGCCAGCGCCGACAGCGGCACGCCACGCGGGCTGGAGACATGGTGCGTCTATGTCTTGCAGGGAATCCTCGACGAGTTGCGCAAGGTGGATCGGCTGACCGATGTTGGCTATCTGGGCGACAAGGTGCTGCTGCCGGCCATTGCCTACGCACGCGAACGCGAGCTGATTACGGCAACGGAAGAACGCGTCCTGCTCATCGGCGCCAGGAGCGGCATCGCCAAGGCGGCCGATCTGTCGGTGGCGATGCCGGGCCTATCGATGGCGCAGCGAACCTACCAGATCAGGAAACTGGTCGAGCGCAAGATGTTGATGCCGATCAAGGAAGGGGCGCGGCAGTACACCCTGGGGTTCAGCAACAGCTATTTGCTGCGCGGTATCGTTCGTGCCTTGTCGGCCGAGGGATTCATTCCAGCAGCGCTTGACCGGGCCGACTAATCCATGCCTGAAACTTCCCGTTCCGAACGTACGACGCAGAAGCGCGTGATCGACCTGTTCACCGACAGGACGCGCGCCGATTCGCTGGCTTACCGCTACCTCGGCGAATGGGCCAGACGCGAGAATAACCGCGCCATCGAGCTTGCGCTGTTGCATGACAATCTCGCGGCGCGTAGCTATTCCCCCGCCCACATTGCCGCCGCCCTGCAAAAGCTGGAAACGGCTGCCGACGCCACCCCTGGCGCTCATGCCCCACATACCGTCATTGCGAGGAGGCGCAGCCGACGCGGCAATCCAGAGGTCTTGCGCTTCGCGTGGTCGATGCGGTGGAAAATTGTAAGAGGATGGAACTGGATTGCCGCGTCGGCTGCGCCTCCTCGCAATGACGAGCGGGCTGGCGTGTTGCCGCCTTCCCGACGAGACTTTCAGCAAGCCCGACAGCAGCGCGCAACGCCTGCGGTGGCTGGGATGTATATGTTCCATATTGCGCTATGGGGGGCCGGTGCAGATCGGCGTCGGGAAAGCGCACGAGACGCTGCACCTGCGAAGTCCCGACTGGTGGCGAGCCGGTGACGCTGCCGCATCAGGTGGAGCAGTTCCTGCACTATTTCTGCGGCGATGCGGCCAGCGCGAACGCCTTGACCAAAACCGAGGCGATCGTGATCTTCAACCATCTGCCGGACATCCTTGGCGTGAAGGCTTCCGGCTACTTTCTGCAGCGCATGAAGACGAAGTGGGGTAGCTGTAACCACAGGGCGGGAAGCATTCGGCTGAATTCCGAGCTGGTGAAGAAGCCCAGGGACCTGCTTGAATACGTTGTCGTGCATGAAATGCTGCATCTGGTCGAGCCGACGCATAGCGAGCGCTTCGTGGCGCTGCTCGACCAGCATTTCCCGACGTGGCGGGAAGCCCGTGCCGAGCTGAATGTACTACCCTTGGCAGCGGAGACCTGGAACCAGAGCGTTGGCGACGTGGCACGGGATTGACTGTCATTTTGTCCGTCTTGTACTCCAGCACCATGGAAAGCAAAAGGGCCAATCCGAGATTGGCCCTTTTGCTTGATTCTGTGGCGCGCCCGGAGCGATTCGAACGCCCGACCCCTTGGTTCGTAGCCAAGTACTCTATCCAACTGAGCTACGGGCGCCTTGCCCTACTGAAGCGGCGAATTATACAGAGGCGTCCGGCCTCGCTCAAGCACTATCTTGCCGATTCCCGGGTCGGCTGTCGGGCGCGTTCGCTTTGCCGGCGCGGCGTGCGATGCCGGCCTACTGCTCCAGGGCCCGCCCGACGATCTCGCGTACGTCGGGCGACAGGCCTGCGAGCGAATGCAGTTTTTCGAGGGCGAAGCTGGCCTGTTGCTGGCGCGGCTCGTCGAACTTCCGCCAGCGATCGAAGCGGCGTGCCAGACGCGCTGCGACCTGCGGGTTGAGACGGTCGAGCTCGCCGATCTGCGTGGCGAGGAAGTGGTAGCCGCTGCCGTCGGCGGCGTGAAAACGGACATGGTTGTTGCCGAAGGTGTTGAGCAGCGCGTAGACCTTGTTCGGATTGCGCAGGTCGAAAGCCGGGTGCTCGAGCAGCCCCCTGACCACCGCAAGGGTGTCGGGAAGGTGGCTCGCCGCCTGCACCGACAACCATTTGTCGACCACCAGCGCTTCGTCGTGCCAGCGCTCGTAGAAACTGGCCAGCGCCAGCACGCGTTCCTGGCAGTCATCCTGCGCCAGAGTGGCCAGCGCGGCGAACTGGTCGGTCATGTTGTCGGCCGACTCGAACTGGCGCATGGCCAGGGCGCGTGACTCGTCGCTGTGCAGCTCGCCGAGGTAGCTCAGACAGACGTTGCGCAGCGCGCGCCGGCCGGCGGCAGCCGGCGTCGCCTGGTACGGGGCGTCGTCGGCGTGTGTCGTGTAGCAGTGCAGCAGCGCGCTGCCCAGTTGTTCGGCAACGAAGCGGCGCAGACCGTTGCGGGCGTCGTGAAGTGCGCTCGGGTCGACGACGGTCATCTCTTCGGCCAGCGTCGCTTCGCCGGGCAGGGTCAGCGCTTCGGCAGCGAAAGCGGGGTCGTCGCTGGCGTGTTCGAGCAGGCGTGCGGCGGCTTCGACGAAGCTCTGCGGCCAGTAGGCTGGGCGGCCGACCGAGAGGTCCTCGGCGGCCGCCAGGATCAGGCGGCTGGCCAGGCGTTGCCCGGCTTCCCAGCGGTTGAACGGGTCGCTGTCGTGGGCCAGGAGGTGAGCGAGCTCTTCGTCGCTCCAGGAGAAGTCGAGAATGACCGGCGCCGAGAAGTCGCGCAGCAGTGAAACGACGGGGGCGGCGGGCAGTTCTTCGAAGACGAACTGCTGCTCGAACTCGGTCAATGACAGGACGCGCGTCGTTCGGCCGCTGCCCGCGGCGCTGCCTTCGCCGGCGATCATCAGCGGCATGTCTTCGCCGTGGGCGCCGTTGAGGCCGACGGCCACCGGGATGTGAAACGGCGTCTGCAGCGGGCTCTGAAGCGGTTCGGCGTTCGCCGCAGTGGCGCTCGCCAGCAGCGATTGCGACAGCGTCAGGGTGTAGGTGCGTGCCTGCTCGTCGTAGTGGCCGCTGGCCCAGACGTGCGGCGTGCCGGCCTGGTCGTACCAGCGCTTGAACTGCGTCAGGTCGACGCCGGAAGCGTCGGCCATCGCCGCGACGAAGTCGTCGCAGGTGACGGCCTGGCCGTCATGGCGCTCGAAGTAGAGGTCCATGCCGCGCCGGAAAGCCTCCTTGCCGATCAGCGTTTCGATCATCCGCACCACTTCGGCGCCCTTGTCATAAACGGTGCTGGTGTAGAAGTTGTTGATCTCGATATACGAGTCGGGGCGCACCGGATGCGCCATCGGGCCGGCGTCCTCGGGGAACTGCATGGCGCGCAGGGCGCGCACTTCGCGAATGCGGGTGACCGCGCGACTGTGCATGTCGGCGCCGAATTCCTGGTCGCGATAGACGGTCAGCCCTTCCTTCAGCGACAGCTGGAACCAGTCGCGACAGGTGACGCGGTTGCCGGTCCAGTTGTGGAAGTACTCGTGCGCGACGACGCGGTCGATGTTCTGGTAGTCGGCGTCGGTGGCCGTGTCGGCGCGCGCCAGGACGTACTTGGTGTTGAAAACGTTCAGGCCCTTGTTTTCCATCGCCCCCATGTTGAAGTCGCCGACGGCGACGATCATGTAGTGGTCGAGATCGCATTCCAGGCCGAAGACTTCCTCGTCCCAGCGCATCGCACGCTGGAGTGCGTCGACGGCGTGCGCGCACTGGTCGAGCTTGCCGGGCTCGACGAATACGGCAAGCTGGACGCTGCGCCCGCTGCTGGTGGTGAATTCGTCGCGCAGCACGTCGAGGCGCGCGGCGACCAGCGCAAAGAGATAGCAGGGCTTGGCGAAGGGGTCTTCCCATTTTGCCCAGTGCCGGCCGTTTCCTTGGTCGCCACTGCCGGCCGGATTGCCGTTGGCGAGCAGCACGGGCAGGCTGGCCTTGTCGGCGTGCAGGGTGACCTGGTAGCGCGACATGATGTCGGGACGATCGGGGAACCAGGTGATGCGGCGGAATCCCTGCGCCTCGCACTGCGTGAAATAGCCGTCTTTCGAGCGATAAAGCCCGGAGAGGCTGCTGTTGTTGTCGGGGTCGATGCGCACCTGTGTGGTCAGCGTCAGCGCGTCCGGCGGATTGTCGATGGTCAGCGTCGAGCTCGTGCAGCGGTAGTCGTCGGCGCCAAGAGGCGTGCCGTCGATGGCCAGCGAGATCGTTTCCAGCCCCTGGCCATCGAGTTGCAGCGGCGCTGGCTGGGCCGCCGCCGCTGGGTTGCGCCGCAGTTGCAGCTGACTGCTGACCAGGACCTCGCCAGCGTTGAAATGCACGTCCAGTTCGACGCTGTCGACGAGGAAGGGCGGGGGTGTGTAGTCCTGGCGGTGGATTCGCTGCGCAGTTTCGCTGTTCATCGGGGGCTCCTTTTCTGCCGGCTTGTCCGGCAATGATCATCAGCCGGCGCGCCGACGAGTGCGTCGCCCGCTCAGGGCAACTCTTCGCGAGACAGCAGGAAGACGTACTGGTCGCCGGCCGTGGTGTCCAGCCAGGTAAAGGCGGTATCCGGGAAAGCGGCTTCGAGTTCTTCCCGGTTGTGGCCGATCTCGACCACCAGCAGGCCGTTCGGCCGGAGTCGTTGGCGTGCCGCGGCCAGGATGGCACGGGTCAGCTCGAGCCCGTCGTCGCCGCTGGCCAGGGCCAGTTCGGGCTCGCGTCGGTATTCGGCGGGCAGGCTGCGCATCGATTCGGCCTTGACGTAGGGCGGGTTGCTGACGATCAGGTCGTAGCGCTCCTTGCCGAGTGCGGCGAAGACGTCGCTCTCGATCAGCCGAATACGCTCCGCCAGGTGGTAGTCGGCGACGTTGCGCGCAGCGACCGCCAGCGCGTCCGGCGAGATGTCGATGGCGTCCACACGTGCCTTCGGGAAGGCGTGCGCGGCGAAGATCGCCAGGCAGCCCGAGCCGGTGCACAGGTCGAGAACCGACGTCACGCCGTCGGGGTCTTCGATCCACGGCGCCAGTTGCTCGCACAGCAACTCGGCGATGAACGAGCGCGGCACGATGACCCGTTCATCGACGTAGAAGCGATACCCGGCCAGCCAGGCCTCGTTGGTCAGGTAGGCTGCCGGCAGGCGTTCGTCGATGCGGCGCTCGATGATGCGCAGCACGGCGGCACGCTCGTCGCCGGTCAGGCGCGCGTCGAGGAAAGGGTCGAGCCGGTCGAGCGGCAGGTGCAGGCGGTGCAGCAGCAGATAGGCCGCTTCGTCCCAGGCGTTGTCGGCACCGTGCCCGAAGGACAGTCCGGCGGCGTTGAAGCGGCTGACGGCAAAGCGCAGCAGGTCGCGCAGGGTCAGAAGGTCGTTTTGCGCCTGTTCAAACATGGCTCGGCAGCAGGCTTTCGAGAATGCGGCGGTAGATGGCGGCGAGTCGTGGCAGGGCGGCGATTTCGACGCCTTCGTTGACCTTGTGAATGCTGGCGTTGAGCGGTCCGATTTCGATCACCTGCGTGCAGATCTCGGCGATGAAACGGCCGTCCGACGTGCCGCCACTGGTCGACAGCTCGGCCTTTACGCCGGTCTCGGCGCAAATCGCCTGCAGCGACGCGTCGATCAGCGCGCCGTGGCCGGTCAGGAAGGGCTTGCCGCTCAGGTTCCACGCCAGCTCGTAGCTCAGCTCGTGGCGGTCCAGCAGCGCGCAGGTTCTCGCCTGCAGCTCCTCGGGCGCGCTGGCCGTTCCAAAGCGGAAATTGAACTGGATATCGACGCTGCCCGGAATGACGTTGCTGGCGCCGGTGCCGCCGTGGATGTTCGAGATTTGCCAGGTCGTCGGCGGGAAGAATTCGTTGCCCTGATCCCAGATGGTCCGGGTCAGCTCGGCAATCGCCGGCGCGGCCAGATGGATGGGGTTTTTCGCCAGATGCGGGTAGGCGATGTGCCCCTGCACGCCGTTGACGGTCAGTTTCCCGGACAGCGATCCGCGCCGCCCGTTCTTGATCGTGTCGCCGAGCGTATCGACCGACGTCGGTTCGCCGACGATGCAGTAGTCGATGGCCTCGCCACGCTGGCGCAAGGCCTCGGTGACGGCGACGGTGCCGTCGATGGCGTCGCCTTCCTCGTCGGAAGTGAGCAGGAAGGCGATCGAGCCGCCGTGCGCGGGGTTGGCGGCGACGAAGGCTTCGGCGGCGGTCACGAAGGCCGCCAGCGACGCCTTCATGTCGGCGGCGCCGCGCCCGTAGAGCACGCCATCCTTGCGCAAGGGCAAGAAAGGGTCGCTATGCCATTGTTCGAGCGGACCGCTGGGGACGACGTCGGTATGGCCGGCGAGGCAGAGCAGCGGCCTGCTGCGGCCGCGACGCGCCCAGAGATTGCTCACCTGGCCGCGGTTGATGAACTCGCAGCTGAAGCCGATCGCTTCGAGGCGGCGGGCGATGATCGGCAGGCAACCGGCGTCGTCGGGGGTCACCGAGCGGCAGGCGATGAGTTGCTCGGCGAGGTCGAGCGTCGCCTCGTCCTCGTCGGCGACTGCCGGCGTGCCGTCGTCGCCCCGGTCGGGGCTCTGCTCATTGCCCATTTCGCGCCCGCGCCTAGGGCTGCTCGTCGGCATCGTTGAGACTGAGAGAGAACTCCTTGAAGGAGGCGCTGCCGGGGTCGCTCGTCGATAGCTCGTACGATGCGATGTTGCGCTTTTCGTCGCTGCGCGGCGCCGGTGGCGCCTCGTAGTTGTTGATCAGCCAGGACAGGTTGGTCGGCGAGTCGGCATTGTTCAACGCTTCCTCGAGGGTGATCACGTCGGCCCGGTAGAGTCGGAAGAGCGCCTGCTCGAAAGTTTGCGAGCCGGGCGCGAGGCTCTGCTCCATGGCCTCCTTGAGGGCCGGGATGTCGCCGCGCTCGACCAGTTCCTGGACGTGATAGCTGTTCAGGAGCACCTCGACCGCGGGTGCCAGTTTGCCTTCCTTTCTTTTCACCAGGCGCTGCGAGACGATGGCCTTGAGACTGACCGAGAGGTCCATGTACAACGAGCTGCGGCTATCGAGCGGGAAGAAGTTGATCATCCGGTTGAGGGCGTGGTAGCTGTTGTTGGCGTGCAGCGTGCCGAGGCAGAGGTGGCCTGTCTGGGCGTAGGCAATCGCTGCCTGCATCGTTTCCTTGTCGCGTATTTCGCCGATCAGGATGCAGTCCGGTGCCTGCCGCATGGCGCTTTTCAGAGCGTTGTTCCAGCCCAGCGTATCCATGCCGATTTCGCGCTGATTGACGATCGACTTCTTGTGCCTGAACAGGTACTCGATCGGATCCTCGATGGTCAGGATGTGGCCCGCGCAATTGCTGTTGCGATGATCGAGCATGGACGCAATGGTGGTCGATTTTCCCGAACCCGTCGAACCGACGATGAGGATCAGGCCGCGCCTTTCCATGACCAGGTCGGCAAGCACCGGCGGCAGGAGCAGCGAATCGAGCGCCGGGATGTTGCCGAGGATGTAACGCACGACGATCGAGATCGAGCCGCGCTGGCGAAACAGGTTGATGCGGAAGTTGCCAAGCTTGGGGACGCCGACCGAGAGGTTCATCTCCTTGGTCGCTTCGAAGGTGTGGGCCTGCTCCGGGCTCATCAGCTCGAGCGCGATCTTGTCGATCATCGCCGGTTCCATCTTCTGCTGATTGACCGGTACCGTTACGCCTTGAATCTTGATGTGGATCGGCGCACCGGCGGAGATGAAGATATCCGACGCCTGCCGGTCGGCCATCACTTGAAAAAGCTTGTCGAGGAGCATGGGTTTTTCCACCATCGCTTCAGGGCACGGCGCGGGCGCGCTCAGTCGCTGCGCAGCAGATCGTTGATGCTCGTCTTGGCGCGCGTCTGGGCGTCGACCTTCTTCACGATCACCGCACAGTAGAGGCTGTAGCTGCCGCCCTTGCCCGGCATGCTGCCGGACACCACGACCGATCCCGGCGGCACGCGGCCATAGCTGACCTCGCCGGTTTCGCGGTCGAGGATCTTCGTCGACTGGCCAATGAAAACGCCCATCGAGATCACCGAACCTTCGCCGACGATGACTCCCTCGACGACTTCCGAGCGGGCGCCGACAAAGCAGTTGTCCTCGATGATCGTCGGATTGCTCTGCAACGGTTCGAGGACGCCGCCGATGCCGACGCCACCGGAAAGATGCACGTTCTTGCCGATCTGCGCACAGGAGCCGACCGTGGCCCAGGTGTCGACCATCGTTCCTTCGTCGACGTAGGCGCCGATATTGACGTACGACGGCATCAGAACGACATTCCTGGCGATGAACGAGCCGCGACGCGCGGTCGCCGGCGGCACGACACGGAAGCCGCCACTGGCGAACTTCTCGCGGTCGTAGTCGGCGAACTTGCTCGGCACCTTGTCGAAATAGCGCAGCGGACCGGCTTCGATCACGCTGTTGTCGGTCAGGCGGAAGGAGAGCAGGACGGCTTTCTTGATCCATTGGTGCGTCACCCACTCGCCGTCGATCTTCTCGGCAACGCGCAGGCCGCCCTCGTCGAGTTGCTTGAGGACGGCGGCGACGCTCTGGCGGATGCTCTCGTCGGCGTTACCGGGTTGCAGCGCGGCGCGGTTTTCCCACGCCTCGTCGATGACTTGCTGGATTGCCTGCATGGCAGTTTCCCTAGAGTTTTGAAGCGAATGAATGGATTCGTTCGGCAGCTTCGACGCAATCGGCGAGTGGCGCGACCAGCGCGATGCGCACGAAACCGGCGCCCGGGTTGATTCCGCGTGCGCTCCGTGCCAGGGCGCTTCCGGGCAGAAGGACCACATTATAGTCAGCGAGCAGTCCGCGGGCGAACTCGCCGTCGTCGATCGGCGTCCTCGCCCAGAGATAGAAGCCGGCGTCGGGCAGCGCGGTATCCAGCACTTCGGCCAGGCGCGGCGTCACGGCGGCGAATTTCTCGCGGTACTGGCGACGGTTTTCGACGACATGCGCCTCGTCGTTCCAGGCCGCAACGCTCGCCGCCTGGACCGCCGGATTCATCGCGCTGCCGTGATAGGTGCGGTAGAGCAGGAAGGCCTTGAGGATCGCCGCGTCGCCGGCGACGAAGCCCGAGCGCATGCCGGGAACATTGGAGCGCTTGGACAGGCTGGAGAACATGACCAGGCGCTCGTAGCCGCGACCGAGCAGGCGTGCTGCCTGCAGGCAGCCGAGCGGCGGCTGCGTCTCGTCAAAGAAAATCTCCGAGTAGCATTCGTCCGAGGCGATGACGAAGTCGTAGCGGTCGGCGAGGGCGAACAACTGTCGCCAGTCGTCGAGACTGAGCACCTTGCCGGTCGGATTGCCTGGCGAGCAGACATAGAACAGTTGCACGCGCTGCCATTCGGCTGCGCCGAGGCTCGCGAAGTCGAAGGCGTAATCGTCGTCCGGCAGGGTGTTGAGAAAGCGCGGCTCGGCGCCGGCAAGATACGTTGCTCCCTCGTAGATCTGGTAGAAGGGGTTGGGGCTGACGACCAGCGGCGTGTCGCCACGCGTGTGGTCGATGACCGTCTGGGCGAAAGCGAACAAGGCCTCGCGCGAGCCGTTCACCGGCATCACCTGCGTTTCCGCGTCGAGGTCGATGAGGCCGTAGCGACGGCCCAGCCAGGCGGCCAGGCTGCGCCGCAGTTCGACGCTGCCGAGGGTGCTAGGATAGCTGGCCAGTCCGGCCAGGTTGGCGCTCAATGCCTCCTTGATGAAGGCCGGCGTGGCATGCTGCGGCTCGCCGATCGACAGCCTGATTTCGCGCAGCTCCGGATTGGGCGTGATGTCGGCGAAGAGTCGCCGGAGCTTCTCGAAGGGATAGGGTTGCAGCTTGCTGAGGTGGGGATTCACAGGCGTGGGCTTCTCGTCACGGGGCGCTGGATTGTGCCGCCGATTATAAGGGGCATCGACTGACGGTGAAAGGAAAGGCGCGGCAGACAGCCGGCGGCAGTGGTGCTCGCGAGCAGCGTCTGGCCATCGGCGCCCTGCTCGGCGGGGCGCTGATCTGGGGCGTGATCTGGTACCCCTATCGCCTCCTGCGCGATGCCGGCGTCGACGGCATCGCTTCCTCGACGCTGACCTATGGCGTCGCTTTCGTCCTCGGCCGGCTGGTTTTTCGCCGTTCGCTGCTGGCCTGGGCGCCGTCGTGGACGCTGCTCTGGCTGGCGCTGGCTGCCGCTGCCTGCAACCTCGGCTACGTGCTGGCAACGCTCAGCGGCGAAGTCGTGCGCGTTCTGCTTCTCTTTTACCTGGCGCCCTTGTGGACCGTTCTGCTATCGCGCCTGTTGCTCGGCGAGCGCCTCGGCCGCGCTGGCGCCGGCGTCGTCGCCCTGTCGCTGCTCGGCGCCGCGACCATGCTCTGGGAGCCGCAGGCTGGCCTGCCGGCAGCGCCGGATCACGCCGACTGGCTCGGTCTGATCGCCGGCTTCTCGTTTGCCCTGTTCAACGTTCTCTCCCGGCGAGCCGGCCACTTGAGCATCGAAAGCAAGGCCATGGCCGCTTTCGCCGGGGTCGCGATCACCGGCACGCTGCTCCTGCTGGTGGGCGTCGGCAGCCTGCGCCTGCCGGCAGCGCCGTCGCTCTGGCTGCTCGTCGCCGGCCTCGGCTGCGTGCTGGTGGTCGCCAACGTCATCGTTCAGTTTGGCCTGGTGCGCGTTGCCGCCAACCGCGCGGTGGTCATCATGCTGACCGAAATCGGCTTTGCCGCCGTCGCCGCCTGGCTGCTCGCCGGCGAGGCGCTGGCGCCGCGCGACTGGGTGGGTGGGGCGCTGATCGTCGCCGCCAGCCTGTTCTCGGCGCGCATGGACGAGCGCCCGGCAGGGTGCCGCTTCGATCGCGAAGGCTGACGATGGCGCGGCGGTGGCGGCAGCGCTACGCGCCGCAGCATTTCTTGAATTTCTTGCCGCTGCCGCAAGGGCAGGGGTCGTTGCGTCCGACCTTTGGCGTCTCGCGGCGGATGGTCTTGATGCTCCGCTGGGCGACCCAGAAGCGGTAGATCTCGGTCACCGCCTGCGGCAGCTTCTCCTCGCATTCCGCCCGCAGGTGTTCGAGTTCCTCGCCCGACAGCCAGTCCTCGCCAGCAGCGAGGGCGGCCGCCTCGGCGTCGCCGGTGAGCATGAACAGCGGAAAGAGCTGCTCGTCGAGGTAGCAGATTTCCTCGCTGTCTTCCTTGCCCTCTTCTGCTCCCAGGGCGTCGAACCAGTCTTCCGCCGCCGCATCGACGCCGTGCAGGTAGGCCTGGCACCAGGGCAGGTAGTTGCCGGCACCGCTTTCGTCGCCGTCGATGGCGTAGAGCAGCAGGATCGGTGCCTGGCCACGCGCCAGTTCGCTTTCCAGTTCGGCGACGAAAGGGCGCAGCAGGTCGGCTGCCTCGCGGCGCAGGTCTTCGCTGCCGGCCTGGGCATCGCCAAGCACTTCGCTCAGCCATTGCTCCTCGGCGATTGGCCGCGGGCCCGACAGCGCGGCGCAAAGATAGCCGTGCGCTTCGTCGAGGCGCATTGCCTCGGGCAGTGCGGGATCGCCGAGCAGCTGTTCGAGGCGCAGAAGGAGGGGGTCGGGGAGGGGCGCGGGCAGGCTCATGGTCTTAGCCTCGGGTGGTCGATTGCGTGTCGAAGGCGGCGAGTGCAACGCTTGGCGCCGGAGTCCAGCCTGGTTTGCGGTGTTCGGCAACGACCGTGGTGAAGATGCCGCCGCGCACGTAGAAGCGCGCGGTGAGTTGCATGTAGCGTGGCTGGGTAGCGCTGACGAGATCGTCAAGAATGCGGTTGGTGACGTCTTCGTGGAAGCAGCCGGTGTTGCGGAACGACCAGATGTAGAGCTTCAGGCTCTTCAGCTCGACGCAGCTCTGCTCGGGGATGTAGTCGAGGATCAGGGTCGCGAAGTCCGGCTGCCCGGTCTTCGGGCACAGGCAGGTAAATTCGGGGATTTCCATGTGGATGCGAAAATCCCTTTGTGGCGCGGGATTGGCGAAGGTGGCAAGCGTTTCGGCCGGCGTTGTGCTCATGGTGGTTCCGAGTGGTGCTCCGCGCGGGGCGGGAGGGGCGAAGGGCAGGCAAATTGGCCAGGCAGAATGCTATTATAGGCGACCCATTTTGCACCCGGCTGGAATGTTGCTTGTCATGAGCCTTGCCGGTGCGAGGCGTCATGCGCCGCGCGGCAAGGTTTTACCGATTTCTTCCAGCGCGGCTGTGCAGGCCGCGCTTCAGTGTTGATGCGCCTGACCAGACTGAAACTCGCCGGCTTCAAATCCTTTGTTGATCCCACGAACATCGCGCTGCCCGGGCAGTTGATCGGCGTCGTTGGGCCAAATGGTTGCGGCAAGTCGAACGTGATCGACTCGGTGCGCTGGGTGCTGGGCGAATCGAAAGCGTCGGAGTTGCGGGGCGAATCGATGCAGGATGTAATCTTCAACGGTTCGGGATCGCGCAAGCCGGTGTCGCGGGCGGCGGTCGAGCTGGTCTTCGACAACACCCTCGGGCGGCTTTCCGGGCAGTGGTCGCAATACGCCGAGCTGTCGGTGAAGCGCCTGCTGACCCGTAGCGGCCAGTCCGAGTACTACATCAACAACCTGCACGTTCGGCGCAAGGACGTGACCGACCTCTTTCTCGGTACCGGCCTCGGTCCGCGCGCCTACGCGATCATCGGGCAGGGCACCATTTCGCGGATCATCGAAGCCAGACCTGACGAGCTGCGCGTCTTCCTCGAGGAAGCGGCGGGCGTGACGCGCTACAAGGAGCGGCGCAAGGAAACCGGACATCGCCTTGCCGACACCCGCGACAACCTGACCCGCGTCGAGGACATCCGCCTCGAACTGGCGTCGCAGATGGAGAGGCTCGAAGGGCAGGCCGGCGTCGCTCGCCAGTATCGCGCCTATAGCGACGAGCTGACGCGCAAGCAGCAGCTGCTCTGGTTGTTGCGTCGTAACGAGGCGCAGCTCGAGCGTGAACGGCTGGCGCGCGAGGTCGAACAGGCGAGCACGGGTCTCGAAGCGCAGAACGCCGCGCTGCGCAATCTCGAGGCGCGTATCGAGGCGGCGCGCGAAGCGCATTTCGCCGCCAGCGACGGCGTTCATGCCGCGCAGGGCGAGCTGTTTGCCGCCAACGCCGAAGTCGCCCGGCTGGAAGCCGAGATCCGCCATCGCCGCGAAGCGCAGCGCGAGTACGAGACGCGTCTGGCCCAACTCACCGCCGATCGACAGAATTGGCAGGCGCAGGCAGCGACGCTGGCCGCCGACGAGCAACGCTGGCAGGACCTGCTGGCGGTGGCCGACGAGCGCGTCGAGCAGGGGCAGCTGCGCCTCGCGGCGCAGCAGGAACGCCTGCCGCTGGCCGAGGACAGCCACGCCGCGGCGCGCCAGGAAGCAAGTCGCCAACGCGCCGAGATCGTCCAGGCCGAGCGGCGGCTGCACGTCGAGCAGGCGAATCGTGGGCACGCGCAGCGTTCCTTGCAGAGCATCGCCAGCCGACGCGAACGTCTGGCGCTCGAGCGCCAGGCGCTGGCAGCCCCCGACGACCGCGAGTTGACCGACAAACAGGGCCAACTGCTCGCCCTGCGTGCGGCGATCAGCGTCGCGCTGGACGAGCAAAAAAGCCTGCAACAGGCACTGCCACAGGTCGAGCAACAGCGGCGCGAGATTCTCGCCGCGGTGCAGCACGCGCAGAAAGAGCGCGCCGAGGCGACGGCGCGCCGCAACGCCCTGCAACAGCTGCAGCGGCGGCTGCAGGCGGACGGCAAACTGGGCGACTGGTTGCATCGGCATGGTTTGCAGAACGGCGAGGCGCTGTGGAAATCGCTGCACGTCGAAGCCGGCTGGGAGGATGCCGTCGAAGCCGTGCTGCGCGAGCGGCTCGGCGCGCTGCCGGCCGACGCCGCCGACCCGGCGTGGAGCACCGACCGGCCGGGGAGCAAACTGACGTTGCTGCTGCCCCTGGTCGGCGGCGCAACGAGCCGCGTCGTTGGCGGCGACACCCTGCTGGCGCGTATTCGTTGCGACTCGCCGCAGTTGTCGGACATTCTTGCCGACTGGCTTGGCGAAGTGCTCACCGCGCCCGATCTGGAAGCCGCTCTGGCGCAGCGCAGCGCGTTGCCGGCCAGCGCCTGTTGCGTGACCTCTGGCGGCGACCTCGTCAGCCGCCAGAGCGTGACCCTGTTTGCTCCGGATAGTGGTGAGCACGGATTGCTCGAGCGGCAGCGCGAGATCGACGGGCTGGCGGCGGTGATCGGCGAGCGCGAGGAGAGGCTCGCACAGGCGCAGGCGAGGCTGGGCGAAAGCGAGCAGCGGCTGCAGGATAGCCAGCACACCCTGCAGGAGTCCGGCCATCAGCTCGGCGTTCTGCAGAATCGGGCGCACGCCCTGCAGGTGGAGACGCTGAAGCTGGCGCAGGCAGGCGAACGCTTCAGCGAGCGGCAGGCGCAGATCGACGATAGCCTGGCCGAACTGGCGGTCGAGGAAGAGAGCGAAAGCGAGCGCCTGTTCGTTATCGACGAGGCGATCGATGCGCACAGCGAGCAGCTCCGCCAGCTGCAGACGCTGATGCACACGGCGCAGATGCTTTTCGAGCGCAGCGAAGGCGTCCTGCGTGAGCAGCGCGAGCAGCTCGGCGGTTGCGAACGCGAACTGCGCGAAGCCGAATTTTCGCAACGCGAGTCACGCAGCAAGTTGCAGGAGCTGGCCGCTGGCCGTGAACTCGCCAGCCAGCAGCTGGCACGCGTCGTGGAGGAGCTGAAGCGTTGCGCGGAGAACGCCTCGGCGCTGCAGGCAGACGAACTGGAACCCCGCTTGCAGGCGGCGCTCGATCATCGCGTCGCCCGCGAGCACGCGCTGGCGAGTGCCCGTGATGCCCTGGAAATGGCGACCAATGCCCTGCGCGGCCTCGACGAAGAGCGCCTCAAGGCCGAGCAGAGCCTCGACCCGCTGCGCAACCGGATTGGCGAACTGAAGCTCAAGGAGCAGGCTGCAGCGCTCAACGTCGAGCAGGCGGCGACGCAGCTGGCCGAGGCCAAGGCCGACGAGCCGTCGCTGGCCGGCGAGCTGGGCGGCTGGCGCGCGGCGCCTTTGCAGGGCGCGATCACCGCCTTGCAGCGCTCGATCGACGCGCTCGGCGCGGTCAACCTGGCGGCGCTGGACGAACTGGAAGCGGCGCGCGAACGCAAGGGCTATCTGGATGCGCAGTCGGAAGACCTGACGCAGGCCATGGAAACGCTGGAAAATGCGATTCGCCGTATCGATCGTGAAACGCGCGACCTGCTGCAAAGCACGTACGACGCAGTGAACCGCAGCTTTGGCGAGCTGTTTCCAGCGCTTTTCGGTGGTGGCGAGGCGCGCCTGATCATGACTGGTGAGGAAATCCTCGACGCCGGATTACAGGTGATGGCGCAGCCACCGGGGAAGAAGAACTCGACGATTCATCTTCTCTCCGGCGGCGAGAAGGCCTTGACGGCGATCGCGCTGGTGTTTTCAATGTTTCAGCTCAACCCGGCGCCGTTTTGTCTGCTTGACGAAGTCGACGCGCCGCTTGACGATACGAATACCGAACGTTTCTGCTCGATGGTGCGACGGATGTCGATCAACACGCAGTTCCTGTTCATCAGCCACAACAAGATTACGATGGAGATGGCGCAACAGCTCGTCGGAGTGACCATGCAGGAATCCGGCGTCTCGCGCATCGTTGAAGTCGATATGGAAGAGGCGCTACGCATGCGCGAGCAACTCGTTTAGGAAGAGATATGACCGACTTGCAGATGGGTTTGATCGGCTTCGGCGGTGTCGCCGTGCTGGGAGTGCTGGCTTACAACAAATGGCAGGAGCGCAAGCACCGCAAAATGGCCGAGAAGCTGCTCAGCGCACGCCAGACCGACGTCCTGCTCGATGAGCCGGGCAGCGCAAGCAGCGGCGGCTTGGCGAATGAGGGCGCGCCTCCTGGCGATCAGGAACGCATCGAACCCTTGCTGCGCGAGCATCCGGACGAGTTGCGGGAGCCGGATGCGTCGGCGGCGACGCAGGAAACGGCGAGCGACGCAAGCGCCGCGGCGCTTGCAGGCAGATCGGCAAGTCACGCAGAAGCGGCCGCCGCGGCCGCCGCGGTCGCATCGCCGACGCCTGCCGCCGGCGACCGGGCGGAAGCCAGGGATAGCCCGGCACCGCTTTGCGTGCTGTCGCCGAGGATCGACTACATCGCCGCGATTCAGGTCGTCGAACCGATCGCCGGCTATCGCATCCGTGAAGCACAGCGCGCCACGCTGACGCGGCTGAGCAAGGCAGTGCACTGGATCGGCCACAACGAGGACTCGCACGCCTGGGAGCCGATCCTCGAGGACAGCGAACACGAGTACCGGCACATTCGCGTCGGCGCGCAGCTGGTCGACCGCAAGGGCCCGCTGGCCGACCGTGAACTATCGGTTTTCAAGGTCGCGATGCAGGAAATGGCGACCGAACTGATGGGCCTTGTCGAGTTGCCGGCACGCGAGCAGGCCTTGCAGCTTGCCGCCCAGCTGGACGACTTCTGCGCCGGCGTCGATATCCAGATCGGTGTCAATGTCATCAGCCAGGGACAGGTTTTCGCGGGCACCAAGCTGCGCGCGCTGGCCGAGTCGACGGGAATGGTCATGGACAGCGCCGGGCGTTTTGCCCGCTGCGATGACAGCGGCAACGTGCTCTACGTACTGGTGAATCAGGAGGCCGACGAGTTTTCGGCAGAGTCGATGAAGACACTGAGCACGCACGGGGTGACCTTTCTCCTCGATGTGCCACGTGTGGCCAATGGCGACCGGGTATTGACCCAGATGTTCGACCTGGCACGGCGGTTTGCCGAAGCACTGAACGGCGCGCTGGTCGACGATAACCGTCGCCCCTTGTCGGAGGCCGCACTGGACCCGATTCGTCAGCAGGTGACACAGTTCCAGGCGGCGATGGCGGCGCGTGAGCTGCCGGCGGGCGGCGCGCTGGCGCAGCGCCTTTTTTCCTGACGCCCGAAAGTGCCGGGATGAGTGCCAGCGATCGCGTGCAGCGCTTGCGGGAGGAGATCGAGCGGCACAACGAAGCGTACTACTGTCACGACGCGCCGCTGGTCAGCGATGCCGAGTACGATCGCCTGCTCGCTCAATTGGCGGCGCTCGAGGCCGCCCACCCGGAATTGCTGAGCGCCGATTCGCCGACCCAGCGCGTGGGTGCGGCGCCATTGCCCGAGTTCGCTGCGCTCGCCCATGCGACGCCGATGCTGTCGCTGAACAATGCTTTTGCCGACGACGAAGTCGCCGCCTTTGATCGCCGGGTTCGCGAGGCGCTGGCGAACGACGACGAGAGCGAGATCCGGTACTCGGCCGAACCCAAGTTCGACGGTCTGGCGGTCAGCCTGATCTACGCGGACGGTCGCCTGCTGCGCGGCGCGACGCGTGGCGATGGTTCCACCGGCGAGGACGTCACCGGCAATCTGCGCACCTTGCGCAGCATTCCCCTGCGCCTGCGCGGCGACGACTGGCCGGCCATGCTCGACGTTCGCGGCGAGGTGCTGATGCTGCGCGGCGACTTTGCGCAGCTGAACGAGCGGCAGCGCGAGAAAGGCGAGAAGGAGTTCGTCAACCCGCGCAACGCGGCTGCTGGCAGCCTGCGCCAGCTCGACCCCCGCATCACCGCGACGCGTCCGTTGCGGTTCTTTGCCTACGGCGTCGGGGTCGCCACCGGGGTCGCTTTGCCGGCGACGCATTTCGAATTGCTCGATCGGCTCGTCGCCTGGGGCTTTCCGGTCGCCCGCGAGCGGCGCCGCGTCTCCGGACTTGCCGGCCTGCTCGCCTACTACGCCGACATCGGTCGCCAGCGCGCCGCACTGCCCTACGCTATCGACGGCGTGGTCTACAAGGTCGACGACCTGGCGGCGCAGGCGCGGCTGGGTTTCGTTTCGCGCGCGCCGCGTTTCGCGCTGGCGCACAAATTTGCCGCCGAGGAGGCGGTCACCGAGTTGCTCGAGATCAGCGTTCAGGTCGGGCGCACCGGCGCCCTGACCCCGGTGGCGAGGCTCAAACCGGTGTTCGTCGGCGGGGTGACGGTGATCAACGCCACTTTGCACAACGAGGACGAGATTCGCCGCAAGGACGTACGCATCGGCGACACCGTCGTCGTTCGCCGGGCCGGCGACGTGATTCCGGAAGTCGTTCGCGTGCTGGTCGACCAGCGGCCCGCCGCCGCGCGTCGTTTCAGCATGCCGGAGAACTGTCCGGTCTGCGGCTCGCGCGTCGTGCGCAGCGACGACGAGAGCGGCGGCAAGGGCGTCGCGGCGGTGGCGCGCTGCTCCGGCGGTCTCTATTGCCCGGCGCAACGCAAGCAGGCCCTGCTGCACTTTGCCTCGCGGCGGGCAATGGACATCGAAGGGCTGGGCGACAAGCTGGTCGAGCAGCTGGTCGACAACGCGATCGTGCGCACGCCGGCCGACCTCTACCAGCTCGGTCTTGTCGCGCTGGCGAAGCTTGACCGCCTGGCCGAGAAGTCGGCCGGGAATATTCTCGCGGCGATCGAGAAGAGCAAGCGGACGACGCTGGCGCGTTTCATCTACGCGCTCGGAATCCGCAACGTCGGCGAAGCGACGGCCAGGGATCTGGCGCGTCACTTCGGTTGTCTGGAGGGCCTGCTGGCCGCCGACGAAGTGGCGTTGCAACAGGTTCCCGACGTCGGTCCGACCGTCGCACAGTGCATTCGCCAGTTCTGCAGCGAGGCGCACAACCGGACGGTCATCGAGCAGCTGCGGGCCGCCGGGGTGAGCTGGAGCGAGAGCGAGCCGGCCGTGTCCAGCGCTGGCGCAGTCGCCGGCAAGGTCTTCGTGCTCACCGGTGCGCTGCCGTCGCTGACGCGCGATGACGCCGGCCGACTGATCGTCGCGGCGGGGGGCAAGGTGACTTCGGCGGTGTCGAAGAAGACCGATTTCGTCGTTGCCGGCGCCGACGCCGGCAGCAAGCTCGAGAAAGCGCAGCAGCTCGGCGTGGCGGTGCTTGACGAAGGACAGTTGCTGGCCCTGCTGCAGGCAGGCGCGGAGGCAGCGGCGCAATGACGGCGAGGAGCGCGCGGCGAGCCGCCGCCGGCCGTGGCCGTGCGCCAAGCCCGCCAGCAGCTCGGCAAGACGCATGATGGACGGGCAGGCGGCAATGACCCTTCTGGCCAGGGCCGAGCTGATCCATTCGGCCGAGGCGGTTTCTGCGGCCGTGAGCCGTGTCGCGCGCGATATCAGCCGCAGGCTGCACGACCGCCGGCCGCTGTTGTTGTGCGTCATGAAGGGCGGCGTGCCTTTCGCCGGCCAGCTGTTGACGCAGCTCAATTTTCCTCTTGACTTCGATTACCTCGACGTCAGCCGCTACGGCCAGGCGACGACCGGCGGCGCGCTGTCGTGGCGTGTCGCGCCGTCGTTGCCGCTGGCCGGGCGGACGCTGCTGGTGGTTGACGACATTCTCGACGAAGGCGTGACGATGGCCGCGATCCGCGATCGCTTGCTGGACATGGGGGCGGCGGCCTGCTTCACGGCCGTTCTCGCCGACAAGCTGCACGGCCGGGAAAAGCCCCTGCGCGCCGACTTCGTTGCGCTGACCGTTCCCGATCGCTTCGTTTTTGGCTATGGCATGGACGTGCGCGGGGCGTGGCGCAATCTGCCTGCGATCTACGCCATGCGGGAGGATTGACCATGCTCGCAATCATCGGCGGCAGCGGCCTTACCCGGCTCGCCGGGCTTGCCGTCTCGCATCGGCAGGTCGCGAGTACGCCCTACGGCGAGCCCTCCGCGGCGCTGAGCTTTGGCCATCTCGCCGGTCGGCCGGTGGTTTTCCTGGCGCGTCATGGCGACCAGCACGGCATTCCCCCGCACCAGGTCAATTATCGGGCCAACATCTGGGCGCTGGCCGAGGCGCGGGTGCTGGGCATCGTTGCCGTCGCTGCCGTCGGCAGCATTCGTGCGGACCTCAAGCCTGGCGATCTGGTCCTTCCGGAACAGATCATCGACTACACCTGGGGGCGCCCGTCGACCTTCCACGAAGGCCCCGGCGCCACCGTCGCGCACATTGATTTCACCGAACCCTACGACCATGCCCTGCGCCAGCGGCTGCGCGCCGCAGCGGCAGCGACGGGCAGCAGGCTCGCCGATGCGGCGGTCTACGCGGCGACCCAGGGACCGCGCCTGGAGTCGGCCGCCGAGATCAACCGCCTCGAGCGCGATGGTGCCGATGTCGTCGGCATGACCGGAATGCCCGAGGCGGCTCTCGCACGCGAGCTGGCGCTGCCTTACGCGGCGATCAATGTGGTCGCCAATTTTGCCGCCGGGCGCGGCGACAGTCGTGCCGGCATCAGCCTCGAAGCGATCCATGCGGTGCTGGCGGCGTCGATGCAGCAGGTCCATGCCATCATCGAGACGATGCTCGGCGACGATGATTAGACCGGTGCTGAAAATGGGCGATCCGCGTCTGTGGCAGCAGGCGAGGGTCGTTGAGCGCTTCGCCACCGACGAACTCGCGGCGTTGATCGTCGATATGCAGGACACCATGCGCGCGCTCGACGGTGCCGGCCTGGCCGCGCCGCAGATCGGCGTCGATCTGCGCGTCGTGATTTTCGGGATCGACGGCAACCCCCGCTATCCTGACGCCGAAACGGTGCCCCGCACGGTGTTGATCAACCCGCTGCTGACACCGCTCTCGGCAGAGGTCGAAGACGGCTGGGAAGGCTGTCTCTCGGTGCCCGGGCTGCGCGGCTCGGTGCCGCGCTGGAAATATCTGCGCTACAGCGGCTTCGACCTTTGCGGTCGGGCCATCGAGCGCACCGTCTGCGACTTTCACGCCCGCGTCGTGCAGCACGAATGCGATCACCTCGACGGTATTCTCTATCCGATGCGGATCAAGGACTTCCGTCGTTTCGGTTTCGTTGACGCCTTGTTCCCCGAGGGCGGCGCGGCTGGCGCCGAGTAGCTGCCCCCGCAGGTGTGCGGCTGCGCTGCCAAGCGTCGAGCGTGGAATGGTGACCTGACCTACTGGATCTGTGAAGGAACGACCTTTAATGAGCAAGACTGCCACGTCCCCCCGTTACCGAATTCTCTTTGTCTGCATGGGCAACATCTGTCGCTCGCCGATGGCGGCTGTCGTCACCAGTGCCCTGGCTCAGCGCGAGGGACTGGGCGCCCTGCTGGAAACCGATGCGGCGGGGACACACGGCCATTACCACGCGGGCGAAGCGCCGGACCCGCGGGCGCGCAAGGTCGGCGCCAAGCGTGGCTACGATCTTTCCCGGATGCGCGCGCGGCGGGTCATCGTCGCCGATTTCGATCGCTTCGACCGGATTCTGGCGATGGACCACGAGAACATGGCCAATCTGCTGCGCCTGTGTCCGGAAGAAAGCCGCGCGAAGCTGGGGATGTTCCTCGACTACGTCCCCGATCTCGGCCTTTCCGACGTTCCCGATCCGTACTACGGCGCCGAGTCCGGATTCGAACGCGTTCTCGACCTCTGCGAGCTGGCGGCAAGGGGTCTGATCGCCGCCTGTGAACACGGGCAGCTTGCCCGCTGAGCGGCGCAGTCAGGGGAGTCGGCTAGCGCTCCTCGACTGATGCGTCGCCGGCGCGCACCAGCCGGGGCAGCAGTTCTGGCGGCAGCTGCAGTCGCGCGAGCAGCGTTTCACGGCTGACGTTGAGCAGGTTTTCGATCGCTGCGAAGTCGTCCGGGATGGCGGCATCGGTCCAGCCGTTAACCGAGTGGCGTGCCAGGTTGACCGCCAGTTTGACGTTCTGCACGCGCGGCAGCTGCGCACTCGCGTCGTCCATCAGCGCGGTGAGCAGATCGGGCAGCTGCCAGGCGTGGCAGAGTGCCAACTGCAGCTCGGCGAGCGGAAATCCGAGCACCTCGCACTGCACTGCGCTGCTGCGCAAGCTCTTGCCGGCCTGCAGGCGGGCACGGATGGCGATCGCCTGTTCGGGAGCAAAGCACCACAGCAGGACTTCCGCGAGGTCGTAGAGCAGCGCTGCGAGCGCAACTTCCTCACCGTTCATGTCGTGGCGGGCGAAGGCCCAGTCGTGGGCGTAGCGCGACGCGCGCTGGCAGCGCACGACGACCTGCAGGACGCCAAGTAGCGCTTGCGGGTTGCGGCCAAGCATGGTTTCGATGGTCGCCGGATTTTCGAACTTGCGGAAGAAGGGCTCAACGCCAAGCATCATCACCGCAGTGGCGATATTGGTGACGTCGCTGCGCAGGCGTTTGCTGCCGAACGACTGGATGTAGGCCAGCACGCGGATGGCGAGCAGGGGATCCTGCAGGACGATGGCGGTAATGTCGCGGCCGCTGACGCGGTCGATCTGCTGCCGCGCCTCATCGAGGCGGCGGGCGGTCTGGCGCAGGATGGGCATCTCGGCGCCGCTGAACAAGGTCAGCCAGGCGGCAAGGTCCCGGGGTGCTTGCGTATCGAGCATTGTGCTGGCCTTGAACAGGACCGCCGGGGGCCCTCGGAGCGCTGCGCTGACACGCCTTTCCCCGTGGGCGGCGGGATCAGGGCAGATGGTAGCCGCAGCTTGCCCGGGCTGCAAGCACGGTGGTCGCGCACTTGCGGCGGCGGGTGTCTCCGGCGTCAGAAGCGCTCGTCCTCGCGCAGATAGCGCCACTGCCCGGGCGGCAGCTTGCCGAGCGAGACGCTGCCGATACGAACGCGCTTGATGTCGGTGACTTGCAGGCCGACCAGTTCGCACATCCGCTGAATCTGCCCCTTCTTGCCGGCCAGCAGGACGAAGCGCATTTGTTGATCGCTGAGCCATGAGACCTGCGCCCGCGGCAGTTTGACGTTGTCGAGCGACAGTCCATGGCGCAGCAGATCGAGGCCGTCGGCGGCCAGTTCGCCTTCGACGCGCACGTGATATTCCTTCTCCAGCCGCGAATCGCCACCGCTCAAGCGACGCGCGACACTGCCTTCCTGGGTGAAGGCGAGCATCCCGCCCTCGTCGGCCTCGAGTTTTCCGGCCTGTGCCAGACCGCGCAGATGGCTGGCCTGGAAGGTGAGCGGGGTAGGGTCGTCGGACCAGCGGTTGTCGGCGCGGATCAAGGCGGCGATGGCTTCGCGGCCTGCTTCGGCCGGCGGGCCGGGAAGGTCGCGCGGCTTGTTGAAGACGATGCTGACGCTTTCGCTGGTGTGCGCGCTGGCAATGTCCTTGATCTTGATTTTTGCCCTGGGGTTGACGCGCGCGCCCAGTCGGTTGACGACCACGCCATCGACGCTTACCCAGCCGTTCTCGATCCACTCGTCGGCTTCGCGCCGCGAACACTGCGCCAGCTGGCTGACCAGCTTCGACAGCCGCGGCGACTCCTTCGCCAGGCCGCGAGTCTGGCCGCTTGCCTCGTGCACCGCTTCGCGCTGTGGCGTCGCTCGCGGGCCTGGCCTTGCTTCGCTCGGCGGCCCCCTGTGCGGGGCGCTGGCGGGCGTCGCCTCAGCGTCGCCGTCGGCGGGATTTTCTGGGGCTGGCCGGAAGGCACGCGCGCCGGTGCTGCGCGCGATCCCGCGTGGAGGATAGGCCTTCTTGGCGGGCTTGCCAGGTCGATCGGCGGTCGCGCGAGGCGCGGCGAATCTTTCCTTGCCCGCCCTTCTCGGGTGACCTTCGCTGCTGCCGGGCGCCTCGCTTGCCGCTGACGGCTGGTCGGTCGCCGGGGAGTCCGGCTGCGCTGGCTGTTGCGCTGGCAGGGAGATCTCCCTCTTCGCCACAGCGTTCTGGACGGTGCTCCGTTGCCCTTGGTTGCGCCTTGCCTCGTCCGCGCGGCGCGGCGGGCGCGGTGCAGCGCCGTCCTCTTTTCTGGCCCGCGGGGGCGGTGCCTCGGCGGCGGCCGGCTGGCTGTCGGCACGGCGGGTGCTTGCGCGTTTTGACGGCGGCGCACCGCCGCGGACAGGTTTGCGCCCTGGCCATCGGCCTGGCTGCGCAGCGCTGTCGGTCGCGGTCGTCTTCGGGAGTTTCAGGGTCGGGCGGGGCATGGCAGCGTTTTCTGTTCGGTCGGGCCCGTAGTGTACGCCAGAAGTTGCCACCGTCCCGAGCGAATCGCATCCGGCGCGCTCGCCAGGCTGCGGGCTGGCAGGGCGGCAACCCGCTTGCCGGGTTTGGCTAGCGCGGCGGCGGTGGCGGTGGCGCGCCCCGCGGCGGTGGTGGCGCTGGCGGTGCGCCGCGGGGCGGAGGCGGCGGGGGCGGAAGAGGCGAGGCAACGGGTCTGTTGATGGCGTCCTCCGGCAACGCGAAAGTGCCGACCACGGGGACCTTGTGACCGCGCGCGTACATGCACTGGACGTAGCTCTGGTCGTAACGTTCCTGCACGGTATACGCGGAGGCGTTGCTGGCCGCGACTCCGCCGACGCTGCCAGCGAGCAGGCCGACGCCGGCGCCGACCGCTGCGCCGCTCGAGCCATCGATCGCGGCGCCCACGGCCGCACCGACGACCGTGCCTAGCGCAGCGCTGGCGACGCCGGCGCTGGCGACGCCGGCGTTGGCGGCTGAAGTTGCCGGCGTTGCGCCACCAATCGCCTGATTCGCGTAGTGCCGGCAAAATCCGTCGTCGCCGCGGAACTTGGCGAACGACTGCCCCGATCCGGGCAAGGCCATCACGCTGGGCCCGTCCGGCGGAAAGCTGGCGCAGGCGGCAAGGAAGATGGCGAACAACGGTGTTAATTGACGTCGGCTGGGCATGGCTGAACTCGGCAAGGGGTTTTGCGCTGCACGCGGAAGCGATGAGCGTGGGCGATAGTGAATGTAACGCAGTCGCCGCTTGCGCGCTGACCTGCGCGCTGAATGCGCCGCTCTCGAACTGGGCAGGTTGGCAGGCGAACGTCGGTTTCTGGTACGCTGCAAGCAGTCGCGCCGGGCTCGGCGCTCAATTGATCGTCGAGCAAGCGCGATCCCGCTGCGCGGCGGGCCGGCACAGGAATTGCCAAGCCGGCCGTGGTGGGCGAATCGCAGGGCGCTCGCCACGCCGCGTCGCGTCGCCAGCGCAAACGGGGAAAGCCTCTGCACCCAGCAACCGACCTAGAGCTGAATGCACGATGACCATGCCAGACCAACCGAAAAGTGCCATCGGCAATCTTGCCGACCTCGAGGATGGACAGATCGCCTTGTCGCGCTATATCGTCAAGCGGGCGGACGGCCTGTTTGTGACCTTGTCGCGGCTCGATTCGCCGGTTGATTTCGTCGACTTCGTCGATCGCACCTTTGCCTTGGGGCTCTATTTCCGGGGCCTGGATTATGCGCAATTCCAGTCGCTCCTGTACGACGATGCGGCGAGTCGCGACAAGGCTGCCCCCGACGAGGTGTTCCTGGCGCTGGATATCGCCACCTTTCAGCCGCAGCGCCAGTCGCTCTACAAGGAGCTGCGGATTCAGCGCGGCGAGGCGGCCTATCTGTTCGAGCCGATCTATCGCGACGCGGCGCCCGATGAGGCGTCGACTGAAGGCAGCGGCAACAGCCCGCAGGGGATGCTCGCCGGCTCGCCGCAGGAGGTGCGTGTCTGGCTGGATTTCGACGAGTTCGTCGCCAGCGCGTGGGGCAAGGGGGTGCGCTTCGGAATCGACGTTGCGGCGGTCCAGGAAGGCATCCAGCTCGACAGGCCAGAGCGGCGTGTCGTGGCTCGCGGCAAGCCCTTCGTGGCCGGCAAGGACGCCACGATTACCGAGCAGGCGCCTGGCCTGCGCCGCAACAACGCACCGCGTCGCCTGTTCGGTGACCGGGTCGATCTGCGCCAGTTCGAGACGCGTTATCCGCAGGTCGCCGCCGGGCTGCGTCTGGTGAAGAAGACGCCGCGTACTCCCGGCGTCGACGGGCGGGACGTCACCGGCGAGGCGCTGCCCGCGCCCTTGCCCAAGGATTTCGACCTGCAGCGCATGGCCGGTGCCGGGACTCAGCTGAGTCGGGAAAAGGACGGCGAATACCTGCTCGCCTCGGTCTGTGGTTTCCTCACCATCGATACGCGCAGCCACCAGTTCTCGGTGACCGACAAGATCGTCAGTCACGAGGGGGTCAGCGCACGTACCACCGGGGACCTGATGTTGACCGGCGAAGTGTACGAACAGCACGGTGAAATCCAGGAGAAGCGTGTCGTCACCTGTCGCAGCATCACCGCATTCGCCGATGTCTTTGGCAACATCGTGTCCACCGGCGGTACCGTGCGCTTGCAACAGAATCTGGTTGGCGGCAGCGCCAGCAATGACGACGGCGACATCGTCGTCGAAGGTGTCGCCTCCGGAGCGACGCTGATCGCGCCGCACGGCTGCGTGACCTTGAAGCGGGCGGACAACTGCGTGATCATCGCTCGCCAGGTCGTCATTGCCCGGGCGACGCTATGCGATATCGTTGCCCAGGTCCTGTCGCTTGAGCAGGCAGAAGCCTGCGCTGCGGCAGCCAGGAATATCCAGGTGCGCCTCGCCCGCGCACACCGGGAGGTTGGCAACGTGTTTCTGGTCCTGCTGCCGGACGCCTCGACCGAGGACGCCGGCATTGTTGCTTTGCGGGAAAAGCGTGCCGAACTCGAAGAGGCGATCGCCGGCCACCGCGCCAGGGTCGAGGCCTTGCGCGGTGACAAGGATGTCACCGCGTACCTGCGCCTGGCGGGCAAGCTGCGACGCGGCGAAGTGAGCCTGAGTCCCGAGCAGGAGGTCGGTTGGCGCCGCCTCTCGGCGGTCGTCGCTCCGGTCTTGAAGACGCTTTCGCTCCTGTCTGGCGCGGTCAACGAGCTGGTGGCCGAGTCCGCCGCCATGGCGGTGGAAATCGACGAAGGCCAGGCCGCTGCAGAGCAGGCGTGTGGCGAGCTGGCGTGCACGATTGACCGCGTCGAAGGCGAGACGCGGGTAAGTACCTTGCTGGTCAGGCAGGCCGATACGCCGCTGGGCGCCCTTCCGCGCAAGGAACTGAAGGTCCGGCTACGGGCGACGGACGCGGCGACCAACAAATTGTTCTTCGCCTCGTCTGGCCATTTCTCCTGGACCTACCGGGCGCCGCAAGCGCCAGCCTGACGGCCGGCGGCAGGTCCGCAGCGGCGAGAAGAGGTCGTTTCAGCCCTCGGCCAGCCGTTTGCCGATGTGTTCGAGCGCCTCCTCTATCTGATCGATCAGGATCAGGCACAGGTCGCCTGGCTGCAATTGGGCAAGGGCGGTATCGATCGCCAGAAACTCGCCATGAACTTCCTGGACTTCGGACGCGCGCGTGGCGTTGAGCAAGCCCTGCTGCAGCAGGGCCAGCACTTCGCCATCGGCGCGTCCGCGCTGGCACTGATCCTGGTAGAGAACGACGCGATCGAAGGCGCCGCCGAGAATCTCGGTCTGGCCGCGGATGTCTTCATCACGCCGGTCGCCAGCGCCGCTGATGACGACGGAGCGGCGACTGTCGGGGGGGGCCGGCAGGTTGTCGATGGCCTCGACCAGGGCCTGGATGGCGTCCGGGTTGTGGCCGTAGTCGGCGACCAGGGTGGCGCCGCGATAGCTGAAGACGTTGAAGCGGCCGGGCGCCGTCTGGGCGTCGTTGACGAAACTGGCCAGAGCGCCGTGTATCGTTTCCCAGGGGACTGCCATAGCCCAGGCGGCGGCAATGGCGGCCATCGCGTTTTCGACCTGGAAGCCGATGGCGCCATGCTGGGTGACCGGAATGTTGGCCAGCGCGATGCGGTGTTCGACGCCGCCTCCCGAGGCGACGATCGACGCGCCGTCGCGGTAGACGACGCGCTTTCTTTGTGCGCGGTGCAGAGCCATCAGCGGATGATTGCGGTCGATAGCGAAGAAGATGACGCTGCCGGGGCAGGCGTCGGCCATCCGCGAAACCACCGGGTCGGCGGCGTTGAGTACGGCGACGCCGGTCTCGGGCCTGACGTTCTGAACGATGACCCGCTTGACCACCGCCAGATCCTCCACCGTACTGATGTAGGAGAGTCCAAGGTGGTCGCCGAGACCGATGTTGGTGACCACGGCAACATCGCAGCGGTCGAAGCCGAGCCCCTCGCGCAGCACGCCGCCGCGAGCGGTCTCCAGAACTGCAGCGTCGACATCGGGGTGGAAGAGGACGTTTCTGGCGCTTTTCGGACCGCTGCAGTCGCCGGTGTCGATGCGTCGCCCCTCGACATAGACGCCGTCGGTGGTGGTCATGCCGACGCGCAGCTCCTGGGCGGCAAGAATGTGGGCGATCAGGCGCACGGTCGTCGTCTTGCCGTTGGTTCCCGACACCGCAATCAGCGGGATACGTGCTTCGTCGCCGTCGGCGAACATGTTGCCGATGATCGCTTCGCCCACCGGTCGCCCCTTGCCGAACGACGGTTGCAGGTGCATGCGCAGCCCTGGCGCGGCGTTGAGCTCGACGATGCCGCCACCCTGTTCCTCGAGCGGCCGCAGGACGCTGTCACAGACGACGTCGACGCCGGCGATGTCGAGGCCGATGGTCCGTGCCGCGGCAACCGCCTGCGCGGCAAACTCGGGATGCACGTCGTCGGTGACGTCCGTCGCCGTACCGCCGGTCGATAGATTGGCGTTATTGCGCAGGACGACGCGCGAACCTCTGGGTGGCACCGACTCCGGAGTCAGCCCGCCGCTCGCCAGGCGTGCCAGGGCGACTTCGTCGAGGCGAATCCGGGTCAGGGAGGTGGCGTGACCTTCGCCACGCCGCGGGTCGTTGTTGACCCGCTCGACGAGCTCGCGGATATCGTGCACGCCGTCGCCGACGACCAGCGGCGGGTCGCGGCGGGCGGCGGCGATCAACTTGTCGCCGACCACCAGGAGGCGGTAGTCGTGGCCCGGGATGTAACGTTCGACGAGGACTTCGTCGCTGACCTGGAAAGCGATTGCGTAGGCCGCCTCGATCTGCTCGCGGCTGACCAGATTGACGGCGACCCCCTTGCCCTGGTTACCATCCTGAGGTTTGACGACCACCGGGGCGTCGATCTCGCAGGCTGCTGCCCAGGCGTCTTCGGCGCTCAATACCGGTCGCCCGGCGGGAACCGGGACGCCGGCCGCGTGCAGCAGGATCTTGCTCAGTTCCTTGTCCTGCGCGATGGCTTCGGCAACGGCGCTGGTGCGATCGGTTTCGGCGGCCTGGATGCGTCTCTGGCGACTGCCCCAGCCGAACTGGACCATGCTCCCTTCCGTCAGCCGGCGATAAGGGATGTTGCGCGCCATCGCCGCATAGACGATGGCTCCGGTACTCGGGCCGAGGCGGACATCCTCGTCGAGTTCGCGCAAGCGGCTGAGCGCGTCGTCGAGGTCGAAAGGCGCATCGTCGACCGCGGTATGGCAGAGGTCCTGGGCAAGTTCGAAAGCCAGGCGGCCTACGACCTCTTCGCTGTATTCGACGATCACCTGATAGGTGCCGGCTTCCAGCGTCCTGGCCGTGCGGCTGAAGGTGACCGGGCAGCCCGCCTGCGCCTGCAGGCCGAGGGCGGCGAACTCCAGCGCCTGGGCCATCGATACCGCTTCATCATGACCCGCCGGGCGCAGCATGGCCAGTTCCGGAAAGCGCGCGCGCAGACGATCCTCGAAGCCGGGCAGGTCGTCGATACTGCGCTCGTCTTCGGCGCAACAGACAATCGCCTCGATCGCCGTGTGCCGGCTCCAGAGGTTGGGGCCGCGCAGAGCGCGGATACGCGATACTTCCATGAACAGTTTCCCTTTCTGCTTCGCTGCGGACGACGGCCAGTTAGGTCCGCGTGGCTGCCGTGTTTCCGGTTCGGCGCGCGCCGATCAAGCTATTGCGCGGCCGGTCTGTGGCTCATTTCTTCACTCCTGGTGGCTGGTCAGTCGATCATCGTCAGGCGACGGTGAAGGTCTCCAGCCCGGTGCGGATCAATTCCGGTCCTATGCCCAGCGCCCACGCCGCGGCGGTGGCGGCGAGAACGTTCTCGATCTCGAAGTCGACGCTGCCACCATCGGTCAGCGGTATTCCCTGCAGGCTGACGATGGGCGTCTCGTCGTTGCCACTGGCGAGGACCACCTGTCCCCCGCGAACGAACACCGCGCGCTTGCCCAGCGCCCGGTGGTTGACGAGCGCCGGCTGCTCGGGGTCTGTGGCAAAGAAAATGACCTCGCCGTCGCACAGGGCGGCCATTTCGACGAGCATGGGATGGCCGGCATTGAGCACCGCGGCGCCGCCGGGCAGAACCAGGTCCACCTGGGTACGCAGGACAGTGAACACCTGCTCGGGTGTTTCGATGTGGTAGCGGCCAACATGGCGGGCGGGGTCTACGTTGGTGATCACGCCGATCAGGCAGCGATCGTAAGCCAGGCCTTCGTCGAGAACGGTGTCGCTGCCATTTTCCAGCACCGCCGCGTCTACGGCCCGGTTCATCAGGATGCGGTTGGCTGCTCCCCAGGTGGCGTTGTCGCCCTTGGCGATGCAACGCCGATCGAGGAACAGGCCGTCGCTGCAGGCCAGCCCGGTATGCTTGCCGGAGAGCGTCAGGAAGCGCGCGACGAGGTTGGCGACGGTGGTCTTGCCAAAGCTGCCGCTGACGCCGATGACCGGGATGCGGCCGTCGTCACCGTTGGGGAATAACTGCTCGACGATGGCGCGACCGACCGGGCGCGGCTCGCCGCTTTCCGGTTTCAGGTGCATGAGCAGCCCGGGGCCGGCGTTAACCTCGACGATCGCGCCGCGCTGCTCGTCGAGCGGCCGGGAAATGTCTTCGCAGACCAGGTCTACGCCGGCGATGTCGAGGCCGACGATGCGCGCGGCGAGTGACGCGGTGGCAGCGGTGTCGGGGTGTACGCTGTCGGTGATGTCGTCGGTGTGGTTGCCACTGCGCACGATCAGTACTTCGCGACCGGCGGGCGGGATCGAATCACCGCTGAAACCCTGGCGCGTGACTTCGAGTCGGGCGACCGGGTTATCGCTGAGCGAGAGTATGTCCAGCGGATACTCCTCTTCGGCGCCGCGGCGGGGGTCGGAGTTGATCTGGCTGTCGATCAGCTGGTCGATGGTCGACTCGCCGTCACCCGTGACTTTGGCCGTCTCGCCGCGGGCGGCGGCGACCAGCTTGCCGCCGATGACCAGCAGGCGGTGCTCCGAGCCGCATACATAGCGTTCGACGATGACACCGCTACCTTCCGTGACGGCGGCAGCATACGCCGCCTCGACTTCTGCGGGGCTCATCAGGTTGGTGAATACGCCACGGGCATGGTTGCCGTCGGAGGGTTTGACGACCACCGGATAGCCAATGTCTTCGGCGGCTTCCCAGGCGTCGTTGGCGCTGTCGACCAGGCGTCCTTCGGGGACCGGTACGCCGCACGACGAGAGCAGGCTCTTGGTCAGGTCCTTGTCGCGCGAGATGCCCTCGGCAATGGCGCTGGTGCGGTCGGTTTCTGCGGTCCAGATACGTCGGCTGCGCGAGCCGTAGCCAAGCTGCACGAGATTGCCGGTGGCGAGCAGGCGAATCGCCGGTATGCGCCGGTCTTTGGCCGTTGCCGCGTCGACGATGCAACTGGTGCTCGGTCCGAGCAGTTTGCGCTCGGCCATGTCGGTCAAGTGCGCGACCGCGGCGGCAACGTCGAAAGGCGTCTCGTGAATGGCGGCCAGCAGCAGCTCGCGGCCGGAATACAGGCAGGCGCGGGTCACCTCGTCGTGCCAGGCGCGAACGACGACCTTGTACACGCCACGGGTGGAGGTTTCTCGGGCTTTGCCGAAACCGCCGGGCATGCCGGCGAGGTTCTGCAATTCGAGGGTGACGTGTTCGAGGATGTGCGCCGGCCAGGTGCCTTCCTGGACGCGGCGCAGGAAGCCTCCGCGCTCACCGTAGCTGCAGCGATGCTCGATCAGCGACGGAAGCAGCCCGGTGAGGCGTTCGTAGAAGCCGGGGATGGTGTTCGACGGGAAGTCCTCAAGTTCGCCGATATCGACGACCGCCTCGATGACCGGGCGGTAGGTCCAGATGTTCGGGCCGCGCAGGTAGCGGATCTCGAGGAACTTGATGTCTTTGTTTTTCATGGGGTCATTCCAGGCACGGACGGGTGGGCGCGCCTTGGCGCAAGAGGGGCTGCGGGTGATCCGCTCGGAGGTCCGAGCGAGCTTATCGTGGCTATAACGCGGCAGCTGCGAATCGGCTGACCGGGCTCAGGGTCGGATGCGGCAGTTGCCGTTGCCAGGTTCACAGGAAGCGGTCCAGAAATCGCCGGCTCGGTGCATCGAGCGCGTAGCGGTCGCGGATCAGGAAGTGAATGCCGTGGCTGTCGGCGATCAGCAGGGCCGGCGAGTCGAGGCGGCGAATGTCTTCCTCGCCCTTGAGGACGAAACTGGTCGTGCCGCGATCGGTCTCCACCTGCCAGGTACTTGGCGTGGCAAAACTCGAGACGCTGATCAGGCGCCTGATCTCGGGGATGAATTCACGACCGCTCAGCTCGCTTTCGACCAGCGCACGCATTTCGTCCGGCAGCTCGCTGAGCTGCTCGATCCACGCCAGTTCACGGCCATGCGGGTCGACCAGGCCGATGCCGTCGTCAGGAGCGCTGATCGGGAAGGCGCGCACAGGCACCACTCCGGCGTGCGTCTCGCCGCCGGCAGTGGTCAGCTCGAGTCGTCCGAAGGCGTTGCGTTGCAAGCGATAGTCGGGCGCGGTGATCACAGGCGTTCTCCGTCGGCGGCGCGTGCGAGTTCGACGCTGCTCAAGCTGTCTTCATTGTCGACGTTGCGCGCCTGCGCCAGGTAGAGGCGGTAGTAGTGGCCCTCGCAAGCCATCAACTGGTCATGGCTGCCGACCTCGACGACGCTGCCACGGTCGAGAACGACCAGGCGATCGGCGTCGCGCAGGGTGGAGAGGCGGTGCGCGATGGCAATCGTGGTCCGCCCGCGAACCAGATTGTCGAGGGCTTTCTGGATCTCCTTCTCGGTGGTCGTATCGACCGACGAGGTCGCTTCGTCGAGAATCAGGATGGGCGGGTCGATGAGCAGCGCGCGGGCGATCGAGATGCGCTGTCGTTCGCCGCCCGAGAGTGCCTGGCCGCGTTCGCCGACCAGCGAATCGTAGCCGTGCGGCAGGCGCAGAATGAATTCGTGCGCGTGCGCGGCGCGGGCGGCGGCGACGATTTCGGCGCGTGTCGCCGCGGGCTTTCCGTAGGCGATGTTTTCGGCAATGGTGCCGAAAAAGAGGAACGGCTCCTGCAGCACCAGGCCGATGTGCTGGCGGTACTCGGCCACCGGCAGCGAGCGGATGTCCACGCCATCGATCAGGATGGCGCCCTCGCTGACGTCATAGAAGCGGCAGATCAGGTTGACCAGCGTGCTCTTTCCGGAGCCGCTGTGGCCAACCAGGCCGACCATCTCGCCGGGGGCAATGTCGATGCTGATGTCGCGGGTGACGCTGCGCGTTCCGTAGCGGAAGCCGACGCCGCGCAGTTCGATACGCCCGGTGACTTTCTCCAGGTGCACCGGCGTTGACGGCTCGGGAACGCTGGACACGTGGTCGAGAATGTCGAAGATGCGCTTGGCGCCCGCGGCGGCCTTCTGGGTGACCGAGACGATACGGCTCATCGAGTCCAGGCGCAGGTAGAAGCGGCTGATGTAGGCAAGGAATGCGGTCAGCACGCCGACCGTGATGTGGTCGCTGGCAATCTGCCAGATGCCGAAAGCCCAGACGATGAGCAGGCCTATCTCGGTGAGCAGGGTGACGCTTGGCGAAAACAGCGACCAGACCTTGTTGACCCGGTCGTTCACCTCGAGATTGTGCGCGTTGGCGGTGCGGAAACGGCTGGTCTCGCGCGCTTCCTGGGCGAAGGCCTTGACGACGCGAATACCGGGAATGGTGTCGGCGAGGACGTTGGTCACTTCCGCCCACACGCGGTCCACGCGCTCGAAGCCGGTGCGCAGTCTCTCGCGCACGACGTGGATCAGCCAGGCGATGATCGGCAGCGGCAGGAGGGTCACCAGTGCCAGTCTGACGTCGATCGACATGAGGATGGCGGTGGTCATCACGATCATCAGTACGTCGGTGGCGAAATCGAGCAGGTGCAACGACAGAAAGATGTTGATGCGATCGGTCTCCGAGCCGATGCGGGCCATCAGGTCGCCGGTTCGCTTGCCGCCGAAGTACTCCTGCGAAAGCGTCAACAGGTGTTCGTAGGTGGCGGTGCGCAGGTCGGCTCCGATGCGCTCGGAGACCAGCGCCAGGATGTAGGTGCGTGCCCAGCCGAGGATCCAGGCGACCAGGGCAGCGCCGAGCAGGCCGGAGAGATAGAGCGCGACCAGTGCCGGATCGATCGCCTGACCGTTCTGGTAGGGGATCAGGACCTTGTCCATCAGCGGCATGGTCAGGTAGGGGGGCACCAGGGTGGCCGCGGTGCTCAGCAGCGAGAGCGTGAAGCCGGCGAGAAGCTGCCCGCGGTAGGGTCTCGCGAAGCGGCCAAGGCGGAGCAGGGTCCAGGTCGAAGGCGGTTGGTGAATTTCCTTGCTGCATACCGGACACTGCTCGTCGCCGGCGAGGAGTGGCGTTTCGCAGCTTGGGCACACGCCTGGTGCTGCCGGTGCTGGCAGCCTGCCAGTGAGGTGAAAATTCAACTGCCGCGTGAAGTGGTCGATCAGCCGTCCGGCGGCGACGTCCGTGCCGAGCGTGTAGCGCCAGTGCGCCAGGCGCTCATCGGTGGCACACAGTTCGAGCGTGCCGACCCCGGCGTGGTCGCTGCGCGTCAGGGTGAGGCCTGGCTGGTACGGCCAGCTGTGCACACTCTCGTCGCCAGACCCCATGGCCATCAGGCGGGCGTTGCTGACGACTACGATGCCGGCAGAAAAGCGCAGGCTTGCGTCGAGGTCGATCTCCAGCCAGGCCAGTACCTCCTCGTCAGCGGCCAATTGGGGTTGCACGCGTTCTGTCCATGCGGCGGGCAGCGGCGGTGCGGAAACCTTGGCGAGGGCGGCGCTCTGGGCGGTGGATGCGTGGTTGGCTGCGGTCATCGAGGAGGGTTTTTCAAGCAAGGCTGCCGGAGGTGTTTTCGTTGCAGGCGGCAAGTATACTCGCCTTCAGAGTGCTGCCGGCGATGCCCGCCAGCGGGGTCGTGCCGCAGCGATCAGATCGTCAAGCGATCGCCCTGGTAGCGGCGCGCGACTTGCAAGCGGGCGATGGTGGGCAGGAGATTCAGTCCGCTGGCTGCCCGGCACTGATCGGCACGGCGGATCAGTTCGTCGAAGCTGCTGTCGACCGGGTCACCGGCTGCCGCAAAGGCGATAGTATTGCCGCTGTCGCAGGACGGAAAGACGAGCGCGCGACCGTCAAATGCGTCGCTGATGCGCTGGCTGCTTGCCTGGAAGCCGCGTTCGCGGCCGAGCAGATTGACGGCCAGTAGCCCGCTATCGCTCAGGCGCGAGCGACAGGCCTGGTAGAAAGGGAGCGTGTCGAGTACGCCGGCGCGGGCCTTCTTGTCAAAGCCGTCGACCAGGATGTAGTCGTAGCGGCTGTCGCCGGCAAGCATGTGCGCCGCGCCGTCACCGATCAGCACGCGCAGGCGCAGGGGATCGTCGGGGAGTCCGAAGTGCAGCCGGGCGACGACTTCGACCTGCGGATCGATTTCAACGACGGTGATCTTGGTTGCCGGCAGCTGATGGTAGATGAATTTGGCCAGCGATCCGGGGCCCAGCCCGATCAGCAATGCCTCGCGCGGCCATGGCGGCTCGCGGAGGAGCAGTCCGGCCATCATCTCGCGCGTGTAGGGCAACTCGAGCGCGTTCGGACGCTGGATGCGCATCGCCCCCTGCACCCAGTCCGACGAGAAGTGGAGGTAGCGGACGCCGGCTCTTTCGCTGACGTCGATCAGGTTATGCGCCATTCGATCTCTTGGCCGTCGTCGTTGTCTGGGAGGTTGCCTGGCGAGCGCCGGCGGCACGCGGCGAACGCGCGCCAGGAACGCGCCTTTGCTCGGGTCCAAGGGCGGGCGCGCCGGTCTTGTCGACCGTCGGTGCCGGATGTCGGGGAGATCATGGTGGTTTCTTCTTGCTGGCGCGTTTCGCGGGTCGGGATCATGCCGGCCGGGGCTACCCGGTGCTTGCCCGGATCGTCTGGCCGGTCGACGCTCGCGCCGCGTGGCGGCCGCTGATGTCGTCAAGACGGCGATCGTCAATTGACCGGCGCCGCCCAAAATCGGTATACTACCAAAGTTTTTCTGGCCTTGGCGCGGCTGTGCGACGGGTGGACTAAGAGGTTATATGGAATATCTTTTTTCTGTGGTTCTGGCAGTGCACATCCTGGCGGCGGTGAGCGTGATCGGGCTCGTCCTGGTGCAGCACGGCAAGGGCGCCGACATGGGCGCCGCTTTCGGTAGTGGCTCATCGGGCAGCCTTTTCGGCGCGACGGGTTCCGCCAATTTCCTCAGTCGCGCGACGGCGGTGCTGGCCACCGTCTTCTTTGTGACGAGTTTGTCGCTGGCCTATCTGGCGTCGAGTGCGCCAAAAACGACTGGCAGTGTGATGGAGGATGCGGTAAGATCTGCGCCAGTTCCAGCGCCGCCGTCGGGTGGTGTTGAGCAGGGTAAAGTCCCTGCGAATCCTGATTCGAAGGCGAAGGATATTCCCCGGTAATCTGGTTTGAAAGCGGCTCCGAGAAAGGCTTTGTTCCTCGATTTTCTCGCCTGCCGAGTGTGGTAATGCCGACGTGGTGAAATTGGTATACACGCTATCTTGAGGGGGTAGTGACTTCGGTCGTATGAGTTCGAGTCTCATCGTCGGCACCAGGAATGGCCATTCAAAGTGGGTGGCTGTAAGTCTGAATCGAAGCACCTGTGGGGCGGATCATGCTGGAAGGCTATTTCCCGGTACTTGTCTTCATATTGATTGGTGTTGCGTTCGGCGTGGCGCCGGTCGTCACCGGTCTGCTCGTCGCCCCGCACCGTCCCGACAGCGAAAAGCTCTCCCCGTACGAGTGCGGCTTCGAGGCTTTTGAAGATGCGCGCATGAAGTTCGATGTGCGCTACTACCTGATCGCCATCATCTTCATCCTTTTTGACCTCGAGGTTGCTTTCCTTCTGCCGTGGGCGACGATCTTCAAGGAGATCGTCGAGACCGATTCGGTGAAGTGGTTCGGCTTCATCGAGATGCTGGTTTTCATCGCCATTCTGGTCGTTGGCTATATCTATGCCTGGGCCAAGGGCGCTCTGGACTGGGAGTGAGCGATGGGAATTGACGGCATTCTGCAGGAAGGCTTTGTCACTACGACGGCCGACCAGCTGATCAACTATGTGCGTACGGGTTCGATGTGGCCAATGAGCTTCGGGCTTGCCTGTTGCGCCATCGAGATGATTCATGCCGGCTGCTCGCGTTACGACCTGGATCGCTTCGGCATCGTCTTCCGCCCCAGTCCGCGCCAGTCCGACGTGATGGTGGTTGCCGGTACCTTGACCAACAAGATGGCGCCGGCCATGCGCAAGGTTTACGATCAGATGGCGGAGCCGCGCTGGGTGGTGTCGATGGGTTCCTGCGCCAATGGCGGTGGCTACTATCATTACGCGTATTCGGTGGTGCGCGGATGCGACCGCATCGTCCCTGTCGATATCTACGTTCCGGGCTGTCCGCCGACGGCCGAGGCGCTGATCTATGGTCTGATCCAGTTGCAGAACAAGATTCGTCGGACCAGTACCATCGCCCGCTGAAAACAATCAATTGAGAGTGTGAGTCATGTCCGCCAAGCTGGAAGCGCTTAGCCAGAACCTGCAGCAGTGTCTCGGTGATCGAGTGAAGTCCCTGAAGCTGGCGTTCGGCGAGGTGACTCTTGAGGTGGAAGCTGCCGATTACTTTTCCGTCATGCAGGCGCTTCGCGACGAGCCTGACCTGGCCTTTGAAGAGCTGATTGATTTGTGCGGCGTCGACTATTCGGCGTATGGCAACGAGGCGCGCGAAGGTCTGCGTTTCGCGGCCGTCAGTCACCTGTTGTCGATCAGCAAGAACTGGCGTCTGCGCGTGCGCTGCTTTGCGCCTGACGACGACTTCCCGTCCCTGCCTTCGGTGACTTCCATCTGGAACAGCGTGAACTGGTTCGAGCGCGAAGCGTTCGATCTCTTCGGCATTGTTTTCCCGGGTCATGACGACCTGCGCCGGATTCTTACCGACTACGGTTTCATCGGGCATCCGTTCCGCAAGGACTTTCCGATTTCCGGCTACGTCGAAATGCGCTACGACCCCGAGCAGCAGCGCGTGATCTATCAACCGGTGACCATCGAGCCGCGCGAGATTACCCCGCGCATCGTTCGCGAAGCGACCTACGGGAACGCCGAAAATGCCTGAACTGCGCAACTTTACCTTGAACTTCGGGCCGCAGCACCCGGCTGCGCATGGCGTGCTGCGAATGGTTCTGGAACTTGACGGCGAAGTCGTGATGCGTGCCGATCCGCATATCGGTCTGCTCCATCGGGCGACAGAGAAGCTCGCAGAAACAAAGACCTGGATTCAGTCGGTGCCCTATATGGACCGCCTCGACTACATGTCGATGATGTGCAACGAACACGCCTACTGCATGGCCATCGAGCGTCTTCTGCAGGTCGAGGTGCCGATCCGTGCGCAGTACATCCGGGTGATGTTCGACGAAATCACGCGCATCCTGAATCACCTCCTGTGGATCGGCTGTCACGGCCTGGACGTCGGCGCGATGACCATGGTGCTCTACGCCTTCCGTGAACGCGAAGACCTGGTCGATGCCTACGAGGCGGTCTCCGGTGCGCGCATGCACGCGGCCTACTATCGGCCGGGCGGCGTCTACCGTGACCTGCCTGATCGCATGGCGCAGTACCAGGAGTCGAAGTGGAAGAGCTCCGCCCAGATCAAGCCGTTCAACGAGGCGCGCAGTGGTTCCCTGCTTGATTTCCTCGACGATTTTGCCAGCCGCTTTCCGAAGCTGCTCGACGAGTACGAGACGCTGCTCACCGACAACCGGATTTGGAAGCAGCGCCTGGTCGACGTGGCCATCGTCACGCCCGAGCGCGCCCTGCAGCGCGGCTTCACCGGTCCGATGCTGCGCGGTTCTGGCATCGCCTGGGATTTGCGCAAGAAGCAGCCCTATGAGGTCTATGACCGGGTCGACTTCGACATCCCGGTTGGCAAGACTGGCGACTCCTACGATCGCTACCTGGTGCGCATGGAAGAGATGCGCCAGTCGAATCGCATCCTCAAGCAGTGCATCGACTGGTTGCGGCAGAACCCGGGCCCGGTGATGTCCGACAACCACAAGGTTGCGCCACCGGATCGCGAAGCCATGAAGTCCAACATGGAAGAGCTGATTCACCACTTCAAGCTGTGTACGGAAGGCATGCACGTGCCCGAAGGCGAGGCCTACTCGGCGGTCGAGCATCCCAAGGGAGAGTTCGGCATCTACATTATTTCTGACGGGGCGAACAAGCCATACCGCTTGAAGATACGTGCTCCGGGCTATGTGCATCTTTCGGCAATGGACGAAATGGCGCGTGGCCACATGCTGGCCGATGTGGTGACCATCATTGGTTCGCAGGACGTTGTTTTTGGCGAGATTGACCGTTGATGCTGACCTCAGAATCCCTCAAGAAGATCGACCGCGAAATCGCCAAGTATCCGGCGGACCAGAAGCAGTCGGCAGTAATGGCCGCTCTGGCGATTGCCCAGGAAGAGAAGGGGTGGTTGTCCAGTGAAGCGATCGAGTGCGTCGCCAACTACCTCGGCATGGCCCCGGTGGCCGCCTACGAGGTGGCGACCTTCTACAACATGTACGACTTGAAACCGGTCGGCAAGTACAAGGTCTCGGTGTGCACCAATCTGCCGTGCATGCTCTCCGGTGGTGTCGATGCCGGAGAGTACCTCAAGAGCAAGCTTGGTATCGGCTATAACGAAACGACGCCGGACGGCCTGATCACCCTCAAGGAAGGCGAGTGCATGGGCGCTTGCGGCGATGCGCCGGTGATGATCGTCAACAATCGTCGGATGTGCAGCTGGATGAATCCCGAGCAAATCGACCAACTGCTGGCGGAGCTGAAGTAATGGCGATTCTCGGTGCAATCAACCCGATGTTGAGCCTTGATCTGGACGGTGACAATGCCTGGCGGCTTACCGACTACGTCAAGCGCGGCGGTTACTCTGCCTTGCGGCGGATTCTCGAAGAGAAGCAGACGCAGGAATTCGTCATCAACGAGGTCAAGAAATCGGTTTTGCGCGGGCGTGGCGGCGCTGGCTTTCCGACCGGTCTCAAGTGGAGTTTCATGCCCCGCTCGTTTCCCGGCGACAAGTACGTGGTCTGCAATTCCGACGAAGGTGAGCCGGGTACTTTCAAGGATCGCGACATCCTGCGCTATAACCCGCATTCGGTGATCGAAGGGATGGCCATCGCCGCCTACGCGATGGGCGCGGCGCGCGGTTACAACTACATCCACGGCGAGGTGTGGGAGATTTACGAGCGCTTCGAAGAGGCGCTCGACGAGGCGCGGGCGGCCGGCTTCCTGGGCCGTAATCTCTTGGCTTCGGGCTTCGACTTCGACCTCTTTGCCCATCACGGCTACGGTGCCTACATCTGTGGCGAGGAAACCGCGCTGCTCGAGTCGATCGAGGGGAAAAAGGGTCAGCCCCGCTTCAAGCCGCCTTTTCCCGCGTCCTTCGGACTGTACGGCAAGCCGACCACCATCAATAACACCGAGACCTTTGCCTCGATCCCGTACATCATCAACCTGGGTGGCGAGACCTACCTGGAGGCGGGCAAGGCGAACAACGGAGGAACCAAGCTGTTCTCGATTTCGGGTCACGTCAACCGGCCCGGCAATTACGAGATCCCGCTCGGAACGCCATTCGCCACGTTGCTCGAGATGGCGGGTGGAATGCGCGGCGGTCGCCAGCTGAAGGCGTGCATTCCAGGCGGCTCCTCGTCTCCGGTAGTGCCTGCAGCGGCGATGATGGAGTGCACGATGGATTACGACTCGATCAGCAAGGCCGGCTCCATGCTCGGTTCGGGAGCGGTCATCGTAATGGACGAAACGACCTGCATGGTGAAAGCGCTGGAGCGCCTTTCCTTCTTCTACTACGAAGAATCCTGCGGGCAGTGCACCCCTTGCCGTGAAGGAACCAACTGGCTGTACAGGGTAGTGCACCGCATCGAGACCGGGCGCGGGCGCGCCGACGACCTCGACCTGCTGTCCAGCGTCACCACCAACATCATGGGTCGCACCATCTGCGCGCTTGGCGACGCCGCGTCCATGCCGGTACAGAGCTTCATCAAGCATTTTCACGACGAGTTCGCGTACCACATCGAACACAAGAAGTGCCTCGTGCCCGTTGACGTCCAGCGCGCCGGCAGCGGCTTCTTCACGGCAACGGTTTAAGGTCCCAGACGATGGAAATCGAAATCGACGGCAAGGTCGCGCAGGTGCCGGATGGCAGCACCATCATGGACGCCGCACAGCAGCTTGGCGCCTATATCCCGCATTTCTGCTATCACAAGAAGCTGTCGATCGCGGCGAACTGCCGGATGTGCTTGGTCCAGGTCGAGAAAGCCCCGAAGCCCTTGCCGGCCTGCGCAACGCCGGTGACCAACGGCATGAAGGTGTTCACCCATTCCGAGCTGGCGGTGACGGCCCAGAAGGGCGTGATGGAGTTCCTCCTGATCAACCACCCGCTCGATTGCCCTATCTGCGATCAGGGTGGCGAGTGCCAGCTGCAGGATCTGGCAGTCGGTTACGGCGGCAGTGCGTCACGTTTTCAGGAAGGCAAGCGGGTCGTTTTCCACAAGGATGTCGGCCCACTGATTTCGATGCAGGAAATGGCGCGCTGCATCCACTGTACGCGCTGCGTTCGTTTCGGGCAGGAAATCGCCGGGGTCATGGAACTCGGCATGGCCAACCGCAACATGCACGCCGAGATCATGACCTTCGTCGGGCGCTCGATCGATTCCGAGCTGTCCGGCAACATGATCGACCTTTGTCCGGTCGGTGCGCTGACCTCGAAACCGTTCCGCTATTCCGCACGCAGTTGGGAGTTATCACGGCGCAAGTCGGTCAGTCCGCACGATAGTATCGGTGCCAACCTCGCGCTGCAGATCAAGAACAACGTCGTCATGCGCGTCCTGCCGCGTGAGAACGAAGAGGTCAATGAGTGCTGGATCTCGGACAAGGAACGCTTCTCCTACGAGGCGCTCAATTCGCCGGCACGGCTGACTCGGCCGATGATTCGTGTCGATGGCGCGCTGCGCGAAGTCGAGTGGAACGTCGCCCTGGACTATGTGGCGCACGCGCTCAAGGATATTGCCGCCAGTCATGGCGGCGAGTCCCTGGCCGCGCTGGCATCGCCGCATGCCACTCTTGAAGAGCTCTATCTGCTGCAGAAGTTGATTCGCGGCCTGGGCTCCGGGAGCGTCGATTTCCGGCCTCGGCGGCGCGACTTCAGCGCCGACGGCAAGCTTGGCGGAACCCCCTGGCTGGGTCTTCGGCTTGCCGAGATCAAGGACCTGGACGCGGCCCTGGTGATCGGCAGCTTCCTGCGCAAGGACCACCCGCTGTTCGCACAGCGTTTGCGTCAGCTGGGCAAGAAATGGGGCAAGGTGAGCCTGCTGTCGGTCAGTGCCGACGATCCCTTGATCAAGTTGCACACGCAGCTGACGGTGAGTCCTGCCGACCTGCCTGCGGCCCTGGCCAAGATCGTCAAGGCGGCCGCACAATTGAAGAGCGAGGCGGTGCCCGAGGGCCTTGAGTCCGTCGCCCCCTGCGCCAGCAGCCAGGCCATCGCCAGCAGCCTGATCGAAGGCGAGAAGGGCGCGATCTTCCTCGGCAACGTCGCTGAACAGCATCCGCAGGCGGCGCAGCTGCACGCTCTGGCCAACGAACTGTCGCGGCTTACCGGCGCCAGTTGCGGATTTATCGGCGAAGCTGCCAACAGTGTTGGCGGCTACATTGCCAAGGCCCTGCCGACGGCGCTGAATGCCCACCAAATGTTCGCCCAGCCGCGCCAGGCCTATCTCCTGCACGGGGTCGAGCCAGAGCTCGACTGCCACGATCCGCAACAGGCGTTGGCGGCGCTGAAACAGGCTGCCCTGGTGGTCATGCTGACGCCCTTCGCCGACGGCGCCGCGGCAGAGTACGCCGACGTCTTGCTGCCCATCGCCCCGTTTACCGAAACCTCGGGAACGTTCGTCAACTGCGAAGGCCGCGTGCAGAGTTTTAACGGCGTTGTCCGTCCTCTCGGTGACGCCCGCCCCGGCTGGAAGGTCCTGCGCGTTCTCGGAACTTTGCTGGCGGTGCCCGGCTTCGACTATGACTCAAGCGAACAGGTGCGTGACGAAATCGTCCCCGCGGGTAAAGACTTTGTCGACGGCCTGAGCACCCAGGTCAGTGCCGTTCCCTGCGTTTCCTGGTCGCTGACCAGTACCCCCGGAGGTCTGCAACGAGTCGCCGAAGTGCCGATCTATTCCGCCGATCCGCTCGCTCGTCGTGCTGCAGCACTTCAGAAGACCCGCGACGCGCTGGCTCCAAGCGCTCGCATGTGCGTCGAGACGCTGCAGGCGCTGGCGGTCAGCGACGGTGCCTCGGTACGTGTCCGGCAGGGGAGCGGCGAGGCCGTACTGATGGCCAAGGCCGATGCAACGGTGCCGGCGGGCTGTGTTCGGGTGGCCGCGGCGCATGTTTCGACTGCTGCGCTGGGTGAGATGTTCGGCGCGATCAACGTGGAGCGTGCATGATGGTTGATGCGCTGCAGGTGTTTCTGCAAGGTCTGTTCGGATCGGTTTTCCCATTGGTCTGGGTGCTGCTCAAGATCGTTCTGATCATTGCGCCACTGCTGCTCTGCGTGGCTTACCTGACCTTTTGGGAAAGAAAAGTGATTGGCTGGATGCAGGTCCGCATCGGACCCAACCGGGTCGGTCCGTGGGGACTTATCCAGCCGATTGCCGACGGCGTCAAGCTTCTGCTCAAGGAAGTTCTCATCCCGACCGGTTCGGACAAGAGCGTCTTTCTGATTGCGCCGATGTTCGCCTTTGCGCCGGCGCTGGCTGCCTGGGCAGTGGTGCCGTTCAACGACACGCTGGTGCTGGCCAATGTCAACGCCAGCCTGCTGTACATCATGTCGGTCACCTCGATCGGCGTCTACGGGATCATCCTGGCCGGCTGGGCGTCCAATTCCAAGTACGCTTTCCTCGGCGGTATGCGCTCCGCTGCGCAGATGATCTCGTACGAAATTTCGATGGGCCTGGCGCTGGTCGTCGTGCTGATGGTTTCCAATAGCCTCAACCTCGGCGATATCGTGCACAGTCAGGGCAAGGGCATCTTTGCCGACTACGGCCTTGGCTTCCTGTCGTGGAACTGGTTGCCGCTGCTGCCGATGTTTGCCGTCTATCTGGTGTCTATCGTCGCCGAAACCAACCGTGCGCCGTTCGATATGGCCGAAGGTGAGTCGGAGATCGTCGGTTTCCACTGCGAGTACTCGGGAATGGCGTTTGCGGTCTTCTTCCTGGCCGAATACGCGAACATGATTCTGGTCTCGACACTCACCTCGCTGCTGTTTCTCGGCGGCTGGTTGTCGCCGGTCGGCTTCCTGCCCGACGGTCTCCTGTGGCTGTTCGTCAAGATCGCCGCGGTCTTGTTTTTCTTCCTCTGGATTCGCGCCACCTTCCCCCGCTATCGCTACGACCAGATCATGCGTCTGGGCTGGAAGGTGTTCATCCCGCTGTGCCTGATCTGGTTGGTGGTGGTCGGCTGCTGGATGATGTCGCCGTTGAACATCTGGAAGTGAGAGGCTAGTCATGGGTTCGATGAAGGAAATTTTCAACAGCCTCCTGCTCAGGGAGTTGTTCAAGGGCATGTCGGTGACCGGGCGCTACATGTTCGCGCGCAAGATCACCGTCCAGTACCCGGAAGAAAAAACGCCACAAAGCTTCCGCTTCCGCGGCCTGCACGCGCTGCGTCGCTATCCCAACGGCGAGGAGCGCTGCATCGCCTGCAAGTTGTGCGAAGCCGTTTGCCCGGCGCTGGCGATCACCATTGAGTCCGAACAGCGCGAGGACGATTCGAGGCGGACGACACGCTACGACATCGATCTGACCAAGTGCATTTTCTGCGGTTTCTGCGAGGAGGCCTGCCCGGTCGACGCCATTGTCGAGACCCGGATCTACGAGTATCACGGAGAAACGCGCGGTGATCTCTACTACACCAAGCCGATGTTGCTGGCCAATGGTGACCGCTACGAAGAGCAGATCGCCGCTGACCGCGAACTCGACTCGAAATACCGCTAACAGGCCCACGCGATGGAATTCAAGACCTTCGTTTTCTACTTTTTCTCGGCGATCCTGGTGTTCGCCGGACTGCGTGTGATCACCTCGCGCAATCCGGTGCATGCGGCGCTGTTCCTCGTCCTAGCCTTCTTCTCGGCAAGCGGCGTCTGGATGCTCTTGCAGGCCGAGTTCCTGGCCATAGCGCTGATCCTGATCTACGTCGGGGCGGTGATGGTGCTCTTTCTCTTCGTGGTGATGATGCTCGACATCAACCTCGATCGTCTGCGTGAAGGCTTCTGGAGCTACTTGCCGCTGGGCTCGATCATTGCCTTGCTGATGGTCGCCGAGATGGCCTTGATCCTTGGTGGTAACTACCTCGGCCTGCTCGAAAGCAGTGTTCCGCAGGCCAGCGCCGAGGCCAGCAACGTCAAGGCGATCGGCCGCCTGATTTTTACCCAATACGTCTACCCCTTCGAACTGGCGTCGGTGATCCTGCTCGTCGGCATCGTCGCCGCGGTGGCGCTGACACAGCGCGGCAAGCGCAAGAACAAGTCGGTCAATCCATCGCAGCAGGTCTTCGTCAAGGCCGCGGACCGCCTTCGTGTCCTGCAGATGCCGGCGGAGAAGCGAGACTGAACGCAATGAACGGACGAAACGCGCCGCTGGCGCAACCACCACAAGACTGAGAATAAGAGCGGGTAGCGTAAAACGTGCTACCCCGAGCAGAAGGAATCAGGGAGGCACCTTGCTTACACTGTCCCATTTTTTGATCCTGGGCGCGATCATGTTCGCGATCAGCGTCGTTGGCATCTTTCTCAACCGCAAGAATCTGATCATCATCCTGATGTCGATCGAGCTGATGCTGCTGGCGGTGAATATGAACTTCATCGCTTTCTCGCACTTCATGCAGGACCTTGCCGGGCAGGTATTCGTCTTCTTCATCCTGACTGTTGCGGCCGCCGAGGCGGCAATCGGGCTGGCGATTCTGGTGGTGCTGTTCCGCAACCTGAAGACCATCCACGTGGATGATCTGGACAGCCTGAAGGGTTGAACATGGAAATGCAAAAGCTCTACCTGCTCGTTCCGCTGGCTCCCCTTTTCGGGGCCATCATCGCCGGTCTCCTCTGTCGCGTGATCCCGCGCTGGGTGGCGCACACGGTGACCATCGCCGGCGTGGCCATCGCCTTCATCGCCTCCTACGTGATCTTCAAGGACGTGCTCGCCGGCAATACCTTCAACGGTCCGGTATACCGCTGGCTTACCTCCGGCGACTATCACTTCGAGGTCGGTTTCCTGATCGACCCATTGACGGTCACCATGATGCTGGTGGTCACCTTCGTCTCCTTGATGGTGCACATCTACACCATTGGCTACATGCAGGACGATCCCGGCTACAACCGCTTCTTCAGTTACATCTCGCTGTTTACCTTCTCCATGCTGATGCTCGTGATGAGCAACAACTTCATGCAGCTGTTCTTTGGTTGGGAGGCTGTCGGCCTGGTTTCCTATCTGCTGATCGGTTTCTGGTACACCCGGCCGACGGCGATTTTCGCGAACATGAAGGCGTTCCTGGTCAACCGCGTCGGCGACTTCGGTTTCATCCTCGGCATCGGCCTGATACTCAGCCACTTCGGCACTCTCGACTATGCTGCCGTCTTCGCCAAGGCGTCCGCGCTTGCCGCGACGACGATCCCGCTGTTCGGGGAGGGCAGTGCCGTGGCGCTGATGACGGCCGTCTGCATTCTGCTGTTCATCGGTGCCATGGGCAAGTCGGCACAGGTACCGCTACATGTCTGGCTGCCGGACTCCATGGAAGGCCCGACGCCGATTTCCGCGCTGATCCACGCGGCGACCATGGTCACCGCCGGCATCTTCATGGTCGCGCGCATGTCGCCGCTGTTCGAGTTGTCCGACACCGCGCTGTCATTCGTCATCGTCATCGGCGCGATCACGGCGCTGTTCATGGGCTTCCTCGGTGTCATCCAGAATGACATCAAGCGGGTCGTCGCCTATTCGACGCTGTCGCAGCTGGGCTACATGACCGTCGCACTTGGCGCTTCGGCCTACTCGGTGGCGATTTTCCACCTCATGACGCACGCCTTCTTCAAGGCCCTGCTGTTCCTGGCCGCGGGTTCGGTGATCATCGGCATGCATCACGACCAGGACATCCGCAACATGGGCGGCCTGCGCAAGTACATGCCAATTACCTGGATTACCTCGCTCGTCGGCTCGCTGGCGCTGATCGGGACGCCTTTCTTTGCCGGCTTCTACTCCAAGGACTCGATCATCGAGGCGGTGGCCCTATCGCACATCCCCGGTTCCGGCTTTGCCTACTTTGCGGTGATGGCGAGTGTCTTTGTCACTGCGCTCTACTCGTTCCGCATGTACTTCCTGGTCTTTCACGGTGAAGAGCGCTTCGGCAAAGCGGCCGCGCACGGGGATCATCACGCCAGCCACGCGACCAGCCACGCCAAGGACGAGCACCACGACGACGATACCCATCACGACGAGGCGCATGGCGAGGAGCATCACGGTCTGGCACCGGGCCAGAAGCCGCACGAGACACCGTGGGTGGTCACCCTGCCGCTGATCCTGCTCGCCATCCCCTCGGCGATCATCGGCTTCATGACGATTGAACCGATGTTGTTTGGCGACTTTTTCAAAGGCGCGATCTTCGTGGACAGCGAAGCGCATCCGGTGATGAAGGAGCTTGCCCATCATTTCCACGGTGCCTTTGCCATGGCGACGCACGCGCTGACCACTGCCGTCTTCTGGCTGGCGCTTTCCGGTGTTGTCACGGCCTGGTACCTCTATATGAAACGTCCGGATATTCCCGTGGCGATCAAGGCCCGCTTTGGCGCGCTGTATACGCTGCTCGACAACAAGTACTATTTCGACAGGTTCAACGAGGTGGTCTTCGCCGGGGGCGCTCGCTTGCTCGGGCGGGGACTGTGGAAGGGCGGTGACGCTGGAGTCATCGACGGAATGATCGTCAACGGCGCTGTCCGCCTGGTCAGCTGGTTCGCGACCCTGGCCCGCTTTTTCCAGACCGGCCATATTTACCACTATGCTTTTACGATGATTATCGGCGTGTTCGTCTTGATGACCCTGTGGGTCACGCGCGCTTGAGCTAGACAAAGACTGGGAACGATATGTTAGCCACGCCGCTTCTCTCGCTTGCCATCTGGGTACCGATCCTTGCCGGTTTTGCAGTCCTGGCGACCGGTGCCGATCGCAATGCGCCCCTCGCACGGATGCTCGCCCTGCTCGGCGCTGTCGCCGGCCTGCTGGTCACCATTCCGCTGTATACGGGCTTTGACCTGAATACGCCGGCGATGCAGTTCGTCGAACTGCACAGCTGGATTCCCCGTTTCAACGTCAATTATCATCTCGGCGTCGACGGCATCTCGGTGCTCTTCGTGCTCCTCAACAGCTTCATCACGGTGACCGTGATTCTTGCCGGCTGGCAGGTCATCGATAGCCGGGTCGCACAGTACAACGCCGGCTTCCTGATCATGTCCGGCCTGTTGAACGGTATCTTTTCCTCGCTGGATGGCGTTCTGTTCTACGTCTTCTTCGAAGCTTCGCTGATTCCCCTGTACCTGATCATCGGTATCTGGGGCGGTTCCAACCGGGTTTATGCGGCGTTCAAGTTCTTCCTGTTCACCCTCATGGGGTCGCTCCTGTTCCTGATCGCGCTGCTCTATCTCTTCATCGAGTCCGGTGGCAGTTTCTCGATACTCGACTGGCACAAGTTGCCGCTCGGCCTGACCGCACAGACCTGGCTTTTCCTCGCCTTCCTGGTCGCGTTCGCCGTCAAGGTGCCGATGTGGCCAGTGCATACCTGGCTGCCGGACGCGCACGTCGAAGCGCCGACCGGAGGCTCGATCGTTCTGGCTGCGATCGCCCTGAAGCTGGGCGCCTACGGTTTCCTGCGTTTTTCGCTACCCATCGCCCCTGACGCCTCGCACGAACTTTCCGGGCTGGTCATCGCGCTATCGCTGATCGCGATCATCTACATCGGCTTCGTCGCCCTGGTCCAGGAAGACATGAAAAAGCTGGTTGCCTATTCGTCGATCGCGCACATGGGCTTCGTTACCCTCGGCTTCTTCATGTTCAGCGCACTCGGGGTTGAAGGGGCGCTGGTACAGATGATCTCGCACGGTTTCGTGTCCGGCGCGATGTTCTTCGCCATCGGCGTCATGTACGATCGTGCCCACTCGCGACAGATTGCCGACTACGGCGGGGTGGTCAATTCGATGCCCAAATTCGCCGCCTTCTTCATGCTTTTTGCGATGGCCAACGCCGGGCTTCCGGCCACGTCGGGTTTCGTCGGCGAATTCATGGTCATTCTGGCGGCCGTCGATTACAACTTCTGGGTCGCCTTCGCCGCGGCCACGACGATGATCGTTGGCGCCGCGTACACCCTGTGGATGTACAAGCGGGTGGTTTTTGGCGCGGTCGCCAACCATCACGTTGCCGAACTTACCGACATCAACGGCCGGGAGTTCCTGATTTTCGTGTTGTTCGCCGCTGGCGCGCTGGGCATGGGTCTCTATCCGCAGCCCTTTACTGAAGTCATGCACAGCTCGGTCAATGAGCTGCTGCGTCACGTCGCTCTCAGCAAGATCCAATAATTGGTAGCCGCTATGACTCTTGCCGAAATGCAGTTCCAGATACCTGACCTTCGCCTCGCGAGCGCGGAGATCTTCATGTTGTTGATGGCTTGCGTGATCCTGATAGTGGACCTGTTCGTCAAGGACCGAAAGCGGACGGTGATCTTCGTCGCCACTCAGCTGACGCTGGTCGGAGCGGCCGTGGTTACCTTCGCCACCAGTTCCGGCGAGATCGGCTACACGTTCAGCAACATGTATGTCGGCGACCTTATGGGCGACCTGTTGAAACTGCTGGTCTACCTGACCGTCATCATCGTCCTCTTCTATTCGCGCGACTACATCCTCGAGCGTGAGCAGATGGCGCGCAGCGAGTACTACGTGCTGGCCCTGTTTGCCACCCTTGGCATGATGGTGATGATCTCGGCGAACCATTTCCTGACCGTCTATATCGGTCTCGAACTCCTCTCGCTGTCGCTTTACGCCCTGGTGGCGATGAATCGTGACTCGGTGCCGGCTACCGAGGCCGCCATGAAGTACTTCGTGCTCGGAGCCCTTGCTTCCGGCCTGCTCCTGTACGGGATGTCGATGATCTATGGGGCGACCGGCACGCTCGAGATCACGGCGGTTGCCGAACGCCTGTACATGGGTCAGGCGAACAAGTCGATTCTTGTCTTCGGTCTCGTTTTTCTGGTCTCTGGAATCGCCTTCAAGCTCGGCGTCGTTCCCTTTCACATGTGGATCCCCGACGTCTATCATGGCGCCCCAACGGCCGTCGCTCTGCTCATCGCCACCGCGCCGAAGCTCGCAGCCTTTGCGATTGTCATGCGGATGCTGGTCAACGGCCTGGTCGTTCTGGCGCAGGACTGGCAGACGATGCTGATTCTGCTGTCCGTCCTGTCGATGGCTATCGGCAACATCGCCGCCATCGCGCAGACCAACCTGAAGCGCATGCTCGCCTATTCAGCCATCTCGCACATGGGCTTCATGCTTCTCGGGCTGGTGACCGGCGTCGTCGGTGGTGACGCGCGTTTCGCCCTCAACGCCTATAGCTCGTCGATGTTCTATGTCATTACCTACGTGCTGACCAGCGCCGGGACCTTCGGCATGATTCTGCTGCTCGCCCGTGGCGGTCTCGAATCGGATCAGATAGACAACTTCAAGGGGCTCAACAAGCGCAGTCCGTGGTTCGCCGCGGTAATGATGATGATGATGTTCTCGATGGCGGGAATCCCATTTTTTGTCGGCTTCTTCGCCAAGTTCTCGGTTCTGCAAGCGGTCGTTGCCGCCGGCTATCTTTGGCTCGCCGTCGTCGCCGTGCTCTTCTCGCTGATCGGCTGCTTCTACTATCTGCGGGTGGTCAAGATCATGTACTTCGATCCGCCGACCAATACCGCTCCGATCCATGCGCCGCTCGACATGAAGATCCTGATGTCGGCCAACGGACTGGCGGTTGCCGTGCTGGGAATCTTCCCGCAGGCCCTGATGTCGCTTTGCGCCTTCGCGCTTCTGCGCTCGCTCTGAGAACCACATACTTTGACCGCAACGCCCCGCCCGCCGGGGCGTTTTCATTGGGAGTTTCCGAATGCAAGACGATTATCCACACCTGCGCGAAGAGCCGCTCGAGAGCACGCAGGTCTTTCGTGGCCGTCTGCTCGACGTACGCCTTGACCGGGTGCGCTTGCCCGACGGCGAAGAGTGCCAGCGCGAATACGTTCGCCACCAGGGGGCCGTGGTCGTCATTGCGCAGTTGGACGACGGCCACCTGCTGCTCGTTCGCCAGCACCGTTATCCCCTGCGGCGCTCGATCCTGGAATTACCGGCGGGCAAGATCGATCCCGGCGAGGCCATCCTCGAGACTGCCAGCCGCGAGTTGCTTGAGGAAACCGGGCACCAGGCCGCCGAGTGGCGCTATCTCGGAGTGATGCATCCCTGCGTCGGCTATTCGGACGAGCGCATCGAGATTTTTCTGGCCCGCGGCGTTCGCCGCCAAGGCGAGCAGAACCTGGACAGCGGCGAGTTCATGGACGTCCTCAGCCTCTCCCTGGACGACGCCCTGGCCGCCGTCAAGAGCGGCGAAATCACTGACGCCAAAACGATCACCGGTCTATTCTGGGCCGAAAAGGCCATTCTCGCGGGCTGGTGAAGCGCCGCTTCAATCGTCCGTTTGGGCAGCGGCTCGCCTGCCGCTGTGTCCCTGCGTCATTCGCTGCAAGGGGCTGCCTCCCCGTCGTTCGCCTCGTCACCAAGGAGGCCACGCCGCGCGCCCTCGCTGACCGCAACGACGGCGGGGTGGGTCAGTAGTCTTTCCACGGAAATGGCGAAGAAGCGTTCCTGAACGTCGTCGGTCTGGCCAAGAGTGATCGTGCCGTACTGGCGTTCGACCTCACGGGCGCGGGCCGCCGGAGCCGGAAAGATCCCCCGGCCGCTGTGGCCGAACGCCTTCATCAGGGCGCTGTCGTCGAATTCGCCGACGATGCGCGGCCGCACTTTCTGACGTTCCAGCCAGCGCAGGAGTGGGGTCCGCAGGGCGCTGTCCTCGCCGGGAAGCAATAGCGGCGCGCCGTCGAGCTTGGCGGGGAAGCTGCCGCTCAACTGTGCTGCCAGGTTTGGCGCAGCGAGAAAGGCAACGCCACACTGCCCAAGCGGATGGCTGTAGCCCTTGACGTCCATGTTTGCCGGCAGTGGACGGTCGGCCAAAACCATGTCCAGGCGGTGAATGGCCAGTTCCGCCAACAGGCGGTCGAGCCGGTCCGCACGGCAAAGCAGCCGCACCGGCTCGGGCAGGCTCAGCGCTGGCGACAGCAGGCGGTGGGCGATGGTCTTCGGCACCGCGTCGGCGATGCCGACGCGAAACGGGAGGCGGCGCTGCTCCGGACGCCTGCTCAACATCTCCTCGAGCTCCGCACCGACCTGGAACATCTCCTCTGCGTAGGACAGCGCCAACTCTCCCGTCTCGGTCAACTCCATGCGCCGCCCGACGCGCCGAAACAATGGCCTGCCAAGCTGCTGTTCGAATTGACCGAGTTGTCCGGAGAGGGTTTGCGGAGTGAGGTGCAGGCGCTCGCTGGCGCGCGTGATGCCCCCGCATTTCGCGACGCTCCAGAAATAATGCAGGTGCCGGTAGTTGAGCATCGCCGTCCTCTTTCATTCGCTGGCATCGAACATACCCCAAAGGATAATCGAATTTCCTTGGTGTTGGCGAAAGCGTAAACTTACCTCCTGACCGAGCACGCCCCATCACATCATCCGCAACCAGTCACCAGGAACACTTTATGAAAGACATTGCCCGATTCATCGCCGGATTCGAACGTTTTCAAGAGAAATACTTCGGTGAAGAGCGTGAGCTGTTCGAACAACTCACGCTGGGTCAGAGCCCCAAGACGCTGATCGTCGCCTGCGCCGATTCCCGGGTGGACCCGGCATTGCTGACCGGTGCCGAACCCGGCGATGTCTTTGTCGTGCGCAACGTCGCCAATCTGGTGCCTCCCTATCATCCCGGCGGTGACTTCGCCAGCGTGCCGGCGGCGCTTGAGTTCGCCGTCCTTTCGCTCCAGGTGGAGCACATCATCGTCCTTGGTCATGCCCGCTGTGGCGGCATCCACGCCCTGATGCAGGGTCTTGCGTCGGAGACGGAGTTCATCGGCAAGTGGGTCAGCATCGCGGAGCGTGCGCGGGAACGCGTGCAAGCCGAATTGCCGTCGAAATCACCGGAGTTGCAAGACCGCGCTTGCGAGCAGGCGGGCATCCTCGTCTCGCTCGAGAATCTGCTCACCTATCCGTGGATCGCCGAGCGCGTGCAGGCCGGCAGTGTTCACTTGCACGGCTGGTATTTCGACCTCGCAGCCGGCGTCCTGCTGCACTATGATCCCTTGAGCAACGCCTTCGAGGCGCCCTCGTCAAGCTAGCCGGTCAGCCCGCCAGAATGCGTTCGGCATTCTGCCCGAGTGGCCTCCGACAAAGTAGAATTAGCGTCTCGCGATCGCTATGACATTTTGTCGGAGCTCCTTTGACGAGTCTTACGGCCTATCTTGAACGGTTGACCGTTTCTCGCCGCCTGTTCGCCTTGACGGCCGCGGCGGTCGTCGCGCTGCTGGCCGTCGCGCTGTCGATGTATCCGGGCGTGCAGCACCTTGATCAGGTCAACGCCCGCCTCCAGCAGCAGCGCCACGCGACGATCGCTACGGTTAGGGAGCTTGGCTACCAGCTGTTGTCCATGCAGGTGCTGTTGCGCGAGCTGATCGGTGCCGAGAGCGCCGTCGCGCGCGCCGCGCTCGACCAGGAACTGGCCGTCAGCGACAGCCGCTTCGTCGAAGGCTTGCGCCAGTTGCGCACCTTGCACGCGGGCGACGAGGAGGACGTTTCGCGGGCCGAAACGTACTATCGACAAAGTGTCGCCGATCGAGCCGCCATGCTCGAACGGCCGAAGAGCACTGGCATGCCGAGTGCCGGGCCAGGCAGGCTGGCCCCGGCGGCGAGGAATTCCGTGCTGCTTCTGAGCCAACAACTTGACCGGATTGGCGCAGCAGCGTCGGCCGAAATCCTGGCGATGGAGGTGCTGTCCGCTGAGGTTCATGAGCGCCAACGGCCAGCAGCCCTCTACCTGCTTCTCGCCTGTCTGGCCCTCTTTCTGGGTGCCGCATGGACCCTCGCTGAATCCATTACGCGGCCCCTGCGGCGCCTGGGTGACAGTATCACCCGCCTGGCGCAGGGCCAACGGACGCAGGTCATTCCCTGTCAGGATCAGCAAAACGAGATCGGCGAGATCGCGCGCTGCGTGGCCACGCTGACGAGTGCCTATCAGGGGATGGCGGCGCAACGCTGGATCAGGACCAACATCGCTGCCATTTCCGGAGAGCTACGACCGGCGACGAGCTTTACCGATCTTGGTCAGAAACTCATGGCTGGCCTGACGCCATTGCTGGGCGCCGCGCAGGGCGCCTTCTTCATCGTCACCGAGACGCGGCAGACCTTGAAAATGATCGCCACTTACGGTGTCGACCGCCACCAGGAGCGGGCCGTGATTTCGCTCGGCGAAGGGCTGGTCGGACAATGTGCCAGCTCCGGTCGCCTGCGGGTGATCAGCGACCCGCCCGAAGCCTATCTGCGCATTCGTTCGGGCCTTGGCGAGGCACCCATCAAAGCGATTCTTCTGGCGCCGGTGATGCGCGCCGAGCGAGCGCTGGCGGTGATCGAACTCGCGTCATCGCGCAGCTTCAGCGATGACGAGCGGGCGGTGCTCGACGGCCTGCTGCCGATCGTGGCGATGAACCTGGAAATCATCGAACGCAACACGCGTACCGAACGCCTCCTCGAGGCCACCCAAGAACAGGCCGAACAGCTGGAAAAGCAGGCTGCCGAACTGGCCGCGATGGAGGAGCACAGCCGCCTGATCCTCGGTTCGGTGAGCGACGGGATTCTCGGCCTCGACGGCGATGGCCGGCTTGTTTTTGCCAACCCGGCGGTCCTCCGCCTGCTCGGCTACAGTGCCGCACAGCTTTTCCGCCAGCCATTCCACGAGATGGTGCACTACGCCTATCCTGATGGCCGTGCCTTCCCCTACGCCTGTTGTCCGATGCATCTGACCGCGCAGGATGGGCAGGCACGCCAGGTGGACAACGAGGTTCTCTGGCGCAAGGATGGAACACCGCTGACTGTCGAGTACACGACGACGCCGTTTCACAAAGCGGATGCTGTGGTCGGTACGGTCATCGTCTTTCGCGACATTACCGAGCGCCGCGCTGCCGAAGCGCGTATCCGCCGGGCCCACGACGAGCAGACGGCGATTTTCGAAACCGCCAGCCTGGGGATCGCATTCATCAAGAAGCGCGCTTTCGTCAACGTCAACCGGAGGCTGGGGGAATTGCTCGGCTACGCGCCGGACGAGTTGATCGCTCAGCGGACGACGCTTTGCGTTCCGGAAGGCGCCTACCCGCTTGCCAACGGCGCCTTCAACGGCGAGCTGATGCGTGGCGACATCCTGACGCGGGTGATCGAACTGCAGCGCAAGGACGGATCGCGCTTCTGGTGCCGGATCAGCGGACGAGCGGTCGACGCGGGTTCGCTGGCGCAGGGAACGGTCTGGATGTTCGAGGATGTGAGCAAGGAACGCGAGGCCGCCGAGGCGATGCAGCGTTCGCGAGCGTTGGCAGACGAGACGGTGCGCATGAAAACGGGTTTTCTGGCCAACATGAGCCATGAAATTCGCACGCCGATGAACGCCATCATCGGCATGTCGCACCTGCTCGCCAGGACCGAACTGAGCCCGCGCCAGCGTGACTACGCCAAGACAATACAGGATTCCGGGCAGCACCTGCTGGGGATCGTCAACGACATTCTCGATTTTTCCAAGGTTGAGGCCGGCAAGCTGAGAATCGAGCGCGCCGAGTTCGCGCTCGAAGACGTCCTCGAACACGTCCTCGACCTGCTGCTTGGCAAGGCCAAGGCCAAGGGGGTGGAACTGGTCATCGCCATCGAGCCGTCGGTTCCGTCGCTGCTTGTCGGCGACTCCTTGCGCCTGGGGCAGATCCTCATCAACTACACCAACAATGCGCTCAAGTTCACCACCCAGGGCGAGGTCGAGGTTGCGGTCAGCGTTCGCGACAGTGACGAGCAAAGCCTGCTCCTCCATTTCGCCGTCAGAGATACCGGCATCGGCTTGACCAGGGAGCAGATGTCACGCCTGTTCGAGAGTTTTTCGCAAGCCGATAGTTCGACCACCCGTCGCTTTGGCGGGACCGGCCTCGGTCTGGCGATTTCCAAGAGGCTTGCCGAACTGATGGACGGTGAAGTGGGCGTCAACAGCGAGTACGGCAAGGGTTCGACCTTCTGGTTTACAGCACGGCTGGGCCGTTGCGCCCAAGAAACGTTGGGCGCCGTGGTCGCACCGACACCGGGCCGGCGCGTACTGGTGGTCGACGACAGGCAAAGCGCCGCTGCGGTACTTCGCGACCTGCTGATGCGCATGGGGTTTGTCGTGGCCACGCTGGCTTGCGGAGACGACGCGCTTGCCGAACTGCGGCGTAGCGCAGCCAGCGACGCCTACCAGATCGTCTTTCTCGACTGGCAGATGCCCGGTCTGAATGGTCTGGCGACCGCCGGCAGGATTCTTGCCCTGCAGCTGACACCCCCGCCACAGCTCGTCCTGGTCAGTGCCGACTCGTCCGATGATCTGGTCAAGCGCGCGGCCGAGGTCGGTATCCGCGAGGTTCTTCGCAAACCGGTCACCGCCTCCCTGCTCGCCGACACCGTCAGCCGCCTGCTGGGTGGCGGGGTCGGCCGGGAGCAGCCCGCGCTCTCCTCGCCGCTGCTCGAGGCGCGACTGGCTCCGATCAACGAGCAGGCGTCGAAGCGGCCCGGCGAAGTGCCTGGCGAGAGGGCGACAGCTGTTGACCAGGTGCGCTTGCAGCAGGTCTGTGGCAAGCTCTCGGCTTTGCTGGTGGACAGTGACTCGGAAGCGAGCGATCTTCTCGATGCCGAGGCCGCGACGCTACGCGCGGCCTTTGGCGCCAGCTACCCGGCGATCGACCTCGCTGTGCACGCCTACGACTACGAAGCCGGTCTGGCGGCGCTGCGGACAGCGTCCGCAGCTGCCGGAATCGCAGTTTGAACGAGACGGGTGATGGATATGGATGTTCTCCGCTTCAACGACAAGGCCACCGTCCTGGTGGTCGACGACACGCCGGACAATCTGGCGCTGATGTCGGCGCTGCTCAAGACTACCTACAAGGTCAAAGTTGCCAACAACGGCGCGAAGGGACTCCAGATTGCGGCATCGGCGACCCCTCCTGACCTGATCCTCCTCGACGTCATGATGCCGGACATTGACGGGTACGAGGTTTGTCGGCGCCTCAAGGCCAACGCCCGCACGCACAACATTCCGGTCATTTTCCTGACCGCAAAGTCCGAGCCCGAGGACGAGCAGAAGGGGCTCGAACTCGGTGCCGCCGACTACATCACCAAGCCGATCAGCGCGCCGATCCTGCTCGCACGCGTGGCGACGCAGCTGACGCTGAAGGCCAGTGCCGACTTCCTGCGCGACCAGAACGACTTCCTGACCGCCGAGGTGGCCCGGCGGACCCGCGAACTCGAGGCGGTGCAGGACGTGACCATCCTGGCGCTGGCGTCGCTGGCGGAGACCCGTGACGCCGAAACCGGCAAGCACATCCTGCGTACACAGCGCTACGTCAAGGCCTTGGCGGAAAAGCTGCGGCCGCATCCGCGCTTCTCGAGCTTCCTCACCGAGGAGAACATCAAGACGCTATTCAAGTCGGCGCCCCTCCATGACATCGGCAAAGTCGGCATCCCCGACCGCATCTTGTTGAAGCCGGGTCGCTACGAGCCGCACGAGCTGGAAATCATGAAGAACCACACCCTGCTCGGCAGGGATGCCATCCAGCTCGCCGAGGACTGGCTCGGCACGCAGGTCGAGTTTCTCACCATTGCCAAGGAGATTGCCCTCTGTCATCAGGAAAAATGGGATGGCAGCGGCTATCCGGAAGCGCGGGTCGGTGACAGTATTCCGGTCTCCGCTCGGCTGATGGCCATCGCCGACGTCTATGACGCGCTGATCAGTCGGCGGGTCTACAAGGAGCGGCTGCCGCATGAGAAAGCGGCGCAGATCATCGTCGAGGGTCGTGGCAGCCACTTCGACCCGGACATGGTCGACGCCTTTATCGAGATTCAGGACGAGTTTCGTGAAATTGCGCAGCTCTATCCGGATTCCGACCGCGACTACCAGAAGAAAATCGAGTTTCTGGCGCAGGCCGTCGCCGACCAGGCCTGACACGCGCTGCTCGCTCAGGGCTCCGCCGCTGTCGCTGGCGACGCTGGAGCGGCGCCTGTTGCGCCCCCCAGGGCCTGGATGGCCGCGCGCAGTTCAGCGACCTCGCTTTCCAGTCGCGCCACCCTCTCTTCAAGTTCCGTGTTCGTCTTTTCCGCAGCTGTCGCCTCCGCTGCGCCCGACTGGGCTGGCGCTCCGCAGAGCAGGTGCACCCAGCGATGTTCGCGTGAACCCGGCTGCTTGGGCAGTCGGCAGACCAGCGCGCCGCTGCTGCGCGCCGCCAGTTCCTCGAGATACGCTTCCACCGACGAGGCATCGTCGAAGCGGTACAGGCGTTCGCTGTTGGCGCGCAACTCGCTGACCGTTTGCGCGCCACGCAGCATCAGCATGGCCAGCAGGGTGACGCCGGCCGTCGGCAGGCCGTATACCTTGGCGAAATTCTGCGCGTAACGCAGCACGCGGCCGGAGGCACCGTAGGTTTCGAGCACCAGCAGGCGACTGCGCAGTTCCTCGAGGGTCGCCTGCAGCTCGCTGTCGCTGGCGCTGATCACTGGATCGCGCGCGGTTTTCTGGTTGCAACCGGCGCTCAAGCTGTTCAGCGTCAGCGGATAGGCGTCGGGTGTTGTCTTTTCCTTTTCGATCAACACCCCGAGGATGCGCGCTTCGAGGAACTTCAGGTCTTGCAGGGGTTCGGATGCTTGCGCCATGACGGGCTCCATTTTCGGTCGCGTGGGTCGCGCGGCTGCCATGCGGCAGGGAATGAGGCGCTCAAGTGAGCAGCTGCCCGTGTTCGCGCGAACTGTGGAAAGCGACCCCGGGCCACTTCTCGCGGGTCACCTCGAGGTTGTAGCGCGTACTGGCCAGGTACACCGCATTGCCGTCGACGTCCTTGGCCATACGGTGCAACTGCTCGCGCTCGAAATTGCGGCGCGTATTGTCGTCGGGGAAGGTCAGCCAGCGGGCGGTGTAGATGTCCGCTGATTCAAAGATCGCATCAACCTTGTACTCGGTCTGCAGGCGCTGGGCGACGACTTCGAACTGCAGCGTGCCGACGGCACCGAGCAGCAGCGCGCCGCTGCCGAGGTTCTCGAAGACCTGGATCGCGCCTTCCTCACCGAGTTCCTGCAGGCCTTTCTGCAACTGCTTGCTTTTCAGCGGGTCGCGCAAGCGCGCTACCCGGAAGAGCTCCGGCGAGAAGTAGGGGATGCCCTTGAAAGCCAGTGCCTCGCCTTCGCTCAGGCAGTCGCCGATGTGCAGGTTGCCGTGGTTATGGATGCCGATGATGTCGCCGGCGACAGCGTCCTCCATGAGCAGACGTTCGTTGGCCATGAAGGTGAGTACGTTGGCCAGTTTTATCTCGCGGTCCAGGCGCACGTGTTTGACCTTCATTCCCGGAGTGTAGCGACCCGAGCAGACGCGGAAAAAAGCGATCCGGTCGCGGTGCTTGGGGTCCATGTTGGCCTGGATCTTGAACACGAAGCCGCTGAATTCCGCTTCAGCGGGTTGCACCAGGCGCTCACCACCGTTGCGTTCCTGCGGCGGCGGTGCCCAGTCGAGCAGCGCTTCGAGGATCTCCTGGACGCCAAAGTTGTTGATCGCCGAGCCGAAAAAGACCGGTGACTGGCGGCCGGCGAGGAAACCGGCGAGTTCGAAGGGGCCGCTCGCTCCCTGAATCAGCTCGACATCCTCGCGCAGCTTGGCCACTTCGGCGGGGAACTGCGCGTCGAGGAGCGGGTTGTCGAGTCCGTCGAGGCGCTCCGATTCGCTGCGTCTCTCCTGGCCAGCCGCGAAGTGCAGCAGGCGGTCGTTGAGCAGGTGATAGACGCCGCGAAAAGTCTTGCCCATGCCGATCGGCCAGGTGATCGGTGCGCATTCGATGCCCAGCACCGATTCGATTTCCTCGAGCAGTTCGAAGGGCTCGCGGACTTCGCGGTCGAGCTTGTTCACGAAGGTGATGATTGGCGTGTCGCGCATGCGGCAGACATTGAGCAGCTTGATCGTCTGCGCCTCGACACCCTTGGCTGCGTCGATGACCATCACGGCGGCGTCGACGGCGGTCAGGACGCGGTAGGTGTCTTCGGAGAAATCCTCGTGGCCCGGCGTGTCGAGCAGGTTCACGGTGTGCCCGTGGTACTCGAACTGCATCACCGAACTGGTCACCGAAATGCCGCGTTGCTTCTCGACCTCCATCCAGTCGGAGGTGGCATGGCGAGCGCTCTTGCGCCCCTTTACCGTCCCCGCGAGCTGGATCGCGCCACCGAAAAGCAGCAGCTTTTCGGTGAGCGTCGTCTTGCCGGCGTCCGGGTGGGAAATAATCGCAAAGGTCCGCCGCTTGGCGACATCACGCTGGATGTCTGGCGGAAAGGGGTTGTCGGTGCGGCTATCGTGCGGTGATTCGCTGGCGGTGGTGCTCATCGGGAAGCTTTCGGCGGCAGGAAAACAAAAGCCGCCGGTCGGGAAGATGAAGGCTGACCCGCTGGCGGTGCGCAGGCCGAACACTATAGCAAGACTCGGCGCCTGCTGGAACCGCGCCGCTCCTTGCCACTCACTCGATGTTGAGCGCCCACTGAATGAGGTATTTGGCGACGAAGCCAAGCATTCCGAAGGCCAGTCCCAGGAAAATCACGAAAGTTCCGAGCTTGCCGGCCTTCGATTCCCACGCCAGCTGTCCGACGATGAACAGCATGTAGAGCATGAACGAGCCGAGCCCGACGGAAAGGCCAAAAGCTGCAATCTGTTCTTCGGAAAATCCGAACATGGGATCGTTCACCGAGCTCGCGGACGTTCCGGCAGGGCACTGGCATCGACCAGGGCGCGGTACGCGTGCCAGCTGGCGTGGCCCAACAGGGGAATGAGCACGATCAGGCCGAGCATGAGCGTCGCGAAACTGATCAGCACCAGAGTCATGATCAGCGCCGCCCAGAGTGCCATCGGGCCAGGGTTGGCGAGAACCACGCGCCAGCTCGTCAGGACGGCCATCAGCAGGTTGCTGCGCCGGTCGAGGAGCAGGGGCATCGAGACAATGCTCGAGGCAAAGATCGGCGCGGCAAGTATGCCCCCCATGGCCAGCCAGGTCTCGAAGAGGAAGTTGTCCCTGCTCAAGACGACATGACGCAGGAAGTCCAGTGGCGCGTTGATCGGCGCCGGAGCGAGCAGCGTGATCAGAGCCGCCGAGGTGACCACCCATCCCGTACCGGCCAGGGCCAGCAGCAGACCGAAGCGGACCAGGCACCAATACCCGCCTGACTCCATGAAGCGCGATTGCTGCCAGCTCAGCCAGGTGTCCCGCAGCAGCTGCCAGCCGATGGTGCCGCCATGCTCGACGGCCCGACTCATGGCGTACAGACTGGTGGCCAGGACTGGGGCCACGACCAGAAAGCCCGAGAAGGCACCGGCCAGCAGCCAGAAATGCTGGTAGGCCGTGGCCATCAGCGCAAGGCCGAAAGCCGCCAGAAAGAAGCCGTGTGCCAGACTCAAGCAGCCGCAACGCAGCAAGTCGCGCCAGCCCAGGATCAGCCACTGCACGGGAGCGGTCAGGGGAACCACGAGCACCTGCGGTTGCAGCGCAGAGGTCTCGGCCGGGGGAGAGGGCATGAGCTTCACGGGTTGGTCATCCAAGGAGAGAGTCTAGCAGCCTGTCGGACTGACCGCCGGCCTGGCCGGCGCGTTTCACCATACGCAACAAAAAAGCCGAATTTCGTCGGTTTTCAGGCTTTTCCGAGGGTTTTCCCCTCATTTTCCCTACTGCAGGCGC
>Ga0209571_1000321_pt1 | contig 66519 bp, 70 predicted proteins | sample EBPBio102011_DNA_FD_185866 | JGI IMG/M metagenome (GOLD analysis project Ga0209571, IMG submission 185866) | Wastewater treatment Type I Accumulibacter community from EBPR Bioreactor in Madison, WI, USA - Reactor 1_1/10/2011_ DNA (SPAdes)... | ecosystem: Engineered > Bioreactor > EBPR >... | reverse complement strand
CGACCGTGCGGGTCGGTTCTCGTGGGCAGCGTCGTTCACGGGTCCCCGCGGAGGTGGGCGAAGAGGGCCACCATGTCGGCTGTCGAGTCCAGAGCTGGTCCGTAGTCCTCGTCAGACGGCAGTGCCATGGTGCTGAGGTCCGGGTCGTCGAGCATTTCCCCGAGGCGCTCGGCCTTCTCTCTGATCCTTGAATCGATGACCTCGTCGATGGTGCCGGTGGTGAGCAGGAACGTGATCCGGGTTTCCTGCCCGGGTGCGAGTCCCAGCCGGTGGATTCGGTCGATGCTCTGGAGATACTGGCCCGCGTTGAAGGTTCGGTCGAGGTAGATGGCGTCATGGCAGACCTGATGCAGACTGACGCCCTCGCTCATCGCGGCCGGGTTGGCCAGGAGCACGGCGCATGCGGGATCGGTCCTGAAGCGGGCCAGTTCCCCTTCCCTGGTTCGGGTGGCGTTGGGGTCCGCGAACTCGGAGGGGATCCCTCCGTAGATCAGCGCCGGCTGATAGACCGCCAGCATCCGCTCGAGCGCCTGGAGATTCCTCACGAAGTTGCTCCAGATCAGCGTCTTACGCCCTTGGGAAGCGTTGGCCTCGATCATCTCGGCCAGCTGTCGGAACTTCGCCGGCGTTTCGTACTGGTTGTACCGCTGCAGCAGATCCCATAGCGCGCTGCCAGGCGGAACGTCGAGCGGCGGGTGCCGGAAGGTCATGACGTCCTCGGAGCTTGAGCCCGCCGTGAGCAGTTGGGGGTTCGTGGCAGCCTCGAGGAGGTACATCACTATGTCGCCCATGTTCGCGAAGTTGGCGCGATCCGTCATGGAGACGTCGAAGGCGCCCACGTAGCGGTCCCTCAGAGCGTTGTAGATCTCTGCCTGAAGGGGATCGAGACCTACCTCCACGACCCGCATCGTTGGCTGGTCCAAGCCCAGCTCACTCTTGCGAGTCCGGGCGAACAGGGGTCCGATCGCATCGGCTACCAAGGCGCCAGCGTCCGGCGGAGGCGGCGACACGAGCGCGTCGGTGGGCAGGATCTTTCGGCCCTGTCCCGGCCACAAGTAGTCCATGAGCGCGATGAGGTCCTGCGGACTCTGCGGGGCCGGCGTTCCCGTGAGGATGTCTCGGCGTGCAGCGAGGAAGGCGATGCTCAGACACGCGCTGCCGAACGTTCCATCCCATCCGCGCTTCATGCGGTGAGCCTCATCGAGGAGGACCAAGGTGGGCTTGCGGCTCACCCACTCGGCGACCGTGTCGTACCGACTGTCGAGGCGGTGGTAGTTGACGACGAGCACCTCGGCATCGCGCGGTGGCTGATCGACGAGGGGAGCCACGACTGGGCGCTGTCCCTCGGGAAAGCAGTCGTCGACCTCGTTCTGCCATGCGTCGAACGCCGAGAGGGGCGCGACGACGAGCATCTGTTCAACCCGCCCGGCGGCGCGTTCGCTCTCGTAGACGGCGTACGCGACGGTGGTCTTGCCTGCTCCTGGCACAGAGAAGTTGGCGCCGTTTGCGAGCCCCAGCAGGCGTCCGAGATCGCGGATCTGGAAGGTGCGGAGTTGGCGTGAGAACCGCGTCCCTGTGAGCCTCCCGGCCACCGCGGCGTGGTCCAGCGGCTGCGGTGTGGCGAGGGCGGACTGCAACAACCGTCGTTGAGCACGTGTCTGCTGCAGGATGCTGTCGAGGTCCGGGGTTGAGACGATTCCGACGCCGTAGCGCTGGCAGGCCATGCGCAGCCACGCCATGTTGCTCAGCAGCCGTTCGAGCGGAAGGAGCACCCGCTCACCGGGGCGATCGCCGTCGGAACCCCACTCGCCCAGTAGCTGCAGCCAGAACCCCTGAGGCACGTCGCCAAGACGGGTGGCTTGCACTGTCGGCGGGTTCCCGGTCAGAGCCAATCCGAGGGAGGGCACCGGCGCGGCGCTGGCGGAGACGGCTTGTTCAGTCACCCGATTCCTCGCTCGGCGACACGACGGACTGGAAGGCCGCGGCCGCCCTCTCGTACTCCTGCACCGCGGCCTCGAAGTCCGGGCGCTTGAAGCCTGCCCGGTCCTTGACGTCGGCGTACGCCTTCGCGGCCTTGTCCAGGACTCGTGCTGCCTCCTTGAGGTGCACCATCGGAGCCGTTAGGTCATCGATCTGACGAGCGTCGCGCTTCTTGTTCTCGATCGCCGTCGTCAGGCCGCTGAACAGCTCCGTGGCGACCACCACCCTGGGGAGGCTGACGCTGTCGTCGTCGGACGCTCCCGGACTCAGCAGGGTGATGTCCTCGTCGGGCTTCGTCTGGAGCAATGATCAGAACCTGTGGATGGCTCTCGGCGGGGTGACGTGAAAGTGGCGTACCTCCCGAGCAAGATCTGAAGCCCATACAAGTTCTGATCAGGGTCGGCGTTGGAGCGCCGGCTCGGGAAGGTACGCCCATGCTCAAGGTAGTCCAGGAGAACACCGAGTCCAACGTCGACGCGACCGTGCACGGTGGGTCGTTGCTCGATGAGATCGTGCGTGACGGCGCCCGGCAGATGCTCGCGGCCGCGCTGCAGGCCGAGGTCGCGGCTTACGTCGAGCGGTTCGCCGGGGAGGTCGACGAGCACGGTCACCGGCTGGTGGTCCGCAACGGGTACCACGCTGCGCGTGAGGTGACCACGGCCGCCGGCGCGGTCCCGGTGCGCCAACCGCGGGTCGACGACCGCCGGATCGATGAGGCCACCGGTGAGCGGAAGCGGTTCGGCTCGGCGATCCTGCCGGCGTGGGCCCGTAAGTCACCGCAGGTGGCCGAGGTGCTGCCGCTGCTCTACCTGCACGGTCTGTCCTCCAGCGACTTCGGACCGGCGCTGACCCAGTTCCTCGGCACCTCGGCCGGACTGTCGGCCAAGACGATCACCCGGCTCACCGAGCAGTGGCAGGCCGAGGCCCTCGCCTTCAACCAGCGCTCCCTGGCCGAGACCGACTACGTCTACGTGTGGGTCGACGGGATCCACCTCAAGGTCCGCCTCACCCAGGACAAGGTCTGCCTGCTCGTCATGGTCGGGGTCCGCGCCGACGGCACCAAGGAACTGATCGCCCTGGACGACGGGCACCGGGAGTCCACCGAGTCCTGGGCCGACCTGCTGCGCTCGTGCAAGCGCCGGGGCATGGCCGCTCCGGTCCTGGCCGTCGGCGACGGCGCCCTAGGGTTCTGGGCCGCGCTGCGCGAAGTCTTCCCCACCACCCGCGAGCAACGGTGCTGGTTCCACCGGATCGCAAACGTGCTCAACGCCCTGCCCAAGTCCGCCCAGCCCGGCGCCAAGGCCGCGCTGGCCGAGATCTGGAACGCCGAGGACCGCGAGCACGCCGAGGCCGCCGCCAGGGCGTTCGCCGCCGACTACGGCACGAAGTGGCCCAAGGCGGCCGCGAAGATCACCGAGGACCTGGACGTGCTGCTGGAGTTCTACGACTACCCGGCCGAGCACTGGGTCCATCTGCGTACGACCAACCCGATCGAGTCGACCTTCGCCACTGTCCGGCTCCGTCAGCGCGTCACCAAGGGTCCTGGCTCGCGCGCCGCGGGCATCGCGATGGCGTTCAAGCTCATCGAGTCCGCGCAACGACGCTGGCGCGCGGTCAACGCCCCGCACCTCGTGGCCCTCGTCCGCGCCGGCGCCACCTTCGAGCGCGGCAAGCTCGTCGAACGACCCGAGGAATCAGGACGCCAGCAAAACGTCGCATGACACGCCGATCCACAGGTCTTGACAATTACTCCTTCGTCTGGGCCAGCAACGTGTACACGCCAGAAAGACTGGGCTTGCTGTGGTTGGTCGCGGTGGGTGGCACGCCGGGCGTGGCCTCCTCCTCGTCGTCACCGAAGAACTCGCTGACGCCCGCGGGCGCGGCGGTTGCGCCTGGTGCCCTGCCCGTCCCGTCAACGGTGAGCAAGGTGTCGATGTGCGGGGCCAGGGTCGTGGACTCGCCGAGCGCCGGAACCACGTAGTTGTCGAGGAGGTTCGAGTCGATCTCTCGGAGCCGGCGGTAATCAACCCCGGCGATCATCGCCGCCAGCTGCGCGTCACGAACGCGGCCCGCCTCTTCTGGCTTGTTGCTCTTCAAGCGCTGGTAGTCCTGGTCGATCTCGATCAGCGCCTGTCGCTGATCGTCGAAGTACAGGAAGTTCAGGACACCACCGCTCGCGCTCACGATCTCGCGGATGAGGCCGAGCAAGCGAAGTTCTCCCTCGACCAGGTCGACTGCCGCCTTGGTGTCCTTCTTGCTGGTGGTCAGTGAGGGGCGGAGCGCGCGGCCGACTTCCAGGGTGGTGTAGTTGCCGCTGTTGATGAGGTCCTCGATGAAGAGCAGCTGGCTGGTAAAGCTGTAGTCCTGCTTGACCTCCTGCTCCATCTGCAACTGGAGCTCAAGCTCGGTGATCTCCTTCGGGCCGGCGTCGGCTGGAAGGATGACCACCTTGATGTACTGCTCGCGCAGGTCCCGAAGGGCAACGGCGCGGGTATTGGCGTTGACGAGAACGCCGCCTGTCGTGAGGACGCCGGCATACAGCTGGCCGTCGTTGGCCAGGGCGTTCTTGATGCGTTCGAAGCCCGGAGTTTCCCGGAGCAGATGGGCGATCAGGCTCTGGGCCTGCGGGCCATAGGGATCGGCGGCGACGAGATCCTGCTCGCTCTGCGGCAGTGACTGGAGCTGCGCCTTGATCCGGTGGCTGTGAGGGCTCAGGAGGACGACGTCCAGGTCGACGGTGGCCGCGGGGAGGACTAGTTTGCCTCCCTTCCACCGCAACTCTTCGGCCGTCCCACCGCCACTCGCGACGGCCTGCTTGGCCGCGTCGACGGCGGCCTGGATAGAGCTCTCCCGAGTGGCGGTCGTGATTGGCTGGCCCATATACCTCTCCTGTGCGACGTTCGGTCCCAGCATCTCAGTCCGCACCGACACAAGCCGCGAGGCTGGCCAGCCCGTCGAGCGTTTGCTCTGTGTATAGGCGTCCGCCGTACGCGCGCACCAGGTCGTCGCTCTCGCCCCGGTCGGCCCATCCGGTGCCGAACAGGACGAGGACTGCCGGCACGGCGACCCTCTTGGGGAGCTGGAGCAGGGTGGCTGCGGTCTTCCGTGCGGTCCCTCCGTCTCTTGCGATGGCCACAAGAACGGCCAGGCCGGGGCCGCCATCCGACCGGCGGGTGACGACGGAGAGTTGCCCGGGTGGCTTGCCAACCACGCCTGCTCGGCCGCCGAGGAATGACTTCGCTACGGGCTCGTCCCCTTCGGTGGACCAGTAGCCGACGCTGTGGTCGTCGAGTGCGCTCAACACTCGCCGGACCATGAGCCTGCTGATCTCGTTGTTGCTCCGGTTTCGGTGAGCGCTCCATGCGCTGCCCACATCGCGTTGCGCGAGAAGGGTCCCGTAGGCGACTCCGTCGACGCGCAGTTTCTCGATCACATCCCACCCCTCCGAGCTGTCGAGTAGGAGCTCAAGGGGTCGAGCTGCGACCGCGCCGGTAAGTTGCGGTTCAACCCGAGCTCGGATGATGTCGTCGATGACGCGAAAGGCCCCGAGTACCTGGCTCGGATTCCACACCCCGCGCGAGTCGCCTGGGAGCGGGACGCCGCGCGCTAGGGAGCGCGCCTGAAGATCGCGCCAACTGAGGCCGGCGGCGAGCCCCAAGGTCTCTATGACTAGCGGGTCGTCCGCCTGAGCCGCCATCACGGTCGCGCTCGTGATGTCGGACAGCGTTCCGCTTGGCGTTCGGCGAGCAAGGTTGGCCAGCACAGCCTGGTACCGATGCGGAGGCACAATCGAATCGGTCAGGACGAGGTCCGCGCTCGTGTCGAGCGTGCTACGCAGTGCCGACCTCACGGCGGTCCGGAGCGCAGCATCCGCGCCCCGGAAGCCTGAGTCGGCCGCTGCAACGACGGCCGTAAGGATGCTCGCTCCATCTCCCCCGGATACCGGTCTGCCCTCGGCGATCCAATGCAGCGCGTCGACCACATCTGTTCGCCCGGTGGCGGCCAGCAGCGCGGACTCGTGCTCGGGTGCCATTTCGCGCCCCTCATTTTCAGCCTGGACCATGCCGCCAATCTTGCCGTGGGTGGTCATCAAACCGCGGACACAGGCCGCCGCCGGGCACCCACCGATTCGGTGTCCTCCACGGGCTGACGGATCGGAGGATTCCTGCGGGTGAGCGTCACCGTCATCGAACAGGATGGTTGGGCAGTCGGCCGGGGATCGGCGCCAGTTCGGCACTTGCAAGGCGCCTCGAGGCGTCGATCGCGGCGAGGACGGCCTCACGGAGAAAGCCAGACCGGCTGAGCAGCACGCCTGAACCTCGGCGGTCCTCGACGATCGCGAGCTCGAGCGCGGCCCTGGTGTCAGCGCGCAACGGGTGGTGCCGGTTGAAGCCCCGGCCGCGGCCGACAGGCGCCAGCTCCCCCTCGAGCCGTAGGCGTTCGCGCCCCCGGACCCCGCGCGCGACGTGCTGCTCGATGGCCCGGTGGATCCAGCCGATGAAGGCGCCCGGAGCATCAGGGTCGTTGTCCAGGTCCGCCACGTATGCCGCTCGGGCCAGTTGCCAGGTGTCCGGGTCCCAATAGGCACCCGTCGAGATCGTCTCCCCAACCGTCTCCACCACGGCACTCCTCCTCGATTTCCTAACACCCACCCGCTCGTCATTCCCGGTCCCTCGCGACATCCGGTCCACCTGGCCCGGACCGGGTGGAGGACGGGGCAGAGCGCCCTGACACGGCACCTGACGAAGGGCCACATTTCCACAGTCCTCTGTCCCACGGCGCGTTGTCCACAGGCTCGCCGCACGCTCTGCGACTCGCCCTTGGACGCGACGAGAATAGCGCATGTCAGTTCGTTCTATTCGACAAGGAGCAACACCGATGGACACCAACGCCACACCCACCCCGGAGGCCCCGGCCGCCGAGCAGATCACCCTCGTGCAGGTCGATCCCGCCACGGCGGTCGTCGGCCTCAACGTCCGCAGCGAGGCACACCTCACCGCCGAATTCGTGGCAAGCATCCGTGAACTCGGAGTGCTGGAGCCCGTGATCGGCCACTACAACGACGAGGGCCAGTTCGTCGTCCTGCGCGGCCAGCGCCGCACCCTCGCCGCCGTCGAGGCCAAGCGGGCGAGCATCCCCGCCGTGGTCGTCGACCGGCCCGAGGACGCCGACCGGATCGTGCACCAGATGGCCGAGAACGACCACCGCACCGGCATGACGACCTCCGACCGGATCGCGGGCGTCAAGCAGCTGGCCGCGTTCGGCCTCACCGCCGCGCAGATCAAGCGGCGCACCGCCCGCCCCCGTGCCGAGGTCGACGCGGCCCTCGTCGTCGCAGGCAGCGAGTTGGCCGAGAAGGCGGCTCAGCGCTGGGACTACCTCACCCTCGATCAGGCCGCGACCCTCGCCGAGTTCGAGGACGACGCCGAGGCCGTCAAGGCACTCATGCTCGCCGCCAAGGAGGGCCACGGGTTCGACCACGCAGCACAGCGCCTGCGCGACGAGCGCGAGGACGCCGCCGCGATCGCCGCCATGACCGAGAAGCTGACCGGCAAGGGCGTGCCCGTCGTCGACCGCCCGTCCTACGACGACAAGACCACCGCCGCGCTGCACCGCCTCGCTGCCAAGGAGGGCGGACGCGCCTACAACAAGGCCACCCACGCCAAGTGCCCCGGCCACGCCGCCTACCTGCGGATCAGCATCGGCTGGGAGAAGAACGAGAAGGGCAAGGAGGTTCGCGTCCGGCAGGCCGAACCCGAGTACGTCTGCACCGACTGGCGCGGCGCTGGCCACGTCGACCTGTACAACCACGGGAGCGCCTCGTCCAAGCCGAAGGCGGCCGACATGAGCCCCGAGCAGCGCGAGCAGGCCCGAGCGGAGCGCCGGGACGTGATCGACTCCAACAAGGCGTGGGACACCGCCGAGCCGGTCCGCCGCGACTGGCTGGCCACGTTCGCCGCCCGCAAGACCGCCCCCAAGGGGTCGTCGGCCTTCATCGCCCGCGTGGTCACCGAGCACGCCGAGGTCGTGGCCGACATCGGTGGGTCGAAGTTGGCGGCCGAGTGGTTCGGTCTGAAGCACGAGGGCTACGGCTACGGCAACGGCTGGTCCGCGCTCATCGAGAAGGCGACCGAGAGCCGCGCCCAGGTGATCGCACTGTGCCGACTGCTCGCGAGTCTGGAGAAGGGCACCGACCGCCAGTCGTGGCGACGTGTCATGCCCGCGACGGCCGACTACCTGACGTTCATCGCCGCGAACGGGTACGACCTGTCCGACGTCGAGAAGCGCGCGGCCGGGCTGGTCAAGCCCAAGCCCGCCCGCCGCAACCGCCCCAAGGCAGCCGCCGCCTCCCCTGTCGGCGAGACCACGGAGCCGACCGGCGACGCCAGCGCCGCCGAGGTCGACGTCGCGCCCACGGCCGAGGCCGACGTCGCGCCCACGGCCGAGGCCGACGTCGACACGGACACGGCCACCCCCGCTGCCTGACCCCCGGGGCGCGGGCTGCCCACCGGCAAGCCCGCGCCCCACCCACACCAACCGGCAAGGAGACCCACCCCATGACTCACCAGATCGAGACTCACGGCGACCGCGCGGCCGCCGTCTTCGCCCGGCAGGACGCGTGGCACCGGCTCGGGACGACCGTCGCCGGTCACGCCTTCACCGCCGAGGAGGCGATGCGGCTGGGGCACCTGGGCGGATGGAACGTCCGCAAGGTCCCACTCACAGCCAACGTGATGGACGAGGACGGCGTCACCACCCTCGACGTCCCGGCGTTCGCCACGGTGCGCACCAACCCCTTCACGCACGCGCCCGAGGCGTTGGGCGTAGTCGGGTCCGGCTACCGGCCGCTGCAGAACGAGGAGCACGCCGAGTTCCTCAACCTGCTGGCCGACCAGTCCGGGGCCGTCTTCGACACGGCCGGTTCGCTGCGCGGGGGCCGTCACGTGTTCGTCACCATGCGGCTTCCTGAGTCCCTGTTCGTCGGTGGCACGGACCGCGTCGACCTGAACATCGCAGCCCTGAACAGCCACGACGGGTCGAGTGCCTTCCGGCTCGTCGTCACCCCGGTGCGGGTGGTCTGCGCCAACACACAGGCCGCCGCCCTGCGCGACCACGTGTCGAGCTGGAGCATCCGCCACACCAGCAACGCCAAGGCCGCTGTGCAGGCCGCCCGTGACGCGCTGGGCCTGACGTTCGCCTACGCCGAGGCCTTCCAAGCCGAGGCAGACCGCCTCCTCGAGCGGGAGATGACCGACGCGCAGTTCTTCGACCTGATCCGCGCCACGTTCGGCACCGCCTCCGACGATGCCCCGCCTCGAGTCCGCCGGGCATCGGGCGACCGTCTCGCCACCCTCAGCCGGCTGTTCCATGACGCGGAGACACAGGCCGGCATCAGGGGCACTGCGTGGGCCGGCTACCAAGCGGTGGTCGAGTACGTCGACCACTTCGCCCCGGTCCGCACCAAGGTCGCGCCCGACGCCGCCCGCGCCCAGCGGCTGCTCACGACCGAGGGGCCGACCAACGTCAAGCGCGCCGCCTGGGACGCGTTGACCGCCGCCTAACCCACCAGCGCAGGGCCCGGAGCGCCCCGGCCACGAGCCGCGCTCCGTGCCCTGACCAAAATGCCGGGTCAGGTCACCACAGCGGCAACTGCTCGCCGAAGATCCGCCGCAGCCGTCTCAGATCGGCCGCGACCAGCTGCGGATCCTCGCGCGCCATGTTGCGCAGCTCCAACGCTCGTCGCCGTGCGCCTCGTGGATCGCCCAGTGGCGAACCCGTCAGCGCACGGCGGATGGCCCACTCACGCCGGTTCTCGACGTAGGTCGACGCCACCACGTGCTCGGGGTGCACCCGCTGGCACAGCGGGTTGTCGCACCGGTGACCGAGCACCTCCGTCGCGGCCAAGGCCTCGACGCCGTACACCTGCGCGAAGCCGAAGCGGTGCGCGACGATCACGCGGCCGGTCGAGAACCAGAACCTGCCATGACCCTTGCCACTGATCGCACCCGTCCACCACCAGCACTCACTGCCCGCGACGCGGACAATCTTGCGTTCCCGCCGCGCCACCGTGGCCGCATCCCCCAACGCCCCATCGAGCAGCGCGAGGCCTTCCTCGTCCAGCCGCCGACCACCCACGGTGCACGCCTCAGTCGCCGGAGTCCTCAGGCCCCGGCGCGGCCTCGTCCGCCAGCGCGCACAGCCGCGCCGCCTCCCGACGGCTCAGCCCCTCGCCACACCACTGCAGGGCCTCGTCCAAGCCGAGGCCCTCGTCGGTGGTCATCGCGCGGAGCGCCTCGCCCGCTCGCTGCTCGCAGCGTCGCACCATGTCGTCCCGCTCCCCGAGCGCGACCATCACGTCGACCCCGCGAGCACTGAGCCGCTTCTCCCGCTCGACGCGCTGCTCGCGCATCTTGGCCTGCGCATCCAGTGCAGCGCGCCGGGCCACCTGTCGCGCACTCTGCACCTGGCCCCTGACTGGCTTCTCCTGCGTCTCACTCATCGCGTCCGACCCCTTCCGAGTCTCCGAATCTGTCACCCACTAAGGCCGCGGCCACTCCCCCGAGTGGACACCCGACCGCCGACAACCCCCGAGAACCGACGTACCCCCGTCGAAACCCCCAACCGCCGAGTGCCACACACCTCATGCATTCCCGGTCGTTGAAGCGACAACTACTGACCATCAGGGCCTCCTCTGGAGGCTTCCTACTGGTGTGACGATGTCGATCCATAAGCTCACGGCCGGGAGCGGGTATGACTACCTGACTCGCCAGGTCGCGGCTCAGGACGTCACCGAAAAGGGTCACACCGGGCTGGCGAGCTACTACACCGCCAAGGGCGAGGCACCGGGCCAATGGGTCGGCTCCGGGATGGCCGGCATTGAGGGTCTGTCGGTCGGGGACGCCGTCACTGCCGAGCAGATGCAGGCCCTGTTCGGCTCGGGTCACCACCCTCTCGCCCAGCAGCGCCGCGACGAGCTGCAAGGCCCCGCCCTGACCGACCAGGACCTTCGGGCGGCGACCCGCCTTGGGGTGCCCTACAAGGTCTACAGCGGTGATGTGTCCGCGTTCCGCCTCGAGGTCGCCCAGCGCATCGCCGAGCTGAACCTCGACCGCGGAGTCGGTGGTCGCGCAGTCCGCGACGTAGCCGTTTCCGTCGAGGAGCGGGCACGCATCCGGACTGAAGTCGCCGTCGAGTTCTTCCGCACCGAGCACGGACGCGACCCGGACGACGCCCGGGAGATCGCCGCCACGATCGCCAAGCACTCCCGGCCACGCACCACGGCGGTGGCCGGGTATGACCTGACGTTCTCGCCGGTCAAGAGCGTCAGCACCCTGTGGGCGATCGCCGATCCGGCCACCGCGGCCCGGATCGAACGCGCACACCAGGCCGCGGTCAAGGACGCGCTGCAGTTCCTCGAAGAGCACGCCCTGTTCACCCGATTGGGCACCAACGGCGTCCGGCAAGTCAACGTGCAAGGCATGGTCGCCACCGCTTTCACCCACCGCGACTCCCGTGCCGGCGACCCGGACCTGCACACCCACGTGGCGGTCGCGAACAAGGTGCAGACCGACGATGGCCGATGGCTCAGCATCGACGGCCGTGTGCTGTACAAGGCCAACGTCTCAGCGTCCGAGCAGTACAACACCTCACTGGAGAAGCACCTGCGGGCCGACGTCGGGCTCCGCTTCGAGGAGCGGCCAAACCACGACGCGCGTAAGCGCCCGGTGCGTGAAGTGGTCGGGGTCGACCCCCGCCTGAACGAGCGCTGGTCGGCCCGCCGGGCCAGCATCGAGGCACGCCGCGCGGTGCTCGCGCAACAGTTCCAGAGCGCCCACGGACGCCCACCCACCGAGGTCGAGTCCATCCAACTGGCGCAGCAGGCCACCTTGGAGACCAGGGAGGCGAAGAAGGAGCCGCGCAGCCTGGCCGAGCAGCGGCGGGAGTGGCATGAGCAAGCGCTCGAGGTTCTCGGCGGCGAGGACGCGATCGCCTCCATGGTCCAGGCGGCCATGGCACCACCTGCGGGCGCGGCCACTCGGGTTGATTCGGAGTGGATGGAGACCACCGCGGAACAAATCGTGACCACCCTCGAGGCCCGCCGCAGCACCTGGCAGGTCTGGCACGTGCGGGCCGAAGCACTGCGCCGGGCACGCTCTGCGGACCTGACGATCGACGACGTCGACCGGGTCGTGGGCCTCCTGGTCGACGAGGCACTCAGCCAGCACTCGGTGCGCCTCACCCCCGACGGGGACGGTGTCACCGAGCCCGCGCAGCTGCGTCGACGCGACGACGAGAGCGTCTACACCGTGCACGGCGCCGAGCACTACACCTCGGCGCGTGTCCTCGCGGCCGAGCAGCGCATCGTCACCGCGGCGGCCCGCGGGGGCGGCCGCTCGGTCTCCGTCGAGGCGGTCGACCTCGCCCTTCTGGAGTCCGCCGCCAACGGGGTCACCCTCAACGCCGGGCAGGTCGCTCTGGTGCGCGGCATGGCAACCTCCGGCGCGCGGCTGCAGCTGGCGATCGCCCCGGCCGGAGCGGGAAAGACCACTGCCATGAGGGCGCTGGCCAGGGCATGGGAAAACGGCGGCGGAGTCCTCATCGGACTCGCCCCCTCGGCGGCCGCGGCCGCCGCGCTGCGCGATCAGATCGACGTCGCCGGGTCGGTGCACACCGACACACTCGCCAAGCTCACCCACGACCTCGCCGCGGGGGATCTGCCCGACTGGGCCGCCCAGATCGGCCCGGACACGCTGGTGGTCATCGACGAGGCGGGCATGGCCGACACCCTCTCCCTCGACACTGCCGTCGAGTGGATCACCTCACGCGGCGCCAGCGTTCGCCTCATCGGCGACGACCAACAACTCGCAGCGATCGGCGCCGGCGGTGTCCTGCGTGACCTCGACGTCACCCATGGCGCCCTGCGTCTGACCGAGCTCATGCGGTTCACCGACCCCGCTGAAGGAGCTGCCTCCCTTGCTCTGCGCGACGGCCAACCCGACGCGCTGGGCTTCTACCTCGACAACAGCCGCGTCCACGTCGGTGACCTGGCCACCATGACCGAAGACGTCTTCACCGCCTGGGAAGCCGACCGGGCCGCCGGCCTCGACGCGATCATGCTCGCGCCCACACGCGACCTGGTATCCGACCTGAACCAGCGCGCCCGGGCGCACCGTCTCGAGCAGGCCCACGGGCCCGAGTGCCCGGGCAGGAGCGTGCCACTGGCCGACGGCAACCAGGCTTCCGTCGGCGACCTCGTCATCACCCGAGCCAACGACAGACGACTCCGGGTCACCGCTTCGGACTGGGTCAAGAACGGTGACCGTTGGACGGTGATGAGCGTCGCCGAGCCAGGCGCCGGCACAGGGGCCATGACCGTCCAGCACACCCGCAGCGGACGGGTGATCGACCTCCCGGCCGACTACGTGGCCACCTCAACGGAGCTCGGCTACGCCGCCACCGTCCACACCGCCCAGGGCGTGTCGGTCGACACGGTCCACGGACTCGCGACCGGCGGCGAGTCCCGCCAGCAGCTGTACACGATGCTGACCCGCGGCCGACTCGCCAACCACGTCTACCTCGAGGTCGTCAGCGACGGCGACCCGCACAACGCCATCCGTCCAGACAGCATCACCCCACCGACGGCGACCGACTTGCTCGAGCGAGTCCTGGCACGCGACGACTCCCCCCTGTCGGCGACCACCCTGGCCCGCCAAGCCGCGGCACCGGCCACCCGGCTCGGCGAGGCCGCGACCCGCTACACCGACGCGCTGTACGTCGCCGCCGAGGACCTCCTCGACCAGGCCACCCTCGACGGGCTCGAGAGTGCGGCCGAGACCCTCGTTCCGGGCCTGACCACGGAGGCGGCGTGGCCCACGCTGCGGGCCCACCTGATCCTGCTCGCCGCCACCGGACCCGACCCCTCACACGCCTTGGCGCAGGCCGTCGACGGCCGCGAGCTCGACACAGCCGGCGACCGCGCCGCGGTCCTGGACTGGCGGCTGGACGACACCGGCCTGCGCAACGCAGGCCGCGGGCCGCTGCCCTGGATCCCGGCCATCCCCACCGGCCTGGACGAGCACTCGCACTGGGGCCCCTACCTGCGGCAGCGCGCAGCCTTGGTCACGGACCTGGCCGAGCAGGTCCGGGTCGACGCCGAATCCGCGCCCACACCGACCTGGGCAAGCCAAGGGGCCGCCCGGCCAGACCCGACCACTCTCGGCCAGGTCGCCGTGTGGCGAGCCGCCATGCAGGTGGAGGAGGAGGACCGTCGACCCACCGGCGCCCCCCAGCTGCAGAAGGCACCGGCCCGGTGGCAGCAACGACTGAACACGGCCGTGGCGGGCGACCGCACCCCTGCCCTGCAGGAGTGGGGCGACCTGCTGCACCACGTCGCCCCCGCGGCGGCCCGCGACGACTTCGCCCCGCTGCTGGCCGAACGTCTCGCCGCCATGTCCCGCGCCGGCCTGAACACCAGACCCTTGCTGGCGACCGCGCTGCGTCAGGGGTCGCTGCCCGACGACCATGCGGCCGCGGCGCTGTGGTGGCGTCTCAGCCGGCACATTGCCCCGGCAGTCGCCCAGGAGATCGACCGAGGGCACACCCTCACTTCCGACTGGGTGCCCGCGCTGGCCGCCAAGATCGGTGACAGTGGCGTGGAGCAGATGCGGGCCAGCAGCTGGTGGCCCGCCCTGGTCAGCTCCATCGACCACGCGCTCCAGCGCGGGTGGCCGCTGGAGCAGCTCATGGGCCTCGCGGTCAACGACGCCAGCGACATCGACCCCGCCCAGGCCATGGTCTGGCGCCTGTCCGTCCTGACCGACCCACCGCCGACCGATGAGGACGTCGATTTCCCCCACCCCGACGACGCTGCACCGGCCGACCTGTGGGACGTCGACCCTGGGGAGCCGCACCCGATGGCCCCCGAAGCGTGGGGTTCAGCGCGCGGCCCAGTCGACGCCGACCTCGCCGCGCGAGGTGGGACGTTGGACGTCCTCGACGACGTGTTCGACGAGGAGCCGGCCCTCGGCGAGGAGCTGGAGCTGAGCATCGACGGGCAGCTGCAACTCGAGGCCATCCTGCGATCGGGGATGGCTCCGCTGGCGCCGAGCGACGCCGAAGTTGAGCTGCAGGTGACCAGGGCTGCCGACCTCGACTTCGCGCCGGTGCCGGCCACACGCATGCTCGAGGTCAACCGCCTCGCACTGGCCTACTTCTCCGACCACTACCCAGGCAGCTGGGCGCAGGGGTACCTGACCGACCGCTTGGGCGTCGATCCTGAGAGCACGCCCGGCCTCCGGCCCGGTTATGCCCCCGCCGGGTGGGTCAGCCTGGTCACCCACCTGCGACGACTCGGTGTCACGGACGAGGAGATGACCGAGACCGGCGTCGCAACCCTGGCACGGACGGGTCGCCTCATCGACCGGTTCCGGGACCGGGCCGTCATGCCGATCCTGCACCAAGGGGAGGTCCTCGGCTTCGTGGGCCGCCGCCACCCTTCCCTGGGCGACGACGACAACGCGGGACCGAAGTACCTCAACACCGCCGACACTCCCTTGTTCCACAAGGGGGCGCAGGTCTTCGGCCTCGCGCCCGAGCTGCCCGTCGCGGACGCGACCCTCGTCCTCGTCGAGGGGCCTCTCGACGCCTGGGCAGTCACCATCGCCACCGGCGGGCGCCACGTCGGACTCGCCCCGCTGGGCACGTCCCTCACCGATGAGCAGGCCAGCCAGATCGCCCATCTAGGCCGACCCGTCATCGTCGCCACAGACGCGGACCTGGCCGGGCGAGTAGCCGCCGAACGGGACTACTGGCTGCTCACCCAGCACGCCCTCGACCCCGCCTCGGCCGCGTTCCCCGACGGGCTGGACCCGGCCGACGTGCTCGCCCGCGACGGGGCCCCCGCCCTCGAGGCGGCCTTGTCCACGGCACTCCCGCTCGGCGACGTCCTCCTCGAGGAGCGCCTCAGGAATCTGGCCGGCGCGGATGCCCTGCGCGAGGCTGCGCTGGTGGTGGCGGCCCGTCCCGCAGAGGACTGGAACGGCCAGATCGACGGGGTCGCCGCACGGCTGGGCATTCCCTCGGCGCAGGCCCGGTCTCGCCTCGCGGCTGGTGTCCAAGCATGGAACCGCGACCCGAGAGCGGCCGCCCGGGCTCGCCTCGACGCGATCGCTGACGTCAAGGCCCGCATGGCGGCCGCGACCCAGGGGGCACCCTCCGGCCGGTGGGCGGCTCTGGCGGCCGAGGTCGATCCCCGACTGACGGTCCAGGCCGACTGGCCGGCCCTCGCCGCCATGATGCAGCTTGCTCACCAGGATGGTCACGACGTCCCTGCCACCGTGCGCCGCCTCGTCGCCGCCGAGCCACTGACGGACCTGCCGGCTCAAGAGCTGCGCTACCGACTCGTGGCGGCGTTGCCGATCGACGTGGCACCGACCACGATGCCAGCAACGCCGGGCCCGGCCCGCCCCGGCGCACGGGAGCAGGATCGCGGCGCGCTGACGGACAAGTCCCGCCAGCGGCCGCGGCCGCCCCGGCGCTGAGTTCGCACGGCGAGGGCGGCACGGTCTGGGGTGTCGACCGCCGTGGCTCTCGTGCCACCCTGAGCCCATGTCGGGCACGAGCCACCATCAGCCGCGGTTGGTGGGCGGCGTCCCGCTCGAGCTGCTCATGGCCGAGGTCGCGCAGCGCCGGCCAATCTTCCACAGCGAGGCCGACTTTCAGTTCGCCCTCGCCCAGACGCTGGCCGAGCTGAAGCCGGCCGCTCAGTGTCGCCTGGAGGTGCCCCAGCCACGCAGCGGTCGGGCGCGGGAGTATCTCGACCTGCTCGTGAGGGGTCCCGACGGTGCAGCGACCGCGGTCGAGCTCAAGTACTTCACGCGGGCCTGGGCCGGTGTTGTCGTCGACGAGGCATTCGCCCTACGGGACCACGCCGCGACCGACTTGGCACGCCTTCACTACGTGCACGACATCTATCGGCTTGAGAGGTTCGCGGCAACCTCGAGGGTTGCCGGCGTCGCGATCATGCTGACCAATGAGCCGCGCCTGTGGGACCCCGGTCGCCAAGGCAAGGGGAACGACGCCGCGTTCCGGATCCACGAGGGCCAGGTGCTGTCGGGTCTCTTGGAGTGGGGCAACGGATACGAGGCGAATCGTCGTCAGCTGGGCGGGCGGTACTCGCTTTCGTGGCACGACTTCTCGCTGGTCGACCCACGGTCCCGGGGCGGCCGATTCAGGTGGACGGCCGCGCGAGTGCCGGCGCCGGTCCGGTGAGGCCCTGGCGAACGGCGGTCTACTCCTCGACGATCTCGCCGGTGCCGGTGTCGATCGTCTGGCCGTCGACGACTCGAAGTCGTGGCCCCGTACTCTCCGGACCGCCCTCAGGGGGCCGGTGTGCGGCGATGTCGCGGTCGAAGGCCTCCGCGCGCTGTACGGTGGCCGGCTCCGCGAGGTGACGCGAGTGGCGGCCCTTGGCGGGCCACTGCGGGTGCCCGTCGTCGCAGTGGTTCTTGACCCGCTGCCGCATGCGTTCGACGAACGCGGGCAGGGCGTAGCGATGCCACTCCTCCAGTGCGTCGCTGCCGAGCGAAAGGGCTGCTCGGCGCCGTTGGTCGGCGAGGACGGCGAGTTCGCGCACCAAGTGGGGGTGCTGTGGCCAGCAGTGTGGGACCACGCCTGCGACGTCCCACACGTACTCGGTGTTGAGCCAGCTGGTGAACGCCTCGAGCCAGGTCCACAGTTCACGGCGCAGCGGGGCGCGGGTGAGGCTGTCCGGGTCCCAGGGGCGGGGAAGCATCTTGAGGTTCCCGAGGGCCTTGCGTTGCTCGTCGGTCCCGTTGATGGCCAGGTCGAGCTCCCGGTATGCCTGCTCGAGGAGGCGGCCCGGGTGCGGGAAGTCGGTCACCATCGGCCCCGGGCCGGGGTTCTCGTTGGTCACGGGCTTCATCTGCGGATCCCTCCCTCTAGTTCACGTCGTTGGACAGGCCGCGGCGGCGCGCCTCGACGAGCGCGGCGGTGCGGCGGGCCTCTGCGGAGACGGTGGTCGAGCTGCGGGTCTGACCGATCTGGGAGCGTGCGTGTTCCTGCTGGTTCAGCAGGGCGCGACCGTCTCGACCGTCGATGCATCGGGTGAGTCGAGCGATCATCGGTTTGCCGTTCTCCGACACCACCAGCGCCTGGCGTTCCTTCAGTTGCCGCACCTCGGCGCCGGTGAGGATGGGGATGTCTTCGGCGGTGGTGGTGCGCCCGCCCATCTGCCCGGACTGCCAGCTGGTCCGCGAGATCCGTACGGGTCCGAGCAGGTCGGAGATCTCCTGGTTGAATGCCACGTCCTTGGAGCCGCCGAACAGGATCAGGTTGTTCGTCAGGCCGAGGAGGGTGCGCGCCTCCTGGTCCCCGAAGATTGCCGACAGCTGAGGCCGGGTCTGCGCGGCCCAGATGAACGAGATGCCCAAGGCGCGCTCGTTGGCCATCCGTGTGCGCAGCGTGGGGAGCGGCGCGGTCGAGGGCAGCTCGTCGAGGCATGCCAGCATCGGCGGGCACAAGCGTCCCCACGGCGAGGAGTTCGCGGCGACGAGGGCGGCGTCGAGGACGTGCTCGGCGACGGCCGTCATCAGTGGTGAGGCGCTGGCGTACGGGTCTTCTCGTCCGAGCAGGTAGATCGTGCCGCCACGGCGGATCACCTCGCTGATGTCGGTGGCTGGGCGGCCGGAGCCGGGGACGCAGCGTCTGCGGATGGGCTCCTGGAAGAACAGGCTCAAGGCCTGCTGCACCGTGGTGATCGTGTTGCCGGCGGTCCGGTCGTCGCCATGCAGAGCCCCGTGCAAGAGCCCGTGCCAGAACGGGGCGGCGTGCGGATGTTCCCGCAGGATCTCTGTGGGGTCGGTGGCGCTGAGCGGGTTGGCCACCCACCTGAGCACGTGCTCGAGGTCGCGCCCGGTCAGGGCCGCGGCATGGAAGTACGCCTGGATCACCTTGGCCGCCTCGGCGGCATAGAAGCGGGCTGCGTCGTCAGCGTGCCCTCCTGCGACGGCACCCTTGACGGTGCCCGCCGTGAACGCCTTGGCTCGTCGCTCGGCGACCATCGGGTCGACGCAGCCGTCGATCGGGTCCCACACGAGCTCCGGCAACCCTGTAGCCAGACCGAAGGGATCGAGCACGACGCACGGCCGAGGTTCACTTTCTCCTGGCCCCGGTGCCTGCCGAGAGCCGAAGCTGAGCAGCAGGTCGTCGACCTTGGTGAGCGTCACCAACGCGGCCCCTGGGGCTCGCAGCAGCGCCGGGATGAGCAGGTCGAGCGTCTTGCCGCTGCCCTGCGGGCCGATCACGCCGGCGGTCCGGTCCCACGGCACCCACAGTTCGCCGCCTCGTGGCGCCTGTCCCCTACCGAGTCGCCACCCGACCTGCTCGGGACGAAACGAGTGTCCTGTGCGCAGTCCCATGATTCAGCGTCGCTTCCCGTAGAGATCGGGACGGACCACGGCCGCCGACTTGCGCAGCCGGCTTCGTCCGAGGAGCCGCTCGGCTTCCTCCCTGGTGGCCATCCCCTGGATTCGGCCGGGCCCCCACCGGTCCATGCCGGCCTTGATCCCCCACAGGGTCAGCGTGAGGAGCACCGCCTCGACGAGGGATACCCACACTCGAACCGCGAGTGGCCCGGCCAGCTGAGACGGAGGTGACGACAGCCCGGCGCCGGCGTCACCTCCCAGGATCGCGGGCACGCTGGTGAACAGCGTCTCCCGGGACGGCAGGGTCAGGCCCGCGCCGGCGACCAGGTTGGCGCCCGCGCGGCCCGCGTGGATCCCGAGGATCAGCAGGAGCGCGGCCGCGACGACCGTCGCGACGGGTATCTCCCAGGTGAACGGGTAGGGGTTGGTTCGGCGTGCGCGCTGCATATTGGTGGCTCCCTTCTGCTCACCCAAAGCCGCGCGGGGGTCATGTGGTGGCCACGTTCGTGGGAGCAATCCGAGTGCTGCACACACTCACTCACTCATCATCTGTCGGGATGCAGGAAAGACTGCACGAGCTTGTACCGGGCTACTTTGCACAACTCGGTGTCGCGGCGGCGATCGTGCAGAGTCCCCGCTGGACGCCAAGGTGTCTAGATGAAGGGCCGCTTGAGTGTCGATGTGCGGCGACCGCTTGCTCGCCCATCTCTTCGAGGGCCACCCCGTGCACGTCAGTGTGCGGCGCCGAGTTCGATCATGAGGACGCCGGCGATGATCAGGGCGATCCCGCCAGCCATGACCTTGGTGAACGGTTCGCCGAAGAGGTACTTGCTGGCGATCGCGGTGAGGGCGACGCCGGCGGCGGCCCAGATGCCGTAGGCGACGCCGAGCCCGAGACCCTCGTTGAGGGTGATGCTGAGCATGACGAAGGCGATCAGGTAGCCGACCGCGACAGGGGCGTACCAGATCCGCCGGCCGGTCGAGGCCATCCGCAGGCACAGGGTGGCGACGACTTCGCAGACGACCGCGCCGGCGAGGCTGAGGTAGGCGATCACAGTGAAGGTCCTTCCGGGGCGGCGCTGGCTGCGGGGTGATTGTCGCTATGGGAGCCGAGCTCGACGCAGAGCACTCCAGCGATGACCGCGGCGATGCCGCCGAGCATGAGCGCGGTGAGTGGCTCGTCGAAGATGAGCGCGGCGAGCAGCGCGGTGAGGGCAACGCCGCTGGCGCCCCAGATGCCGTAGCCGACACCGAGGGGCATGCCGTTGCGGAGTGCGCCGGCCAAGCAGGCGAACGCGGCCACGAATCCAGCTGCCACCAAGGCGTACCAGGCGGGATTCTCGGTGGCCGCCTTGAGGGAGAGCGACCCCGTCGTCTCGGACAGGATCGCGGCAGCCAAGAACAACCAACGGGTCATGGGAGGGACCTTTCCAAGAGGATGTCGATGAGAGCTTGGATGGCGGGCCGGTCGGCCAGGTCGACCGGGAAGACGTTCGCGGCGTCGTCGAACCAGACCCCATCCGCGATCAGGCGCACGGTGGTCAGCGCCGCGCGCTCGGGACCCGGCGGAACGTCGTCGAGTTGTATCCACGGGCGCATCTGCTCGACCCAGCGCTCGGTCAGAGCCCCGCGCAGCCGGGTGTCGGCCAGCATGGCGATGTCGGCCTCGTCGTGCTGGCGCTGCAAGGCCAGCCGCGCATAGGCACCGATGCGGCTCGTCGCCGATGCCCCAGCAGCGTCGCCCACCTCGGCCTGCAGTGCCTCGATCCACCTGTCGGCGACGTGTTCGATGACGCCCAACATCAGGTCCTGCTTGAACCGGAAGTGGTGGATCAAACCGGCCTTTGTCAGACCGACATCCGCGGCGACTGCGTCCAGGCTGACGTTGCGGCCGTCGCGCAGTAGCTCGATGGTGGCATCGAGGATCTGCTCACGAGTCGTCGGCACCTCTACAGGCTACCAACCGGTTGGTAGGTTGCCAAATCGCTCGATACGAGCGGTAGCCGGACGTACCGGCGACACACCCCTTGCTTGCGCCACCCGGTCCCACTGCGAACCCGGTGACGTATGCAGCGTTATTGCCGCAACAGTCGAGCTGTTTGCAAGATGCACTGCATCTCGACAACCTTTCTTCTCATCATCAGACGACGACCGGCCGGGTCGGCTGATCGGAGATGTTGCCGACCCGCCAGATCTGGAAAATCGTCTTGGTGGCCGCCTTGCCGGCGTAGCTGCCGTAGGTGACGCCGCGTTCACTGTTCATCGCCTCGACAGTGCTCTGCTTGCTGGGGTCGAAGACGATGGCGACGTGGCCGATGGTGTTTGGGCCCAGGTAGGAGTCGTAGAAGATCAGGTCGCCCGGCCTGGCTTGTTGTGGATCCACTCGGAATCCGTTGCCGGCGGCGAGCCAGTCTCGTTGTGCCCCAGCGGTTCTGGGGGTCGTGACACCGATCTGTGCGTAGGCGGCCTGAGTGAATGAGGAACAGTCCCATGCGTCGGGTCCGTTGGCTCCCATGATGTAGCGATCGCCGACCTGACTGGTGGCCCACGTGAGGACGACCCGAAGTCGGTCGTTGGTCAGCGGCGGCAGGTTGGGGTTGCCTTGGCCTGGGTCGCACTCGGTGGTGCTGCCTAGGACGGTGCCGCCACCGTAGGCGGCGGCATAGAAAAGGACGTCGTTGACGTACCAGTCGGCGTGGTTGTAGGCGAAGATGGCCGACCTCACCCCGGCCGGGCCGTTGGCGACGCCGGACTTGGTGAGGTAGTTCGCGGCCGACATGGCGCTGTCGGCGTCATTGGTGATGACCGCCCGACCGTCCCCATCGCCGTCGACGCCCATCGTCGCCCAGGTGGCGGGCATGAACTGCATGAGGCCTTGGGCGCCGGCGGAGCTGGTGGTGTTGTTCCGGCCGTGTGCGGTCTCCTCCATGCCGATCCCGGCGAGCAGGGTCCACGGGATCTTGTAGCGGTCGGCGGCGGCGACATAGAGGCTCTTGATGTCAGCCGGGATGGGCTGCGGGGGGTTTATCAGGGATGCCTGCCGTGGCGTTCCGGCAGGTGGCAGCGGGAAGCCGAGGCCGCCCTCTTGGACCGGCTCTCCCGGCGGGGGGGTCCAGCTGGCCACCGCCTGGCCGTTGAGTGGGGCGCCGTGGGCCAGCATCCAGGCCACGGGGTCGACGGGCGTGCCGGCGACGTGGATCTCGAGGTGCAGGTGGTTGCCGGTGCTGGCTCCCGTGGAGCCTTCGACGCCGAGCTGCTGGCCGCTGGCGATCTGGGCTCCAGTCCTCACGCTCAGCGACGCGAGGTGGGCGTAGCGGCTCAGCACGGTCTGCCCCGTGGTGTCGTCGATGTGTTGGACGTCGACGACGTTGCCGTACCCGCCCTTCGTGCCGGCGAATGCGACTCGTCCGGCGCCGATGGCCACGACGGGGCCCGGTCCGGGCTGTGACACCAGGTCCTGGCCGGTGTGCATTCGCCACTCGTGGTAGATCGGGTGGAACTCTTGGCCGAAGCCGCGTCGGCCCACGGTGTAGGCCTGGGCGAAGGGCGGCCGCCAGGCGCCGGTGACCGGGGTGAGTCCGCCGCAGGCAATGGTGCGCAGCTGCTCGGCCGCCGCTGGCGCACTTACCGTCATCACGATCAGGGCGATCGCCAGTGGCAGCCCGAGGACCAGGACGAGGACCGGGATGAGGGTGAGAGCGATCTTCTTCACGGCAATCGTGCCCGTCAGGCCGCGCCGGTGAGCGCTTGGTTGGTGAAGGTGAGGTTTAGCTCGACCGGGTGGAGGACGGTCTGCACCTTGTAGTGCTGCTCGCCCACGCACCACAGGGCCCGGCCCTTGCCCTGCATCGCCCAGCCGGTCACCAGGTCCTGTGCCATCGGCCCCAGCCCGAGCATGCTCTCCAGCTCGCGTGCGACCCCGAGATCCTGCCCGTGTAGGACCTTGACGTCGGCCAGGTGCAGCAGGTCCTTGGCGATCGTGGCCGCCTGGGAGCCGGTGTCGCCGGCAGACAGCAGGTCCGACGGCTTGTGCGCGACGGCGAACTGGACGTCGCCGTCTCGTCGGGACAGGCGAAGGTCGGCGTCGAAGGACTTGACCGCCTCGGGACCCAGCCTCAGTTGTTTCCAGGACTCGTCGCGCACGACCACGCGTAGGTCTCCGGAGGCCGCCATTTCCCGCATGCCTCGTCCCCAGGAGTTGAGGCAGGTGAGGGCGATTCCGATCGCTTCGTCGCCCAATGGCTCGAGCCGGGACAGGCTCAGCGACTGGATGGGGGCGGCCCAGTCGACGTCGATGGTGGTGTGGTCGTCGAACAGCCCGGCCAGTGCGCCGCTGACGAGCTGGCCCAAGGCGTCACGCAGCAGCCGGGTGTCGTCGAGGAAGTGCCGCTCCCCCGCGTACCGGCACTCCTCGATCAGGTCGTCGGTGGGGTTGTTGAGCAGGTTCCACAGCTGGGGGATCGTCGTCTCGGTCAGTTGGGTCTGCCCCAGGGTGTAGCCCGTCAGCTTCTGCAGGGCGGCCTTGACCACGACCTCGTCGCTCGGGCCGAATGGCACCCGCTGGTCCCCGATCCGCTGGCTGCCGACCAGGCCACGGACCAGCGTCAGCCACCGCCCGAAGACGACGGCGGCGCGCGCTTGTGCCTCGGTGGCGTCCAGCTGATCCCAGCCGGCCAGCAGCGGGCCGAAGGCCAGGGGGTTGATGCGGGTGGGGAGCCCTGGCCCGATCGCGAACGGTTCGACCCCGAAGAACTTGCAGAGCCCTTCGTACTCGTCCTTGGGGTCGCCCAGGACCAGGATCCGGTAGCCGAAGTCGGTCATCCGCAGGCAGAACGCCTTCGTGGTGGCGGACTTGCCGCGGCCGGGTTTGCCGAAGCTGAAGATGTTGGGGTTGGTGACCGGGACGTCGTCGTCGAGGACCCAGCCGTTGGGGTCAGCGTAGAACGCGCCGCCGGAAAGCATGTCGATCCCCATCTGGGCGCCGGTAGGTGGCAAGCCTGGGGTCGAGATGAACGGCCACAGAACGGGCGTCTGATCGGAGGTCATGCGCCAGCTCGAGACGGGAGCGGAGGCCGGTGACCAGCCGGCCCCGGCCCGTCGCGGTCCGCGCCGTGGCGCGTGCCGGAACAGTCGGGCCTCTTTCGCGGCCGCCGTCGACGTCGGCGCCGAGGGCAGGTCGTGACCGAAGTCGGCCAGGAGCCGGGAGACGTTGCGCCCGCCGGCGTTCCGGTCGGCAGGAGTGCGGGCTGACATACCCATGGCTCAGCCCGCCTTCCGGGTGAGGCTGACCCCTAGGGGCACTGTCGACGCGGCGAAGGCGACGTCCTGGGCGAGATCAAGGCGCAGCGGCGCGAACCCGGCCCGGCGGACGGAGGCGTCGAGGCGGCGGCCGAACTCCGAGACCCTCGCGGTCTTGGGAACGGTGACCGTGCACACCGCGTAGGGGCGGGTCAGGGAGTTGCCGCGGGCCAGTTTGGTGTCCAGTCGTCGCACCTTCTCGGCCTCGTCCCTGGCCTTGGCGTTCTGCTTCATCTTGGCCTTGGCGCGCAGCTCCTCGCCGATGTCGGCCGCCCACTCGCTTGTGGCGCTTTGGCGACCCGCAGCGGACTGGCTCAGGATCGGGTAGGCCACGAGGAAGGAGCGGCGCTCCCCCGGCTCGGTTGGGGTGAGGACCGGAAGCAGGGCACCCATCGCTGCGCCCTTGACGGGGAGCTTGAGGGTGGAGCTGATGCTGTTCCACGCGTCGTGGCTGTAGTGCCGGGCTACCGGGTCGGCCCCGGACGGTCCGGCCATCGCCCACGGGACGTCGGCGTTCACCTCGGGGTCGCTCTGTCGGGCGCCCAACGCGTCGATGATCCCGGCCCGGTCTCCGGGGGCGAACCCGGTCCGGGACGCCAGCGCGAGTTCGGGGCTGGTGAGCCACTTCACGCTGGTCATGCCCATGCCTCCGCGCAGCTGAGCCTCGATCTCGCCGAGCACGCCGTAGATCACCCGGGCGCGTCCCTCGAGGCCGCCGCCGGACTCCTTGGCCTGCTTGCCGAGCCGACCCTCCGGGATGACGACGGTCACGAACGCCTCGGTGCGCACGCTGGCCCGGGTGAGGGTCTGCTGCAGTTCGTCATTGATCTGACGTACGCCCGCCGACCCAGTAGAGCGGCGGTGACGCGTGAGCCACTGGTCCCGTTCCGCGCCGTCCTCGGGCACGGTGCGGACCAGGAGCAGGATCTCGTCGATCAGCTCGGTCTGCGACGCCATGTCGAGCAGTTCGCTCAGGCCCCTGCCCTGGCGACGCCGGTCCTCGAGCTCCTGGAGCCCGATGCCGGGGTGCACGACGGCCGCGGTCACGGCCCACGTCCGCGCGCTGTGGTCCTGGATGATCGCGATGCGCGCGAAGGATGCCCCGTGCGGCGGGCCGTCGTGCACCTGGATGGCATGGAGCGCACCTGGCAGGTCGACCTCGTCGAGCGAGTCGGCCTGCCCCCGTCCCGCCTTGGACCGGAACCGGGTCCACCCGGCGAGCCCGCCCGTGGCGAAGGCCAGCGAGGCCGACACCCAACCGAAGGTGGATCGGCCCCGGACCGGGGTCACCGTGACCAGGGTGATCGCCACCCAGAGCGCCAGGAACAACCCGGCGGAGATCCACGTCCCGGCCTGAATGGACCAGAACACCGGCATCGTCGACAGCGCGACCACCGCCAGTTGCCACCCGGACAGGCCGAAGAACCACCCGATCCTCGCCCGGCTGTAGTCGCTGTAGATGGCTGACATGTCGTCTCTCCTTGTGGTTCGGTTGGGTTGGGTCAGACCGGGACGATCGGCACGGCACCCGCAGCGGCGGCACCGCCGGCCTCACCACCGGCGGCGGCACCGGGTGCGCCCGGGCCGGATCCGCCTGCTGGGGATCCGCCCGGTGCGCCCGGGGTCGGGCCCTGTGGCAGCTGGGGGGTTGGGGGGTGCGGGATCGGTGGGGTCGGAACACCGGTGTCGGGGCTGGTGCTTGGTCCGCTGCCGTTGATCTCGGGGTTGTCGTCCTCGGCCTTGTTGCCGCCGCCCTGACCGCGCCCGGACTGGCTCTTGGTCTTGCTGAAGTCAGGGACGTAGTTGTTGTGCCCGACACCCATCTGGTTGGTCAGGTCGGCGCCGATGGCGGCACCCCGGGACCCGATGCTTTCCATGGCGCCCATGCCGGCGCCGACGGCCTGCCCGAGCGCGCCCCCCACCTGTCCCATGAGTCCACGCGCGCCGGCGTTGAACCGTGCACTGGTGGAGTCCTCACCCGAGGCCTCGGCCTGGGAGCGGCCGTTGGCGTCGGTCGTCGAGGCAGCGGAGGAGCCCGCGTCGCCCTGGCCACTGCCGCTGAGCAGGCCGCCGAGGCCTCCTTGGGCGGCGAGGCCGGCCCGCAGGGCGGACCCGGAACTGGTGCCGGGGTCCACGAACGCCAGGAGCTTGAACAGGGCGAGCGGGCTGAAGCAGCCGATGCAGATCAGGATGACGCCGGGAACGGCGGTCCCGATGGCCTTCTGCAGGTCGTCGGTCATGCCGGTGGCGACCCCGGACGTCATCTGCACCCCGATGCCGAGCACGAGGATCATCACGACCGGTGTGAACGCCGCGGCGATGAACCACCGCAGGCTCTTCCAGAACCAGCTCTGTCCGGCGTCGCTGACCAGTCCGCCGGCGGCGATCGGGGTCGTCGTGGCCAAGACCATGAGGGCGCCGGCTCGGGTGAGCATGACCAGCAGGTGCCCGATGGCGGCGAAGACGAGGAAGATCCCCATGAAGCCCAAGACGGTGGCGATGGTCCCGTCGCTGATGTCCTCCGTCGAGATCTGGGTGCCCAAGGGTTCGAACTGGGCCCACTTGTCGATGTGCAGCAGCTTGTCCATCAGGGCGCGGGTGAGGCCCCCGCAGGCGGCGACGACGAGGACGGCCAGGGCGATCCAGGCGGCCCAGACCATGACGAACTGGCCGGTCCCGACCAGCACCCGCGCCATGGACTTGCCATCGCGTCGAGCGGCGGTCACGGCCAGCTGGACCATGGTCAGCAGCAGCATGAGGGCCAGGGCGATCCAGAACGTCATCTGGTAGACCTGCGCGCCCGGTCCGCCTTCGCTGAGGTCGGGGACGGTGAACGCGTCGACGAGCGTGAGGACGAGCTTGAGCAGCCAGAGTCCGGCGTTCCAGAGTCCGAGCATGGCTGCGGTCCAGCCGTCGGCCACGACCTTGCCGGCTGCCGAGCCGAGGTAGGTGAACGGGTTGAGGAAGTCCATCGCGCTAGTCCGCTCCGTTGCTGGTGACCCAGGTGCGCCAGCCAGCCTTGAAGGCGATCTCGGTGCCTGGCCAGGTCGAGGGGGCGGCTGCGGCTGCTGCGCCGGGGGCGATCATCCAGCGGCCGCCCTGCCCGGCGGGCTGCCACTGCATGCGTTCGCAGTAGCCGTATCCGATGCGGGCTTCGGCCGTGATGATGGCGCGCACGTCGAGGAGGACGCAGGCGAGCACCCAGTCGGCTCCGTCACTGGCCTTCACTTGGGCGGCGGCCGGGGTGGCGGTGACGGTGACCGTCGGGTCCTTGGTCTGTCCCTGCCCGGCGCTGGCGAGGAAGTTCTGGACGTTCTTGGTCAGGGCCCACTCGGCAACGCCGGACCCGCCGGCCATAGCCCACTGCTCATAGACCTGATTGGTCTGGGGGATGGACATTCCCTGCAGGACCGTCGTCTCGATCGCGGCCAGCTGACCGACCGCTCCCTCGGGAGTGTGTGGGAAGCCGGTCGGCACCTGCACCGGCCCCGCCGCGGTGGCCGGTGGCACCTCGATGACCGGGCCGGCGATGGCCGCGGGGACGCCCTGCCGGGCGTCGTCCGGGGTGACCTGCAGCATGGGGGCGGCAGCGGCCTGGTCGCGGTATGCCGGCCCGGTGCCGGTGGGGGAAACCTTCGTGGCCACACGCTGTGTCGTGGGCTGCGTGTCCCCGCTCCGCAGGCCGTAGTAGAGCGCGAGGCCGAGGCCGACCACGAATAGCAGGGCCGCCGCGACACCCGCTGCCAAGGTGGCCAGGAGTCGGGAGCGTCCCCACCCGCCGTCGGCGGTGGTCTGCCCGGCCCGGGTCATCAGACGCACCCGGCCCCGGTCATGGCGCGAACGATGCCGGGAAGGACCAGGTAGCCGATCACCGCGAGGAAGACGACGACGACGCCGACGATCCCGGCCTTGGATGCGTGCGGCATCCCGAAGATGCGGCCGGCGACGATGGCGCCGATGCCGATGACGACGCCGAGGACGAACAGGATGATCGTGCCCCACAGGACGTATCCCATGAGCTGGTCGGCGTAGCGCTGCGCTCCCGGCGGTGCGACGGGGCACACCTGCGGGAGGGTGACGAGCTGGCGGGTGAGTGCGTTCATGACGGGTTTCCCTTCGTGGTGACTCCGGCCACGGTGGCGCGGAGGACTTGGTCTGCTGCGGTGAGCAGCGGGGCGGGCAGTGCCTCGGAGTCGAGGCCGCGCACGGCGAGGGCCCGGTCGAGGGGCACCTGGTGCAGGTCCCCGCGCTGGTCGAGTTGTCGTGTCAGGGCGCCGAGGCTGTGCTCGAGGCCGCGGGGCCACTTGCGTCTGGTGGGGCCGAGCACGGCACCCAGGACTCGACGTCCGGCCAGCAGCGCCAGCGCCCCCTCGAGCCGCCGCAGGCCGGGGATGGTGGCCGTGGTGGCCACGACCACGTGCTCGGAGTGGAGCAGCTGGTCCGCCAGCCAGTTGGGGCTGGCCAGTACCTGCCCGAGCTCCCATCCGACGTCGAGGACGGTCAGCGTGAGCGCTGCGGTGGGGTCGGTGGGGGTGGGCACTTCGTCTGGGCTGACGAGGATGTCGCTGCCGCGCTCGAGGAGGACGTCGCCTCGTGTTCCTTGTGACCAGCCGGTGGCGTGCTGGCCCAGTTCCGCGGTGGAGGCTGGTGCCAGTCCGGAAGCGGTGGCGGTGCAGCACTCGACGATCCGGGTGGCGCCCGGCGCGCGGGTGGCCAAGGCCAGCGCCAGCGTGGTCGCTCCGACAGACCCCGCGCAGCCGACGACGGGCAGCACGGGCTCGTCGGGGTGCCAGCCGTGGGGCGTGGTCTCGTGGCCGTCCACGGCTCCGGGTCGCTGACGGGGGCGGAAGTCGCCGGCCTGCACGGAGCGCCATGCCCGCTTGAGCTCTTGGACGCTCACCGCGGCCCTCGAGGGCGTCGCGTGGGCGGTGGGTGTGGTCATCGGGTCCCCTCCTCGAGCGCGGTGCGCCGCGCCTCGAGGGCGGCCCGCAGGCTGGGAGCGTCGAGCCGCGCCAGGGCTACTCGTGCGGCGTGCACCTGGTTCAGTCGGTCGACGCACCCGGCCAGGGCGGCGAGGGCTTCGCCTTCGCTGCCGGCCACGGCCATCAGCCGGTTGAGCTCCGTTTCGTCGGTCATCGTCATCACCTCGTCGCCGTAAGCCGGTCGAGGCTCGCTGGTGGACATGTCAGGCGGAGGCACGCTGCTGGGTGCCGCAGACGACGCGAAGGGCCTTCACCGACCGGGCGGCGCGGCGGCGCACCGTCCGTGAGGACACACCTCGCTCCGCGGCGACCGCATCCGAGGCGGCGGGGGCCATCAGTCCGGCGTGCCCGCGCCCGGACCGGGCGGGGTTCGCGACGTCGGCGGCGTGGGCGAGGCTCAGCAACAGGTCGCCGTCGTCCGGGGTCAGTGCCCCGCGACTCGTCGCGACCTCGAGGATGTCGTCCAGCTCCTGCTCGGCCGTGGGCCCGCCCGGGTGAACGCAGTGGGCCGCCTCGGTCCACACCTCCGCCGCGGGCGGGAAGGGGATGGTTCGCGTCCCGGTGGGGTCCCCTGCGTCGCCGATCCCCAGATCGCGCATCACTCCCTTGCGGGTGTTCATCAGAATGTTGGCGGCCACCTTGTGCCCGCGCTGCCAGGGAAAGGTCCTGGCCTCGACCCACAGTTGGGCCGCGACGGTCTCGTCGATCCGCCGGCTGACCCTGCTGAGCCTGAACGCCAACAGGCTGGCTCCGGGCAGCAGCACCCACGTGAGGACGCCCGTCGCGGCGACGTCGTCGCCCCCGTCCGGAGCGGACAGCTCGGCCAGGGCGAGCAGGACCTGGTCGGCTGCGTCCCAGTCGGCCTCCCGCAGCCAGAACGGAAGGTCGTCCAGTTCCTCGATGGCACCGAGGGCGCTGTGGCGCAGCTGCCATTGCTGCCATCGCTGCCTGGCCAGGGCCAGGACCTCGCTGTCGGGGTCGGCCAGACCCAGGTGTGTTGCGACGCTCATCTCGAGTTCCTTTCGCCGTGTGGACACGGCAGGAAGGTCTCGACTGGTCGTCCCCGCCCTTGTCACCGTGCGGCGCCGGGCGGGAGGGGGTACGTCCGGCCTTGGACGGGGGACAACCCTCTGACCTGCGGCGATGCGACGTACCCCAACTCGTCGAAGTTTTTGAGCGGAGGCCTTGCGATTGGTGCCCGCGCGCATGCGTTCCTCGCCCCGGAGGCCCGCAATGTCGGCCGTTTCGCGCACACTCTGGAGGTGTGCAGCCCACCCCTCCTCCCCCACCGCGCCGCGCTGGCGTTCCGCTCGCCGAGCGACCCGTCGCCGGCGGCGGCGCCTCGTCCGCTCGCCGGCATTGCTGGGTGCAGGGCCCCTCAGAGGCACCCGGCCCACATCCGGGATTGGTGGTGGAGTGGCGCCGGGTTGGCTCGACCTGGCGGGCATGGGTCGTCTACGTCGTCGACGAGCCGGGCGGAGGAGTGACCACCGTGCAGCAGTGGGTGGACCAGTCGTTGGTCCGCCCGGCGTAAAGCCGCGTCGAAGCCAGGCCCGGGCAAGGGAGCAGCCCCGGCCTAGGGGGGAGGAGGCCCGGGGCTGCTCGGCTTCGGGGGAAAGGGTTAGCTGGCCTTGCGGGTCCGCTCGTGCCAGTCGCGAGTGGCGATGACCTGCTTCGTCCGCTCCGACAGTTCCGGTGGAGCGTCGTCGTCGTCGGTGCGGTTGCACACCTCGTCGCGCAGGATCCGGTCGGCCTCGCCGGGGTGCCCTTCAGCGTCGGCGACGGCAGCCAAATCGAGCCTGGGGATCTCCTCGTGTGGTGCGGCGAGAGCTGCGGTCTCAGCGGCCAGCCGGGCCTGGCGTGTGTCGCCGGACTGGAGGCTGTAGGTGGTGACCAAGTGGGCGACGTCGACGACGGCGCAGATCATGTGCTGGTCGAGCCGGTCGCCCTCGGACAGGAACGCCCACCCGCCATCGCGCAGCCGGTCGAAGGGCCGGCCTTGGACCAGTCGTAGGGCGGCGCGGAGGTCGTCGACACCGGCGGGACCGCGGGACTCCCCGCGCACGCGCAGCCGCCTGAACAGATCGGCGTCGACCAGCACGTCGAGGACCTGGTAGACCCCGACGCCTCGGGCGATCGCTGCGGGTGCCTTGCGCGCGTCGGGAAGGTGGGCCTCGCCCGTGCGGGGGTTGGTGCCCAACCAGTCGCGCACGATGCGAACGTAGTCGCGGGCCTTCGCGGGGGTGATGCTGAAGGCCTCGGCCAACTCCTCCGGGGTGGCGCCGTGCGCGCGTGTGGCCAGGAAGGCGAGCATCTCGGTGTAGTACGGCTTGCGCTTGGTGACCGGGGTGCCGCGGGTTCGTGCTCCCACCGGGCCCAGCAGGGTCAGCCTGGGCAGCGGACAGTCCTGGGACCACCACAGCTCGAGGTCCTCGTCGAGGGTGGGGTCCGCCTCGGCCACGGCGGCGCGAACCCGCTCGGGAACCTTGGGGGCCAACGCCTCGAGGTCGTCGGACGTGGTCGCTCCGGTGCGCAGGTAGTCCTCGTCGGCGTGCTCGAGCAGCGAGGCTGCAGCCTCGTCGGCGTGCTCGTGCCGGGCGCGGGTGTGCTCTTCACGCAGTGCCCCGGCCTCGTCGGACCATGCCCGCCAGCCTTCGTGCGCGCGCTCGTCGACCGGCATGGGGGTGTCGGCGAGGTCCTCGCTTTGCGCCAGTAGGGCGGCGCACCCTTGGGCCTCGTCACTGGTCAGGCCAACGGCGATCAGGTCGAGCCCGGCGTGCGGGAGGTTGACCCGACCGTTGCCGGTGACGTGCAGCTCTACACCCGGGGCCCCCGCACGGTCGCCGCGGAGCACGACGGAGGCACCCGTCTGGCCCGCGTGCTGGTAGACGAGATCGAGCAGCTGGTCCAGGGCTGGCGTCGTCGCGCTTGAGTCCGGTTCGCCGCCCTCGTCGTCCGCCGCATCGACGAGCAGGATCCTCGCCGGCCATGACTCGGCACCATCCTGACGTGCCCGGGCGGTGGCGACGTCGACGCCGGTCTCGGCGCTGCGGTCGATCATGTCGATGGCGTCGGCCAGGACCTCGGCCGCGGGATCCGCGTGCCCGCCGGCGTGGACTCGGATCCGGTCGGTGTTCATCGGGGCGACCTCGTGCCCGACGCCGACGAGGTCGACCCTGACGCCGTGGGACCAAGGGTTGCAGGCGATCTCGGCGGCCAGGTACCGGGCGAAGTCACGCCCGAACGTGGTGTCGCCGGTGATGCTCAGGGCGAGGTCCTCGATGTTGAGCAGCCACACGTTTCCGTTGTCGCCGGCGCCGATGGTGACAAGCAGCGGGTACGGGGCGGGGTAGTCGGCGATGCGTGGTCCCACGTCGGACAGGTCGGTGCCCGCGGGTAGGGTCCAGTGGAGCCGGTCCGCGCTGCCCGACCAAGGGTGGTCCAGCTGCGTCGGGGCGGACAGATGCAGGGTGAGGGCGTGTTGGCTCAGCTCGACCGCGGCGAGCTCGGGAATGGGTGCTCCCGCGGCGATGGTTCCAGCCGCGAGACGGTGCAGGGCCTCGTCCATGAGCTCGACGTCGACGCATGCCGGGACACCCGCGACGGTGAGGGTCTTCTCCACCGGAGCGAGGAGCGGTTCCGGTGCGGCGATGGTGCGCCCCGGGCGACGGGCCCGGAACTGTGCTCGGCGGCGCCTGCGCAATGCGATCAGCATGGCCCCGGCCAGCATCGCTCCCGCACCGGTCAGACCGGTCAAGAGCCACGGGGCCTGGCTGTCTTCGGTGTCCTGCGCGCTGACGCCTGCCGCGCCACTGGTGTCGGGCGCGTCGCCGCGCGCCGACTGGGTCGGCGTCGCGGGCACCGCTGAGGCCTCCGGCGCCGGGCTCGCCGCCTCGGGTTTCGCCGCCTCGGGGTTCGCCGCCGGGGGCTGCGCAGGAGCAACGGGCTCGAGGGCTGGGTCAGGTGTGGTGACCCGAGGCGCATGGCTGGCGGGGATGGTCAGGGTCCAGCCGGGCAGGATCAGGTCGGGGTCACTCAGGTGGCCCCCATTGGGCTGAGCGGTGTGCCGGGATGCCTCGAAGATCTCCGGGTACCGGTCCGCGTCACCGAGCTCATCCTGGGCGATTTGCGACAGGGTGTCGCCGCGCTCGACGGTCTCGGAGTGCTCGCCGTGGGCCATGCCATGGCGGGCGTCGGGGATCTGCAGGACCACTCCGACGGGGAGGAACCCTGGGTCGGGTCCCAGGACTGCGCGGTTCAGGTCGGCCAGCTCGGTGTAGCGGCTCCCGACCCCTAGGTAGTCCTCGGCGATCGACCAGAGCGTGTCGCCACGTTCGACCACGTGCTCGACCGTGGAGGGTGCTGCGGGTGCCTGCTGGGGGCGCGCTGACGCGCGACTGGATGCTCCGGTCGTTGGCACCGGCGCGGACACCTGGTCAGGTGTGGTCAGGACGGTGGCGCTGGCCACCGACGACGCTTGCGCCATGGGGGCAGCGTTGGCGGGGGTCCCCGACATGGGTGCAGCAGCGAAGAGCAGGAGGGCGGTTCCGACCAGGCCCCTCGCGGCCGCTTGCGGCATGCCCAGGCCTCGCAGATGCGGCGCCCGGACCCCCCGGGCCCGGGACAGGATCTCCAAGACGATCGCGCCGGCGAGGAACAGCCACGCCGCCCAGGCGATGACCTTGATGGCTCCCAGGACCAAGGTCCCGTCGTCCGGGCTGGTCAGGGCGGTCCGGACCTGCTCGAGCGTGGGCCACATGTCCGGGAGCGGGTTGGCGCCCACGGCCAGGAGGGTGATCGGCAGGGCGACCACGATGCCCACAATGGTCAGGGCCGCGGCGAGCCCGGTGAGCCGAGTTCGCAGTGTCATCGCTGCACTCCTTCGAGGGCTCGGGTGATGGTGGCCTGCGCACGGCCGGTCACGGTGATGCGGTTGATCCCGATGATGGACAGGAACTTGGTTGTGTAGACGTCGCTGGTAGTCACGGTGATGGTGTCGCCACCGGTCACCGTGGCGGTGCCCGTGACGTCGCTGGCGGCCAGATAGGTGCGGGCCGCTTGGACGGCGCGTGAGGTGTCCGCGAAGGCCCCTTCACCGCGGATGGCCGGCGCGGCCTGCAGCTGCTGGCCGCCTGCCCTGGCCGCCTGCCGGGCCGTGTCGCGTGCGTGCTGTTGCGCGTACACCTGGCCGCCCAGGTCGACGGCCATCCCCACGAGGACGATCATGATGAACCCGGCCGTCACGATCCAGATCGTGATCGAACCACGCTCGCCGTCGACGAGACGACGGCTGGTATGCGGGCCGCGCCGTGCCAGCAAGCTGGCGCGGTGACCGCAACGCACGTTCAGGCCGAGCATGTGCCTCACCGCTCTCGGTAGGTATCCAGCGGCGAGGTCATCGTCGCGGTCACGGTTCGGGTGCCAGGCACCCCGGGAACGGAAAGGTCGGACAGGTTCACCACGCAGGTCACGGTGGCACGGACGCTGGCGGGGGTGCCGACGGGGGACGCGAACCCGCTCGTGTCGACACTCACGGTGGTGCTCCGGCAGTTGACGCGCTGGTTGTTCAGGGCGCTGGCCGCGGCCGTCTCCGCGCTGTCGCCGGCTTGGCCCTGGGTCCGGGCGATCGAGGCGGCCCGGGCAGCCTCGGTCGCCGCGGAGCCGACGGCCTGGTTGGCGATCGCGACCCGGCCGGCGAACACGATGAGCCCGACGAAGAGCATGAAAGCAGGCACCCCGATGACCGCCTCGATGACGGCCGATCCCCGTTCCCTGTCACGCAAGGGAAGACACGGCAGACGCAGCGCCCGGCTCACTGGGTGATCCTCTCGACGGGAGCGCTGGCGCTCTGGGTGACGGTGGGTCGCCAGCCGGGGATGACGCTCAGGGAGCGGCCGGTGACGGTCACGGTGGCGCTGGTGGCGCTGCGCGAGGCGCTCACCCGAGCGCCGGTGAGGACGTCGTCGCCGCCCGCGGCGTCGACGAAGGCGTAGGCGTCCTGGGCGCCTGCCGCGCGGCTACCGGCCACCCCGGCAGCGGTCCGGACGCCCTCCTGCGCGGCAGCCAGGGCGACGGTGCGGGCGTGGTAGAACAGCGCGCCCTGCATACCGAGGAACATCACCGCGAACAACGCCGGCATCAGCAGCACCATCTGAATGGATGTGGAGCCGCGTTCGTGCTCCTTGACCGCCCGCTGACGGTCAAGGAGCGCGAACCCTGCTGGCCGGCGCATCGTTGGTGCTACCGAATCTCCGCGGCCTTGTTGCGGACGTAGTTGGTGATGGCCAGGACGACGATCCCCACGATGGCGATGACGGCCACGGCCCAGATGACGTTCTCGATCGTCACCGAGCCGCGCTCGGGATCCTTGGTCGCCTTGCGGATGGCGGTGTCGCGCATCTGGACGCCGAGAGTGTGCAGTGTTGCGGCGAGGTAGTACATGGTTGTCCCCTTTGGGTTGGACCGGGTTATGCGCCCGGGCGTTCGGTTGGGTTCTGTTGGCGGGGGTGAGCTTGCGGTTCAACTGGCGGTCGTGGTCCTCAGGTGCTGCCTCCGATCACTCGCAGCAGCGCTGGCGCGACGAGGATGGCCAGGAAGATCACGCCGAGCAGGCTCATCGGGATCGACATCTTTTCGCCCACCTCGTTTGCCTTGGCCTTCTCGGAGGTGAGCATCGCGCTTCGCATCCCTGACGAGCGGGCGCGCAGACTCCGGTAGACCTGGGCGCCCTCTTCCCCCGACAGGCGCATGATGTCCGCGAGGTCGTCGAGCTCGGGGAGGCCCAACTCGAGGGCCAGGCCGTGCAGGGCGTCCCACGGGGTGAGGCCCGACCAGCGGGTGCGCGCCAGCTCTTCACCGAGGCGGCGGAACACCCACGAGTCGCCGACCTCGGCCGCCACTTCCATGGCCTGCCGCGGGCCGGCGCCCGCGTTGCGCTCGAGCGCCACGAAGTCGATGTAGGCGCCCAGGGCGCGGCTGAACTCGGCGCGCGCCTTCTTCGCATCGTCCCGGACGTTGTAGTCGGGCAGGAAGAACATGACGGCACCCAAAGCGAGGGTCGCGACGGCAGGGATGAAGATCGGCAGCCGCGCACCGAGCAGGGTGAAGAAGGTGGTGAGCAGCGGCGGAATGGCCAGGCCGAGCAGGGCGAACATGATCTTCTCGCCGTAATAGCGGCTGACCGGGATCCGCAGGATCGCCAGCTCCTTGGTGGGGATGGTCCCCCACGCGCCCGCGGGGAGCTTCTTCATCCCCCAAACACCCAACCGTTCCCGCGTGTCGCCAGCCGGGTGCACCCCCTCGAGGTCCCGTCGCTTCGCATGCTCGGGCGAGAGGCGCTGGAGGGCGTCGCCCAGGTCGGGATCCGCCGGGGTCAGACGCCACACAAGCAGCGCGACCCCCAACCCGACGAGGGCGCCAGCGATCAGGGCCAGCTGCAGGCCGGTGGGGCCCATCATCGCGCGGCCGCCTTGGCTGCGGACCCGATGAACCTGGGCAGAGGCTTGCCGGTGGACATCCTGCGCATCCACACCAGCGTCGCCACGTACATGCCGAGCAGAAGCACGAGGAACATCTGCCCGATCGGGGTCCCATAGGGGGCGATGTAGTCGCCGGTCAGTGCCAGGACTCCCAGCACCGAGACGGTGATGAGGGTGACCCACCGCGCGGTCGACCGCGGCTTGGCCCGGTCCGACTCGATCTCGCGACGGGCGGCCACGTCGGCCGCGGTGGACTCGGCGAGGGCCTCCAGAACGCTGGCCACACCGCCGCCGCGGCGGCGCGCACCGAGGATCAGGTTGCCGGCGATCAGGTCCCCGGTCGCGTCGTCGAGCTCGTCGGCGAAGGCGCGCAGGGCGTCCTCGGTGGCCCACCTGGCGCGCAGCCGTGACGCCAGACGGGTCACCTCCGGCCGGATCGCCTCAGGGGTCGATCGCAAGGTCGAGATCAGTGCCTGCTCCAGGCCCACACCTGCAGTGAGGATGCCCGACAGGGAGCGGGTCCATTCCTCCATGGCCTCCAACCGCTCGATCTTGCTCGCCGACGGCGGCGCGCTCAGCAGCAGCGGAAGGCCCGCGGCGGCTGCCGGCACCAGCGGGATCGCCACGAGCCAACCCGTCAGGACCGCGACGGCCACCCCGACGGCGGCACCCGCCAGCAGCAGCAGCCGTGTCCGCCGATCCAGCCTCCGCACCCGATCCAATGGGCTGCCGTTGGCGAGGGCGCTCCGCTTGGGCGCGGCAGGTTGCACCGGACGAGCCCGGAGCCCGACGGCGACCCCGAGCACGCCCGCAACGACCAGCGCGCCCGCCAGAGCCGGCACGAGTGCTGTCATGACGCTGCCTCGCTCTGCCCGAAGAACTCCTCGAGCTCGAACCCCCACCCGGCCAAGTCCCGGTACTCATCGGGCAGGACGCGTGGCTCAGCCACTCGGCCACCGGCCGAGGTGTGGAACACGCTCTGTACGGCGTAGCCCTTCTCGCGCTCCCCCGGCGTCAGAGTGAGGATCTCGGCGACCCAACGGGAGCGTTGCGCGGTGCCGTCGGCCAGGGGCGTGGTCTCCAGATGGACGTGCACGATGATGTCGATGCTCGCGGCGATCGCCCGGACCGCGTAGTCGTGGGTGATGTGGGGCCCGGCCTCCATGGCGCAGGTGACCAGCTTGCCGATCGCACCTTCCGCGTTCTTGGCGTGGGTCGTGGAGATCGACCCGGAGCCGGACTCCATCGCCTTGAGCATCGCCAGGACTTCCGGGCCGCGGACCTCACCGACGATCTGGCGGGACAGGTCGAAACGGAACGAGTCGAACAGGGCCTGGCTGAGGGTGAATTCGCCGGCCTGGCTGCCGTCGGCAGCCCGCTCACCGGAGCCCGGTCGAGCCTCCCAGGGAAAGACGTAGGGGTGCTGCTCCTTCAGCTCGTGCAAGTGGAGCTCGTACTCGGTCTCAAAGGTGCCGATGATCTCGTGCTTGGGGATCTCCGCGCACAACGCACGGACCAAGGTCGTCTTGCCGGCACCCTGAGCGCCCGAGACGACGATGCTGCGCCGGGACTTCACTGCAGCGGAGAGGAACGACGCGGCCAGCTCCGACATCGTCCCGCGGTCCACGAGGTCGGACAAGGTGACCTGGCGCAGCCTGTGGCGCCTGATGACCACCGACGGCCGGGGCGTGACCCAGGCCGCCGCTGCCAGACGCGCGCCGCCGTCCAGGCGCAGGTGCAGCCTCGGTTGAGCCTCGGAGAACGGTCGGGCGTTGACCTCCGAGCGGGAGGCGAGGAAGACGAGGAAGTCGATCAGTTCCTGGTCGGAGTCGGCAACTGGCGGGCCGGGAATGAGCCGCCCGTCGGTGAGCTCGAGGAACACTGAGTCGTAGCCGAAGATGAGGATGTTCTCGACGCGGTGGTCGTCGACGAGCGGCTGCAACCGTCCCAAGCCGAACAGGGCGTCGTCGATGGCCTTGGCCAGTGCATCCTGCTCGGCGGCGTTCCAGGTCTCCTGCCCGGAGCTGACTCGCTCGTCGTGCTCGCTATTGAGCAGGTCCAGGATGATCGCTCGGCCACGTTCCCGCTGGGCGGCGGCCGACAGGTGGCCACGTTCCTCGCCCAGGGCAGCGCTGAGGCGGTCTGAGGCCTGACCCCGGAACGCGGTGACCAACCCCCAGTCGATGTCCGCCCCGTGGCGGTGGATCCGAGGCATGTCCTGGTCGACGTGGCCAGCGGTGTCCTCGCGGGCTTGGGTCGCGAATCCGGCATCGGTCGGATCGGCATCGGTTGAAGGAGTCATCGTGAACGATCCCCGCACGCGGCCGGGACGTGCTGGCCGCTGGGTCTCGGCCGGTGCAGCGAACAGCGGCAGCGACGTCGGGTCCACCGGGTTGTTGGGCGCACCGTTAGGTGCTGGGTCGTGGCTCATGCCCGCACTCCGACCATCTGTGTGCCGAGCTGGTCTCGATTCGCGGCCACGGCCGCTTGGATGGCGCCCTGGCCGGCCGCCAAGCTACGCACCAGTCGGGACGAGTCGAATCGGCGAGGGGCCTTAGCGCCCTTGGCGAAGACGTCCGCTGCCGCCGGGTCCCAGGCAAGGGAGGCGGTCGCCGGGATCTGCAGGACCTTCTGCACGTCTCGTGCCGAGTAGGGCTGCCCCTCCCCCACGAGCAGCAGCCCGAGTGAGGACCTGCCTCCGACCCGCTCGAACCCGGTTCGAAGGGTCTCAGCCCAAGACCGTGCCGCGGACAGCGAGACCAGGTCGGTCCGGGTGACAAGCAGAGCGAGATCGGCCGCGTAGATGAGGGATTCGGGACTCCCTGCGAGGCCGAGTCGTCCAGCGTCGACGATGACGTCCTGGCCCGTGGCCTCGAGGGCCTTGAACTCGGTGGCCAGCTTCTCCCACAGTGGCAGCAGGCTGCGCGCTTGGCCGTGCGAGCGGGTGCCGGGCAAGAGCGCAACGGTCGCCTCAGGCGGGCCTGGCATCCGCACGGTTGATTGAGCGATCGCGTCACTCAACTCGCCATGGCGTTCCGCCAAGGCGAGATCGATAAGGGAGCTCGACGGCGCGGACTCGGCGCGAAGATAACCGGCGAACACCGCTGATCCCCCGGTCGGGTCACCCTCCACCAGCAGGACCGGGCGGGGCCATGTGAGGGCCACGCCCAACGCGGAGGCGGTGACCCCGGGCGACCCGGACGCGGAGAACATCACGATCAGGGCCATCGTTCAGCGCTCCCGGCTGTCCAGGACCAAGGCCACCTTGCCTGTGGCTGCGCGGGCGGCCAGCTCGGCAGCCTGGCCCTCGGGCACCTCGAGCGAAACCACCGTCTCGCCGTTCTCGCCGTTCGGGTAGAGACCCACCACCGTGGCGGTGATCGTTGCCGGCGGCTCCTGGCCGAGGTCGCCTTGCTGCCCCGGGGTGGCCACGACGCGGACGTGGTCGCCGTTCAGCAGCCTCTCGCCGGGCATCAGCGAGGGCGGCAGCGCGACACCGACGATGGACATGCCCTCACTCGGAAGGACCGCCTTGGTCACGGCCGCAGCCGTGACCAAGCTGCCGGCGGCCATGTCCATTGCCGCGCGCTGGCCCACCAGGCTCGACAGGCGGTCGCCGGGGATGGTCTTGAGAGAGGGGTCCAGGCCGACCTGGACCGCCACCAGGTCACTCTGGGTGATCGTCTCCCCGCGCGTGACGTCCTGTCGCAGCGCGACCACCTCGTGGGTGTTGCTGGTAGAGGACCAAGTCCACACCCCTAGCAACGCACCGAGGCACACGGCCGCGACGGACGCAGCAACGAGAACCGGGCGTCGGCGCAGTTTCGGCGCGGGCACGACGGGCACGGCCGGGACGGAGGCGCCTTCCTTCCCCCTTCGGCGCCGATCTGGTCGTGCGCCCTTTCCGTCACTCACTGCTGACGAATCGGTCGCCTGGCTGGTTGTTGTGGTCATCTGCTTCCCCCTCGAGGTCGGCTCAGTTGCTGAGCACCTGGGCCTCGCCCATGGTGATGGTGGTCGTGTCGGTGAAGTTGAGCGGAATCGTGCCTGTCTGACCGATCCCGGCCCAAGTGACGACCCAGTACGTCGTCGCCCGCACCGTGTAGGTGCCTTGCCGGGTGTATGTGTGCCCGCAGGTCGGTGAGGACTGCTTGCCGTAGGACGCGGCATACGGCGTGCCCGGACCGGTGCACGTGACCGTGCTCCCGTCGCCCATGGTCCAGACCGTGCGCTGTGCCTTCGCGGTCGCGGTCACGGTGAAGCCGCCAGCTGACGCCGACTCCGTCTGAGGACCCCAAGTCGTCGCGCCCGGGTTCTGCGCCCACATCCACGTCGGCATTCCAATGAGCCCGATACTCCCGGCCTGCGGCTCGGGCACTATGCCGATGTTGATCGCCCGCAGGTTCATCCGCGCGATGGCCTGCTGTGCGAGAACCCGCGGGTCTGGCGGTGCTCCACCAGGCGGTGTAGCCAGCCAAACCCAGAAGACGACACCCGAGACTGGGCCGACCCCGACAGGTCTGAGGCATTCGTAGATCTGCCCGTTGGTGTGCCCTTCCCACGCAGGGTCACTGAACGGTGGCTGAGGCACCCTCGCTTTGCAGTAGGCGTTCTGGCTGTTCGACCACCAGCCGGCGTCGGAGGAGCACGGAACCTCGGCGGCAGGCGTGATGAGACTGTTGATGCACTTCTGCACCACCACGGGTTCGTCACCCCCGTCCCCCGGGTCGTCTGGATCGCCGGGGCCGTCAGGCGGCGTGACGATGATGATGCACTCCCCCGTCCTCGGTGAAGGCTCTGTCCCCGGTGGGCAGCTGATCGGAGGATCAGCCGCCCACACCCGCGCTGTTCCCCCCAGCAGCACGGCCACGACGGCCGCAGCGATAATCGCTGACCTCTTCAGCATGGCTTCCCCTTTAGCGTGTCAACGGTGACGAAGAACCCCTGTGATGCCTTGATGACCCCGTAGGTGTACTGCTGCCGATCTGGGCGCCCCGCGCGCACGACAGACTTGCCCGCCTCGTCGACGACATTGACCTTCGAGACATCGATGCATGCTGTGACCGAGAAGGTCTTGCCATCCGTTGTCGTCGCCTTCGCCGACTCGACGACCGACTGCCCCACCTGCTTCCACCCTCGGGCCTGAAGAGTCCCCAGCTCAACCCGCGACTGGCTCGCGGCCTGATCGCGGGCAACGGTGGCCACGAGGTTGAGACTCTTCTTGGGGTCGGCGGCGAGCTCGTCGAGGACAGCCCAGTACCGACCGATCGTCCCCGCCGCCGCCTGGAGGTCCCTTTCCGCGGCGGTCAGTGGTGTCGTGGTCGTCGTCGTGCTGGTCGACGGCGACGGGCTCGATGAGGTGGTCGTTCCCGACGGCGTGGGTGTCGGGTCGGAGTTGTTGCAGCCCGAGGTCAGAACCAGAGCAGCCAGCATGACGGCCGGCCCGGCGGCGCGGCTTCGGCTTCGGCTTCGGGTCGTCATCTTCGTCTCCTCGATCTCATTGGGCTAAGGCCTTGATCGGCCCCGCTAGGGGACACTAATCGCCCAAGTTGATACATCAAGACTAGTGCGTTTCTCTCGTTTCGGCGAGGCGGGGCGCCGGAGAGCCGAAGTTTCGTTCGACATGGCTTCGACCCCCTGACCTCCCCCGCCCCTTGCCCTTGCGGCCGCGCGCCCCCAAGCCAGCCACGACATGCACGGCCTGGCTGAGCCGATCCCGAGGTACCTGAGCGGGCCTTGCCACCCTCGGAGGGTAACCCATTGACGCATACCATGCGTTCTTGGAACTGACAAATATGCCCACAGGCATATCAGTCGGTTCCAGCTCCGCGTACGATCCGGGTATGGACTCTGCGGGCATCCCCGACCTCGCCGGCAAACTTCAGTACCTGTTCAAGACGATCCCCCAAGACGCCGGCCGCGGGTGGTACACCAACGAGGTCGTGGTGCGCGAACTGGGTGAGCGCGGCGTGGCAGTCACGATCCAGCACCTGAGCAACCTGCGCAACGGGAGGCGGGACAACCCGTCTGCCCGGCTCCTGGGCGGGATCGCCGAGGTGTTCGGCGTCCCGGTCGGCTACTTCTTCGACCAGGACGAGGAGCGGCGCGTGAACCAGGAGCTCGAGACGCTGTCGCAGCTCCGCCGCACCGGCGGGCTTCGGCTCCGGGGCAGTGATCTGAGCCCGGAGGGGGTCGTGCAGCTACTAGCCGCCATCCGGGAGGTCAACCGCATCGAAGGCCAGCGTCGTGAAGGCGACTAGCTCGACCGCCAGACTGCGGCATCGCAGAGCCGTCCGTGAGGGTCGCGCCTTGCTGGGCCAGGGCGCGACCGTCGACGACCTAATCGCCGCGTTGGCTCGGAAGCGGGAACGGGCCGTCGTCGTGCTACCGGTGGCCCTGTCCGGTAACGCGCCTTCTGGCGCCTGGATCCCGATGACGGATCGGGACTACCTGCTCGTCCCGACGACCGCCTCCCCCACACGTCGACGCGCGATCCTCTGCCATGAGGTCGGCCACATCCTGCTCGGGCACGAGCCCGCATTGCACGACAGCCTCACCCCTGAGCTGATGCACGCTCTCGCCCCGACGCTGCCCCTTGAGACCACCCGGAAGGTCCTCCAGCGCACCGGCTATACCAACCGCCAGGAGGCCGACGCCGAGCAAGTCGGGACGGCTCTCTCGGCCGCGCTCGAGGACCTCGCCCGGGCGGGCGACTGGGAAGCCTCTTCGCGCCTGTCGTCCCGGCTGCGATGACCGTCCCGGAGATCCTCACCGTCGTCGCCCTGTGGAGCGCGGCCGCGTACCGGACCTACCTGGCTCGGACGAAGCCGGCCGCCTGGCGGACCGCCTTGGCCCTCGGTGTCGGGGCCCTCGCCGTCGCTACCACCGGCCACTTCAACCGGGTGCGTCTCGACGAGTGGCTGGGACTCCCCAACGCCACCAATTTGGGCAGCAGGCTTGCCCTGTGCGTCGCCGTTGCCTCGGCCCAGCTCTACCTCTTGGAGACACGGGAGCCGGACGCCCCAAAGGCGCGTCGTCGCGCCATCTATGCCGGTGCCGCGGTGACAGGGCTGGTGTCAGTGATCGCGTGGGTCGCCGCCCCGATCCACGCGGTGGAGTTCCCCGACCTCGCCGACGCACCGCGACGCCCGGCCAGCCTCGTCTACGCGGTGACGATCTACCTGTACCTCGCCTGGTTCCAGGTCGACCTCGCCCGCTACGCCCGCCGCAGCTTCCGGGCCGCGCGTGACAGTGACCCGCCCGCGGCCGCGGCCATCGCGCTAATTGGCGCCTCGGCCTGGGCAGGCTGCGCGGTCTTGCTGACCTGGACCGCCCACAGCACGGCCACCCAGGTTCTCGATCGCCCCACCCCCCTGCTCGACCGGCTGGCCACGGTCATGTTCCCCATCCCGCTCACGCTCTTTGCGATCGGTCTGCTTGCCCTCCCCGTGACGCCGGCCATCTCCCACCGGCTCGCTGCACGCCGGCTCACGCTGCGCCTAAACCCTCTTTGGAAAGCCATCCTCAACCAGCATCCGCACGTTCACCTGCCCCTGCGACAGGATCGGGTGCGCCAGTTCCTCGACCCGAGGCTCGGTGCCCAACGTCGCCTCATCGAGATCTCCGACGGGCTCGAGGAGCACCACGTGGAGTCGCCGGGCACCCTGCACGAGCTCGCCCGCGCCATCGCCTCTCCCCCGGTCCCCGGCGGACACCTGACGGCCAAAGACGCGCTGGCGCAGCTCAACGGGTCACCATGGCCAGAACCCCTCATCAGCCTGAGCGACGCGCTCGAGGCCACCCGACAACAGCGAGGAGAGGCCGATGCGGCCCAGCTTGGACGACCGTGACCTAGCAAGGCTGGCGGACGCCCAGACCACGCCCGCCGCGCGGTGGATCGCTGGTGCCCTCACTCCGGCCAACGTCGTGCTCGCGCTCATGGCCTACCTGTCCGTCAAGTACGCCGACAGCCTCCCGGCCGCTGCTGCGTGGTGGCTGGCCGCCCTCGTGCTCGTCGTCGGGGTCCCCTACCTGATCCTGTACCGCGCGCTGCGCAAAGGCACGGCCAGTGATCGGCAGGTCGTGCAGCGCTCCCAGCGGCCCGTCCTGATGGCCTCAGCAGCCACTGCGGTCACCATCGCTCTCGTCGTGCTCTACGTGGCCGGCGCACCGAAGCCGCTGGTCTGGCTGATCCTGGCGATGATCTGTGGCCTGGTCGCGATGGCCCTGACCACCCTGGTGTGGAAGGCGTCAATGCACCTGGCGGTCGCGGCCGGCGCCGTGGCCGTCTTGGCGATCGAGAACAACGTGGCGGGTCTGGTCGCTGCGCTGTTCCTCCCGCTCCTGGCGTGGGCGCGGTGGCGCGACGGACGGCACAGCATGGCGCAACTGGTCGGCGGCGCGGTGATCGGCAGCGTCGTCGCGGGTGTGGTCTACGGCCTGCTCCGATAGGGCACCCAGCCGGCCCCCTCGCCGCTGCTAAGCGGATCCGCGCCGCGCAACGGTCAGGGCGGCCGTGGCGTCATCGACGCTCACGCTCAGCGCGGCCGCCAGTCCTTCAAGCGCGGCCGTGGGTGGCATTCGGTCGATCCTGCCGGCCTCCCACCGCGCGTAGGTCGGAAGCGACAGGTGGGCCTGCTCGGCTACTTGGCGTGCGCTCAACCCGGCAAGCAGGCGAAGTCGCCGCAGGTCAGGTGCTCCCTGAACGGGGACGAGGAGGTCCTCGACGGGAACGTCGACAGCTGCGGCAATCCGGTGGAGCACCTCCGGGCGTGGGGCGGATGCGCCACGCTCCCACCGGGAGACCCGCTCTCCACCGGCCACGCCGACCAGCCGCGCCAGCTCATGCTGCGTGAAGCCGGCCCTGACCCGGGCGTGCCGCAGCGCCTGAGCGTCTACCAGCAAGTCGGGTTCCATCACGGGGCACCCTATTGGCCCTCCGGAGCGGGCGACCAGAGCGGGCGAGCTAACCCAACTCCTCCGGTTCAGGCCGAGGCGACCTCGAGGGCGGCGATCACCACGGCCGTCGCCGTGGCTCGGCTGCCCGCCGGAAGGGATCCGGCGTCGACCTGCTTCTGAGCCTGCTGAAGCGTCGCATCGAACGCCTGCTGCTCCTCGAGGGTGAAGCGGGCCGTGATCTGCGTGGTCCCCCGCCCGCGCTTGTTCTGGCCGCGCGGCACCAGCCCCTCGGCGGGGCGCAGCTGGTCGAGCACGGCGGCGACGACGTCGTCGGCATGCCGCTGACAGGTCCAGGACACGAGTTGCCCCCATGAGGGCTTGCCAGGGCCCTTCACCAGCGCCTCGGCCCTTGTGTAGAGCTCGACCGGCACTCGTGCGGGCGTGGCCGTGATCCTGCTCGTCGACGCCCTTGCGCGGCCGCCGGCGCCACGGGGCCTCTCCGTGGGCGCCGATCGGCGCGCTTCGCCGGCAGGGGCGGCCGTGGGCGGTGGGCCGTCGCTTTCCGCGGGCGCGGGTGAAGACGTCGAGGGAACGGGGCTCGGCACGGCCGTGGGTGTCACCCGCGGCAGCAGGTCAGACAGGGGCGGGCTCGTGACCTCCGCCTCGTCGCGGTCGGTGCGGCTGACGTCGAAGGCGTTGGAGCGGACGCGCTTAGGCATGGACGGCCTCCCGCGTGCTGATTCGGGTCAGGATCTCTCGCGTGAGTGCCTCATAGTCCCCCGCCAGAGCCGCGCCGGAGCTACGGGACCACCAGGCGTCCTGGTCCCCGGTGTCGCGTCGGTGCTCACCGCGGGCTCGTTCCCGCAACTGGGCCAGCCTCGACTTGCGTTGGCTGACGGCCTCGGCCGCGACCTCTTGGGCGCTCAGCCCGTGCCGGCGGGCGTCGATGGCGTTGGCGTCGTTGTAGCGGATCATCGCGGTGAACGGCTCCGCAGCGTCACCGAGTGCGTCTGCCAATTCCTGACGGATCGCGCTGTTGCGGGCTGTCGCCTGATGGTTGACCTTGGTGAGCACGGCGCCGAGGAACTCCACCTCGGCGCCACCCTGCTTTGCCGCGGCATACCGCGCACCCATCTTGTCGACTCCGGCGAAACTCGCTTCGTCGCTGATGGTGGGTACGACTAGCCACCGGCTGGCGTGCAGGTAGGCGTCCAGCAGTCGGGTGTCGCCCGGACCGGAGTCGATGAGGACCAGGTCATATGCGTTCGTCGCGCAGAGCTCCCCGAGCGCGCCGCGCAGGTTGCCCTCGAGGCCCACCTCGGATCCGGGGGTCAGTGCCGCGCCGAGGGCGCCCTGCAGCTCCGCTCCCCCACACACCACGTCGATGCCCGCCGCGGACATCACCTGCAAGCTCACGCCGTATTGCATTGCCATAGCCAACGAGCGTCCGCGGTCGGTGTCGAGAGCGAAGTCGATCTCGGAGAGGTTCCCTTGGGGGTCGCCGTCGACGACGAGGACCCGGTACCCGTTCGAGGCGGCCACCGCCGCTACCGACCGACATAGCGACGACTTGAGTACGCCGCCCTTCCGATTGGCCACAAGCACTACCCGCCGAAGCGATTCCGTCCACTGATCCATACCGGCATTCCTATCTCACCGCGTCTTCATTGCCGCGCGCGACACGCGCTATTGCTTGCGCTGACTCTCTTTCCTTGCTTGTGTCGCTGTCGCCGTCTGTGTCTTCTGCCCTACCTCTGTATGTAGGTGCGTATGTATGTTACTCATCCGGTCTCCTCGGTGCCCGGAACGAGCGTCAGCTGCGTCGCCAAGAACTCGGCGTCCCGTGTGGCTCGACCTGCTGGAGCGAGGGCGTCGGCGTGCTCACGGCGTGACTGAGCCAGGGGAGTGCCTCGAGGGATGTGGAAGGCGCTGCGGTGCTGTTGCCACGCGGTGGCGTACGCGACCTGCAGAGGTGGGGCCAGCGAGTGGAACCAGGCCTGCCGCTCCATGGACCGGGCCAGGTATCGGTCCATGGACTGGTGGTCGAGCCAGTCGTCGTGGCGCTCCGCCAGATCCACTCCGCGGCCGTGGTCGCGCCCAGCGAGTTGCGCCTTGACGGCGCCCTGCTCGGCGACGCTGAGGGCCGCGAACCTTTGCTGCCATGCAGTGCGCCGGCGCGATCGGTCCTGGGCGTCGAGGCTGGCCCACCACGCCTTCTCCTTGGCGTCCTGGGCTTTCAGGGCCGCGGCGCGCGCGACGCTCCAAGCCCCCGGCCGCGGCGCCCGGTAGGCCGCCCGTTCCGCGGCGATGGTCGCCTCGAGCTGGGCGCGCCGCGGGCCCTCGCCTGCCGATGTCGTCGTGGGGGAGCCGGCGCGCGCGACCCACTGCCCGCCCTCCGTACACCAGGCCAGACCAGCTCGCACCAACGCTGCGAGAGCGGCCTTTCCGGTCCGCACCTGGCTGGGGCTGGGTTCACTGGTGGGGGAGTTGGTCAGCAGCCCCTTTTGCAGTACCTCTTCGAGTTCTGCCGGCTCCTCGAGTGACAGCAGTGCGGTGAGCAGCTGGGGCGAGGCACGTGGCAGGTCCAGGGGGAGGCGTGGCGGGGAGGGGGTGTGAAGACTAGGTGGGGGGATTTGCGACACCCCAGCCGGATTCGAAGGGATCTCGAACTCATAGCTGCTGCTGTCCCGTTTGGTGCTGGGGGTGAAGGCGTCCTTGTGGAGCCGGCCGACGCCGCCGCTGTCGAGGAGGCGCAGTTGGGCGCGGATGGTCTTGCGGTCGGTCAGGCCGGTGTCCAGGACGAGGTTCCGTTCCGGGACTGGCACTCGGGTCGCGTCGGTGCGTTGCATGCGCGCGAGGACGGCGCGGCCGACCATCAGCAGCGCGGGTCGCTGTCGCGGCGGGAGGCTCCACGCGAGTCCCTCGAGCTGAGCGTCCGCAGCAGCGATGGCCGCGGCTGTCGGCCCGCTGCAGGCCGGGGTGGGGGAGAAGGCGTCGTCGTCGAGGACGGCCCGGTTCCACACCCAGCGAACCCAGCGCGCTCTGGAGGCGCGTGCGTGATCCATCGCGGCCGGGTGGGCGGCCTGGATCGCCGTCCACGCCTGCTCGGCCGACCAGCCCGCCCGCAGCATCATGCCCGTGCAGATCGCCTCCCAGGTCGACCTGGTGTGCGCGGGGGCTCCGGGTGCGGGGTCACGAAGGGAGGGGCGTTCGCCCGTGGCCAGGAACGCGGCCCAGGGCTCGGGCAGGTCACGCGCCTCACGTCGACGTCGTGGGGTCATCGCGGCTTCTGGGGGCCGTGGCCGTCCACTGCGTGCTACCTGACCCGAGGACCTGCCGGTGGGCGAGCCAGCACGCCACGGGAGTTGCTGGAGCGCCTCGAGGGCGGCTCTCAGTGACCCGTGAGGGGCTGTGTGAGCGCCGCCGCGGTGCGGGGCCGACAGGGGACGCACCGCGGTCCGCAGGTCGATGGCGGGCCGACCGACCCGGTAGGAGGCTCTGAGGCGCTCCACGAGCGCTGCCAGCGCCTCGATGCGTCCGTTGTGGGCCACGAACACGTGGCCACGCCCTTGGGCGCCTCCTGAGGGCCGCACCAGGTGCCACAGGCCCTCCTGCGCACACCACGAAGCGATCGCCTCGCATACCCCGTCGCCACGTACGCCGGCGAGGTCGACGTCGACGACAACGACATCCTCGCGGAGCCGGCCGACGATCGTCGCGATCGCGCCGCGGCCGACGAGGTCCATCCCTGCCTCGAGGGACGCGACGACCACGTCCGGCACGCGCCGGTTCTCGGAGTCGATCGCGAACCAGCGGTCAGGGACGAAGAGCTCGTGGTCGAGTGTGATCGCCAAGCCAGAGACACGCCGGACCGTGCGACCAGCCCGCGAAATGATTGCACTGTCGCCGGTCGTTGCTACAGTGGGCAGCAGAAAGCCACCTCCTCAGGTCAGAGTGAGTGCTGAAGGATCCCTCGCAAAGATCCTCAAATTCGGACTACAAGCCGCCGCGCCAACGGCGGCTTGAGTCATTTCGGGGCACTGCCCCGACGCGTTCAGCCAGTCAAGGGGAGCTCCCCCTGCGGGCTGGGTCCGCTCGGGCGATCCTTGCCAAGCGGGAGATCGAAGGCCAGTGCTTCGAGATAGGTCTGCACCGAGACCCCGTGCTCGGATGCCCGCCGCTTCAAGCGCTCTCGTCCCTCATGTGACGTTCGGAAGATCACGTTCACCCGCCGGTCTGGAGAGCGGTCGGCGTTGCTTCTGGCCATGTGGCGATCTAAGCAGCGATCCCCTGCAAGGTGGGGCATTCCAGAACGCCGGGCGTGTTGTCTCCTGCCTTAGCGCTCACACCGTGGGCCTGCGAGATTCGCCGGCGCGGTTCCGAGGCCTGCAGCGCGATCCTGAGCCGCCTTACCCAGGCTCGGGGAGCGCTCACCGTAGCGGGGGAGCGTGGGCACTCTGCTTCCCAGCTGGGCGCTGGCGCTCATGGCGGCTGCGGAGGCGTCGACTAGCGCGCTGGTGGTGCCTACGAGCTCACTGCGGACGGCGTTGGGGAAGGGGATGGCTCGGTTGGCCAGTAGGTCCTGGGGTGTTACGGCGGCCCGCATTGGGCTGTCGTCGATCATGTTGGGATGCTGTGACTCGTCGCGCCAGATGGCGGTCGCCATGTCGTGGATTCCTCGCGCAGCGCCGGTCAGTTGGCGGTCGTGCAGGGCCTCGTTGGTCACGTGGGCCAGGTCCAGGTTGGCGGCCAGAGCTTGTCCCAGGGTGCCCGGGATGCGGCCGAGGTCGGTGCGCTGGGCGATCACCGCCGGCACCGCTGTTGTGGCCCCGTCGAGGAGTAGTTCCCGCAGTGCAGCGCGCACCTCCAGGCTCGCCGCGGTCAGATCAGGGTTCGTGCGCCGCTCGAGGGGCGCGGTCAGTGCCGCCATCGTCACGGCGAGGGTCTCCCAGCGCTCCTGGGTGGCGACGATCGCTGGCTCGAAGCGATCGTGCAGGGGCGCCTGGCCGACGTATCCCGTGGCCGCGGCCGCCCGCAGGAGGGCACTGCTCCCGGTGAGGATCAGTGCCTGCGTGCGGGCAGCGAGCATCAGGTCAGCGGTGCGCGGGTCGTCCACCAGGGCGCGATGCCCGGCAACGTCCCAATCGGCCAGAGCTTGAGCCAGACGGCCCGCGGCCGGTGGGTCGCGATGCTCTCCGGCCAGCGCGCCCGGGTAGTCCTTGGCGACGATGGCGCCGGCGAGTTGTTCGAACGCGGCTAGGTGCTCGTATGCCGTCCGAACCTGGCGTAGCGACTCCCCGGCCGGGAGAGTCCCGTGGATGGCCACCTTCGCCTCGAGTCTGCGCAGGTGGTGGCCGACGGCGACGTTCACGCCGTGCGCACCCACGTAGAGGGTGTGCATGATCCGCGTCCGGGCCGCATTGAGGTCGGCCCGCTGGCGGTCGTTGAGCGCAGTGGGCTGGTTGGCGTGGCGGGAGATCAAATCCTCAGCTCGAGCGAAGGTGGCGGCGATCTGCAGGTGTCGCTCGTCCGGGGGCCCGTCGCCTGGCCAGCCCGCTTCTCGGCGGCGGTGTCTGGCGTTGGTCATGGCATCCAAGCGCTGCATCGTGAGGTCGGCAGCGTCCGGGGCCCGCCGATCTGTGCCCGGCAGGGGCGGGGTCGTCGTCGGCAGCGCCCGCCACAGCTCAGCGGCTGCTTGGACAACCTCGCCCCACGTCCGCAGCATCGTGGCTGCGTCCATGTCCCGCGCGTCGACGAGCATGGATCTCGCGGTGTGATCCGCCTCGAGGAGCAGCTCTCCGATGCTGCGCTGGTCGACGTCGGTCATGTGGAGCGTTCTCCGATCAGGTCGCAGACGGCGACCACCAGCTGGGAGGTGCCGGCCGGGAAGTCCTCGATCGGGCACCGCCGCAGGATCTCCTCGGCCGCGCGGATCAGGTCGAGCGGCTCGTCGACGACGTCCGCGTCGATGGTGAGGTCGACGTCGACGTCGACGTCGACCTCACCGGCCGCCTGCAGCAGGTTCGCGGCGTGGGCCGCAGCCAGATCCAGTCCGAGGCCCTCGAAGCGCACGGTGAGGGCCGGGTCCGCCTGGGCGTGGGTCCAGGTGAGGTCGGAGGCCCGCGACAGAAGTGCTGCCACGGATGCCAGGCATCCCGCGGGGTCGTGGCTGGCGGGTCGGGTGTCGGTGTGCATCATGATCGTCTCCTTGTGCGTGAGAGTGGGTCGTGGTCCATCCACTCAGATCCCATGCCGCCAGTGCAGGAGCTCTTGCGCGCCTGTGGATAAGCCGGGCTGGGCCTGTCGTAGGTGGGGACGACACTGCTTCTCGTAGGCCTAAGGCCAACCGGTGCTCTCGTGGCGGTCAGCATCGTCAACAGTCGAGACGTAGGCACTAGTGCATGCGGACGAGGAGAGGTGATCTCGGTGGCGACGTCGTTTAGGAAGCTGCTGGCATACGGGCCGGCCGTGATGGTCAGCGTGCTGCTCACGTTCATGGTGGGGTCGGTCCTTCCCCCACTGGTCGGCCTCGGAGTATTCGTCGCGGGCCTCGTCGTCATGGTCGCGCTGCTTCTGGGGGCCGGCGAGGACTTGGCGGTCAAGGTCCTCTGCCGTGGACGGCACCTCAGCCCTGCCGAGGTCGAGGCCTTGGCGCCGGCGGTGGCCATGCTCTGCCAGCGTGGCGTACCGATGGGAACCCTTCGGCTGCGCGTTCAGCCGGCCGCGATTCCCATCGGTGCCTTCGGGGCTGGCCGCCGCACGGTGGTTGTCACGGCTGGCCTGGTGGGGGCCGTGCGTGACAACCAGCTCCCCGTCGACCAGGCGGCCGCCGTCCTGGGGCACGGTGCCGGCGTCGTCCTCAGCGGCGCGGTTCGCTCCGACCTGGCGCTCGAGTTCTGGACGCTGCCCTGGCAGCTCGTCCGGGCCTTCGGGTCCGCCCTGGCCGCTCCGTTCCGCCGGCTGCCGCTGATTGGGCTGGCTTGGAAGGGCCGCTTCCTTGTTGCGCTGGTCGCGGCCGTCCAGGCGGTCATGGCCGACCAAGGTGCGGTCGCCGTGGTGCTCGTGGTGGGTTGCGCGCTCACCTACCTGGTGGGCTTCTGGGAGCGGGCGTGGGTGGCCACCGTGCGGGACATCGGGGATGCCCAGGTGCTGCAGTCCGGGTTGGGCGAGGCGCTGTCCCGGTTCCTGTTGCGTTGCTCGAGCTCACCACAGACGCACGAGCGCGTCCATGCGCTGTCTGGGCCTGCCCGGCGGCCGCGGCTCGCATTGGTTACGTCCGCCAGCTGAGGGCCAGGGGCCGGCCGCAGAGCGGGGACGCCGTCGCCAGGACTGTTGGCCTTTGATCGACGGCGTCCCCATTCTTCTGGTCACGCCTCATCGGCGAACCTGCCTCTCCACCTCCTCTCGAACGACGTCGTCAGCGGCGCGGTCGTCCTGACGCCGTTGCTGCTCTCGCAAGCGGCGGCGATCTTGCGCGGCCACCTCCTCGGCCACCGAGGCCCGCTCCGACGTCCTCTCGTCGGCTTGGTCGTCGCCATCCACAGCGACACCTCCCTTCCATTGGTTGAGGTTCGTCGTCACCGGCACCCGCTCCACAGACCACGCCCGTCCTGCTGCGCCTCGCCGGCTGCGGCGACGTAGGCCTGCTGCCGCTGCAGGGCGGGGGAGGAGGGCCGCAACCGGGCTGCGCCGGCGTTCAGGAGGTCCCGTTGGACGTCGACGCCTTGCCGGGCCACGTAACGCAGCAGGCGTCCGTAGGAGTCACGGTCAGGTTGAGTGGTGTCGCGCTGCAGCGTGATTTCGGAGCCCACGGGGGTCACCTGGAGCAGGGCCGTGGATGCCTTCGCGGCCCAGCACTGCGCCGGTCGGCCGTCGTGGGCCAGTTCGGGCGCGTCGACGCCGAGGAGCCGCACCCGCCCGAGGTCCTTGCCGTGCCGGTCCTGGGCGCGCAGCGTGTCTCCATCGAGGACGTGTGTCACCACGGCTATCTCGGCATCCATCGGCCTGAGTTCCGGCAGTCGCGGTGTGAGTGCCGCGGCTGCCGCCAACGCTGTGGCCAACGTCAGCAGGACTCGGCTCTTCGGTGGCCGGGTCACTGGGCCAACCTCAGCCGGGGACGGCCGCTCATCACGCCCGGTACCGCGCCGATCGCCAACTCCAGCTGGTCGATTACGGTCGCCGTCTCGCAGGACGAGGTGTGCAGGAATCGGTCGCACATCGTCGCGGCCTCGCAGCGGCCGTTGGCGGCCTTGTAGGACAGGGTGTGGGCGGCGGCGGCACTGGCGGCGGCCGCGGCGGCCGCCGAGTCTGTGGCGAGCCGCAGCGCGATGTCGAGTGTCTCGAGTCCGGGGCCGTCCTCGCGGCCGAGGCTCGTGGCGGCGACCAGGAGCCCGGCGAGGATGGCCGCGCCATGCAGCCCGTTCAGCAGCTTCTGAGCCAGCTCCTGTGGCTCTCGCAGGTCTGCCTCGACGAGCTCACGCCGAGCCGCCCCGTGAAGCCGTCGCCGGCACCCCGTCAGGCCTTGGTGTAGCTGTCGGCTCAGGACCAGCGCATCAGACAAGCCGGCCGTGAGCCGGGCACTGGTCGAGGCGATCGCCATGACGTCCTCCAGAGGGGGTCCCGTTGGAGCGAATCGCGGCGGCCCGAGGTTCGCTCTGGTGTTATCCCCAAACGCCGACGGGATGGCCCCGGGTGGACATGGCGGCCGCCATCGGCTGGGTGAAGCGCCTACTTTCTACTTTCCGACCCAGGCCCGGACGGTCATCCGGGTGACCCCGGCCCGCCGGGCGACCTCGGCCTCAGGGACTCCTGCGGCCACGGCGGACACGACGGCCTCGCGCAGCTGGTCACGGGTCCGGTCCCGCGCGCGGTCCGCGCGGTCGTTGGCGGTGCGAGCCTTGGCCAGGGCCTTCAGCTCTGGCAGTGACTCGTCCAGCATGGTCCACTCCTCGTCGACACCCACGGTGTCTACGACTGTACAGACCGGCACTGCGTCGCTGACCGTCACGACCGCACGGCGTCGTCGACGATTGCCTGCTCCCAACACTGACCACACGCCACCCCGCCGACCAGGATGCGGACGTCCCGGTGAGTGCAGTTCAGTCGCGCGGCCAGCGGGTGGGCCCGGCCGAGGTAGCTCTGCTTGGGAGCCCGCAAGGCGGCCGATGCCTTCGGGGCGGTGCTGAGCGTCGCTGCGAGCTCGGCGGCCGCGGTGACGGTGAGCGTCCCCTCGTCGAGGAGGTCTTGGGCTTCCTGGGGAAGGTTCAGCAACAGCAGGCGTTGGCGGACCAGCTTGGGGGAGTAGCCGGTGGTCAGTGCCACTTCGGCGGTGGTCATTCCCTCGGCACGCAGCCGGTCGAAGGCCCTTGCCTGCTCCATGGGAGTGAGCTCCTGGTGCATCGCGGCCGCGCACATCGTTGCGATCACGTCGCGGGCGCCGGCACCGGAGGTGACCAGGCAGGGGGCGGCGGGGACCATGGCCAGCTTTGCGGCCGCTAGGCGGCGGTGCCCGTCGGTGACCAGGTAGGCGCCACGGACTCGGTTGACGATGAGCGGCTGGAGGATCCCCTGGGTGCGGATCGAGGAGGCCAGCGGACCGATCTCCTCGAGTTGCTCCCGGACGTTGGCCGGGTTGGCGCGGAGATCCCTGATGGGCACCATCTGGAACCTCATCACCGGCATGGCGCCGGCAACCGCGCTCACGATGCACCTCCGGAGTCTGCGAGGAGGCGCAATCGCCGGTGCTCGCGGCGGCGAATCGCCATCTCCTGCTTGGCTTTCGGCGTCCGGTCCCGGACCAGGATCGTCCTCTGGGCCACGTAGTAGCCGATCGCGCCGGCGCTGACGCCGTACCGGGCGCCGATCTCTCGGAGCATCCATCCCTGCTCGTAGAGCTCGACCGACTCCCTCTTCTGCGCGTCGCTCAGTTTGCGTACCCGGGGGTTGCTGTGGCTGTACACCGAGTCGAAAGGCATCAGAGACCTGCCTCGTCCGGGTTCACCACGGCGAGCAGGAGGCTCAGGCGGCCGCCCTGGACGTGGTTGGGGTCGACGATTGGGACGCAGCGACTGCACAGGTCGACACCGGCGGCCGCGCAGACCCAGTGGCATCCGCCCTCACACGCGTGAGCGTCGGTGCAGCCACACACGAGGCAGACCCGGTGGCGGGACTCGCCGCCTGCTTTCACCGTTGCCAGCTCCGCCGCCAGCTCGTTGGCCGATGCCAGTAGCTGTTCGGCCGCTTGTGGGTGCCGGGTCCTGCGCAGAATCTCGGCCGATGCCAGGGTCGCGACTCGCTGGTGTTCCAGCCTCACCACCTCTGGCGTGGCGGCTTGTTCATGTGTCCATGACTGCATCTTGCCCACCTCTTTCAGGGTGTCCGGTCGGATGTCGGCGACTCCCGGTGCCTGTATAGCACTATACAGGCACCGGGAGTCATCTGCATAGTGCTATACACCCTCGGATTCCGGACCGTTCCGCCTCCCAAGGCGGCCCACTCATCACCTGGTGGACATCTCGATCCCGGTGCCGTGTCCACCACCGGCACCTGCGCGGGCTTTGGGCGGTGAACACCTGCAGGGGGCTGCACACGTCGGGAGTCGCCAGATGAGCTACAACAAGGCCTGGGAGGTCGCCTACACCCGCGAGCGGGCCCGGGGTCACCGCCGTTACGTGCCTGCCGACGCAACCCGGGCACGGCTCCGGGATCTTGTCGAGGCGCACGTCCCCCTCCGCGCCATCGCCCGGGCGGCCGGCCTCAGCGACACCGCGGTCGGCCAGCTCGTCGCCGGGCGCCACGACCTCGTGCAGCGCCAGACCGCCGAACGTGTCGCGAGGCTGAGCCTTGCCGACGTGTTCGACCAGGCGACCGGCAACGTGCCCAGCATCGGCGCCACGCGGCGAGTTCAGGCGCTCATGGCCATCGGATGGCGCAAGACGGATCTGGAGGCCGCTGGAGTGCCCACAGCACAGCTCGTCACCCGGACGGGGCGCGACTGGATCAGCGTGGCGGGGTGGCGGCAAACCCGCGACGTCTACGAGCGGCTGAGCATGATGCCCGGGCCTTCCCAGGCGTGTCGCGATCGCGCACGCTCCAGGGGCTACGCGCCACCCCTGGCGTGGGACGAGGACGCGATCGATGACCCTCGCGCAGCCCCAGACGCCGGCCCGGAATCTCCAGTCGCGGTCGACCACGTCGCGGTCGACCGCGCGGTTGCGACGGGCAGGGCAGGGATGGCGTGCGATACCAGCCTGCGGCTAACTCAGGACGAGCGCGTCGAGGCAGTACGCGCCCTGGCCACCAGAGGATCTTCCGATAGCGAGATCGCCAACGCCGTCGGCGTCTCCGGTCGGACGGTCCTGCGACTCCGTCAGCGTCACGAGATCGATCCGGGAATCCCGCCGGCACACACCGAGGACCCGACCCTTGGGTCCGTCGCTGGGGACCTCGAGGGCACTGCACGACTACGCCGGTCCGTTCGTCTGGAGCAGATCAACGACACCGCATCCGGCCGTGCGTTCCAGAGCCCGGGGCGAGCGGTCGGGGCCTGAGCTCGGGCGGCCGGTCTTGGGCCAACTCGTTGACGCGGAGCCGGTCAGGATGTTCGCTGAACCTCGTGAGCACCCGCCCGGACGAGGAGGACCTGGTCGTCCACGTCCTGGCCTTCGGGTCGGACCGGCTCTCGTTCACCGCACGGGGCCTGCTGGTCCACCTGTTGGGCTCGGGCGAGGAGAGGCACGGCGTCAGCGACCTCGCCGCTTCATCCGGCACGTCCCGCGGGGAGCTGCTCCGAGCGATCCGCGAACTCGAGCAGGCCTCCCTCGTCAAGTTGGCTCCCGCTCACGAGGCCGGGCCGCAACTCGCCCTCGTGACGGAGCACCCCGCACGTCGGCCGATACCTCGCGACCCGCCTCAGCCGCAGGCGCCGCCCGACGACCCGGCCGTCACCCAAGCCGGGATCGCCAAGGTGCGCGCGGCTCTACAGTCCGCCCGCGACAAGGGTGCGGCGCGCCGGCACGACCACCGGCCCTACGTACCGCCGTGGCAGCAGGCATCGTCGCGCAGGAGGGCGGCACCGGCCAGGGTCGGGACGCCCTTCGACGTCGAGGCGACCTGACTTCGTCGCCGGGCTGAGGGTCAGCCCGGTTCTTCGGTGTCGAGGATCCAGGTGGCCATGCCAGGCACCAGGAAGCGCAAACTACGACCATCGGAGAAGATCGTTCCCTTCGCCAGCAGACGAGCGCGCAGGTAGGACAGCGCCGCTGGCGCCTTGCCGAGCCGACGGGCGACGTCCGCGTGGGTCACGGCCCCCTCGTCGGCGAGCTGGGCGGCCATCGCGGTCAGGTACTCGCGCTGCTTGCGGCTGGCGTCGTGCCAGCGACCGGCGTAGAGCCCCCCGGCCAGATCCGCCTGGGCCGCCGTGGTCGCCTGCCCGGCATGGTCCGCCGTGATGGTGGCCGATCCGGTGGACGCGCGCCAGGCGTGATGACCGAAGACCTGCACGGCGTAGGGGTAGCCGCCGCTGGCGGCCGCGAGCTGGTCTGCGGCCTGCGAGTCCATGGGCCTGCCGGCGAGGCTCGCTGGTCGCGTCAGAGCCTCGAGGGTGTCGCTCGGACCGAGCGGCCCCAGCTCGTGCCACTCGCCGCGCTCGAGGTAGGTGACCGATGACCGAGGGTCGCGCAAGCTCGGCAGGCCGGCTACGGCGACGACGATCGGCCATCCATCCGGGACGTGCCGCTGAAGGGCTGCGGTGAGCGTGGCGAGGTCCTCACGGGTGGCGAGGTGGACCTCGTCGAGGGTCAGCACGAGCCCGGACGCGCGCTCGATCGCCGCGGACGTCGTCTCTGCCAGGGCTGTCTCGACGACGTCCGCCGGCGGACGTCCCGAGGTGCGGGTGAAGCCGGCCTCGCCGCCGACTCCGAAGGCGCCGGCCTTCACGCGCGCCTCGGTGAGCTGCATCCGCCCCGCGGGCGGCGTCTGGGTCAGTAGCTGTTCGGCGGCCGCGAGGCGATCGACGAGTTCGGCGAGGAAACTCGTCCGCGGCTTGACCTCGACGTGGACGCCCACCCAGCTGTGTTCGGCGGCCGCCAGGTTGGAGATCTCGTTGAGGGCAACCGTCTTGCCGACGCCGCGGACTCCGACCAAGATCAGCGGCCGCGGCATCCGCCCGTCGAGAGCTGCGACGTCGAGGGCTTCCCTCGCACCGGCAAGCACCGCACCCCGTCCCGCGAGCAGGACTGGGTGCTGGGCGAAGCCCGGGCGGTACGGGTTGACTTGCCGAGCCATGAGCGGAGTATAGCGGATCTAGCAATCTGAGCCCGATATAGCAAAATGTAGCGACTACCTGCTAGGGGCGGATCGGCCCACCGGTGGAAGTGTCTCGGCTGTCCGGCGTTGGGCTGCTCGGAGGCGATCGTGCGCGGAGTTGGCGACGCCCTCGGCGCGGCCGAGCGATCGGCCGGCGCCGGTAACGGCGAGCTCGACGGCGCGGTCAAGATGCCGAACGGCCTCGTCCGCTCGGGCGACCTCGCGACCGGCCTCGTGAAGACCCCGGTCGACCCGCAGCGTCGCTTGCTGGTGATTCTCGTAGGCTTCGCGGGCTGTGGTGGCGGCCACGGCGGTCGCCGCCGCCCCGTGCATGTGGCTCTGCACGGCCTGCGCGAGAGGGGTAGCCAGGTCGACCACGGATGTGAGCTCCTCCACCTGGGTCCGAAGTTCGGCCACCGTGGGGGAGTGCTGAGCCAGGGAAAACGCCTCGAGGCGCTGTCGCGCCCAGGTCAGGTGACTCTTGGCGGCCTCAAGCCGCTCGATGAGCTCTGCAGCCAGCGAGGAGCTGTCGGCGCAGCGCTTCCTGACAACGTCCATCTGAGCGCCGGCGGTCTCGAGGTAGGCGGTCCCTCGCCAGCCGTCGTCCGCCATGCGAGCGGCTGCGGTCTCACACTCGACGTCGTCGAGGGCGCGCTCAGCGCCTCGGGCGGCCACCTGCAGCTCCTCGACGCCCCGCCACACGTGCTGGAGGTTTCCTCGAGCCGCCGCCAAACCACCGATCACGTCGTCGGCCACCTGCGCGTCAGTCGTCATCGCCGTCTCCTGCGCGGACGTCGCCGGCGAGCTCCTCGAGGCGGCCGAGCGCCTGCATGGCCTGCTCCAGATGGGTGCGGATCCTGTGCAGCTCGGCCTGGTTGTCGTCCATGAAGCTTCTCCACGCGGTTGTCGCCGGGCGTCGGCCACCCCGGCGCCCTCTCACCCCCTAAAGCGCCGGCCAGAGCTGCGGGCGGTCACGTCGACGAGAAGTCTTCACAACTCCACCCATCCGTCCGGGCTGCGAAGCGGGTTAGAGCAGATCAGTCCCGACGGCCTTGCCGCCGCTCGTGAACGCGCTGCGCGCCTGGCCCTCGGCGAGGCACCCCCGCCTCGTCGAGGGCTCGCCGGATGGCTGTTTGCGTGCGGCCTGTCAGTTCCCCAAGTTCGCGTAGTGATCTTCCTGCGGCGTATTGCTCGGCAACGAACCCGACCAGCTGGTCGCGCTGTTCGCGGGTTTGCCTCACTCCGGAAGTGCCCATGAACTGAGGCAACACCCTGAGCGTTGGCCGGGTTGGGTAGACCACCGGGGCCTTACCCGTCGCCCTGGTCGTTGAGATGCCGCCGGGCAGTCGCGGCGAGGTTCATGGGGTGGTGCCCCAACGCTGCTGAGCGCCTTGCCTGGTCAGGCCGGCTGCGCGTCCGATCTGGGACCAGCTCGCCCCGTGTCGGCGAGCCGCACTCACCGCGGCGGCCGCGCGGTCCTCGATCGAGCGCAGCTCGTCGACGAGCTGCTCGAGGTCGCCGAGGGCGGTGAAGGGTGCCACGTGCTCACGCCACGGCGGCAGGAAGAACTCCTCTTCCAGGGCCTCGGGGCAGTCGCGCCATCCGTTGGCGTCGGTTGCGTAGGCCGGCTTCGTCGGGCCCGTCCAGCCACACTCGCAGTGAATCTGCCAGGTCGTGACCCGATCCCACGGGACCACCACTTCCTCGTGGCCGGTGACGTCGAAGCGGCGTATCTCGTAGCCGGCCTCCCGATCGGCGGCGAGCACTTCCCGAGGAATCACCCCGCCGCTGGTGGTGGTCCCGGTGGCTCGGCCGTCGTCCAGGACGTTCGCCACCCAGCCCTCGTGATCCGGTGCTCCGTCTACTGACCATCCCATGCCGTCAACCGTAGTTGACGGTCGCCGCTGGTGTCAACATGTGTTGACGCCTCAGCGCACCGGGCGTGGCGACGTGTGTCGTCACCAGTGGGGGAGGGACCCACTCAGGCGCCGGCCGAGGCCGTCGAGGTAGGCGACTACGTCGGCCCGGGTGTGGGGGGCCTCCTCGTTGCTGGTGCCTCGGATCACCCGCCCGGTGAGCTCGGTCTGGTAGTCGTCGCCGGCCCCCTGTTCGATCATCGCCTTCAGGCGTGCGACGGCGCCGCGAGCCTGGACGAGGTCCTCGACCGGGACGATGACTGCTTCGTCGCGGCCGCGATCGATCGGTACCCGCCAGAGCACACCGTCGTCGTCGCGGACGTTTGCGGTGGGGGAGTCGGGGTACTGGGCCAGCGTGGGGTGGTCCCTCGGCGCTTCCGGCTGTGTGCTCATGATGCCTCCTCGGGCCGTGGCAGGGTGGCGACGATCGCGGCCGCGACGTCCTCGGACGTGGTGTCGATCGGCAGTGTGTGCTCATACTTCGACCCCCACGCGTAGTCGTGGAAGCGGCCGGAGTCGCTGATCGTGACCGAGGTGATCGGGTATCGCCCGGTCTCGCCCCAGATGTTGACGCCGGCGGTGCCGGGGCCTGTGGTGAAGCGGTCGGCGCGAACGTCCTTGACGCTCAACGCCTTGATCAGATGGTCGGCGAGTCGGTCGACGTCGGTGCTCATGATGAGCCCTCCTGGTCCTCGAGGTAGGCGATCGCCCTGTCCAGGTCGGCCCGAGCGGACTTGAGACTGGCCACCAGGCTGCGGTGGTCGGTGGTGGGGCTGGACTGGGCGATGACGAACGCTCCGACGCCCTGCTCGGTGCGCAGCAGCTGCTCGCGGACGAGAACCTGCTGGGCGTCGCGGATCGTGTTGAGGCCTGGCACGTCGAACTCGCGCTGGAGCTCGACGATGCTCGGGAGCCGGCTGCCGACGGGGTAGGTGCCGGCGGCGATGCGCTCTCGGAGCGTGTCGGCGATTGCCTGGTAGCGACTGGTGGCCATACACTCACTCTATCATACTATTTGTATGGAGTGAGTCGAGGGATTATTGACATAATCTCAGTTATCGGCACACTTACGAAGCGCCCCTGAACCGACGCCGCGCGCGTGAAGATCGCCCCGGGTTGGTGTCGTAGTCGATCGGTATCGTCCGTGGACCCCTGAGCCTCAGACCGAGCCAGCCCAGCATCCACATGGAGGACCTCGTGCCAGACGTACCTGACCTGACGACTGATCTTGTGGAGCGCATCGAGCTCTTCCTCGAGCGCGTCGACCTTGATGTCTCGGTACCGATGGCGTTGACCGACATCGCTCCGGTCGAGCAGTGGGAGGCTGTCGTCCTTCACGCCACCGACGACCGCGCGGCGGAGGCGTTCCTGCGCACCACCACTGCGATCCTGGGGCGCCGGTACCCCTTTGCGGTGCCGTTCCCGTTCGACAGGCTCCCAGCTGTCGCCATCCACGAGGGATGGTGGGCGGAGGTCGATGACGGCCGCGCGATCGCGCTCCAGGTCTTCGATGCGTACGTTCACGGCGGCTCGGATGAGGCGGCCGTCCTCTACGCCTTGACAGGAAACCGGCCAGCCGCCCTTCGCGGATTACTCGAGATCGCGGGCGCGACTCTCTGCGCAGCGCAGTCGCACCCTGAGGCGTCGAGCGACTAGCGACGCGCTGTCTGCGTGCCACTGGAGGGCCGCGGCGAGGAGCCCATCGGGGTCGAGTTGGCGCCCAACTGGTGCGTACCGACACGCGCGAGCGTTACACGGGGGCCGACTTGATCTTGATATGGTTTCTAGAACGCCGATCAAGGATCCGATCCTCCATCCGGGAAGGTGACTCGAGTGAGTGCAGCCGAGCATCCGCGCCTGCTTCCGACTGGCACTTGCTGGTGTGGGTGCGGAGAGGAAGTCGCGCTCGGTGCATTCTTCGCTCGCGGCCACGACAAAGTCGCCGAAGCGGCGCTGCTCGCCGCCAGGTATGACGGCTCCGTTGCGCGATTGCTTCGCGGGCACGGATACGACGCCGACCACTCGGTTACCGCCGACGCAGTGCAGTCGGGGACCTGGGAACGGTGCAATCGTTCCGGCTGCAACTACGCTGGGGCGCCTGCGAGCGTTCGGAACCACCGCGGGAAGGTCGGCCACTGATGGTGCGGTCTTCGGCCCGGCCACGCTCTACGGCGCCGGCGCTGCGCGGATCCACCCCCAGACAGCCCGACACCACGATTCGCAGCCCCCTCAGGCATTTTGACGCCGCGGCGGTGAGTTCGAAGGTGCGCCGTGAGGTCCGGAACCGTGAGGTGCACCTACCACCTGTCAGTACCTACCGCTGGTGGGCTCGGCGTACCGAGGCCGTGAACGGCGCGATCCTCGACGCGGTCAGTGCGGACCGCCCTGGGCGGATGGTCGTCAGCGACCCCTTCGCCGGCGGCGGCATCATTCCGTTGGCCGCCGTGATGCGCGGACACTCCGTGTACGCCCAAGACCTGAACCCTTGGGCAGCGCAGGGACTGGCGTCGATGCTGGCCTTGCCAGATCCAGAAGCCCTCAGAGAGGGCGTCGCAGCCTTAACCCAGCGGGTGCTGACAAGTGCACAAGCGGCCTATGGCACCGTTCTGTCGGACGGGGCTCCGGCGCTCGTGAGTCACACCTTCCGGGTGGCCGTTGCTCCCTGCACGGCCTGCGGCCGGAGCCAGCGCATCTACCCGCACGCACTCGTCAGTCTCACAAGTCGCGTCGAGAGGAATCTCCCCGAGGCCTTTCTTGCGTGCCGAAACGGCCACCTGTTCAAGGGGCGTCGCGACGTGGTCGCTGCGTGCTCAACCTGCGGCGAGCTGACAGATCCGGCGCATGCATACACACCCCGACGCGTCATCACGTGCCCTTGTGGCCACCAAGACCGACTCGAGGATCGAGCGAAGGCAACGGGACTAACGTGGGAGGTGGTGCTGGTCGAGCGAGCCGGCGGTGGGCGACGCGAACTCTCACTACCGACTTCGGGAGAGCTGGCCGCGGCCCAGGCCGAGCATGCGGACCCACGGATGCAGCTCGGCGCCATCCCGGAGGGTCAGGAGACCGCGGTCCTCAGGCGTCACGGATTCCGTCGCTGGGAGGACCTCTACCCGCGCCGCCAGCGAGCGATGGTGGAGAGGCTTCTCGAACTCGCACCTAGTTGCTCGCCAGATGACGCCGTGGTCGCCGCGCTGAAGCTCGCCATCATCGGGTCCACGGAGATGGCCGGCCACCTGTCCCGCTGGGATCGGTACTACCTCAAGAGCTACGAGTCGATGGCGGGCCACCGGTTCAACTTCACGACGCTTCCGGTGGAGCCGAACGCGTGGGGCACCACAACGAGTGGACGCGGCACCACCTTGCGGAGACTCGTGCAACTCGTCAAGGCTGCCGAGTGGCTCAAGGAACGCACCGGCGGCGGGCTGCAAGTCGCGGGCCCGATCGCGGCCAGCACACCCACTGTGTCGGCCCTGCTCGGACGGGATGTGGACGGTCAATCGCTCGACCGTCCCGACGTCTTGGTGGTCGTCGGGAGTTCCCAGCGGCAACTCCTGCCCACAGGTTCCGTTGACCTGGTCCTGACCGACCCGCCGTACCACGACGATGTCCAATACGGGGAGCTCTCGCAGCCCTTGCAGGCATGGGCGGGCCTGACCCCTGCGGACTCGGGCGGCGATGCCGTCGTGAACCGGGCCACAGGGCAGCTCGTCGCGGCTGGCAGCTACACCACACTGCTTTGCTCGATCTTCCGGGAGTCCGCGCGGCTGCTGCGCGACGACGGGCACCTGATCTTCAGCTACGCGAATCGCGACCCTCAAGCCTGGGCGCAGCTCCTAGAGGCTCTACAGAGCGCGGGACTCCGGGCCGCCGGCTGCACGATCGTTCACAGCGAGAACGAGACGGATCACGCGAAGCGGAACGTCCGCGCGTGCACCCTGGACCTGATGCTGGACCTGGTGCCGGTGTCCGGTATCCCGGTCACCAAGTACCGACCCGCTGTGGGCGACACCGCCGAGGAAGAGTTCCTCGGCATCATCGCCGAGTACGTCTTGGCGGTGGGTGACCTGGACGGCAACTGGCAGGAGGAGTTCTACGAGGGAGCTTCCTCCGCGGAGTTCCTACAGCCCCGCCGGGTCCGCCGAGCGAATGGCACCGCCACCAAGTAGCCGGAACGGAACCGCACGCACCTCAGCTGTGTGCGTCCAGCGGGAGCCCAGGCTGAAAATCGGTGATGGCGATGCTGAGCCGAACGCTCGCCCAACGGCCCTGGCCAGAGACATCGCGTGGGAGATGCTGGACGAGGCTCAGCGAGGAGCACCATCCGATGAGTTCCAAGCTGTCGTCACGGTTCCGTCGTACGGCCACGAGAGACCAGCCCGGGTCTCTCGCGCCGACTGTGGCCTCGTTACGTGAGAGGAAGAACTCCACCCGTCCCACCGATGCGCTGCTGGTCGTCTTGACCTCGATGCGGTGTCGGTGTCCGGTGGTGTCGGGGCTGGTGACGTCATAGCCCAGTTCGTCGCTGCGAAGGCTGACCCTGTTCACCGCGGTTGCCAGGTCGGGCCGATCCAATTCACACAGGTGCTTCCGGCAGAGTTCAACTACGTACTCTTCGCCTTGAGCTCCCTGCTCCGCCAGCTGGGCGGCATCCAAGGTGCGCCCGACACTCATCAGGAGCGCCTCTCGGCGAGTCGCATCCTCGAGCAGCTGTTGGAGGGCCTCTTGGTCGGCCTCGGGGACGTTTTCCCACCGGACCTCGTCGTCGACGACCGCCGCGTACAACCACAGCGGCGGTTCCTCGACCATCAGTTCCTGGAGAAGCAGCTCGGCTGCGACATCGTCGGGTAGGCCGCACAGACTGAGCAGCGTCTGCGTAGGCACGTGGCTGGTGTCGTCGACCATCACAAGGTGTGCCCGTTGAAGCAGAGCGTGTCCCGCTTGCAGGTCCTGCGAACGGTAGAGGCCCCCCGTGGCGAGCTGGTCGTAGCTGGCGGCTAGGGAGGTTTCGCTGTTTCCAGCCTGGTCTAGGACGCGGCCTGCCAGGACCGCAGCCTGAAGTTGGTAGGCCGTCGGCGTCGACCGTGCGGGTCGGTTCTCGTGGGCAGCGTCGTTCACGGGTCCCCGCGGAGGTGGGCGAAGAGGGCCACCATGTCGGCTGTCGAGTCCAGAGCTGGTCCGTAGTCCTCGTCAGACGAGCAATGATCAGAACCTGTGG
>Ga0209571_1000320_pt1 | contig 67024 bp, 41 predicted proteins | sample EBPBio102011_DNA_FD_185866 | JGI IMG/M metagenome (GOLD analysis project Ga0209571, IMG submission 185866) | Wastewater treatment Type I Accumulibacter community from EBPR Bioreactor in Madison, WI, USA - Reactor 1_1/10/2011_ DNA (SPAdes)... | ecosystem: Engineered > Bioreactor > EBPR >... | reverse complement strand
AGCGAAAGACACTCGAACATCGGCGCTTGCAACACTGCAAGCTCGCCGCCTAAACATCAATCCGAGACGAGGCCCACACTCCGCTGATCTACGCCACGAGTTGTGCCAAATGTTCTGACGACGGACAATACCACCACGTTCGAACGCATCCTGAGCGGCGAGCTACCCGACGGAAAGCAGATCGGAGATCCTGCGACCCGCGACAGCGGTCGGGACTTCACCTTCTCCATGCCGAAATCGGCGTCGCTCCTTGCGCTGGTTTCGGGCGACAAGCGGATCCTCGCCGCGCATATGGAAACAGTCAAACAGACGATGGCCTGGGCAGAGAAGAACTTCGCCGAAGCTCGCGTTCATGTCGACGGCAAGGATGTCGCTGTCCGCACCGGCAACCTGGTCTACGCGCTATTTCCGCATGACACGAGCCGGGCGACCGACCCGCAGAGCCATATCCATGCCGTCATCGCCAATCTTTCGCGCCTTCCCGAACAATTCCGAAATCCCGATCGCGTCGACGAAAAGACCGGCGAAGTCATCCGCGACGATGGCTGGCGCGCCTGGCACAACGGGACGATGTATAGGGCCAGCGCAACGCTTACCTCGATGGCGAACGCCATCCTGCGGGAAAAGATCGAGGCGCTGGGCTATAAGACCGAGATCACGGGTAAACATGGTGCTTTCGAGCTCCTTGGCCCCAATGGGGAGAAAATCAACAAGGAAGCTCTCGACGGCTTCTCCAAGCGCGGTAGCGACATAAAGGCAAAGGCCGAGGAGCTCGGCGTACATAGTCCAGAAGGCCGACGCGCCATCACGCAGCGCACGCGCGATCCGAAGATGGATGCCGGCGATCGTGCGGAGCTTGCCGAGCGTTGGCGCGCCGAGGCGCGAGACTATCGCTACAATGGCGACCAGATCTACGCCATGGCGCTCGTGAGGTCCCGGGAGCGCAGCTCGCCGATCGAACGCGGAATATTGGCCGTCAGCACCGCCATTCGAGATAGTCGCGACCGCCTTGTCGACTATCTGAAACGGCCCGAGGATCCATTGGTCGATTCCGGCCTCGCCAAACTGACACGCACGCCGGCGACCGCCCGTACCCAATATGCGACTGCGAGCGCCATTCGCATTTTGGGCGAACGCGAAGCGGTCTTCAGCACGGCCGACGTCATAAAGACGGCTGTGGATCTTGGCGAGAAGGGCGTGACGCCCGAGCGCATCGAGCGCCGGATCGCCGAGCTCGTTGAAAAGGGCGAGATCGTCCCCGAGACGTCGCAGCGGCTCGACAAAGCCATCGACATGATCACAACCCGGGAGGCAATCGAGCAAGAGCGCCGCATATTGAAGGCGATGGACACTGGCGCCGGTGAAGCGCGCCCGCTCATGTCGGCCGACGTCGCTCGCGACCGTCTGCAGGAGCTCGCGGTCCCGCGCGAGCTCAACACCGAACAGCTCGCGGCCGCGATCCAGATCGTCTCATCGCCAGATCGCATCGTGCTCGTCCAAGGCCGCGCCGGCGCCGGAAAATCGACCATGCTTCAGCCCGTCGCCAAGGCAGAGGCGATCGATGCCACAGCGCGATTGCTGGGAGCCGAAGATGCCAAATCGATCCTGCTCACCGCCGCTATGCGCGGCGATGCGCAGGCCCTCGCTTTCCAGAACAAGATGGTCGCGGATCTGAGAACAGACACCGGAATGGAATCGCGCACTGTCGACAGCTTCATCTATTCGAACGAGAGATTTCTGAATGGCGTGGCGTCGGCCGAAGCCTTCGCCGCGCGAAAGGCAGAGCTCGCCGGCACCTATCTCATCCTCGACGAAGCATCGATGATCTCGAACGAGCGCATGGACAAGCTTACTGCGATCGCGAATCTGATGGAGGTCGGCCGCCTCGCCATCATCGGCGACCGCAAACAGCTCAACCCGATCGACGCGGGGAAGAGCTTCTCCGTCATGCAGGCGCGTGCGATCCAGGACCAGCTGCCGGTCAGCGAGGTCAACATCAACATGCGCCAGAAAACAGAAGATATGCGTCTCGTTGCCGATCTCGCCGATGCCGGTAACGTGCGCGGCGCGATCGCGATCTTGGGCGATCGCGTCATCGAGAGCAAAACCCGAATCGCCGACGCCGCCGGCGCATGGCTCGCATTGTCGGCAGACGAACGGAACAAAACCACGCTCCTGCCTTCGAGCCGCGATGGTCGCGCGGAAGCAAATCAGATCATACAGGACGGGCTGAAAGCCGAAGGCACGCTGAAAGGGGAAGGGCGCCCGTTCAATGTTCGCGAGACGCTGCAGCTCACCCGCGAGGAGTATCGCTACGCGCGCAACTGGAAGGCAGCGCAGTTCCTCGAGGTCGGAAGCCGCGATAATGGGTTAGGTCTGCCGAAGGGTGATTATCATATCGATCGGGTGTTCGAGAATGGCCGCGTGGAACTTCGGGACATGAGGGGGCGCAAGCACCGTGTCGAACCGGCCACGATCGACCCTAACGGCAAACTCAAGCGGCTGAAGCTCAGCAACGAAAAGCGCATCGAGGTTCACGAGGGCGAACGCATCCGCTGGACCGACAGTGACAAGCGTGATGGGCGCGGCATGATCAACGCGACGATCGCCAGCATTGAAAAAGTCGACCGGGACGGCATCGTTGTGAAACTCGCCGACGGCGAGCTGCGCGAGCTGAAGAACGGCGATCCGATGCTCAAGCGAATGGATCTCGCCTATGCGATCAACACGCATATGGCGCAGGGCATCACGAACGAGACCGTATTCTCGGTTATGGGTGCCGGCGAGACGAACCTCTCGAATGCTCGCGCCTTCCTCGTCAATCATACGCGGCAGCAAATGGATGTGAGGCTGTTCACCGACGACAAGGCTAAACTGATACGTCAGCTCGAGAGCAACCGCGGCGACAAGACTTCAGCGCTCGAGGCGATCGGCGAGCTCGCGGTCGATCGCATCCTGTCTGGTAAAGACGGGGTACTCGACACGCCGACCGGGGACGAGGCCGGCACGCCGACTCTCGCCGACCTCGAGCGCAAACTCGATCTCGGCAGCAGCCTCGATGTCGGTGCCGCCGACACAGCGGAAAAACCCGAAACCAAGGGGACGGATGTGGGCGGTCCCAGCCCCGCCGAAGGAAAGGCTGCCCGAAAGCCCGTGGCTCCAGCGCCGCGCGAAGAGCATCAACTCGATCGGTCGAAAGGCCTTGAGCTGTAAATGCGCCGATCGCTCTGCCTTGGCCACGCTCAATAGAATGTCATCAATGACACTTTACCTGCCGGCAAAGTGTCATTGATGACAAAGTGTTCGATATCTTGGATTGGGGATTCACTTTTCGTTCTAGATATGCATGATTCTTACATGCTTCAGAACCTTGCGCAGCACGGCGGTAATGGGCCGCCAGTGGACATGCCGACCATGATGGAAGCGTTGGCGCAAAACTCAGCCCGCCCGCGCTATGCCTTCATGGTTCTAAACCTCATTGCGAGTATCGCCGGCCCGGATGGAAGGGCGGGGCCGCTAGTTGTCACCGATGGCACTGCGGCGACCATTCGGGATTGGCTTTGCGACGCCTTGGCTCCCATGGGCTCTCGCGATCCGCGTCGTCAGGCGCTAGCTGACCGTGTGAAATCTGAACTTTGGAGCGCTGGGCGCCTCCCCGCCGACGCTGCTGCCGCGAAAACCATCATCGACGACGAGCTGCGGCAGCGCATTCGTACGGCGGGAAAGGCCAACGTCAGCCGCGCAGTCTCGGACCTCGTGCGCGCGGGGCTGCTGCACCGGCATTATCAAGGCTATCGCGTCGACCACTACAATCGCGGCGCGCGCCGTCAGGCGGTTTATACCCTGTCGCGGGTTGCCCGCGAATTGCTGCAAACGGCGACGGTCCGTCATGCGAAGATCGGGGCGCCCCATCAGGACGGTTTGCCGCTTTTTTCGTACGCTCGCTAGTTGGGGTCGTGGAAATTGCTCCGGGAACAAAAAAGTGGGTCTTCGCACTTGCAGCATAATTAAACGCTTCCCATATGCCGTTCGCCTTTCAGGCATCCTCTCCCAAAACTTATCCGGGCCGGCGAAAGTCGGCCCTTCTTTTTGTCTGCCGCGGTTCGGCAAAGACATGATAAGTGCCAGCCAGGTCGTTACGGTTGATCTTTACCATGCGGGCCTCCTAAGCTCGCACATACGAGCGCTCTTGAGACTGGTCATCACTTGCCGCTCAACGCGGGCTCACCTCACGGGGGTGGTTTTGCAAAGCTCACCTAGTTGGAAGTTGGAAGCAGACGTCGGTGAATTCGCCCTATGTCCCCGCGTCGCTGAATCCATGTTTCGCACCGGGGGTTCGAGAGTGCGCCCGTTGCTTTAAATGCACCAGATGGTGACGCGACCGTGTCAAAGCGAATCGGCTTCTAACCGGTTCACAAACCGGCACAAGAACCGGCACAACATTTCCATGCGAGATTTATAATTGGCGTATTACCGTAGACTAGTCCCGCTATCGTTCCGGCATGAAATCCGGTATAATGACGGTCATGGATACGACCACCATGGAACCCATGGTTCCCGAGGAGGCCTCGCGCCTGCTCGATGACGACATCATTCCGCTGATTGCCGAGGCCAATCAACTCGCGGGCCGCGTCCACCCGATTCTGTGCGAATCGATCGGCGATCTCGTGCGCTCGATGAACTGCTATTATTCGAACCTCATCGAAGGCCATGACACGCACCCGCGCGACATCGACCGCGCGCTTGCCAATGATTTTTCGGCCGAGCCCAAGAAGCGAGATCTCCAGAAGGAAGCCGTCGCCCATATCCATGTCCAGAAGCTGATCGACACCGGGCGCGATCCCGATGCGTGGCCCGCGTCCGCTGCCTATGCCTCTTGGCTCCACGAGGAATTCTGCTCGCGCCTGCCGCCCGAAATGCTCTTCGTCACCGACGACAGGACCGGCGAGAAACTGGAAATCGTCCCGGGCGCCTGGCGCAAGCGCGACGTCGAGGTCGGCCGACATATCCCGCCGACGCACGAAGATCTGCCGCGCTTCATGGCGCGCTTCGATACCGCCTATGGCTCTCCGCCGCTCAGTAAGATGCGCCAGATCCAGACGGTGGGGGCCGTCCATCACCGGCTGCTCTGGATTCACCCGTTTCTCGACGGCAACGGCCGCGTCGCTCGCCTCATGTCGCATGCCTTGTTCAAACGGCTCGACATCGGCACCAGCCTCTGGTCGGTCGCCCGCGGCCTCGCGCGCGACGAACCACGCTACAAGGCCTTGCTGGCCCAGGCCGATGGCCCGCGCGAAGGAGATCGCGACGGACGCGGCAATCTTACCCAGCGCGGCCTGATCGAGTTCTGCAAATTCTTTCTCGATCGGTCGGTCGACCAGATCCGCTTCATGAGCAACCTGCTCGAACCCGCGACCCTGCTCACGCGCATCGAAATCCATGTCGAGGAGGAAGTTCGCGCCAAGCGCCTGCTGCGCGGCAGCTTTGCCGTGCTTCGCGAGGCCGTGATGGCGGGCGAGGTCGAGCGGTCGAAGATTCCGGCGCTCACCGGCTATGAAGAGCGCGGCGCGCGTAATGTGACGGCGGCGCTGGTCGAACGCGGCATGCTGACGGCACCGACGCACCGCGCACCGCTGCGTCTCGCCTTTCCGGCCGATGTCGCCGAGCGCTGGTTTCCGAACCTCTATCCGGCCAATGCGGGGACGCGCGCATGACCGACAAGATCGTCGAACTGATCCGCCGCTTCGTGCCGATGTCCGCGCGCTCGCGCGACTGGGACTTCTTCATGACCGGGAGCGGCAAGCCGCAGCGCTGGCACGAAATCGAGGACGAGTATCGCGTCCTGGTCATCGCCGATCCCGGCGCGGGCAAGACGTTCGAGGCGCAGACGCGCGCGCAGCGCCTGAAGGGGCGCGGCCGCCGCGCCTTCTTCATCCGTATCGAGAAGATCGACGCCAATTTCGAGCAGGCGTTCGAGGTTGGAACGGCACACGAGTTCGCCGACTGGCTCGAATCGACAGAGGAGGCCTGGTTCTTTCTCGATTCGGTCGACGAAGCGCAGCTCGATACGCCGCGCGCCCTCGAAAATGCCGTCCGCATCTTCGGCAGCAAATGCCATGCCGCGCTTGGTCGCGCGCGCATCTTTATTACCAGCCGCGAGGACGCCTGGCGCGCCTTGCCCGACCAGACGCTGATCGAACAATATCTCCCCCACGGCGAGCCCGATCCCGAGGAATCCGACGCCAATGCGGACGACGACAGCGACCCGACGCTCAAACTCTTCCGGCTCGAGGGCTTGTCCGAGAATGAGATCGCGCTGTTCGCTGGGCATTATGGCGTCGGCGACGTGTCTGATTTCATCGATGCCACCAAACGCGCCAATCTGCTGACGCTGGCCGAGCGTCCGTTCGATCTCAAGGCACTGATCCGCGTCTGGCAGGCCGACCACCGGCTGGGCAGCCGCTTTGAGGTTCTGCAGCGCATGATCGCCCTGCAGCTTGCGCCGCTGTCGGCCGCTACGTCCTGGGTTCGCTTCGATGCCGACAAGATGCGCGATGGCGCGCGCCTGCTCGCGGGCGCGGTGACGATGACCGGTAAGGCGGTCATCTGTCTGCCTGACGGCGTTCACAGCCCCGACCGGATCGACCCGCGCGTCCTTCTCGAAGGCTGGAGCGAGGCCGAAATCAACGCCCTCCTTCGCACCGGTCTGTTCGACGACATCGTCTATACGAGCGTGCGGTTCCGCCACCGCGAAATCCGCGAGCTGCTGAGCGCCGAATGGGCAAACGACCTGCTCGGCCGCCCGGGCGGTCGCAAGCGGGTCGAACATCTCTTCTTCCGCGACAGCCACGGCGAGGCCGTCATCGTTCCGCGCACGCGCCCGACGCTGACCTGGCTCATCCTCTTCGACGATGCGGTGCGCGACCGGGCGCTGGCGTTGGCGCCCGAGCTTGCGAGCGAGGGCGGCGACCCATCGCGCCTGCCGCTCGCCGTGCGCCAGACGATGCTTCGCGACATTGCCGAGCGAATTGCGACAGGAAGAAGCCGATGAGCCTTATGGACAATAGCGCTATCGAACGGATCGCCGCGCCCGACCTGACCGACGATGCCCTCGCTCTGCTTGAGACCTATCGCTCGAACGACGATGTGATTTTCTTTCTCGGTCGCCTCGTCTGGCAGGGCGATATGGGAGCCTGTGCGCCTGCCCTGCTCGATGTCGCGATTGATCCCGCACGCGGCAAATATGCACGGATCGCGGCCATCCGGGGTGTCATGTCAGTTGGCGCCGCCGAGGTCAAAGACCGGCTGCTGACGACGATAGCGAACGACCCCGGCCCACTCGACCGCGCCATTCTCGCCGAACTTCTCGACTGGATTCCCTTGACGGTCGAGGGCGTAGAGTTGGCGCTGCGCGCGCTCGACCATGCCGCGCCGCACGAACGCTACAATGCGACGGGGCTCGGCTATGCCCTTCACGAGTATATCGGCAAACTCCCAGTGATGGTCGATAAGGCCGATGAGCACCCGCTTGGGCGGCTTGTGGGCGGCCTCAACGGATTCCTCGCGCGCGAACCCTTCATTGAGCGTGGGGAATGTCATATCTCGGAAGAATTCGCATGGCTGATGCCGGCGGCCCTGCATGCGGTCGACCGCCTTGTCGCGGCGCGCTCGGCCGAGGCCTTGGCGCCGTCGTCGATATCGGTGCTTCGCAACATGCCGGCGCTGCGGTTCTGGCGCACCGGCGACTATGATGACTATAAGTCGTCCTTGTCGCAGAATGTGCCGCGCTGGCGCGAGCTGAACGATCTTCTCTACTGGACCAGCGTTGCCGAATGCCGCGCCCGCCTCGAAGCCAAGGGCGAGAGCCTGCGTGATGATTGGCAGATGGCGTTCATCGGGCATTTCTGGGGCTTCGGCGCCGAAGATTTCGAACACTGCCTGGACTGGGTGACGGGCAAGCAGGGCGACGATCGCTTCGTCGCACTGTCCCGCTGTCTGCGAATCTATGCGGAAGCCGACCGGCCGTCCGCATGGCTGGCGCAACTCCGCGCGGCCGTGGCCGGCGACGACGAGTTGTCGGCCTTTCTCGAAGAGCGGCTCGATCCCAAGCCGTCGCCAGCGATGAAGCGGATGGACGCCGAACATCGGCGCTGGAAGCGCGAGAGTGATGCGCGCGACCGCAAGCAGAAGAAGGACCGCGCCGACTGGGTGCGCGCGCTCAAGGCTGATCCCGATCGCATCCTGCATCCGTCGGGATTGCAGCCCGGCGAGTTCAGCCGCGACCAATATCATCTGCTCGGCAGCGTCATGAGCGGCGGGACCTCGACCAGCCGCGAGGACGGAGCCAATTGGCGGGCGCTGATCCCCGAGTTTGGCGAACCGGTCGCGCGCGCGTTTCGCGACGCCGCGGTCGCGCATTGGCGCGCCTATCGGCCCGCGCTACGGTCGGAAGGTGGCGATACCGGGTCGACCCCCTATTCGCTGATCTTCGCGATGACGGGATTGGCGATTGAGGCCACGGAAGACAACGGCTTTGCACGGCGCTGGACCGAGAACGAGGCGCGGCTCGCCTTTCGTTATGTCACCTGGGAACTCAACGGCTTTCCGAACTGGTTCGAGACGCTGTATCGGGCCTTTCCCGAGATCGGCCGCGAGGCCGTGCTGACGGAGCTTGCGTGGGAACTTGAGCATAGTGTGGGCGACCAGCCGCTCCACCATATCGTGCACGATATTCTCTACCATGCCCCGTGGCTCCATGGTGAGGTCGCGCCGCTGACCCTTGACTGGCTGCGAACGCATGACATCATCAATGCCGATACCTTGCGCTCTTGCCTGAACATCCTTGCCGGTAGCGGCGCCGCGCCTGCGGATCTGGCCGCGCTGGCCTCCGGCAAGGCGAAAGGAGCGGTCGTCGAAGACCAGTGGCCGCGGTGGTTCGCGCTTTGGGTCGATACCGATCCCGCAATGGGCATTCCCGCCCTCGAATCGCATCTGGCGAGCCTGTCGCTGGAAGCGGGGTCGGCGTTTGCCCAACAGTTCATTGTCGCCTTGCTCGGCGACCGGCACGGCACGGGAACGCGGACCGCCGCGTACAAAAATGCGCACGACCTCAAGACACTTTACGTCCTGATGCACCGGCACGTCCGGATCGCCGACGACATCGAACGGGCCGGCAAGGGTGCCTATTCGCCGACCCTGCGTGATGACGCGCAGGACGGGCGGAGCCGGTTGTTCAATATGCTCGTCGATGTGCCCGGTCCCGAGGCCTATGCTGCAATGAAGGCGCTCGAACAGGAACATCCCGAGCCCGACTATCGCAAATGGATGGCATTACGCGCGCATGAGCGCGCCACGCAGGACGCGGACGAGCCCTTGTGGTCGACCGAGCAGGTCCGTGATTTCAACAAAGGAAGCCGGGGGATCAAGGTGTAATGGCGAAGACGGGCTGATAGATGCTCATGAGTGTATCTCATGTGACACAGGCGGCCAAAATGTCTCTGGCTTACTGGAGTGAGGCGTGAAAGCTGACCGTCTGCCAGCTGCGTACATCGACTATTTGCGTCCGACTCGGCCAAGAAAAACATAAAGATTTAACATAATCTTTGTTATCGGACATTGATTTATCCCACATTTGACGGATTTAGGAAATTGTGGGATAAACCCTCATGGACACCCTTCGCACCTTCAGCGATGAGCAATCCCGGCTTCTCGTAAACCTCCGGCAACGATATGACGCCTGGGTCGTAACCGAACGCGCCCGTGCCGCGCTGCCTTATGATTTGCGCCGCAAGACCGTTGGCGAATATGAGTATCTCTATCAGATCCATGATCGCAGCGGAAACGGCAAGTCGCTCGGTCGCATGGACGCAGCGCGCGAAGCCGAGTTCCAAGTCTATCGCGAGCAAAAGGCCGAGCTGAAAGAGCGCGGCGCACTCCTGAGCACCAGTCTTGCCGAAAGCGCCGCTCTGTACCGGGCTCTGCGACTTCCCCTGCTTTCCAGCGATGCCGGTCCCATTCTTCGGGAAGTAAGCGTGTCCTGAAGGCCGCCTTGCAGGAAGCTGCTGCGCGGTGCTGATAGCCGCTCTTTGCGAGGAGCGGTGATGAGCGAGGATATCGGAGCGGCGGGAGCGAGTGCTCTTGTGACTGGTCATATGAGTGATCGTATGAGCAGTCGGATCGCGGTCGTTGGCGGCCGTCGCCGTTGGTCGGTGGATCAGAAGCTGTCGATCCTGCGCGAGGCATTTGGCCCCGACGGCTCGGTCTCGGCGACATGCCAGCGGCACGCGGTCGGCAGCGGGCTGCTCTATACGTGGCGCCGACAGGCCCTGGCTGGCGATCTGACGGGAGCGAAGCGCACGCCGGCACCCTCGTTCGCCGAGGTGGAGGTGTCCGTTCCGGCCTCGGCGACGGCAGGCAGCGGCCAGATCGGGATCGAGCTGCCGTCAGGCGTGCGGCTCACCGTCGACGCGGCGGTCGATGCCGATGCGCTGGCACGGGTGATGTCCGTCCTTGCCCGATGATCCCGTTACCGCCGACGACACGGATATATCTGGCCTGCGGCGCCACCGATATGCGCAAGGGGTTCGACGGCCTCGCGGTGCTGGTGCAGCAGGTGCTGGAGAAGAGTCCGCACTCGGGCGCGCTGTTCGCGTTCCGCGGCAAGCGCGGCGATCTGGTCAAGCTGCTCTGGTATGATGGCCAGGGCCTGTGCCTCTTCTCGAAGCGCATGGACCGTGGCCGGTTCGTCTGGCCGATCACCAAGGCGGGCAAGGTCAGCCTCACCGCGGCGCAGCTTTCGATGCTGCTCGAAGGCATTGACTGGCGGCGTCCCGAACGCACCGCGGCGCCCTTGCTCGCAGGGTAAAAAGTGGCGGATTAGTGAGGGTTTTACTGGCATCGCGGAGCCACTTTTGCTAGATGTTCCGCGTGTCGGAACCAGCCTCTTCCAGCATCGACAAGGACGCCCGGATCGCCGAGCTCGAAGCCGCTTTGGCGGCGCGCGATACGCTGATCGACACCCTCCGCCACCAGCTCGCGCAGCTTCGCCGCATGACCTTCGGCCAGTCCTCGGAGAAGCTCGCGCTCCAGATCGAGCAGCTCGAGCTGGCCCTCGAAGAACTCGAAGGCGAGGCTGAGGTCGCCGACAGCCGAACGAGTGAGCGGGCACCCGACGAACGGGTATCGCCGGTGCGCGCATTGCCCGATCATCTGCCGCGAGCGGAACGGCGGATCGAGCCCGAGGCCGGCAGCTGCACCTGTCCCGATTGCGGCGGCGCGCTGCGCCCGCTTGGCGACGACAGTGATGAGCAGCTCGATATTGCCCCGGTCCAGTGGCGCGTCATCCGCACCGTGCGGCCCAAGTATAGCTGCCGCGCCTGCGACAGGATTGTCCAGGCACCGGCGCCGGTGAAGGCCATAGCGCGTGGCAAGGCCAGCTTCGCGACGCTCGCCCATGTCGTCGTCCACAAGTTCGATCACCATCTCCCCCTCTATCGCCAGGCAGAGATGATGGCGGCGCAGGGCATCGACATCGATCGTTCAACCCTCGCCGGCTGGGCGGGCCAGGCCGCGCATCTGCTCGATCCCATCGTGAGCCGCATCCGCGAGGAAGGACTGAAGGCCGCCAAGCTCCACACCGACGACACGCCGGTGCCGATGCTCGTGCCCGGCAAGGGCCGCACCGCGCAGGCGCGGCTCTGGGCCTATGTCGTCGATGACCGCGCATCGGGCGCCGCCACCCCGGCGCTCGCCTGGTATCGGTTCACCCCCGATCGCAGCGGCATCCATCCGCAGAGCGAGCTGGGGTCGTTCACCGGCCTTCTTCAGGCCGACGGTTATGCCGGATATGACAAGCTCTACCAGGGCAACGGCATCCAGGAGGTCGCCTGCTGGGCGCACTTCCGCCGCAAGATCTTCGAGTGCCACCAGACGAGCCCGACGCCGCTAACCACCGACCTGCTCGATCGCATCGCCGGGCTCTACCGGATCGAAGAGGACGTCCGCGGCCAGCCGCCTGATGTCCGGCGCCGACACCGGCAAGAGCAAGCAATGCCAAAGATCGACGCGCTTCGTGGCGTGATCGACGACGCCCTGCGCCGCCTATCGCCCAAGTCGGCGATGGCAAAGGCGCTCGCCTATGGTCGCAAGCGCTGGGACGCGCTGACCCGCTACATCGACGAGGGCATGGCGGAGATCGACAACAATATCGCCGAGCGCGCCATCCGAGCGATCGCGATCGGGCGCAAGAACTGGCTGTTCGCCGGATCGAAGGCCGGCGGCGAACGCGCCGCCGCCATCTACTCCGTCATCGAGACGGCCAAGCTCAATGGCGTCGAGCCGCAGGCCTATATTGCCGATGTCATCGAGAAGATCGCCTCAGGCTGGCCCGCCTCCCGCTGGGACGAGCTCATGCCGTGGAACTGGACAGCACAGACCGCACCCGTATGCATGGCGGCATGACCGATCAGATCGCCCGGATTCGCATAACGCTCGAAGACATGAAGCCCGCCATCTGGCGCCGTGTCGAACTTCCCGTCACCAACAGCCTCAAGACCCTGCACCTCGCGATCCAGGCCTGCATGCTCTTCGAGAACTACCATCTGTTCCAGTTCGACATTGGCGATGCCGCCTATGGCATCCGCTTCGATGATGACGATGCTTTCATGGTCCGTACCCGTGACGCTGCCAATATGCGCATCAGCAAGCTCGCCGAGCGCGGCATCACCAGCTTCACCTACACCTATGATTTCGGGGACAACTGGCGACATCGTATCGAGATCGAAGAGATCTCATCCACCATTCCCGGCACCAATTACCCCCGCTTCGTCGATGGCGAACGGCGAGCCCCGCCCGAAGATGTCGGTGGCACACCAGGGTTCGAAGAGTTCCTCAATGCCATGGCCAAGCCGCGCCATCCCGAGCGCGCATCCATGGTGCAATGGTATGGCGGCGTCTTCGATCCCACCGATATCGGCGCCGACGAGATCAACGCACGCATGGCGAAGCTCGCCAAGCGACGGGCACAGGGAAGAGCCGCCTACGCCGACGCTAAATCCCGCGACAGCTAATCGATCGCGGCTTCCTGACCACGCTTACTTCGGGAATGCGATCGTCGCGATCTTTTTGGCTCGCACCTCCTCGTCGTCGGCACCAACGCGATCGCGGCCTACATGATCGAGGCCAATGGCTTCATTCTCCTGCCGGACGAAACCGAAGACTTCGATCTCGCCTGGGTCGCCGAGCAAGAAGATTCCGAACAAACTGTCTGGCAGATGCTAAAGAGCGTCGACTCGACATTCACGATCAATAGCGAGCGTGATTTCCAGGCCCGGAATGCACGGGCGTATGAGGTCGAGTTGCTTGTGGCTCCGTCTCGTGCCGGGACACTGAGCGACCGCGACCAACCGCGACCGATTCCTTTGGAAGAGCAGGAGTGGCTGCTGCTTGGTCGACCAGTCGATCAAGTCGTCGGCTGCCGCGATGGGTCCCCTGCCCGGATCGTAGCGCCGGACCCTCGATGGTTTGCGCTCCACAAACTCTGGATGTCGGAGCAGGCCAAGCGCAACCCTCTCAAGCGCCCGAAGGACCGCAAGCAGGGGCTGGCGCTGCTCGACGCCGTCGTCGAGGCCATGCCACATTATCCGCTCGATGGGGCATTTGAAGCGACGATCCCGCCCGATTTGCAGGCTATTTTCGAGAATTGGCAGAAGAACACAACCGCTGGACACAAGTCCAATTGGTGACGCGTCCTCTCATCACGTGAGGTTATGTGGCCTCGTTGGCTTCGTCGATCAGCGCCTGCACCTTCCCGATCGGGGTTTCGTCAATTGGCCGGATCGTCTCGCCGCAACCTTGGCATTCGACCGTTCGCCGCAAGCGTAACGTCTTGTAGGTCAGGTTCAGCGCGAAACCGCATACCGGACAGTTCGCCTGCGCCCTGATGTCGTCCAGTTCGTTCGCCATAGGTCGTAATACCACACGGATGGTGCCCCGGCTAATCGGATTACATCTTTAGCGACAGAAGCTGTTCACCAATTGCTGCTAGTGTGCGCCCATGAAGGAACTTGCCGATCACGAGAGAGCCTTTTGGGACGATGGCGAATGGGTCAGTTGGGACGAGATTAATCAGCAGATCGAATACAAGGAATGGCGGGCGAAATATCCGAATGCCGACATCTCGCTCGTTCCGATCTTCGAAAGCCTTCTCTCGACAGCCTGCAGCTACAACGCCCACACCGGGAAACATCTGCAGGTTTACGGCGACATCGGTGAATTATATGGCGCGATCACCCACGGCATCCGGTTGAACCGGAATTATGCGCAAGGGTCCGACGGTCGGCTAGGCAACGACCTGATCGAAATCAAAACGATCACGCCGTTCAAGCGGACGGACACTGTTGAAATTAATATGGCGCGGAACTTTAGCAAGGTTCTAATCGTGCGCATCAACGACGAGTTCGATATCAGCGGGAAGTTGATCGACCGGAAATCGCTGCCCAAGGCTAAAGGGAAAATCCGCGTAAGCTGGAGCGAGGTTTCAGGTCATTCGATCATCTAGGTTTCCCGCTTTTCCAGGCCTAGTCGAACACCATCTTCCGGGTGACCGACGTCGTTCCTAAGGTTGCGTAGGAGCCGCCTTCCAAGAGCTTTGCTAAACCAACGCAATTGAACCATTTGGCTTTGATGCCATTTTCTGCAAGATATGTTGTCACATAGGCCTTGGACCAACCCTGACTGGTCGATGCCAGCCGGTTGCCGCGACCCACGATTGTCTCTTCTGGACTGCCGATGCCTAGCGAAGAGCAACGGTAGGCGTCCGGGATAATCAGCTTGTCGTCCTCGAACCCGATCCCGCTGATGTTGCCATCGTTCGGCAGGGCCTTCACTTCCCCGGCAGAGATATCGATGGTTCGAGACATTTGCGCCGCATGAACGCATTCGTAGCCATCCTTGATCGACCAGCAGCGGGTCAGCGCGTCCGAAAAGCCCTCGACACCCGATTGTGCTACAAAGCTCCCATCTGCCATCTTCTCCCAAGTTACCGGCTTTTCAGCCGATCGCGGCAGACCGACCGGGCGTGATAGGATAATCCAAGCGCCGTAACCGGCGACGATGGTCGCGACGGTGGCTACCCCGATCCAAAGCTTGCTCATTCGCCGGCCACCCTCTCCGCACTAACCGCCGCATCTTCCGCCGCATCTTCCGCCGCCGCGATGATATTATCGGCGTTCGCCGGCAACCCCAGCCTGATTCCGATCGAGCGATTCAAGCCAGCGCGGATGTCTGCGGCGATGGCGCCAGTCAGCTCGGCGCTCGTCAAGCCTAGCAGTTTGATCATCAGCACCCGAAGCTTGGAGACATATGGCAGGAAGTCACGATTTGCGCGCCTGTTGGGCATCAGCGCCTCGATGGCATCTAGCGCCCAAAGCGAGGTTACCCAGCATTCCATAAAGTCGACAGGCATTTCGATATATTCTCGTGCCATCATGAGCCTCGAGATAGCCGGCGATCGACCCCCGAAAAATGCGACGAGCGCCCGTACAACCAGTCGGGGCCATGATTGGGGTGCGCTCGAGCAGTCGAGCCCCTTGGGGAGGTCGTTACAGCGAGCTTTGTAAAGCAGGAGCAGGATCCAATAGCGAAGACGGAGGACCTCGGCTGATCCGATGGCCCCCTCTCCATCTTCGATTTCCTCCGCATAGGCCCAGATATAATATTCGAACTCTTTGGCATCGACTGTCCGAAGCTCGACAGGCTCCCGATCGGCCGAAGTCAACGCGGCGGGCTCGACGTCGTCGTCCGGCATGTCATCCATGTCATCCGCTTCGTCGCCCATATCGAGCCAGCCATCATCGTCGCGATCGGCGCTGGGCTCGCCGCGTCCGGTCAACAAATTTAGAAAATCCCGAATGCTGTCGGTGTAGGTGCCGGCCAGACTATTGGCTCCATTCCCGCTCCCCCGCGCAGCGCCCGGCCGCGCTTGAGTGAATTCCTCATAGCTGAGATTGGTTGGATCGGCTCCGGCCTCGACTTCTCTCGGGTCTCGCGGACGAGCGCTTGCGATCACGACACCCTTGCTGCTCTGCGAAAAATCGGCGCGGACCAGAGTTTCGAATGCTTTGTGCATCCAAAGCTCAAAATCAGTTCCATCGGTGAAGTGAGAGAGCGCCCGAGCGACGCGGCCGCTGGCTGCTTCCCGGCGACTTTCCCTGAGCGCCTGCCGGTGCGAAACGTGGGCCGTCGTCGACACATATCCGCCGCGGACAATGCGCGCAAAGTAAACCTTCTGCTGAAGTTCCAAGGCGATTGACACAACTCGTCGAGCGCCAACGCTCGCAAATGACGACGTCGAAACGTCTGCCAGCACCGTGCCGGTGCGATCGAGAAGCTGGACGGCCCCATCTCCTGCGTCGCCGATGGGCGCCTGCCAGAATAGCGAGCCTTGATCCAGTTCGAAGGAGCCAGGACGCCGCGCTGCCAAGGCCGCCAGCGGGATTTCGGGCCGAGCTTCGCGGTCCGCCAAATCGGAAAGCTCGAGCCGATCAGCGTCAATCCAGCGATCAAGCCCCAACGCTTCGACTGCGGCTCCCGCTGGCAATCGCCGATAGACGCATGCCTCTGCGTTGGCGCCGGCGCTGCTCAGTGCCGCCGTCGTACAATTCGCGCTCCCAAACAGGACATGATCGTGATGCTTCGTCATCGCGACGAAGATTTTCGCATGAGTGAAGCGCGTTGACGGGCAATCGAGATCTACGAGCCGCACCTTTTTTGCGAAGGTTGCTTCGATGGGGAATTCGTGTTGTTCGCTGTCTACAGGGAGAATGATCTCTTTAGGCGAGAGTTCGGCCGCCAATGCAGATAGGGCGCTGAGGTTGGTATCCCAGTAGGGGCTGACAATGACCAGCTTTCGCACCTTCTCGTCGCCGATCCATTCCACAAACTGGTCGGCAATCCCGTGATCGGATGATGAAGGAAGGAAGCCAATTGCAGAACCGTCGCCGAGTTCCTTAAGCGGTGCCCCGACCGGCCCTTCCAGCCAAGGCGCACGTTCGCGGGCCCAGCGCAGCGCATCTCGCGCTGGCGACGCCTCATCAGGCGCTAGCGAGTGCAAATACTGCCAGATAGCGCGGAGCAATTCTCGTTCGGGCCCCTCTTCACTGTCAGACTCGATCTCAATGGCGATCTCCACATTGCCGCCGAGCCCAGCAGCAGTGGCATTGGCCGAGCTGACAAATGCCCTTCCCGTCTCGCGACCGAGTTGCAGAATGATCTTGGGGTGGAAGATGCCGTCGCTCGCTGGGGGACTATGAAGCGCGTAATCTCGGCCTAGCGCGATGGGTAATCTCGAGCCGTCAGAAAGGGCCATTGCCGCCATGCGATCGTCGGCGATCAAGACAAGATTGGTGGCGCCGCTTGCCATGAGCTGCGGCAGCAGTATTTCTTCGACCGCGGCGAATTCAACCGCGAACGTGGTCGCGATGGCGCTGTGAAAGGGCTGGCGGGGTCGCCTACCCAGCCGATCAGGCAGTTTCATGCGGCCGCCCCCAGCAGGGAATGCGCGCGCGGGGTCGGGCCATCTTCGTTCAAGAGGTGAATGTCTTCGAGAAACTGGATCGCTGGCATCAGACGAGGAGTCGTCGCGACTGGCTGATAGCCCTTGAGGTAGATCAATCGACCATCGCGTGCCTCGAACAGAAAGGTATAGTCTCGCTGTCTGCGGAGCTTTTGCATCGCGACCCAGCTATGACGTCGAACCACACGCTCGATTATATAGTCGGCGATCTTCTCGATGACGCTCTGATCTTCCTTCAAGGCCAGCCAATTCAGCTCGGTGCGGAGAGAATGCGCCATACCGCGCGCAGGAAAGCCCCGATCGACGCGGCCCGCCAAGTCGGGACGCTCCAACGTTCGTTGATGGAGCGCTGCCATCAGCTGAATGGCGGCTATGGCCTTCTCGTCAGGCGCGCCGCGCGAATTTGTCAGCTGGTTCCAGGTCGCTCGGAAGTCATATTTCTCGCTGTCGATCTTGGATCGGAACTCACGCCAAGATCTGGCGAAACCCATCTCGGATTGCGACACGAGATCGTCGACGACCTGCGCACGAATCTCAGGAATCGATAGGCCGCCATCGGAGGAATTGAGCAGCGAGATAGCCCAAGCCAACAGTGATGCGGCCGCCACCTGCATCAGGTCCTGGCAGTTGTAGACCTCCCAGTTCAGTCGCTGAGCTTCGAGTTCTAAGGGCAGAGAGTCCGCGGGCGGATTGAAGAGGTGCCATCGGACGTCTTCCGGTCCGGGGCTCTCTCCGATGGCGCGAGCCGTTTCGAGGACGAGGCGCAGAGATGCACTTCGGCTGCGCGCGTTCTCGGAGCCAGCGTCTGCGTCTGCGAATAGGAGCATTTCGTAAAATTCGCACTCGGCGCTGCCCTCTTCGATTTCGGATGGAGCAATCCCGCTGAGGCGCTCGAGATCGCGAACGCTTACGCTGGCATCCGCGATCCTCTTCTTGAGCAGCTTCGCAACGTCCGGGCCGATTGCGTTGGCGAACAAGACCGCGGCACGTTTGCCGAGTTCGCGCGTGGCGACCTGAATGCCATGCTTGTTGTAGGTGAAGAGCCCCATTTCTTCCATTTGGGAAAAATATGCGCCTCCGAAGACGCCGAGCGCTTGGCGCAAATATAGTTTCTGCGATCGATCGGTAGAGGCGGCTGCATCGAAGTCGATGACCTTCTCGTCGGCGGCGAGCCGACCGTTCGCCCATTCTGTTCCGCCGACGCCAGTCTCCTCGGCATATGCGGCGACTAGGGCGTAGAGCGCCTCAGCTCTGCGGAGCCAAGTTCGCCACGCCTCGAAATCGTCGGAAGCTCCACTGCGTGCATAAGTTTCGCTGACCCAGCAATAGTAGCAGTAGTAGCGCATGCGGAGGGTAACATTGCTGATGCCCGGCAAAAGCGCCTGGTACAGGAGGACGCCGCTATTTTGAATGCCAAGGGGGTCTAGGCCGCGCTTCTCCGCCTTCTCCGTCCACTGCGGTAACAGATCCAAAATTTCCCCCAATCGGGGATTCCGGAATTTGGTCCCCCTTATTATGTTAGACGTTTCGCACGCCTTTTTTGCGGAAGTGCCGTCGAGACTGTGTTGGCCGGCGCAGCTCTTCCCCGCGAGCGTGTCTCAGCTTATCGAATTTTGACAGAGGTGCCATTGCGATCTGCGCCGTTGCGGAACGATGTCGAGATTGACGTCGCCAGCGAAAGGCAGCGTCACCGGGGCGCGGTTAGTTGGTAATTGCGAGTCCAAGGAGGTTGCGGCTGATTTCTCTTGATCGCGCGACCAGGCCGCGCGTTTTGTCACGAAGCATAAGCTGGCCAATAATGGCTTCGACATAGGCCGGGTTGGTTTTGTCGATAACTTCCAGCGCAGTTTTGCATTTGCCCGGCGGGCATTGCTTGAGTGCTGAAACCACATATTCCGAACCGAAATGCTCGGAAACAGCGGCTAGATCGAACATATCACGAGGTTGGAAGCTCCAGCCGCGATAGAATACCTTCTTTGCAATGATTTCCGCCGGCGTCTCCAAAGCTACGGCATGCCCTCGTACGTCGGTCGCGGTGGTCGGGTCTGGCAGGATGTTATCGCAGCAAATGAAGTCGATTTCGCCCAAATCCTCATATGCGAGCTTCAAGACGTCCGTGCCAGCTTGATAGCTATCGGGAGCTCGGTCGAGCTTGATTCCCTGCGTCTCGGGATTCAAGAACGGTAGATATTGCGGATCGTCCAGAAACAGATCGATGTCGTGGCTCTCGCGATGGTCGATCTGCAACATAAGAGCAGTCCCGCCGCCAAAGCTCCATTGGGGCGAAAAACCATTTTTTTCGTTGAAATGCTTCAGGATACCGATGGCGACATCGAAGAGGACCGGCCATTCGCTTGGCCGCTTCTCGGGCACGGCGTCAGGCCGCCAGCGGCAATGCGTAACCGGAAAGCTGGGAGACCTGCTCTGCGACTTGGCTCGCTAGTTGCTCATCCACATTCATGGCCCACATGAACTGCTTCTGGACCTGAAGCGGAACTTCGGAGAAGAATGCAAAAACTGGCGCATTGAAGCTAATCGCGCTATCGGAATCGACGATCATAGCGGCAAGCTGATGTGCAGAAACAGCCGCCCCGTAAGGGGCGTTCACCGTAGTAAGCACTTGAGTTACAGCGTTTGCCATCATCCGACTCTTAACGCGACCCTCTCTGGATCGTTGCTCCTATATAGCTCCGAGCTGTTATCAAAACAAGAATGGCGGCTTTCCTGGGCAAACCCGGCTCAAATTCCGCTGCGTCGGAGCTTATCTGTAACCGCAAAACATGCCGGAACTTGCCGTTCTTGGGTGTTTCCTGTATGTTCGCATTGGAGGATTGGCCCATGAATGACGACGATAATTTCTCGAGGCGACTCTACGATCCGTCGCACCCGCTGTACGTTTCGTCAGCAGCGGAGGATGGACTCGCACGACTAACCAAGAACCGTGACGACATGACGGAGCTCGGGCCTTGGGGTGTGCGCCTCTTGTATGCCGGGCTGGCGGTAGTTGCGGCCTATTTCGGGCTCATCCTTGTCTTCGGAACACATTGACCACGGCCAGCGGTTAATCCGGATGGCCGCTAAGCTCAACGCTTATGGCCTCTTCCGCCACGCGGCTTTGGATCGTGTTCAATGTGAAGATGATTGTTCGCGGGATTGTCGCGGAACGTCTCAAAATTGACGTCATATTCCGGTCCGAGGCGTTCGCGAACGTCGCGTGCCCACTGGCGGCCCTGCGCGACGCTGATGTCATTCCCGCGCAGATCAAGCCCCTTCCCTTCCGGATGCAAACTACCGCGGGAATGCTGACTGTCTCGGGCCGACGTTACGACGCGTTGCGGCAGCCCGAGAGCGTGAGCAGACGCCGCTGCGGCAGTCAACGCCGACGCCATACTCGAGTCCATTGAGCTGAGATTGGCTCCGCCCTTTACGCCGAGGCCGGCGGTGGCGGCTACGCCGCCGAGATTAACCCGGTGCCCGCCGAGCGGGGCGTCTGCCGCATTATCCAGCCCAACCGCCGTCAGCGCCGCGGCCACTCCCGGCATTGTGCGAATAACCCAGGAATCATTCCGAGCCTCTGCTGTCGCACTAAGACTGTCAGCCTGACGGCGATCGCCGAGCAACGTCGCTCTCATACCCTGACCATAGTCATCGAGACGCGCCACGCTTCCATCGAGACGGCCTCTAACATTATCTTCAAGAGCCACGTCGCGTGCAGTGCCGGAAACATCGACCGCCGGGCCGCGCGATGCGATATCGGCCATGCCGGCAGCGCCGATCGCGCGTATGTCGTCGGCGGTAGAGAACGAGGGTCCGGTAATCGTCCCGGCAGGAGCGTTGGGAACAACACCGAGGTCGCGGTGCATCTTTTCAACGCGATCGTCCATGAACTGCTTCAACAAAGCGTCTTGAGTCATCGCCTGCGTCGTCGTCATGTTGACCAGGCCCGGGTGATAGCTCTGATCGAGATGACGATTTTGCGGATCCATCATCGCGGTTTGAGCATAGCGGACAAAATCCTGGCTCAAATTCTTGTTCAGCGCGTAGCCGTCGCGCTCAAACTGCGAAAATTCGCTCGACCAGCGCTGATACTGCTCTTCCGCGCGCGAAGCTTCCTCGCTGAGGCTTTGTGAGTGCCTCAGATCCTGCGATACTTCCTGCCCCAAACCACGGACCTGACTGTCGGTCGACGAAGTGGTTGCACGATAGAAGCTCTCGCGCGCTTGCCGTGCGGCTTCCGAATTCGATTCCTTTTCGAGCCACTGATAGGCGTCAGTGTTTGCATTCTGAGTTGAAACACCCTGTTCGGTGTTTCTTCTGTCGCTCGAATTGCCGTCGATGCCGATTTTCCCATCAACCTGGCCTGAAAGCGGCCCGCGTTTTCCAGTTACCGCCCCCGATGCACCGATTCCACCCCTGCCGGTCAACACTGTATCGCGTGCCAATTTGTCCGCTTCGCTCTTCGTCATGCCGAATTGGGTCTGAAGAGTATTCGACCAACTCGACGACAGGTCTTGGACCTGCGCGATCGATGATTGTAGCGAGCGGCCCTCTTCGGTCGTCGCGCTCGCGGACGTTTGCGCCGTGTCGAACAATCGCGCAGTTTCCGTGCGTGTCGTGGCCCAGCTATCATTCGCCGCCACGCGCTTCTGCTCGACCACGCCCGATCCTTGACTAAGCCCCTTCTGAAGCTGCGAGCCATAGTCCTTGCTCGCCGAAATCGCGAAGCCAAGATTCGAAATACCTTGGCTGGTATCATAGGCGAACGTGCCGTCCTCATTATACCGGGTGAATGCGCCGTCGCCGGCGCGCTGGTGGATCGATCCGGCGCCGGTATGGAAGCTTGGCGCGGTCGAATATTGATCGCGGCTGAGCGTGTTAATCTGGCGGTTCATCAGCGACGCATTGCCGTATGAGTAATTGCCCGTCGTTGCCTCCGCCGCTGCTTGCTCGGCAGCGTTTTGGCTCGGCGAGAGGAAGCTGGCCGAATGCGACGCGATCGCCATCGCGCCCTTTGCCATGCCGGCAGCAATGAATGGCACAGACATGATCATATAACCGGCGAGCGCGCCGACGTCTTGGTTGACGGCCGAAATGCCGGAGAAGTTGGCGGCGGTCATCCCGCCATTCGCGCCCCACGATGCCAGCGAATCCTGCCAACGCGACATGAAGATCATGTTCAAAATGACGAACAGCGGCCCCCAGGCGGCCAGATAGAAGAAGCCGGTGATATAGCCTTTGGCAACGGTCATGCCGTTGGTGGGCAGCAGCATCAGTAGAAACAGGATTGGGAAGAGCGAGTAGAAAACGACCGTCAGAACGATGTTCAGCAAGGGAACCCATTTCATCGCGCCCGACGCGATCGTGGAATAGGTATTGCGGGTCTGAATGTCCGCGCGCGTCTGCGCGAACGCATCGATCGACCCCTGTGCGGATCCGCTGGCAAAGCTGTCGCGCGCCTCCGTCAGCGCATTGATGAACATCGCCTGCCGAACGAGCTGACCGCTGCTCGAGCCCATTCCCGCGGCGTTCATATTACTGATGTCGTTGTTAAGGCGGGTCGACGCTTGCGCAACCGGAATGCCGGGGAAGAACTGAGCGGCAATTTTGGGAGCTGCGATGGCGTAGTAATTGCTCCAGCCATTGCGAATGAAACTATAGGCCGTCTCGCAAGTAACGATGCCCGATGTGCCATCGGGATAGATATACTGCTGCGAAAGCGCGACCGACCCCGGCCCCATCGCAGTGAGCAGATCCGAGGACTTCAGGATGTCGTCATAGGTTTTTCGGCCGAGCAGGATGTCATAAAAGACGCACTGCTTGAAATGCTCGTTCAGGTTGGTCGCATAGACCGGATCGTCGATCCTCAGGCCCTGCGTAGCATCGAGCAACTTCGCGCCATAGATCATGCCTCCGGTCGAATAATTGAGCACTTGGGGCATGGCGAACACGGTCTCGGCGGCTCGCGTCAGATAATCGCCGATCTGGCTGGTGAAGCCCGCGACCAGGCCGAGGCCGACCGGAACATTGTCGACCACCGCCGCCGTCACTCCTGGGTTGGTGCGATCGGTAACTTTTACCGAGATCGTCGGCACCATGACGACCAAATACATCAGGGTCGCCTGCATGAACCATTTGAGGAGCGCCCGCGGATCCATATTCCAAGCCGTGACGAGAAGCGCCCAGGTGAACGCCATGACCATGACAACGCGAATGAGGCCCCGGTAACCACCGGAGCCTGACCACGACGCCACCGCGTTGAAGACGTTGACGAGATACTCCCCGCCCCCGACCGTGAAGACCTCGATCATCGCACGCGCTCCTTCAGCCCGAAATCAGGGCCGCAAGCCTTGCGCCGACAAAGCGCGGGAGAAATTCAGGGATGCCGCCATCCCCGGCGCCATGCGCGTCTGCAGGGTGCTTTCGATCATCATCGCGCGATCGACGATTTCGAAGGTCCGCGTCACGCGCTGGTTCACCGTGCTTTCGCGCTCGAACAGCCGCTGGCGCACGCGCGCAAGCTGCTCGTTGAACTGGCGCAAATTTTCGGAATCGGCTTGATTGCTGTTGTTCGACTGGCCCGAGGCCACCTGATCGAGCATCCGCTGGACGATCGAGTTGAGCAGGTCGATCGCGGTGACTTCGGCGAGCGAGTTGAGCTCGCCCGGCGACAGGTTGAAGCCCGAGGCCGCCTGCACGGCAACAACCTTGTAAAGCGGGATGCTGGCAACGCCGAGGAGGTTCTTCTCTTCGGTCGTCAGCGCCGCATTGCTCCGCACCTTGTCGCTCATCGACTGAATCAACATTGCAACGCGCGGACGCAATGCCGTGGCCCCTAGTGCCGGGATCGTCCGCTTGCCCGGATTGAGGCACTTGTCGGTTTCGTCGCAGCCAAGGACGTCGATCGCCTTGTCGCCGTCGAGCAACGCATCGAGGATCGCGGGATCGCCCTCCCCCCGATAGATGATCGGGAGCGGGTCGTTATCCGATGGACGCTTGCCCACGACGATCGTCCCGGTCAGTGTCATAACCAGCTCGCGCATCTGCCGATCGGAGCTTTCGAGCGGCGATTGCTTGATCATGTCCCAGGCGTAGTTTTTCGGGCCCGGGGTCATTGCCGCAAGTGCTGGATCGGTATTGGAATTGATCGTCGATGATCGCTCACCGCCATTGCCGCATCCGCGCCGCGACTTTGCCCAGTCGGAGAAGCGACCCGCAGACGTGCCGATCGACTGGCAGATTCGATCCTCCGCCGCGTCGACCTTCGGCCACACGGCGCCGACGGCCGCGGCGGCCGCCTCGCAGCTCTGCATGTTGAACTGGTTCACCTTGTTGGCGATGTCCTGCATCTGGTCGATCACGCCGCCGATTTGCGGACTGATGCTGTCGATCGCGAGCTTGAAGGCAAAGCCGATGGCGTTGTTCGCGATCGCCTTCAGGTTCGCGACGAATTCCGACATGTTGATGAAGGAGAAGGAGCCCGAGAAGATGTCGATGCCGCCACAGCCGGCACGCACCTTCGGAAGCTGGATGTTGGCGGGATAGACGCTTTTTTGGGGGAACCGGGCCCATACCGAGCCGAGCGAATAATAGCCGGCGGACTGACCCTGATAAGCCGTCGCGCCGGTAGCATTGGCCGCCGCGCCCATATCGTTGAAGAAATCGCTCATCTCGTCGCCCACGCCAGCCTGTGCCGGCGCCGCGGCTACGGAGAGTGCGATGACGCCGATCCCGATGCGGGAAACGGCCACGCGGATCCGCGCGATGAATTTGATGTCGGCCATTAGAAGTCGCTCCCCACTTTGGTGCTCGTGAGCGTGAAAATGCGTTCGGTGATTTCGTCGGCCGACAAGATGCCGGTGCCGATCGGTATCGGGCGGCGCGCCACAGTATCGTAGAGCACCAGCGCCGGCGTTGCCTTCGAGGTCAGGCCCATCTTCGCGTGCTGTCCGACATCGACGACGTAATTCGGGAATTCGCGGTTCGGTCCGCCGTCCATCGAGACGGCAACGACATTGAAGCCGCTGTTCATCGAAAGCGATTTCAGAATGGGTGCAAAGATCTCGCACGCGCCACAGCTCTGCGCGTAGAAATAGAAGATCCCGTAGCGTTTCGAGAGATTCCGGAGCGCCTGCTCCTGTTCGGCCCTGCGATTGTCGATCCAGGCACGCTTGGCGAGCGTCGAAACGGGACGCTGAAGCGTATAGTCGAGCTCGGGGTTCTGCCACATCGACCGCTGCCAGACATCGGAGAACATCGAGGCCCGATCGAGCTGCTCGCGCTGGAAACGAATATATGCTGCTACATTCTCTTCCGACGGCTCGAGGATTGCCCGCGCCTTCAGCTCGTCGAGTTCCTTGGCAATCGCAGCCAGCCGTTCGCTCGCGGCTGTCGACGACGGCGCCGACGCTGACTTTGTGTTCGGCCGCGGTTTCGGTTTGTCGCAATAAAACCAGGTTCCGAGTTTGCGGGCGCCGCAGTAGAAATCTTGGTTGGGAGAGGGGTCAGTCGCATCGGGAGAGCGATCTTCGGCCGAAGATTGTGCTCGAATAGGTACGCCGGAAACGACGAGCAGTGCGCCGGCAAGAGCAATCGCGTTACGGATCGCCGTCTTCATCATTCTTCTCCGTTTTGAAAGGCTGCTTCGCTGCGACCGCAGCGCCGCCCTGGCGAGCGGCGGTTTGTGCATTTCGAGAACTTCGCGGCCGACCGGGGTTGTCTGAGCCTCGCGCTCCCCGCCTATCGTGATCCACCGCTCGGACGAGGACCGAAAGCCGTCCAGATGGAATCATCTCGTCAAATCCCTCCCGGCCCATGCTGTTTGTAATAGGCGTCGATCTTCGCCTGAATGTCGCTCGCCATCTGCGCTTCTTCGGGGAGCTTCACGGCTTCGATGAAATCCGCGTAGATGTCGGAAAAATCCATCTTGCTGAGGTCGAGGCGCGAGAATTCGTCGACCGTGAAACCGGCGCATTGTTCTTCCTTGGGCTTCCCCCACGGCTTGTTGATTTGCGGCCGCCCCTGCTCCTGCAGGATCCGCGTCAACTTCGATTCAAAGCAGCAATAGGCCTTCCGCTTCGTCTGGCAGACGCCGAGGAAGCTCGACGAACAATAGCTGCCGATCGAGACGCAAAGACCGAGGCGATCCTTTACGTCGAGCTGCTTTTCTTCATTCGAGCAAAGGAACGTGGTGAGAAACTGGGTGGCAATGCCTGCGAGTGCGGCAGGTCCGCCACTGAGGCCCGCCCAGGCGGCGGCCGCGGCGACGCCGCCGGAGAACAGGCCCGACACTTTACCAGCGCAGCAATTGACCAGCCCGAAGACCGGCTTGTGGCAGGTTTCGCGCGTGCCCTTGAACAGGCCCATCGTATCGGGGTCGAATTCCTTGCCGACCTGATCGATCGCGCCCATTGCCACGAGGGCATCCTTGAATTCGTTCGAGGCCTCATCCTCGATCTCGCTGCAGCTCCCGTTGATGCAATACATCGACCCACCGCAGACATATTCCTTCACATGGGTCGGCGGAGAATTCGGAATCGGGCATTTGAAGGTCCGCTCGGTGACCTTGCAGGGGCCATTCGGCTCCTCATCAAGGCACGTGTCCCGCACGTGACTGCATTTCGGATTGGACTCGAGCTCGGCGCACTCGCTCTGCCCCGCGCTTTCGCCGTAGCAGGTGCCATTCTGTTCGGTGGCGCCGGGCGGGCAGACCATCGTGACCGTCGCCGGCAGCGAGAGCGTCATTGAACAGGTCGTACCCGACAGCGTGTAATTCGCCGGACAGCTATAGTTGGGCTGCGCCGGATAGGTCTTGGTGCAGGTCGTGCCCGAAAGGGTGAAGTCGGTCGGGCAGCTATAATTCGGGGTCGCGGGCTGCGTTTCCGTCTTGCTGCACATGTTGCCGCTGAGGCTGTACCCAGACGGGCAGGAATAGATCGGCGTCGCCGGCTGCGAGAGGACCGACTTGCACTTGTCGCCCTGGACCTCCCATCCGGTCGGACAGCTGTAGGTGACCTCAGCAGGCTGCGCGAGATCGATGGTGCAAACCGAACCAGACAGCGAGCCGCCATTGGGGCAGCTATAGGTAACCGTCGCGCTCGTCTCGTCGGTCCGCGAGCACGTCGTTCCCGAAAGATTATAGCCAGACGGGCAATAATAGACCGGGGTAGCAGACGTCGACGTGACGATCGTGCACGTCGTACCGTTGAGCGTGCCGCCGTTCGGACAGGTATGCGTGACCGTCGCTGGCAGTGAGCTGCTCGTGTTACAGATGTTTCCGGCAAGCGTGCCGCCGCTCGGACAACTGTAGGTGACCGACGCTGGGCTGCTCGAGCTCGTCTCGCACTGGGTGCCGTTAAGCGTTCCTCCATTCGGACAGCTATAGCTGACGGTCCCCGGCGTCGCGGTGACCATCGTGCACATCGATCCCTCGACGACATATGCGCCCGGACAGGTATAATTGACCTTCGGATGGAAGAAGCACTTCGTGCCGCTGTAACCCTGCGCCTTTCCTTCCTTGTAGAAGCCGGTCCAGGTGGTCGGGCAGGTCTTGCCCGTCTTGGCGAAGCCGCAGTAGGGCGCATTTTCGAAGGTATAGAGATCCATCGGCAACGCCCAGCCACTGCACTGATAGACGGGTGTCCCCGGCGTCTGTGTCGTCGTCATGCAATTGGTGCCGTTCGGTGTCCCTCCGTTCGGGCAGCTGTAGCTCGCTGTTGCGGCATAGCTCCCCGAGGTAACGCATTCGGTCCCCTGCAGCGTACCGCCGTTCGCACAGCTATAATTCGGGGTTGCCCCATAGCTTCCGGTTGCCGTGCAAGTCGTTCCCACGAGAGTATAGCCGGATGGACAGCTATAATTCGGGACTGCCGTATAAGTGCCCGTCTGGGTGCAGGTCGTGCCGTTCAGATTATAGCCCGCGGGGCACGTATAGTAGACGTTAGCCGGCTGCGAGAGCGTCCGCGAGCAAGTCGTGCCGGACAGATTATAGCCGGCGGGACAGCTATAGCTTGCCGTGGCGGCATAGGTCGATTTCGAACGACAGGTTGTGCCTTCAAGAACATAACCAGCGGGACAATTATAGTTCGGCGTCGCCGACTGCTCGAGCGTCCGCACACAGCTTGTCCCGTCAAGCATATAATGTGCAGGGCAGCTATAGCCGGTGATCACCGCAGGCTCGGTTGTCGTGCGCGTGCAATTCGTGCCCTGAAGCGTGAACCCGGCGGGGCAACTGTGGCTCGACACCGAAGCGGGCTGGGTCACGACGCAGGTCGTACCCTGCAGCACGCCGCCATCGGGGCAAGTATAGGTGACGTCCGCAGGCTGGGTCAGCGTTTTCGTGCAAGTCCGACCGACAAGGGTGTAACCGTCGGGACAGCTCAGCTCCTCGACGCGATCCGGCGTGGTAACCGTGACGCCGACGTCGCACGTCGCGTCATAATAATCCTGCTTTTCGCCAACCTTCACCTCTTCACAGGTGCCGGGCGTGTTGCTGATGTTCTCGCCGAGCTCGGAGCTGCCGGCGTTCTCGTTGATCTCCTCGCCCTTCTTGATGATGTCTTCGAACGAGGATGGATCGACGGTCGCGCGATTGGCGTCCGCGCCCATCATGAATTCCCAGGCTTCGTTGCCGACCGCATTGCCGCCCGCGGAATTGAGCGCCCCATCGTCGGTGCCGAAGAGGTTTGAAAGATCGCTCGGCGCCGTCGAATAGCCCGGAATGACGTCGCCGGAGACTTCCTGATCGGGAATTGAGGCGGCCCCCTCTTTCCCTGATTTGGCGAACGCTTCGCCATCCTTGCCGGCGGCGGAAATCTCTCCGGATGGCTGCGACGTTTGCGCCTGAACAACCGGGATAGGGCCGACCACCATGGCGATCGCCGCAACGATCGCGACGAACGAACGGCCCAGGCGCCGAACGCCGGCGCCAGAAACGCATTCAGGTTCGACCGAGATCGAGAGTCCAGAGCTCGCGTCGGTCATGCCCCCTGCCCTTTTTTCAGGCGGGCAAGCGCCTGACCCGCGATCGCCGAACCGGGGCCACGACCGTCGAGGAATGTCTCGAGTGCATATTCGAGCGGCACGTTGCCGCTCATCCGGTCATAGGGCGGGACGGACGTCCGGCAATTGAACCCGTCGCAAAGCTCGAATTCCGACGTCACGACGACGATCGCCGGCACCGCCGTCACGTCGAAGGCGCGAAACAGGCGCGGATCGATGCCGATGCTGCCGTAGGCGTCCTGGTTGTCGACGACCTTCATGATCCCTTGTTGGAACGCCTTCATGGAATTCCCGGGAAAGCCGTTGAACACGACAGTGCCGCCTGCTTTCGCCGTGTCGCGGATGAGCTGCTTCAGACTTTGCTCCGGCATCGACAGCGATGCGAACACGATGAGCTGAGGTGCGCCCTTGTCGCTGGCCTCAAGCTCGTTGGAGGCGGCGAGCATCTGGTCGAAATCTATCGCCCCGGTCGGGCCTCCCCCGAGCACACCCTTATTCTCGCTGAGGTTGCGGTTGCCGCCGTCGGCCGCCTCGCGCGCATCGGCGCGCATTTCGTCACCGCGGCGGGCGACTTCGCGGATCAGCGCCTCCGCGTCGGGATCGGCCGCTTCACCGCGGCTCAGGATATGCTGAATATCGAGGCCATCGACATTCTGCGCGAGCGCGATACTGCCGCCGCAAGCCGCCAGCAGCAGGGCTGCGGAAACAAACTTCCCTTTTCTGGAAAGGTTTTTCAAAGGACGCAGCAATTTCGCTTCCTCCAGACAAGATAGCCCATGTCTTCGCCGACGGCGGGATAGATGTTGCCGGAACCCGGCTTCATGTCTGAAGCGCCGATCGGAGGGCACGCCCAGCGGCCCTTGACCATCGGCGATGGCACCGTGGCCTGGAAGCGATATTGCTGCTTCTTCATGATCGGCATGATGTATTTGCCGCAGAGGCCCTTCTTGCCCATCGTGCCCCAGGCAATCCCTTGCCGGTGAAGCTTGAAGGCGAAGCGCGAGAGAGCCAGCCGGCTCGACTGGACGTGGCCGATGTGCCCCGAGATGTTTCCGTTCATCGGATACATCGGCCCGAGGCAGCCCGCGCACCAGAAAAGCGGATCGAGTGGAAGCTTGCCGGTGGCGGCACCGCAGTCCGCGGCGCACGCCGTCTGCGCGAGCGGATTGGCGAACAACGCGACTTCGGGATTGATCAGTGCTGTCAGCGTATCATCCTGCCAGAGCGGGTCGATTTCGGTGACATAAGCAATGTCGAACGACGACTGCTCGAGGCAGGCCATGTCCGTCAAAATCTCCATCCAGTAGAGGAGCGGGTAGACGTACCAGTGGACATGCCATTTCGCGCCGCGGTCGTGCCCGTCGACGCTATCGGCCGCGCGGCCGTGACCGATGTTGAATCCCGGCGAGATCTTCTTGCCGCCGAGGCTGGCGAAGCACCACGGCTTCATTGTGACGTCGGCGAGCCTCACCGGCTCCCAAAAACCCATCGCAACGCCGATGCGCGGAAGGGGCGAGCCGCAAGCGCAGATCGGCAAATCGGGATTGTCGGTATCGGGCCGATCCGATGGAAAGATCTTCAGCCCGCCAACCGAAAGCGGAAAAAGGCACGACCAGCATACGTCGGTTACGGGATTCACGAACTTGCCCGTGCACTTCCCCGGGGTGCCATCGATGCCGGCAGCGCTCGCAATCGCCGGCGCCGCCATTGCGACACCGGCGGCCGCGAGGGCCATGAACGCGGCCGACCGAAGTCGCCGCAGGCCCAACCGGAGCGAGGTGCGGAGACGGCCGATCATTTCCGCCCGACCCCGAGCGGAATTTCGGAAACCTTCATCGTCTTGCCATTCGGTTCCACGACCGCCGGCACCGCGCGGATCCCGAACCGCCCGACAAGAAATCCGCCCTGGTCGAAATAGAAGCGGCGCTGATGCAAGGTCATCGCGTCGAGCGGAGCGCCCTTCACCATGATGAGCTTCGCGGACTGATCATCGAACCGGCGCAAGGCCCAGCTCATTTGATCCTTGTCGTCGCCGTCGATGAAGACGAGCTTCTGGCGCACGGTCACGAAATCGAGCGGATTGACCCGCTGGCCCGCGCGGGCGATCACATTGCCCTTGTAATCGAGAATGTCCTGTTCAACGCGCATCGCCGGATCGAAGATCCAGCTACGGTCGCGCACCGCGAGGCTGATACCGGCAACGGGTCTTGGCCGACGAACACCGGCTTCGGTTTTGCGGGTCAGCTCGGCGTTCATCCGCTCGATGCCGCCGCTTGCTTCGAGCGTCCGAAGCTTCTGCTCGATCGTGCGCAGAAGATCCGGCTCCGAGATCCGGAATACGGCGCCCTGCTGACCATAATCCTTGGCGCTTGCGATCGGCGCCGCGCCGATGGTCGCGATCGCCGCGACGAACATGACGGCCCCGCGCTTCACAACAACGACCATTTCGATACGCCGACAATCTGCTTGGCGCAGACGAACCCTATTGCGGCATAGCGGCTGTCGAACCCGTCGGGGTGCGGGCTACCCATGTAATAGCAGTCATTGGGGATGACGCCGGTCGGCCCGGGTTCCAAGACTTCGCCGGCGGACGACACCGGCTTGAGCTTGGCCACCACCTGCTCCGACGGTGCGTCGTTGCTGGAGCCGGCGGCCCAGCTCACAACCACGTCGGCTCCGCGATGCGTCACAATATCCCCGGGCAGACCATAGACGATCTTGCCGAACACGGGCGGCTCGGCTCCGAAGTGGGCGTGGACGAGGGCATTGGACGGCGGCGCAAAAAACGCCACTTCACCGCGCTTCACAGCCTTCCCGCGCTCGAAATAATAGGCCCAGTTGGGCAAAGAAGGCGAACGATTGATGAAGAACCCATGGCTCTGCGCATAGGCGTCGAGCGACAACCACGCGCTCGTTCCTGCTACCAGGCCGACGGCGATCAGCGAATTTCGCAGCATGGGCGAGCGAATGCGTCCCATGATCTCACTGCCCGCCGCCGGGGAGCAGACCGCCGCCACCGAACACCGGATTCGCCGCTGGCGGCGCCTGCATCGGCGCCGTCGGCATCATCCCGGGCATCGCCGGTGCTGGCGCCGGCGCAGCGGCCGCCACGCGCGGCGGCGGGTTGCGCTTGATGAACTCGCCGACCGCTGCACGGATCTCCGGTGTGATGTCAGGCATCGAGGCCGCTACAACGGCCTCGCTCACGACGATCGTCTCGCCGGCGGCCGCGCGCTCCTGAAGGGTCCGCTGCATGGCGGCCATGAAATGGCGCGTATCGGAATCGACCTGCTCGGGGCTCGCGCCCGATCGGGCTTCGGCCATGATGAAATCATTGGCCATGCCGGCGAGGCTGATCGACACGATCCGTCGTTCCTTCAGGATCATGAGCTCGCGCGTGGCCCATCCACCCCAGACCAGTGCCGCGACAAGGGCGGTGCCGCCCGCAATCTGCCCCCAGGAGAAGCCGGCGAAACCGCGGCGACGGGAGAGGGGCGCCGCCGCGGCCTCAGTCGGAGGAACAAGCGGTTCCCCGCCGATGGTCAAAGCCAGTTGCTCAGTCATTGGACATGTCCCCCTTGGATGTTGCAGTGCCCGAGAGCAGCGCAGCGCGCCGCGTGATGCAGAAAAACAGCACCAGCCCGCCGAAGAGATACAAAAGGATCTCCGCGAACTCGGAACGGCGGGCGCCGTCGGCCGCGAGATAGTGGTTCGATAGGTTGGCGGTTTCGGCGAAAAACTGGTCGACGCTGAGATTGGCCATCAGAGCGAAGAAACCGAGCATCACCCCTGCAGCGGCAAAGCAATTGATGGCGAGCCAGCAACTGACCGAGACGAGCGAATAGGCGAAGTCCTGGAACAACCGCCGAGGCGCGATAGCGGGCTTCTCCAACCGCGAGGTTGCCAGCGCCGTCATTCTGCCGCTTCCGCATAATCGGCGCGGTCGCCGCGCTGTTCCTTCACCGATCCCGGAAACGCGACTTCTTCGATCGCCTCAGCCATGCTCATGCCGGCGGCGGTCTTCGCGTCGATCGCGGCAAAGACCTGCGGGCTCGAGGAATAGAGTGTCGCCGAATAGGGATCGAGCACCAGACGGCCCATCGCGAGCATCTCGGGGCCCTTAATGAGCACGTCGGAATACTCGGTGCCATTTCGTTTCAGCGACCGCATCATCGCTTCGACCGCATCATTCATGTCGAAGCGGTCGAGCTTCTTAAAGTCCGCGATTGTCTCGGGCTTCTGCTGCAAGATCAGGAACCAGTCGCTGTTCTCGAGCGCCGCAATCGATCCTTCGGACTTGTAATAGTCGTTGAGCGATTGGGTCGCGGTGATGAGCGAGGCACCATATTTGCGGCAGGTTCGGGCGTAGGTCTCGACGAAATCGGCCATCGATCCGCCCTTGAGGAGCTGCCACGCCTCATCGAGAAGCAATGCCTTGCGGGTGCTGCGATCCTTCCGCATCGCCTGACTCGACAGGAACATGATGGCCGTCAGGACCACCGAACGCAGTTCTTCGCGGGCCGACAGATCCGAGAGCTCGAACACGGTCAGGTCGGCGCCAATCTTCAAGGTCGACTGGCCTGTGAAGAAGCGGCCATAGGTGCCGGCGCTGGAAAATGGCCGCATTGCGATCGCGAGCTCTTCGCCCTGGATATGCTCTCTTGCAATCAGCGCCTCGATCACGCCGTCAATCGAACCTTGCGCGCCGTTTTTCTCCCATTCGGCGTTGACCGCGGCGTCGATCAGGCCGCGCTCGGTATCGTTGAGACGGTCGATATGGCGACCCATCTGACCAATGATCGCCTTTAACATGGCGATGCAATCGAGCCGGTAATCTTCGTCACGCTCCGCTTCGGCGGCGTCGATCATCGAGAAGGGGTTGAGGCAGAAGCCCGAGCTCATCGTGAACTCGACAAATGATCCGCCCTGCAGTTTGCAGCTATGCTCGAAGCTGCGACCGTCATCGATCACGATGACCTTCGCGCCGGCGCCGACAAGCGCCGAGGTGATTTCCTGAAGGGCCACCGACTTGCCCGAACCGGACTTGCCGAACACCGCGACATTATGGTTGCCGGCGCTGTTCTCGAATGGCGACCAGAAGAACGGCTGACCGCGGCGGCCGAGAAGCAGCAAATGCGGGATCGGCCCGCCATTATATTCACCCTGCAGCGGCGCGATGTTGGCAACCGTCGTGGTCAGCATCGTGCGGAAGCGTTTCAGCCGCTCGAAGTCTTTCGCGAGGCCGTTGGCCATTGTGAGCGGCATGACCGAGATAAGCCCCGCCATCTGCAGATAGCGTTCGTCCTGAAGCTCCCAACCCGCCGCCTTGTAGACCGCCTTGAGATTGCGTTCGTGCCGATCGCCCTCGCCATAGGGCGAGACACTTATCACGCTGTAGAAGACGCGCACCAGTTTCTGACCTTGCCGAAGCTGGTCCTGGACATATTCCCACTCGCGCGACTGGTCGCGGATTTGCGGTGTGAACTTCGCGCTCTGCGAATTCGCGAGGCTGGTGGTCCGCATGAATTTGAACGCCGCACGCGACGTCGCCGCCTGTTCGTCGGGATAGGTGATGGTGAGCATCGTCGCCACCGGACAGGGCATCCGGAGCTTGTCGAAATAGGGATCGCCGATGAGCTTCACCGTGTCCCACGGCGCCCAGCGCGGCGGAAGGTTGCGGATCGCGTAACAGCGAATATCGAAGCGGTCAGGCACAATCTCGCCGATGTCTGGCACACCGTCCTGCAGCGCGCCGAGAGCGCGAAAACGCTCCGTTCGGATCAGGATGCGGTTGGGATCGGTGACGATCTCCATATCGCGGCGTACCGCCTGGTCGGCGATCGGATCGAAGCGATTGTAATCGACGACATCCTCACCCGACACCGTGGTTGGCGAGGTCAAATCGTCCACGAGCTTCAGAAGCCCGACGGGATCGAGAATATGCGCCTCGACGTCGATCGAGCGAAGCATCGACGCCATCGACTCCCGAAGGGTGATCAGCTCCTCGTCACTGACCTTCGCGCCCTCCGGAACGCCAAGCGAGATGAAGACGCGGTGCGAACGGAGATGAAAGGGCGCGTCGGCCGACAGACTCGACCACACGCCGCCCTCGAGATAATCGGCGCGGTGCTGCGCAATCCGCTCATAGACGCCCTTGGCCATCTGGCGCGGGATGAACCATTGGACCATCCGTTCCGCGATGCGCGGACTCATCCATTGCAGGATCTGGATCGACGTCTTGTCCGGGATGCCTTCGGACAGAAACTGCGAAATGATTTCGCTCGTCCGGTCGTCGGCGCCGACGAGGGGTGAAACCTCCAGAATGAAACCGCGCGAAGCGCTGTTATAATAAAGCCCAGTCTTCGGATCGAAGCTGCGATACGGCAGCCAATCCGCAAACATCGGGATTGAGGTCGACGGCACTGCCTTATCGACCTTGCGAGGCCCACCGAGCAAATCGCCCAACAGTTTGTCGAACCAGCCTGCCATCAGTTGCTGTCCGGCGTAGGTTGAGCCGCCAGCGCGAGCGTCGATACAACGGCGTCGCCGGCGTCGCTGACTTGCGCCGTGCTGTTCGATGGCGGTACTTCGACAGGCTCCGGACCTTTTCGTCCCGCTAGGCGGCGTTCGACTTCGGCGCGAAACGCCTCACCCGTTACGGCCTTGCCTGTCGTTGGCACCGCGGCGCTCGCGATTTCCGCAGGAGCCGGCGCGCCGGCGGCAAGCTCTACAAGCGACAATCGCGCGGGCCGCGACGAGCTCGCCGCAATCTGGCTATCGCTGTTCGTGGCTCCGGCGAACTGGGGCTCGACGTAAACGACGGTTTCGTCACGCCAACGGCCGAAACGATCGGTCCTCGCCGGCAAGACCACTTTTAGCGAACCAGCGGACTGGGGAACCGAAACATTCGGAGCCGCCGCACCTGCCACGGCGCCGGTGACGGCCCCGCCTGTCATCGCCGCAATTGCCTGATCGTCGATGTTCGAGGTGGGCGAGCAAATCCCGTCCGGTGCACGACAGATGAAATTGCCCTTGATATTGCCACCCATCGACGCACACCCGCCGAGGGAGATGAGGCAAACACCTGCAAGCAGACCCAAGCTACGCATATCGTCAGCCCCTTCCGTTGCCGATTTCGAGATTCTCAACGCGCCTCGACCGGACGGATCGCAGCGCCATCGCTCCGCCCGCCATGCTGGCGAACAGGATCATGCAAATCGCCAAGGCCTTGAAAAAGGCGAACATCAGAGCGAAGCGGCCAGCGGGCCCGAATTCCGCGAAGTAGGAATTGACGATGATGATCATCCCGACCTGGCTCGTGAGGAAGAGGACAAAAATCGCGCCGCCCAATCGATCAACCGAAGCCATCACCGACCTCCCTTCAGCCAGGTCTCGAGCACCGCGCGCGGGCGATAGCCTTCGAGAACCGTGCCATCGGAACGAACGAGGACGGGCGTGCCGCTGAAGCCGTTCGATCGCGCGAAATTCTCATTGGCATCGAGGCCGCTGGTGTCGCAGCTGGCCGGGGCCACTTCGGCACCGGCATAGGCCGCCCTCAGGGCACGCGGCTTGTCCTTGGCGCAATAGACCCGATTGGACAGATCGCGCGTCCCGAGGGTCGAAATCGGCCGTTCGATCACCCGGACATTCATTTGCTCAAGCTCGTTCGCGAGCGCACGGCAGAAGCCGCAATGCAGATCGGTGAAGATCGTGACCGGCGTACCCGACGGATTGCCCCAGACGATCGCGCCCGAGGCAGGCAATTTCGAGAGGTCGACTTTCTGTGCAGCAGCCGGCGGCGGGGCCGCCCGTCCTGCAGGACCTGCCGCCGCCATCTGCGGAACCGGCGTTTCGCTTTCCTCCTCGAGACCAGCTTTCGCCGCGCCACCGAGCAGCATGTCCGGATTCATCTCGAGCAGCTTTGCCGCCGTCAGATCCTGACGCGATTCCATGTCGTAGACGCGGCCGACGATCAGATACCGTGCGGTCCCGTCGACGTAGAACAATGTCTTGCCGGCAACGACCTCGCAGAGCCCCGCAACCTTGTCGCAGTCGATCGCCGAGACCTGCGTTTTCGGGAGGCGGGTCTTGAGGAGCGCCGAAACGCGCGTCGGCTCAAGCCGATCAGCGGCATAGACTGCGGTCGCGGCGCCTCCGAGGAGCAATGCGGCGACCAAACCAATTTTGAGCTTCATGTTCAGCCCTTTCCTCAATTGCGAATGAATGCGCCGTCGAGAAACACGATCTCGACTTCGACGCCGGTGGGCATCTCGATGACGGGCTGATATTGCTCAGCGCGTTCGATCAGATATTGGGAGAGCATGTCGCCGGCTTGGCTTACGCCTTCGCCGATCCCGCCCTTGGCGATGTCGCCGGTCGACAGTTTCTGGCGCTCTCCGTTGACGACCGTCGTCGTCCCCGAGAGGAAGCTGTTCGAGTTGGCCGAGAAGCCGCGGCCAATCCCGCCTACGAGACCGGCGAAGAATGCCTGCATTGTCAAACTGCCTTCGCGGCTGACTACGCGCCCGCGCACGTCGGTCTTGCCGCCGAACGCGATGAAGCCCTTGACCTCGCTCTCGGCGTATCGGCCTCCCGGCTGCGGGCACGTCATCTTGGCGAGCTTTACATAGACCTTCTCGGACGAGAGATCACCGCGAGCCGCGCCGTTGACCAGACAGCCATCGATCCGCGTCGTCAGCACCTTGCCGTTCTGCGCCACCGACCGCGCGGGCCCGACGATACGGAGAACGACGGGAAGCGGATCCGACTGTGACTGAACATTCGACGCTGCGTCGACCCCGACGATCACCCGGGCCTTGGCGTAGCTGTTCGCCGGGAGATAATTGGGGCTGTCGGATGCGAAGAGATTACCCGTCGGCGCAGATTTGCTGCCGCCGCCGGTCGATGCCGGCGTTGCCGCGAAACTGATGACCTTGAGCTCGCGCCGCGCTTGCCCCGCCGCGATCGCGCCGCCGCCGGCTGCATCATAGGCTGCAGGACCACCGGCACCATAGAGCGCCGTCGGGCCAGCGGAGGGCCGCGACGACGCTTGCGCCGCTGCGAGCTGTTCCTTGAGCTTGCGATTTTCATCGTCATAGGCCGAAAGGACCCGCGTGCCTTCCGATGCCATGTTGGAATTTTCAGAGCGCAGCGCGTCAATCTGTGCCTGCATCTGCTCGAGCTGATCGCCCTGCCCTTGCATGCGGCGAAGCTGGTTATCCTGGCTGTTCAGCCGGTTCTCCGACATCGACAGCCATTCCTTTTCGGAAAGGTTGCGCGCCGCCAGATCGTCAGTCGAGACCCTGATATTCTCCGATGCCAGATCCTTGCCCGGCGCATTCGGACTCTCGTCCGTGTTGCCGGTGAAGAACAACCAGTAGACTGCGGCGGTCAGGAGGAGGCCGCCCACACCGAACAACAGCATCCGTTGGCGCTTTTCGACGCCCTCGTTGACCGACAGGCTTGCGCCTTCGGGAACTGCCGGCGCTGCGGCCGCCTCACCGCGCGGCGAACCGCGTTTCAGGAATGACCCCAGACCTGCCATGATTAGCTCCCTTGCTTCCGGGTGACGACGTAAGCCGACGTCGCCTGTCGCGGCGCCAGCTTCGGGTTGGCGATCGACACCGCGATCGCGTCGACGGGGGCTATCCGCCCCTCAGTGATTTCGACGGGAGCGGCCGAGCTATTCTCGATCCGGACCACACGACCGACGACATCGAGGCCCTCATATTCGGCGACGAGCTGCACGGTGAGGTCACCGGCCTGTACCGGGACGAGTGCGGAGCGCCGCATACGATAGCCCGGAACGATTTCCTGCGACGCCATCGCCTGGATGAGGCGCACTGCCGTCTCGTCCGCGTCGGGTGCATCTTCTTCGGATTCCGTGACCGCATCAGCCTTTGCCAAGGCGAGCGGGTTCGACACGAATATCTGCTGCGCCTCGATCGCCTCGATCCGGCAGCCGAACTTGTAGACATAGCCTTTCTTCGTCGTTCCGAAGAACGATAGGACTTTCAGGCGAAAGCCCTCCGGCACCGATAAATAGATGTCGCCGCGGGTCGGCTCGTTGACGACCGAAAAATCGTCAAGCGGGTTCGTCGGTTGAACCTTGGACACGCTCGCGAACTCGTCGCCGATCAAGCTAATGCGCGTCAGATCCTTTTCCGACGCAACGCACGCCACGCGCGAATTATCCTCAACCATAACGGTTTCGTCCGCGCGCGCGCTCTGCGCGATTAAGACCGCCGCGCCAATCATCGTCACGCCGAGAACGCGCTGAAGCCGATCCATTGGGCGCGACGTAAAGAGCACGCCGCCAGTGCCGAGTGCCAAAGGCATGAGCATCTCCATCATTGGGGAGCGGGTTCGGTGGCGCCAATGGGCGCGTCTTCACCCGGCTTGTTCGGGACCACGATGCCGAAGCCGATCAATCGGAGCTCGACGCCCGTGTAGTTCCAGTCGAAACGGAAGGTGCGCTTGACCGCGCCAACCTCTTGACGGCCGACCATAGTGTGGAGCGTGCCCGTCGTTTCCGACATCAGGCTCTGCGGATCCACCCGCATCGATTCCATCGTGAAATATTGCGACACACTAGAGCCGCGCTGGTCGTTGACGATCTTGAGCAAATCGCCCTTGATCCGACCGTAGGCGGAGGGATGAACGATCTTGAGGACCGAATCCATCCAGTAGTCGAGGTTCTGCGGACTACGATTGAGCATCATCACGGCAGCGTCACGCGTGACGAGCTCCAGATACTCTCTGCTGACCCCTGCGCTGCTGAGCTCGAGCTGCCGCGTCAGGACCGGCTGCAGAACAATCTCCCGATCACGCTCGGAGGCCGCAATCAGAGAGAAGATGGTGACGATCGCAAGGCCCGCACTCGCCATCACGAGCATATTGCGCTGTTTGAGAACGCGCTGCGCCTGCGCCTGGCTAAATCCCGCTTCCATCGCTTACCCCGCCATCAATCGAAGATATGAAGGCGGGACGGCCCGGATGCCCATGACACCGCCGGGAAGATACCAATAGGCCATATGGAGGAGCCACGAGCCAGCGCGGCCTGCCTTTGCCTTTCGCAAGACCCACCAACCCAGAATTCCGAAACATATGCCCCAGATGATATGCTGTACGAGGATCCCGATAAAAAAGGGCCCGGCCATCGCGACGAACTCGTCCATGGTCCAGAGCCCGATCCGTTCGGGTTCATCCAGCTTCCCGGGAATCACATAGCGATCCATAACCGCCCCGCCCCATTTGCCCGGTTACGCGCGCTTGGCGCACTTCCCGGACGCCCACATCAGATGATTGCCGTCACAGCCGAGGTGACGATCGGAACGCCCGTGCCGACACCGATGCCGACACCGACGGGAAGAGCGATCTGACCGAGGCTGAAGCGGCCCGAGGCCATGCCGGCGAGGCCGAGCGCCAGCGAGATGATCGTGATGATCTTGCCGCCCGAGCCTTCGAGAAACGCGGTGAATTTGTTAAACGCGGTGTCGAAGGTCGTATCAGTGCCGGCGAACGCCGGCCCTGCGAGCAACACGAACGCAAGGAACGTTGCCGCGGCCAGAAGCGGAAGATGATCGCGACCGAACGCCCCCTCCCGGTCTTTCATCAGTGACATGGTTTGCATGATTTTTTCCCATCTTGTGAACGACGCCCGGAACGGGAGCCGCTGAGAAAGGGAAACCGTGGCAAATGCTGGTCAAGCCAGTGCTGACCGATTATTACCTGATTTGCGTCAATATGGGCATTTTTGCTTCAAATATCTGTATAAATGCGAACGAAATATTCGTCAGTTTGACCATGAAATTCGTTACTCGGATGAAGTTTCTGCTCGCGGCAACGAAAATTTCAGGCACTTTGGACTCGAAGACTGTGTGTGAAGATCGAAGTGCATAGTTACGAAGCCATCGAAAGCTTATGGAATGCCAAAGACTCAAACAGTGACCCTGCGCTACAGGGCTAGTGAGGCGTTCTGGGAGATACAGTGTCGCGCGATATGCGAATTATCCATATGCGAACGACGGGCCTACTCCCTGCCAAGCCTGCTAGCGCACGTGGCCGAGAAAAAGCTCGGTGAATTGGGAAAGCTCACCCCGAAGGACCTGCTCTATTTTGCGAGCACGGACCTCGTTTGCGGTGATATCCCAATCAACATCGGGGTAGATAAATGGGTCAACGATCGTCTTAGGAGGGTCCGGTGGCGCCTCTCTGAATCGTCGGGAACCCGCGTTACCAATATCCAGCTACACCGGCTCGCATTCTACATCATCACTGGGGCATAATATTCAAACCAGAATTGGGGCTTTCTCAACTTGACATTTCAGCGCTCTGTCGCTGCCCTATATAGGAATGAATTAGTTCATATGATGGAATTTATTCACTTCTCTGGGGCGCCAAATGTCATTGTCAAATCTCTACCGTTCTCTTTGTCAGGAGCAGCAATCGAGGACCGGTCTATCGATCCGTCAGGTCGCCAGCACCGCTAGCTTGAGCCCTGGGACGATCGATCATTTTTTGGCGCACGGCGGTACACCAAGTTACGATCGCCTGTTGGCGATCAGCGACGCATTGCGGATTGATCGACTTCGAGCCCAGATCGCCCTCCAGGTGTTGGGTTGTCCGGGATCTTATTACGCGCCCGGCACCATCTTGGTTTCGCGCTTGGTCGCTCGCCTAGCCGAGGCGATTTCTCACCCGGACAACGAACCCGAGGAGGAATTGAATAGCTGGCAGACGGAAGCGATCCTCAATCAGGCCGAACAAGCGGTTTGCAAAGGCCTTGAGGCAAACAGACAGATTAAGCAGCGCTTCCTGGCCCTCGGTCGATGACGCGATTTCTGTTTCCTACCGCTGCATTACTCTGCGCTCTCCAGATAGGAGTAGCGGAAGCAAGAGAATTGGCTGTCCGACAGGCTCAGTTGATCGACTTCGCTCGACCTCCATCAGCTCACGGGGAGGTTACGGCCGTTGAGAGCGCCATGCGGGAGCAATTGGCGGACGCCGCTATCGTGTTACAACCGAATTTCGCCGGTCCTCGCTTGAGCCCATTAGATCATCACAGGCTTTTCCGAGCGGCTCCCACGGGCGGCACAGGGAATTGGTCGTTTCGATCTCCAATATTTTCATACCCAAAGGATATCCGCAATTGCGAACTCAAGGCATATCGGCCATCGCCCATTCTGAGCCGGGCCGCAGAACGACGCAGGCAACAACTTTACCCGTTGGTCCGGCGAGCTGCGTGTGAAGCAAATCTTCCGATCGGATTGATGGACGCGCTTGTCATGCAGGAAAGTCGTTACAATCCTACCGCGATTAGTCCGAAGGGCGCATTCGGGCTTGGTCAATTGATGTCTGCCACCGCGCGTCAACTCGGAGTTGACCGCTACAGCCTACACGGCAATCTTCGCGGCGCGGCGCGCTACCTCAGTTGGCAGCTCCAAGAATTCGGTCGCGTCGATCTCGCGCTTGCGGCATATAATGCTGGCCCCGCGCGAGTTCGTAAGGTCCAGCGCGTCCCGCGGATTACCGAAACCCAAAATTATGTCCGGAAGATCCTAACCAGCTGGTGGATTATGGAGTCCAATCATCTCCCGCCGATGCTCGCACAGGCATCGCCTCTGACTTCGCGGACAATTTGGCAAGGCGACTTCCGGCGCAGCGCCGAGGAAGGCGCCGGCGAATGACGGGGATGGAGAGGCCCCACCCGCGCCAGAGCGTCGGCGCCCACCACTAGTCGCAGGTCGCCGGCGCGCCTGACGGGGCCTCGGTCCCATTTCGGCGGCCGTTTCTCAGCGTCACGCGAAGAAGTCGAAAGGCACTTCGCCGTGGCGCTTTGATATCGTCCGGCTGTCAAAAGCACCGTCCGCCCCGAAGCCGGCCATCTCCTGGATCATTGACGCGAGTATCAGATCCATCTTTGCCGTAGACGGCAAGTCTTGCGTCTTCGCCGCACCTTCGTTGGCAACCCCGGTTTCCAAAGGGCTCCCATCCTGTTCGATCGCCATGATCATCGGCGGCGACTCCAGCACTGGCTGAAGGTGAAGCCGCCGCCACTCTGCCAATGCCGCATGATCAGGCAGAGTTCCAGCCGCTGTCTGCCGAAGTGAAGCAACGAGATCGTCGGCTGACGTGGCAGGCTGCGGGTCGATGTGCAGCGCCGGCACCTCCTGAGAGGACGGCGGCGTTTCGATCTCCGTCTCGACCGCCGGTTCTGTGCTCAGCGGCTCGAGGAGAAAGCTGTCGGCATCGTAAGTGAGCGGCACCGCGTCGAGCTGCGGCACCAGCGGATAGTGTCCGGCCCACTGGTCAAAGCGCGGGCCACCAATCGAGAGATATCCGCCGCCCGAACGCAGTGCGTTCAGCAGGCTCTGATTGGTCGCAGGCGCAGCAGGCACGGTTCCGGGCTTATACGCCAGCGCCGCGTTACCCAAGGTTCCCGTCGAGCCATTCTCGCGGGTGAAGACCGCCGTCGAGAGGAGGATATTCTCCCCAAGCTTGGCGGTTCCCTCGCGATGCTGCGCAGCGAGACCGATCGACTTGATCCCGAGCTCAGCCAGCGTCTTCAACTCGCCAGCATCAGTGACGCCATCAAGGTCCGCATCGACCCAGATCTTCAGCTCACCGAAGCGGGCATCCTTGGCGTCGATGACCTTGTCGCCATTATTGTCGAGTGCCGCGAGCGCTTCAAGGTCGCTTGCCGCATTCGGATTTTCGGCACCGAAGCTCAGTTCAGACACATCGTTGATCAGACCGTCGCTATTGCGGTCGATGACGAGGAAGCCGTCGCCCTTTCCGATCCAGCCAGTATCATCGCTGCCGCCGTCGCCGTTCATGTCAAAGCGGGCCTTCGACTTCTTGATCGACTTCATCTCGATGCCGTCGCCGTCGAGATCGACAATTATCGGCGAGAGCAGCCCATATTGGCTGCCTTTGAAAGTCATGAGGTTGGAGACACCGAGCGCGCCGGCACGGGGATCAACATTGCCCTTCTTCGGCCCAATCGCCATCGCGCCGCCGGCAAAGCTAATGCGATATTTCTTGGCTTTGCGCTCGAAGCTCTGCGTGCGCGCTGCGATATCGGGAAGGCTCGTGGCGGATGAGAAGTAGGTCAGCGCCGCGTCAATATAGTCCCTAACCACGCCATCGGTCCGGGTATAGCTTCCCTTATTGATGACGACGACATCGCCAAGTTCGGAAGTGCCGTTGACGGCCGTTCCGGTTAGATTGAGGGACCGGACACTCGCGCCGGCCAGCGTGAATATCTCGCCGTCCTCGGCAACGCCGTCACCGTCGCGATCGCGCCAGATACGGAAATCGCCGAACTTCGCATCGGTCGATGACAATATGCCGTCACCATTGCTGTCGAAGGCGCGCAGACCGGCGAGGTCGGACGTAGCCCCGGGAACATCGCCGATGAAGCTGAATTCGCCGGCATCGGTCAACTTGCCGTCGCCATTGCGGTCGAGGAAGAGCAGCCCTTCGCCAGTACCCATCCAACTCGTATCATCGGCGAGCCCATCGCCGTCCATGTCATAGCGGGCATTGCTTTGTGCCGCCGACAGAGTGGTCACGCCGTTGCCATCGAGGTCGAGAATGATCGGCGAGGAGATATTGACCGTCACATTATTCTTGAAGACGAGTTGCTCGATCCCGATCAGTTGATCGGTCCCGTCGTTGCCGTCAGCGCCGGTCGCATTGTCGACAATTGACACGATGCCGTTCGAGGTCGTGATGGAATAGGTCGTGCTCACACCGGCGAAGATCGCCTTGTCGAAGCCAGCGCCGCCATCGATCACGTCGCTGCCACGTCCAGCATTGATCACATCATCGCCGTCTCCGCCGCGCATGATGTTGGCCGCGTTTGTCCCGGTCAAACTGTCGTTACCTAGGCCTCCCGTCAGATTCTCGACGTTGGTGATCGTATCGACGTCGCCGGCGGATACGGTCTGCGCTGCGGTGATCGCCAGGCTGACAGTGAGGTTGGCCGTCGCATAGGAATAATCGACGGTGTCGTTTCCACCGCTGCCATTGATCGTATCGGTACCAGCGCCGCCGCTCAGCACGTCGTCCCCGGCATCGCCAACCAGGCTGTCGTTGCCGTCTCCGCCCCGGAGGACATCATTGCCGTTGCCGCCCCAAATGACATTGGCGCTGGCGTTGCCCGTGATCACGTCGTCACCGTCAGCCCCCTGGATGCGGACGATATTGACGAGATCGACCGCACTAAAATCGAGAACGTCGCCATGCGCAGTTCCGGAGACCGTGATGTTCGAGAAACCGTTGGCGGTCACGGTCGTGATGCCGGTCGTGCTGCCCATGCGGATCGCGCTGCTCGACTTGTAGGCCTTCGCGACCGCCGGCTGGTTGACGAACAGGAAGTCGTCCGCGTCGAGGCTCGCAAGCGAAATATCCTCGATAATGATCGCCGGGAGGCTGTCGATCTCGATGCGGACATCGTCGCCGTCCTGGGTCATGAAGGGCACAAGATCGGCGAAGCTGGTCAGACCTTCCATGCCGTTGAGGAAGACGATCTTGTCGGCGCCGTCATGATAGTCGGTCAGAGTCGCCCATTCCTCTTCCCACGGATCATAATCGAGCATGAAGCTGTCGAAGACATAATAATCGTAGCCCGCGCCTCCCATGACGATGTTGCTGGAGCCGAAGATTTCGATGACGTCATTGCCGCGGCCACCATAGATGGTGTTGCTCCACCCGTCCGATGTGATGTGATCGTCGCCATCCATGGCATCGACGACAACATTCCCGCTCCCGTAGGCTACAACACGCTCGCTGGCATTGCCCAGCTGATAGCGCTGATCGAAGGTCTTGAAGACCGTCGTCGTCGGATAAGGCACGGCGCCCGCCGCAGGCGCGGGTCCAAAGCCTCCATCGGTCAGCCAGTTGCCGAACATGAAGTCGCCGGCATCGAGGTCTGCGAGTAGAATATTCTCGATCGTGATGACGGGAAGACCCTTGAGCGCGATTTCGACGTTCGCGCCGTTCTGGCTCATGAAGGGCGAAAGATCGGCGAAGCTGTTGACGCCCCCGGTTCCGTTGACGACGCCGATCCGGTCGACGCCGGTCTCGAAATCAAGAATGGAGGCCCATTCTTTCGTTGGATCCCCCGCGAGTAGCGAGAAGCCGTCGAAAATGAAGGTGTCGGCTCCGGCACCACCCTCGGCTGAGCCGCTGTCGCCCATGAATTCGATGATGTCGTTTCCATCCCCGCCATCGACATACATGCTCCACCCGTCGACGGTGATATAATCATCGCCGCCTTGCGGGGCGATGATGCCATTGCTCGCGCCGCGACCGACCACATGATCATTGCCGTCGTCAAAGTCGTCCCAGTCGGACGGTGAGAGTTCAGGGCCCGTCGGCAGCATGCCAACGCTGAGCGTGAAGACGTCGCTCGCGGAGAGGCTGCCGTCGCTGGCGGTAATGAGAATGGCATAGTCGCCTAGCGCGCCACCAGGAACAGTGCCAATGACGTGGCCGCCCGAGAAGGTCAGCCACGCCGGCAGCGCGGAGCCGTCGGCCATGGCAGCGGTGTAGGTCAGCACATCCCCGTCCGGATCGCCAAAGGCGTTCGCAGGAATGGTGATATCGACGCTGTCCCCGCGGATTGCCAGTACATCTGCGATCGGATTGAGGACCACCGGCGCATCGTTGCCGCCAGTCCCGACCGCTACGCTCAGGCTGAAGATGTCGGACACCGCGAGGAGCCCGTCATTGGCGAACACCTCGATGTCGATCGGCCCTGTGAAACCCGCAGGCGGTGTGCCGGTGAAGCGCGCTCCGTCAAAGCTCAGCCAGCCTGGAAGGGCATTGCCGTTCGCGAGCCGCGCGGTGATCGTAAGGCTATCGCCATCGACGTCCGCAAAGGTGCCGGCAGGCAGAGCGACGTCCAAAGCGCCCGCCGCCGTCCATTCGACATCGGGCAGCGCCGAAGCCACCGTCGGAGCGTCATTGACCGACACGATCTCGAGATCGAAACTGTCCGATACGCTCAATTCGCCATCGCTTGCGGTTACCGAAATAGCGAGCGTGCCATGGAAGTTCAGAGGCGGCTGCCCGCTGAAGCGCCCGGTCTCTGCTTCGAACGCGAGCCAGGACGGCAGCGGATCGCCATTCGCGAGGCTGGCGGATAGCGTCAGCGTATCGCCATCGGCGTCGCCGAAGGCCTCTGAAGGCAGCGTGATATCGACCAGATGGTCTTCGGCGACCATGACGTCGGCAAGCGGCGCCAGGACGGCCGGCGCGTCATTTTCAGAACTGATTGTCAGACGGAAGCTGTCGGTGGCGACGAGCGCGCCATCCGAGGCGACAATCTCGATATCGATCTGACCGCTATACTCCGCCGGTGGCTGTCCGATCAGCCGTTCACCGTCGAAGCTCAGCCAGGACGGCAGCGCCGCCCCACCCGCCAAGCGGGCCGTCAACGTCAGGCTGTCGCCATCGGGATCGGCAAAGGTCCCGACAGGAACAGCAATATCGATCTCCGCATCTTCGGGCAGCGAAACGTCGGCGAGGCTGGTTACAAGGACAGGGGCATCGTTGACCGGGTTGATGGTCAGCTGGAATCCCCCGCTCGCCGTCAGGCTTCCGTCCGACGCCGTCACGACGATATCGAGCGCGCCATTGAAATTCGTGGGCGGCTGCCCCGTGAAACGGCCATCCGCGAATTCGAGCCAGGTCGGAAGCGCCTCGCCCGAGGCGAGGGCTGCCGTAAGGGAGAGGGCATCGCCGTCGATGTCGGTGAAGCTACCTGCCGGGATACTGAAATCGATCGCGGTGTCTTCCAGAACATCCTGATCGTCCAGCGCGAGCGCTACCGCCGGCGCATCGTTAACGGGATCAATGACGATTGCGAACTGGCGGATGACATCAACATCCTGATCGGCCGCAAGAATCTCGAGTTCGATGGTGCCGTTGAAATTTGCCGGCGGCGTGCCAGTGAACGTTCGGGTTACGAGATCATAGCTCAGCCATGCAGGCAGCGCCGTCCCGCCGATGCCGCGCACCTCGACAAGGACCGCATCGCCATCGGCATCGGATACGAGGTCGACAGGCAGGACCCCCGAGAACGGCTGATCTTCGACACCGCGCAGAAGCGGGATCGCTCCGATGACTGGCGCGTCGTTGACCGGGGCCACAGTCACCGCGACGCGCGCAATGTCGGTCAGCCCATAGGAGTCCGTCACCTCATAATCGAACCAGGCCGCGCCGTTGAAATTCGCGTCGGGCGTGATGACCAGACGGCCGAGGCCGTCCTCGGTGACGGTCAGGCCGTGCGCATCGACGATGCGATTGAAGAGCAGCGCCTGGCTGTCGGGCTCCACGTCGTTGGCGAGAAGCTCGGTGATGAACAGGGTGAGCGGCCGGTCCTCGATCATGTCGAACGTATCGTCGAGCCCGACCGGTGCGTCATTGACCGGCAGCACGTCGATTTCGACCGTCGCAGTGACAGGGAAGCCCGAGCTGTTGGTCACCGCATAGGTGAGCGTCAGCTTGCCATTGAAATTGGCCGCGGGTGTGATGCGATACTGGCCGTTTTCAAGCGCCGTGATCGTCGCATTCGCAGGCGTCCCGACAAATCCAACGAAGCTCAGCGTATCGCCCTCGGGATCATAGTCGTTGGCGATGAGGTCCGCGGGATCGATGTCGATCGCAGTGTCCTCGAGCGTCCCGAAGCCGAGATCGGAGACGGCGATCGGAATGTTGAACTCGGGCAGGATCGTCAGCGACACATGGCCGATGCTGTCGGCGCCGCTCGCGTCGGTGACCCGGTAAGAGAAGGCGGCATTGCCATAATAGCCGGCATGCGGCGTGAAGACGGCGGTGTTGCCGTTCATCACGACGGTGCCATTATCGCCATCGAGCAGTTCGACGATCGTGAAGCTGTCGCCTTCGACGTCGCGGTCGTTGGCGAGCAGCGCCGCGAGATCGATAACGAGCGGCGTGTCCTGGTCGCCGACGAAGATGCCGTCGGGGTTGTTGCCGGTGCCGATCCCGTCCGGATTTGCGTTCGGCGCGTCGTTGACCGGGGTGATCTCGAACGAGAAAGTGCCGCTGCTCTGGCTCCGGCCATCGCTGACCGTGTAGCGGAAGGTGGCGGTACCGCTCGCGTTCTCCTTCGGAATGAAACTGTAGCGCCCGCCCGGGAGTTTCTGGATGCGGCCGAGATCGTCCGTCATTTCGAGCGAGACGAGGCTCAGCGCATCCCCGTCAAGGTCAGTGTCGTTGCCGATCAGGTCGGCTGCGGTGAACTCGAACGGCGTATCCTCGGCGGTCGTAAAATGGTCGGCGACCGCCGACGGCGCGTGGTTGGTCGACTGGACGTTGATCGTGACGGTTCCGGTGCGCGATCCATCGACATCATCGGTGATGATATAATCGAAGCTCGCCGCGCCGCTGAAGTCAGCATCGGGGGTGAAGACGATATTACCGTCCACGTCATAGCCGATCGTCCCGTGAACGGGGTTGAGGACATCGACGAAGCGGATCGGATTGCCATCTACATCATGATCGTTGGCGAGAAGGGACGCCGGCGCGATCGTGATCGGCGTTTCCTCGAGCGTCGAGAAACTGTCGGCAACCGCATAGGGCGCTTCGTTGCGTGCCTCAACCGCGATCGAGACGCTGGCGCTGCCGTCGCCCTGTCGGTCGTCGGTGATGACATAGGTGAAGCCGTCATTGCCCGACCAGCCCGCCTCGGGCGTATAGGTCACGGTCGCCACCAGCTTGCCATCGAAAAGCCGCGGCGAACCGGCGCTTGCGCTTTCGCCCCCAAGTGTTGCCGTCCAGACAATGTCGAGCGTCTGGCGGTAATCGAAGGGCACCGTGGCGGTGATCTTGCCGGTAGTGGTGTCCACGCTGATCCAGGCGGGGAGATCCGAACCGTCGGCAAGCTTCGCTGACCAGGTCGCACCAGGCGCTCCGAGGCCGGACGGGGCATCATATTCCAGCGTCCCGTCGTTCACCACCAGCACACCATGGCCCGCAGCGCTGACCGACTTGACGCGCAGATAGTCGCCATCGTCTTCGCGGTCATTGCGCAGAAGATCCATGAGCGCGAACGTCAGCGGCTCGTCCTGGACCGTCGCGAGGCTGTCAGCGACCGCGTCGGGCTTCTCGGCGGTTGGCAGGACGTTGAAGACAATAACGCCGCTGTTCTGCGAAATCCCGCCCTTCTCGTCGATCGTCGTATATGAGATCGCGATCGAGCCGTTGAAGTCCTCCGGCGCGTTGAGGTCGATCTGCTCGCCCGAGGTGTGGAGCCCGAAGCGCCCGGCGCTATCGTTCACGAGGCTGAAGCCCTCATCGACGATAACATCGGTGATGATCGAAAGATCGGGAAGCGTGCTGCCGTTACCCGACACATCGAGCCGGACCGGGAGGCCGCCGATATAGGCGGGCGGCGGCGTGCCGTCGAAGCCCAGCGAAGTGCTGTCGAAGCCGAGCCAGTCGGGGAGCGGCGCTTCGCTCTCGCGCTTGGCGGCGATCGCAGACGCTGCGCCCAGATCGATGGCGAAGAGTCCCTGCGCCTTGAAGAAATCGCTTTGCTGGAGCAGCGCATTGATCGCGGGATCGAGCGGCGCGCCCGGATCGATGACGAATTCGAGTGTGAAGCCGCGCGTCGAGGCCGCATAGCTGCCATCGGGAAGCGACGGCGCATCGGGCGTGAAGCTGAGCTGAAGACGAACAGGGTCGGTGCCCGCTTCCGGCGCTGTGCCAGTCAGCGAGAGCGTCATCGTATCGAGGTCGAAAGCCAGCCAGTCGGGCAGCGCGCGGCCGCCTTCGAGGCTGACGGAGAAACTGCCATCGCTGACGTCGAACAGCGCAATACCGCTCTCGTAGGCGATACCCGACGCGAGGTCCGCCGGGTCGATCGTGACCGTATCGGTGAAGCTCGCAGCCGGCTCTCCGCCCTCGCCGGGGCGAGTGAAGGTGAGTACGACATCGACCGGCGCAGTCGCACCCGGCTCGGGCGTGCCGCTGAAGCTCAGCGTGGCCGCGTCGAAGACCAGCCACGCCGGGAGTGGATCCCCGCCCGCGAGCGAGGCGCTGGCGGTTACGCCGCCGGCGAGGTCGTCGGCGCCGAAGGCGATGTTGCTGTGATGCGCCTCGCGCACGGTGAAGCCGCCGAGGACGTCATCCTCAACCGAAAGGCCGCTTGCAAGGTAACCATTGTCGCTGCTGTCGAAGCTGAACCGCTTGAGATGATTGCCCCCGGCAGGATCCTTCACGATCACATTGACCGACAGGCTCGCTCCCGCCGGCACCTCGCCGGTGAAGGTCAGGCTCGCCGCATCGAAGCTCAGCCAGGACGGCAGATCCTCGCCATTCGCCTGCTTCGCGATGACTGAATAGTCGGCGGACAGATAGCGATGCGCGATTTCGCCAAGGACGCCGGCGCTGCGGAAGAAGAGCACATCGCCTTCGGGCTCGATGTCGTTGCCGAACGCTTCGGCAGGAATGACGAACAGCGGCTGGTCCTCAAGGCCCGTCACGAGATCGTTACGGAGGATCGCCCCGTCATTCTCAGGCAGGATCGTGATCGCGACCCAGCCCGTGGCAGTGCCGCCATGGCCATCGCTGATCATATATTCGAAGCCCGCGGCGCCGTTGAAGTCGGGCCGCGCCTTGAAGACGATCTGACCCGCCTCGTTGATGCTTACCTTGCCATTGGTCGCGAAACGCTCGACATCGACGAAGGTCAGGCTGTCGCCATCGGCATCGCGGTCGTTCGAAAGCAGGCTCGACGGGTCGATGATGATCGTGTGGTCTTCGAGAATCGTGAACCGGTCGGTGTTCGCCGTCGGCGCGTAGTTCGCCGGGATGACGCGGAGATGGTAGGTAAGCGTGGCGCTCGCACCGCGTGCATCGATCACGTCGAACGAGATGGCGGCATTGCCCTCAGCATCAGGCGTGAAAGCAATCGTCCCGTTCCCTGCATCGAGAATGGCGGAGCCGTTTGTTGCAGAATCGCCGTCCATGCCTTCATGCAAGGCGACGAAACTGAAGCCGTCGTCCTCGATATCGTAGACCGTCTGCATGAGCTCGGATACGGAAATGCTGGTCGTGCGGCCGAAGCGCACCGTCTTCTCGATGTCATCCGAGCCGCGCGGCGCGTCGTTCACGGCGTCGAAATAAAGTTCGATCGGCGCGGTCGAGCGTGCGCCCGACGGATCCTCAAGGATGTAGTTGAAGCCCGCGAAGCCATAGAAGTCGGTGCGCGAGATAATCTCGAGATATTCGCCCGCAATACGCGCCGACAGGTTCGTGCCCGGCATCCAGGGGCCGCCATTGCCATCATAGTCGAACGGATCGATTGGGTTTCCACTCTCATCGGCGAGCGGCGTGATGCCGACGATGCGCAGGTCATCCCAATTATCGTCGATGTCATAGTCATTGGCCTTCAGGACCGTGTCGATCCGGATCCTCAGGATTTCATCCTCAACGCCGTGCAGCGCGGCGTCGACGTCCGGAACCGCAACCGGCGCGTCGTTCACGGGCGCGATATTGACGCGGACGGTCGCCGTCGACTGGCGGCCGAATTCGTCGGCGACCGTATATTCGAAATAGCCTTGACCGTTGAAATCAGCCGCGCCCTGGAAGGCAATCTTGCCATCGGAGCCAATTGAGGCCGTTGCCCCGTTCAGCCCATTCACCGAAACCAAAACAAGGCTCTCGACACCTGCCTCGGCATCGTTCGCAAGCAAGGTTGCGGGGTCGATGATGGCAACCTCATCCTCGACGCCGAACAGATAGACATCATCCTCGGCGTTGAAGCGACCGTCGCGCGCGAGTTCCTCGATCGCGTCGCGATCCCAGACAATACCGTTGTCGAAGACAATCTCCTCGATGCCCGTCTCGGTCCCAAGGAAATGATCCTCGATCAGCATCGTGTCGAACGTCAGGACACCGCCGACATTTTCAAGCTCGATAAGCAGATCGTCGCCCTGCCGGACGAGCGAGACATCCTTCGGCAGCGCCCCGGCCTTGATCGTCACCCGGTCGATATCGGACGCATCGCCCAGTTCGATCACATGGTCGTTGTCGCTGTCGAAGCCTAGAAGATAGGTATCCGAGCCGAAGCCGCCCTCGAGCAGATCCTGGCCGTAGCCGCCGTCGAAAGTGTCGCTGCCGCTCGATCCGATGAAATGGTCGCCGAACACCGAGCCGACCAGCATCTCAATGTCGATGAGCGTGTCGCCCTCGGCCTCGCCAGCAAGCCCCTGCCCCAGCGCGAGATCGACCGTAACCGCCTCATCGGCGGTCGTATAATCGGCGATGTCGAAGCCGCCGCGCCCGTCCAGCACGTCTGCGCCCAATGAGCCGCGGAAGCGATTATCGCCCGCGTCGCCGCGCATGATATCGTCATGATAGCTTCCCTGGACGATCTCGATCCCGCTGAGCGTATCCCCCAGCGCATCGCCGCCGCCTGCCAATGCGTCGGCAAGGTCGATGGTGATGCCTTCAGCCGACAACGAATAGTCGGCGATATCGATGCCATCGCCGCCGATGAGCGTGTCCGCGCCGCGCCCACCTTCGAGGACATCGTCACCGGCGCCGCCAATCAGCGTGTCATCGCCGCGTCCGCCCTCAAGGCGATTGGCGCCATCATCGCCTTCGATCACGTCATCATAGTCGGTGCCAATGACATTCTCGATGCTGATCAGCGTATCGCCGGTGGCATCGCCGCCGCTTGCAGTGCCATTGGCGAGCGAGATCTGAATACCCTCTGTCGATGGGGAACTGTCGGTCGCGTCGAAATAGTCGGCCGTGTCGATCCCGTCGCCGCCATCGAGAATGTCCGCGCCGACACCGCCCTGCAGTATGTCATTGCCGGCACCGCCGATCAGCGTGTCATTGCCGGCACGGCCTTCGAGGCGATCGTTGCCGCCGGCGCCCTCAAGGCGATTATCGCCCGCATCGCCGCCGAGTTGATCATTGAACGACGTCCCAATCAGGGCCTCGATATCGATATAGAGGTCGCCCGCGGCCGTCCCGCCCTGACCCACACGCGATTCAAGATCGGCCCGTACGCCGACATTCGATCCGTCAAACACGACGGTATCGAAGCCAGCTCCTCCATCAATCGTGTCGCCACCGAAGCCGGCATCGATGACATCGTCGCCGTCGCCCGCGTAGATTATGTCATCGCCATCACCGGATTCAATCCGGTCATCGCCAGCAAACGCCAGGATATAGTCGTCGCTCGCCAGCCCGCGGATCGTCTCGCCAAGGGCAGTGCCGACCAGATAGTCGATGGCATTGGTACCGGTCAGCGTTCCCGAATAGCTCGGTTCGACATTCGCATGGACGAAGCCGGTATCTTCGAGTCCTGTATTGTCGGCGATGCGGTACTGGATCGATGCCTCGCCCGAATACCCGGGGTTGAAGCGGATAACGACGAACTGCTCGCCTCCAAAACTCACGATCTCCGCGGTGCCGATGCTGACCGCTTCGCCGAGCGCGAGCGCTGCCGGGTCAAGAACGGCGTCGATTCCTACAAAGTGCGGGCGCACCGCGGCTTCTGCGACCTCCGCGCCGGTGATGATGCCATTGCCGTCGCGGTCGGCGTCATCGACATCGAAGTCGTTCGCGAGAAGATCGCTGACCCGCAGCACCAGCGGGACATCGAACGGCGTCTGAAAATCCAGATCGTCGACCACGGTCGGATCGTCCGCCGATGCGACGATCTGCAAATCGACATAGCCCGTCGCCACGCCGCCCTCTGCGGTGTCGTCGGTAATCTCGTAGTAGAAGCCAGTGGACGCCGTCGCGTTCAGATTGGGCGTGAAGACGATGTTACCGTCGCCATCATATTCGAGCGTGCCGTTCAAATCCTGATCGGGCGAGAAACCGAGGAAACGAATGGGGTCACGGTCGATATCGGTATCGTTGGCGAGCAGGGTCGCAATCGGGATCACGACCGGCACGTCTTCGAGCACTTCAACGACGTCGTCATTAGCGACCGGCGGCGCGTCGCTGACATTGTCGAACCAGAGCGTCACCTTGCCATCGTCGACGAGACCCTCGGCATCGGAGACGAGATAGTAGAAGCTCGCCTCGCCCCAATAATCCGCGTCGGGGGTGAAGATGATCGTGTCGTGATCGGTGAAGACGATATCCCCATGAACAGCGGTCGGCACGCTGTCCTGGTCGGTGAGGAAAGTAAGCGTCAGCCCTTCAGGATCGCGGTCGTTCTTGAGGAGTTCGGCGATCGGGATTTCGATCGCGACATCCTCGTCCCCGCGCAGAAATTCGAGACCCACCGCATTATAATGGTCATCGCCCGCGATCGGACGGTCGTTGACCGGCTGATAGGCGATCGTCGCGCGCGCCCAGGCGAAGCCGCCCTGCCCGTCGCTCACGCGGTAATCGAACCAGGCATCGCCGTTGAAATCCGCGGTCGGTGTGAAAAGGATCGTCTGATTCTCGAGCAGCTGCGCGCTGCCGCCGTGCGTGGTGCCGATCGCGATGATCGCCAGCGGATCGCCGTCGGGATCGACGTCGTTCGACAAAATGCCGGGCACGATCGTGCCGTCCACATCCTGGGCGAGCGCATTGATGATGATCGGATTGTCTTCGAGGATCGGGCCGCCCGTCTGGGTGGTCTCGATCCGATCGGCGACGGGCTGCGGTGCATCGTTGACCGGCGCGAAGTAGAGATTGACGCGCGCGGTCGATGTCGCGCCCGAGGGGTCCGTCACGACATAGTCGAAATGGGCATTGCCCCAGAAATAGTCGCGCGGGCGAACCGAGATCATACCATCGGTGCCGATCGACACGTCGACGTCGGGATTCGAAATCACGGACTGGATTGTCAGAATATCGCCATCGACGTCATTGTCGTTGGCGATCAGCGCCAACGGGTCGATGGCCATCGTAACGCCTTCGGTGCCCGCGATCGTCCCGTCATTATGCGCGACCGGCGCGTCATTCACCGCCGTGACGTTGATGAAGACCTTCGCGTTGGCGGCGCCGCCCTCGGGCGTGTTCGCAAGATAGCTGAACTCGGCCAGCCCGTTGAAATTGGCGTTCGGCGTGAAGGAGATGTTGCCGTCGCTCGAGAGCGAGACGGTGCCGTTCTTCGCGCCATAAACCTGACCAACGATCATCCGGTCACCGTCGAGGTCGTTGGAGAGCAGACGCTCGACACGGATGGTGATCGAACCGTCTTCGGCGACGGTGAACCCGCTATCGTCAATCGCGGTCGCGACCGGGCGGATGCGGATATCGACCGCTGCGGTGTCGAAGGCGTTGCGTCCGTCCGAAATCGTATAGGCGAGCGATGTCGGGCCGTAATAAGCACCGCTGGCGGTAAAGACGACATTGCCGTCCTCATCGAGCGTCGCGACACCATTGTCGCCGCCATCGACCGCGACGATGCGGATCGTATCGCCATCGGCGTCGAGGTCGTTCCGCAGCAGATCGGCGGCAAGGATGGTGATCGATTGCCCCGCGGTCAGCGTATAATAGCCGTCGTCGACGGCGGTCGGCGCGCGATTGTCGACGAGATCGCGCATCATTGCCTTGGTCCACTCTACCCCGTCGGCAAAGCGGATGCGTTCGACCCCTTTGCCGTCCGACGCGAGCGCATCGATGATGGTCAGGCTGTCGCCTGTCGAGGATTCGAAGGTGATAACGATGGATTCGCTGCCCCGGAACAGACGCGAAATCGACGCCTCTTCCGAGGTGAAATCGACGATCTGGACGAAATCCTCGCTCGCAGCCGAGGTCGCGTTGTCCTGGATGATGTCCTTGCCGCTGCCGCGGCCAAAGGCATAGCTGTCAGCCCCAGCCCCGCCCGCCAGCAGGTCATCGCCTGCACGGGCTGCGAAACTGTCCGCCCCGTCGAAGCCATAGGCCTTGTCGTTACCGCTGCCATCAATATCGCTGAGCGCGCGCGACCGCATCGCACCCAGATTCCAGACGGTTCCGTCGGCAAAGGCGATCGTCAGCGCGTTGCCGCTCGCAAGCGCGTTCGTGAGTACGATACGGTCGCTTCCGTTCTTGAAGGTCAGGACGAAATCGAGGCTATCGGGACCGCCGCGCACGGCGCTCGCAAGGTCAGACGGATTGAGGCCGTCGAGACGCAGCACATCCGCATCGGTGCTGAAGCCCTCAATGCGGTCCATGCCGTCACCGGCACGGAAGACGAAGGTGTCGATGCCGCCACCGCCCGAGATGGTGTCGTTCCCCGCACCGCCGGTGATGATATCGCTGCCCTTGGTGCCCACAATCCAGTCGTCGCCAGCGCTTTGCTGAGAAGCAACCACAGCCGAGCGGATGTCGGCGAGGCTCAGCACGATATCGCTATCGGTCAAAAGGATGCGCTCGATGCCGAGATTGCCATTGGCAAGGCCGTCGCGCACGATGATCTCGTCACCGTCTTGCGGAAGGCGGATCACAAGGTCGTCACTCTCCGGCGTCAACCGCACGAAAGAAAGATCGGCAAGGTCATAGCCCGCGATTTCGAGCGTATCGGTGGCCGAGTTCGCACCGTCGCGGATCGTGTCGCGGCCATCACCGCGGGCAAAACGATAGACGTCGTCACCACCGAGACCGATCAGTAGATCGTCGCCGGTTCCGCCAATGAGGATATTGGCCGATCCGTCGCCGGTGACGATATCGTCAGCCAAGGTCGGAATCCGGTCGAGGAGGTCGGCGGTCGTCCAGATCGTTCCGTCGTTGAAACGAATTTCCTCGATCCGCCCGGCACCGAGCGCATTCTCGATCGCGATGCGGTCGCCAGTCGCTCCGACGCGCAGCGTGATCGTGGTTCCATCAGCGCTTTGTTCGACGGCAACGGCATCGGACGCAATGCCCGCTGCGAATTCGATCGCGTCGGCGGCGCCGTTCGTATCGGCGATGCGATCGGCGCCGTCGCCGACGGCGAAACGATAGAGATCGTTGCCATCGCCACCGCGGAGCCAGTCGGCACCGGTTCCGCCGATCAGAATATCGTCGCCGCCAAGACCCGACAGGACGTCATCGCCCGCACCGCCTGAAAGCGTGTCGGCAAGCGCCGTGCCGTTGATCCTGTCGTCGTCGGTGGTGGCGGCAAGCGCCATCGCCTGGAGCGTCGATGCCAACCATATGGTGCCATCGGCGAACTGAACCTGCTGGATGCCTGAAGTGAAGGATGCGTCGGTGCCGAGGTCGATCCGGTCGCCGCTACCGGTGATTTCGAGCGACAGCGTCGCCTGCCCGCGGACCAGGCGCACTTCGCCTGTCGCAATCCCCGCGCCGAGCTGCAGGATGTTGACACCATCGGCATCGACAATGGCGTCCTGTCCGTCACCGCGATTGAAGACGTAGACGTCGTTTCCGGCACCGCCCTCGAGACGGTCGTCGCCGGTGCCGCCGGTCAGCGTGTCGTCGCCCGCGGTTCCACACAGCACATCGTTACCGCCAAGTCCGGAAATTTCGTTCCCATGAGCGATCTGGAGGACATCATCGCCGCTCGACGCTGCCATTGACCGGGTCAGGACGTCCGCCCAGTTCCAGATCGTGCCGTCAGCAAAGACGATCTCCTCGATCGCGGAGGCGGCATCGACGAGCCCGTCGGCGATGCGGATACGGCCGCCGTCTCCCGATATGCGGATCTCGACGTCGGTGCCGTCCAGCTGGACGATCTCGACATCGGCCACCGCAATCCCTGCGGCAAACACGATCCGGTCGTTTCCGCCAAGATCGGTGATGACGTCGCGTCCGTCGCCGCGCGTGAAGTGGAAGCTGTCATTGCCCGTACCGGCAAACAGCTGATCGTCGCCCTCGCCGCCGTCGAAGACATCATCATCGGCCCGCGCATTGGCGATGTCGCCGCCGTAAAGGATGTCGCTTCCGGTGCCGCCGGAGAGAACGTCACTGCCCTCGCCGCCGACCAGAATATCATCCCCGCCCTCACCGGCGAGCCAGTCGTTGCCGAAACCACCCTCCAGACGATCCTTATCGGCGCCGCCCGCAAGACGGTCGTCGCCGCCGAGACCGCTGATCGTGTCAGCGCCGCCATTGCCGAAGATGACGTCGTTCAGCGGCCCACCCTCGAGGACATGGCCATCGTCGGTGTCGCCGATGTGGATCGAATTGTCCGCGCCGATCGGAAGGCCGCCGAAATTGTCGACCGTGAGATCGCCGGCATCGACGCCCGCAAGGCGCAGGATCACCTTCTCGGTGCCGCCCGCGAGCCGGACGATCAGAACGGCGTCGGCACCGTCCTGGGCAATCCGCAGGGTGCCATTCTCGAATGGATTGGGATTGCTGACCGAGAGACGAATGATGTCGCCACCGCTGCCCGGGGTGAAATCGGTAATGACGTCTGCGACATGGTCTTCGGTAACATCATAGACCGGCAGGAAACGATAGGTGTCGCGGCCCGCGCCGCCGGTCAGCATGTCGACCGCATCATCCCCTGACACGTCGCCGAAGATGTCGTCGCCATCACCGCCATCCAGCGTGTCGGCGCCCGCGCCGCCGATCAGCAGGTCGCCGGCGGCGGAGCCGACGAGGCTGTCCGCCGCCGCGGTGCCAAGCAGGGCCAGCCCGGTCACGTTCGCATCCTGGATGAGACGCGCCGTGATATCGGCGAGCGAGAACAGGATTCCACCGTTGCTGAACGCGATCTCTTCGATGGTGCTCGCAGCATCGCCCGAGAAGGCGCCGCGAATGACGACTTGATCGGCGCTGTTTAAGAAGCGAATGGTCAGATCGTTGCCGCTCGCGCCGGTCCGGCTGAAGCGCGCGTCGCTCGCCGTATGGCCATCGATGCGGAGCCGATCGACCGCAGCGTCGCCGCGGTCCTCGATATAGTCGGTGCCGTCGCCGGCGGCGAAAATATAGAGGTCGCCGCCCGTCCCGCCGACGAGGAGATCGTCGCCCGTGCCTCCGGCCAATTCATCGCTGCCAGCGCCGCCGTCGAGCCAGTCGTTGCCGCTTCCGCCCGAAAGCTGGTCATCGCCGCCGTTACCGGTGAGGATGTCGTTCCCGGCCTCGCCAAAGAGCTTGTCCGTTCCGGAAGTTCCCACATAAACATCGTCGCCCGGCGTCCCGGCTGTGAGCCGGTCCATGAGGTCGACGTGCGTCCATGTCGTCCCGTCGGCAAAACCGATGGTCTCGATCCGGTTGGCCGCGCTGCTCAGCGCATTGGTCAGCGTGAGGCGGTCGTTCGTCCCCGCGATCTTGATGATGAGTCCGGTGCTGCCCTGGGCAGCGACGACAATGTCGGCGGCGCTGATCCCCTCGCCGAAGAGGATGCTGTCGGCGCCGCTCGTATCGGTGATGACGTCCTGCCCGTCGCCGAGCGCGAAATGATAGACATCGTCTCCATTACCACCGTTCAGACGGTCGTTACCCGTCCCGCCGGTGAGATCGTCATTGCCCTCGCCCCCGTTCAGCGTGTCGTTGCCGCTGCCACCAGTAAGGATATCAGGGCCCGCAGCCCCGTCGATGACATCGTCGCCCGCGCCGCCCCCGATGGTGTCGGCTGCGCCCGAACCGGTCAGCAGATCATCGCCATCGGTCGGCAGCAGCGCACGAAGCTTGAGATCGTCGAATGTCCAGTTCGTTCCGTCGGCGAAGGTCACGAGTTCGATGGCATTGGCGGTGCTCGCCAGGACATTGGTCAGCGTGATGCGATCGTCGCTGCCCTTGATACGGAGCATAAGACCGCTGGCGCCGACGCGGCGCACCTCGACGTCATCCGCCGCAATCCCTGCGGCAAATTCGATCCGGTCCGCACCATTGCTGTCGGTGAGGCTATCCTGGCCATCGCCGCGCGCGAAGCGATAGACATCGTCACCAGCGCCGCCATCGAGAGTGTCGCTGCCGGTTCCCCCGACCAGAATGTCGTTGCCCTCACCACCGGACAAGACGTCATTGCCTGCCCCGCCGAAGAGCTCGTCATCGTCCGCACCGCCGTTCAGCGCGTCATCACCGCCGCCGCCGACCAGCGTGTCGTTCCCGCTGAGACCGTTCAGCACATCGTCATTAGCCGTGCCGGTCAAGGTATCGTCAGCAGTGGGCGTGCTGATGGCGACACCGGGATTGGCTGTCAGGCGATTCAGGGTCTCGGTCTGATTCCAACTGCTGCCGTCCGCGAAGCGCACTTCGAAAACACCGGTGCTGGCGCGCCGGCCTTCACGGATCGTGATCCGGTCGTCCGTACCGGCGATGCGCAGAATAAGATCGTCGCCATCCTCCGCGCTCGGTTCCACGAGGACTTCGGCACTGGCGATCGTATTGTCGAATTCGATGACCGCGCCTTCGAAATCCCCTCCGTCGGCCGACAGGTCGAGGTCATATATGACATCCTGCCCGAAGCCACGCGAGAAGCGGTAGAGGTCCGTCCCTGCCCCGCCCTCGAGCCAATCGTCACCGGCACCCCCAATGATCGTGTCGTCGATCCGTATCGCCGATCCGCCCGCGTCGGCCTCAAGGACGTCGCTGCGAATCTGCATCGCCCAAACGCCTGGGACGCCGAGATTCCCGGTGCTGGTGTCAAGCGCCGTTTCATCATCGGAGGGTAAGGGAATCTCATATTTGCTGCCCCCGATCTCGATAAAGGGCGCGCGATTGCCGTAGGGATTCGACCAGGTAAGGCTCTCGTAACGATAAAGAATGTCGAAATCGCCTTCGGCCAATATCCTGACCTGGACCTGAAAGGCGTTGGGAACCGTCCCTTGATTATATTGGCCGACATCGTCCCACGTGATGGTGACGATGTTCCGGGTCGCATCGAAATCGTACCAGATGCGGTTGGCGCCGGTTGACGTGCCTCCCGAACTCGGGGTGACCGCGCCGCCCCTCTGATCCACATCATGCGCCCAGATGCCGAGCGTCAACGATCCGATGCTCACTTCGCCATTGGAGTTTACCGAGATCGAGCTGGCCGGCGTGCCGCCGACCATGACCGCGCCACCGGCGAATTCCGCCGGGATCGAAATCTGGTCGTAGCTGTCGTCGGCAACGGGAAGAACCTGCTCGCCAAAGCCGGCGGTTCCGCCAAGACCATTGACGAGATCGCGGCTTACGCTGCCGAAATAAGCGATGGCTGCGGCGGAAAGTTCGCCCGGAAGCTGGAGGCCTGGTGTCTCGTTGAGACCGCCGCCGAAGATTTGGTCATTGCCTGCCCCGCCATCGAGGATATTGGCACGATCATCGCCGTTGAGGACGTCGTCGAGCGGCGTGCCGACGAGATTGACGATCTGGTCGCCCTCGATTTCCTCTCCGCTCAGCGGCACCGCGCGGTCCGCGATGTCGTCACCGGTCCAAATCGTACCATCGGCAAAGTGGACTTCATATCCATTGCCGCGCGTGTTCATATCCACCCGGATACGGTCTTCGGTTCCCGCGACCTTCAAATAGACGGTAGACAGCCAGCCATCGCCACTCGGAGATTCGACAATCAAATCCTCCGGCACGATGGTCGCGTCGAACTGGATGATGTCCGTGTCGCTCTCGCCATTGGTGTCGTAGATTTGGTCCTGCCCGAACCCTCGCGAGAAATGATAGACGTCACTGCCGTAGCCGCCGTCGAGATAATCGTCCCCGGTCCCGCCAGTGAGGCTGTCGTCACCGTCATTGCCATAGAGGGAGTCGTTGCCGCCCAACCCGGCAAGGACGTCGGCGCCATTGCTCCCTTCCAAAAAGTCGTCGAGCGCCGTGCCCGAAGGCTGGAGCGTCATCCCGTCAAATGGAAGCGCGCGATTCTGGAGATCGGCAAAGCTCCACTGTGTTCCATTCGAGAAGTGAACGTCAGCCTCGCCGTAGAGCGATATTCTGTCTTCCGTCCCGACAATCCTGAGCGTCAGGACATCAGGATCGTCGGCGCCTCCCAGATATACGGCGACGTCTGCCGAATCGATGGTTGCGTCGAACTCGATGCGCTCGGCACCGGTCTCATAATCGGCGTAGACAATGTCCTGACCGAACCCGGCGCCGAACCGGTAGATATTGCTGCCGTCACCTCCATCCAGAACATCGGCGCCTGCGCCGCCAATCAATATATCGTCGCCATCACCCCCGAAAAGATAATCCGAGCCCGCTCCGCCTGACAGGAGATCATTGCCGGCCCCGCCATCGATATCATCGTCGCCGCTCGTCCCGACGAGGCTGTCGTCCGTTGCCACACCGACGATCACTTGCCCCGGCGCGGTCGCAGCAGCCGCGAGCAACTGGCTGTTCGTCCAGATCGTTCCATCGGCGAAATGAACGTCGGTCGGCGTGTACATGTCGCCCGAAAGTGCGTTCAACAGGGTGATGCGGTCCTCGGTGCCGGCAACCTTGAGGATCAGGCTCGTTCCATCGATGCTGGCAACGACCGAAACATCGGCGGCAACGATGGTCGCGTCGAATTCGATAATGCTGCCGCTGGCAGGCGCCCAGGCCGAATAATCCCAGCTTTCGACTTCATCTTGCCCGAAGCCCGCGGAGAAGCGGAAGATGTTCGAGCCACCGTCGCCGATCAGCCGGTCGTTTCCGGCGCCGCCGATCAATATGTCATCGCCATCGCCGGCACGCAGCCAGTCGTCGCCAGCGCCACCGTCGAGGGTCTCATTCCACTGGAAACCGCTCAGCCGATCATCGAATGCCGTGCCGGTCAGCTCGTCGCCATCACCGTTGCCAGGCCCGAATATCTGCGCGCCCTGGGCACCGATGGCCATCGCCTGCAGATCGTCGGCCGTCCAGACCGTGCCGTCAGCGAACCGCACGCTTGGCGGGCGATTGGTCGCGTTGCCGTCGCCGACATATTGAAGCGTCAGCCGGTCCTCACTGCCAGCGATGCGGAGTACGAGATGGCGTCCGTCGACGGACCATTCGGCGGTGACATCGGCAACTGCGATCGATGAATCGAAGACGATTTCGTCCTGATCCGCGGCCCCGCCATAGTTTGCAATTACATCCTGACCGAAGCCCGCGCTGAAGCGATACTCATCGTCGCCGAGGCCACCCGACAGCCGGTCATTGCCGGCGCCGCCGATCAATATGTCGTCGCCGGCCCCGCCCTCGATGCTGTCGTTGCCGCTGCCGCCCGATAGAATGTCGTTGCCGCCGAGGCCATCCAGACTGTCGTCGTCCGAGGTCCCGTTGAGGCTGTCATTCGCTCCATCGCCTGCAATGGAGGTCGGCACCCAGTCGAATGCGAGATCACGAACATCGTCGATGGTCCAGATTATGCCATCAGCGAAATGGACTTCCTTGATGCCGGTGTCGAACTGACCATTTGCAATAAAGATATAATCTTCGGTTCCGATGATCTTCAAGCCAAGGTCGGACCCGTTGAAGCGCTCGACCAGGATATCCGTCGTGGCGATACCGGCACCGAACTCGAGAATATCATTGTCCGAGTTGCCGTCGGCACGAGGGGTTTCCACAATGTCATCCCAACCGTCGCCGCGCGCGAAGCGATAGATGTCGTTGCCGAGACCGCCGTCGAGCCGATCATAGCCCGTACCGCCTTCGAGGATATCGTCGCCCGCGCCGCCCGCGAGACTATCATTCCCCCTACCCCCGAGCAGGATGTCGGCGCTATCGCCACCCGAGATGCTATCGTCGCTCGCGCCACCCTGGAGCGTGCTGCCGGAGCCGACCGGCGGGGCGGCCATGGCCTCGAGGTCGAGCGTCGACCATGTCGTTCCATCGGCGAACCGGACTTCGGCGATATACTGGACATCGCTCAGGCGAATGCGATCCTCGGTGCCGTCGATCGCTAGATAATAAACATAGTCCTCCACGACGACGCGGACGTCGCTGGCCGCGATCGTGTTATCGAATTCGATGACGTTCGCACCCGCGGGAAAATCGGGGATGGCCTGCTCCTCGAGCTCGTCCTGTCCGAAGCCGGCGGAGAAGCGATAGATATCGTCCCCAAGTCCGCCGCGCAGCCTGTCGTTGCCGCTGCCACCCACCAGCACATCGTCGCCGCTGCCGCCCTCGATATAATCATTGCCGGCGCCACCGAAAAGCTGGTCGTCAAACTCGCCGCCGTAGAGGGAGTCGTCGCCGGCACCTCCCGTGAGGATATCCTCGACCGCGCCGTTGTTGGTCGACATTTCGGCGCCGTTGATGCCGCCGGGCCGCTCGACCGCCCGGCTGAGCATGTCGGCGAAATTCCAGATCGTCCCGTCGGCGAAGCGGATTTCCCCGACCATGGTTTCGGCGGTGTACGTCCGATAAGCCTCGTGGATCGTGATTCGATCACTCGATCCCGCGATGCGGACAATAAGCGGCCTGTCACCGCCGTGATTCTCCGCCTCACCGAGCTCAATAATAACATCAGAAACCGAGACTGTCGCATCGAACTCGATGACGTTCGCTCCGCCGCTCGTCTCGTGAATCTCGTCCTGACCGAAGCCTGAGGAGAAACGGTAAACATCGTCGCCTGCTCCGCCGGACAGCGCGTCATTTCCCGAGCCGCCGACCAGCGTGTCCGCACCGCTCGTGCCGATAATCTCGTCGTTGCCTGCTCCGCCGAAAAGATTGCCCGAATTGACCGGCGTGAGACGGTCATCGCCATCCCCGCCCACAAGGTCCGTGCTACTGGCATCGCCGTCCAGCGTGATGCCTGCGGCCGAGATGATCCGGGCGAGCAGATCGGCATGCGACCAGCTTACCGTGACCGCACCGCCCGCATCGAGGAAGCGGACCTCTTCGATACGCCACGCCCCGCCTGCCACGGTTCCGGCGATCCGGATTCGGTCTTCGCTCCCCTTGATCTTCAGAATGAGATCATTGCCGTCCTGGAAGACATCGACGTCGTCCGGCTCGACCGACGCATCGAATTCGATCGCATCGGTGCCGCTGCCCGAAGTACCTTCGCTTACGACATCCTGACCGTCACCGCGGCTGAACCGATAAACGTCATTTCCGGCATTGCCCGCAAGCAGGTCGTTTCCGGTGCCCCCGACGAGAATGTCATTTCCGCCGCCTGCGGTAAGCTGGTCATTACCGCCACCGCCGACAAGCGCGCTCGCGCCGCTGCCATCGGACAGCATGTCGTCGCCATCGCCGCCCACCAGCAGCGCAGCTGCGACGTCGACATAGGTCTTCGTGCTGCCGTCGGCGAAGCGATATTCCTCGATCCGCCGGTTGCCGTCCGTGCCATTCAGGACGGTGATGCGATCGTCCGTCCCGGCTATGCGGATCACAAGATTGCTGCCCGACACGCTGAAGCGCAGCATGTCCCAGGTGATGCCGGCACCGAACGCGACGGCATCATAGCCTCCCGACGACACGACATAGTTGGGATGCTGGTCCTGGATCGTGTCCTGGCCATCCCCGAGCGCAAATATATAGACGTCGTTGCCGGTGTTGCCGACCAGCGTATCGTCACCGGTGCCACCGTTCAGAATGTCGTCACCCGCATTTCCGGTGAGGACATCATTGCCGACACCGCCGGTCAGATTACCTGCCTCCGGCCCATCGGTGAGGATGTCATCA
>Ga0209571_1000316_pt1 | contig 67982 bp, 59 predicted proteins | sample EBPBio102011_DNA_FD_185866 | JGI IMG/M metagenome (GOLD analysis project Ga0209571, IMG submission 185866) | Wastewater treatment Type I Accumulibacter community from EBPR Bioreactor in Madison, WI, USA - Reactor 1_1/10/2011_ DNA (SPAdes)... | ecosystem: Engineered > Bioreactor > EBPR >... | reverse complement strand
GCGCAGCGTGGAGCTGGAACTCGCGTCGGTGATCGCGGCGCTGGCGGGGATGGGGGAGATCGCCGGGGACGCCTACCTGGCGGTGAACGTCTCACCGGAGGTGGCCTGCAGCGATGCGTTCGCCGCGGCGCTGGAGGATGTCGATCCCGCCCGCCTCGTGCTGGAGATCACCGAGCACACCGCGGTCGACGACTACGCGCAACTGGCCGCGCGCCTGCTCGAGTTCCAGCAGCGCGGCTTCCGCATCGCCATCGACGACACCGGCGCCGGGTTCTCCAGCCTGCGCCACGTGCTCAGCCTGGCACCCGACATCATCAAGCTGGACATGACCCTGGTGCGCGGGATCGATCGCCAACCGCGGCTGCAGGCGCTGGTTGCCGCGCTGCGCACCTTCGCCGAAGGAACCGGCGCGCTGCTCGTTGCCGAAGGCATCGAGACCTCCGGTGAGCAGGAGACCCTGCAGCGGATCGGCGTGCTTTACGGGCAGGGTTATCACCTGGGCAAGCCGCGCTGACGCTGTCGTCAGGGCTGGCGGGGCGCCCGTGACCGGCAAACCGCCGGCGCGCTTGCCCGATCCCGGGCCCGCGGCTAGCCTGCCGGCATGAGCGAACCCGTCCGATTGCTGGTCCACGGCGCCTCCGGCCGCATGGGGCTGGCCCTGCTGCGCCTGGCCGCGGACCTGCCGCAGGTGCAGGTCGTGGCGGCGGTGCAGCGCAAGGTGGGGCAGCGGGTGGTGGAGGGCGTGCCGTTCTTCGCCGCCGCCGAACTGCACGGGGCACCCACGTTCGATGCCGCGATCGACTTCAGCCTGCCCGAGGCCTTCGATGCGGTGCTCGCGCTGTGCGTGGAGCGCGGCAGTGCGTTCGTGTCCGGCACCACCGGCCTGTCGGAGGGGCAGCGCGCGGGGCTGCAGTCGGCCTCGGCGCGGATCCCGCTGCTGTGGTCGGCCAACTTCAGCCTGGGCGTGGCCATCCTCGACGAGTTGGTCGAACGCGCGGCGGTGGCGCTACCTGGCTGGGACTGCGACATCGTCGAGGCCCATCATTCCCGCAAGCTCGACGCGCCTTCCGGCACCGCGCTGGCGCTGGGCGCCGCCGCGGCCCGCGGCGGCGCCCAGCCGCGCTATGCCTCGCTGCGGGCCGGAGACATCGTCGGTGAACACCTCGTCCAGTTCGCCGGCACCGGGGAGCGGATCGAACTGGTGCACCGGGCCACCAGCCGCGACATCTTCGCCCGCGGCGCGCTGCATGCCGCCGCTCGGCTGGCGGGCCGCGATCCGGGCAGTTATCGGCTTCGCGACCTGCTGTAGGCCGCGCAGGTCGCGGCGGCCGCGTGACCGTCGGCCGGAAATGTGTCCCTTGGGCGTCGCCTCGCAAATCCGATCTGGCATCGCGGCGCCGTCACCGGTATCATTCCCGCTCGCCTGATTCCCCACGCCTCCGGACCGGTTCCCGCCGCTTCGGCGGTTTTTTGCAACCCCACGTAGGCGAAGCCAGTGACCGAAACCGCAATCCTCGTCCTCGAAGACGGCACCGTGTTCGAGGGTGTTTCCGTGGGCGCCCCCGGGCTCTCGGTCGGCGAGGTGGTGTTCAACACCGCCATGACCGGCTACCAGGAGATCCTGACCGATCCGTCGTATGCGCGGCAGATCGTCACCCTGACCTATCCGCACATCGGCAACACCGGCTGTACCGACCAGGACGACGAAGCCGCGCAGGCCTGGGCCGCCGGCCTGATCGTGCGCGACGTGCCTCGCCGTCCCAGCAACTGGCGCAGCCAGGTCGCGCTGCCGGAATGGCTGGCGCAGCGCGGCATCGTTGCCATCGCCGGCATCGACACGCGCCGCCTGACCCGCCTGCTGCGCGACCGTGGTGCGCAGGCTGGCGCGCTGATGGCCGGCGTCGTCGATGCCGGACAGGCGCTGGAGGCCGCGCGCAAGTTCCCCGGCCTGAAGGGCATGGACCTGGCGAAGGAAGTCAGCGTGCGCGCGCCGTACCGCTGGAGCGAGGGCCAACTCGACCTCGACAGCGGCCGGTTGGCCACGGCCACGCCGCGCTTGCGCGTGGTCGCCTACGATTTCGGCGTGAAGCGCAACATCCTGCGCATGCTTGCCGAGCGCGGCTGCGACGTGCACGTGGTGCCGGCGCAGACGCCCGCCGCCGAGGTGCTGGCGCTGTCGCCCGATGGCGTGTTCATGTCCAACGGCCCGGGCGATCCGGAGCCATGCGACTACGCGATCGCCGCGATCCGCGAGTTCGTGGCGCGCAAGCTGCCGCTGTTCGGCATTTGCCTCGGCCACCAGTTGCTCGGCCTCGCCACCGGGGCGAAGACGCTGAAGATGAAGTTCGGCCACCACGGCGCGAACCATCCGGTGCAGGACCTCGATACGGGCAGGGTGATGATCACCTCGCAGAACCACGGCTTCGCGGTGGACGAATCGACGCTCCCAGCGAACGTGCGCGTAACCCATCGCTCGCTGTTCGACGGCAGCAACCAGGGCATCGAATTGACCGACGCGCCGGCGTTCTCGTTCCAGGGGCACCCGGAAGCCTCGCCCGGCCCGCACGACGTGTCGCCATTGTTCGACCGTTTCGTGGCGTCGATGGATCGAGCGGCATGACGCCTGCGCCGCGCCGGCATCGCGTGGGACTGCGCCGCATGCTGGTGCTGGCGGTCGTGCTGGCGGCCTATCCATGCTTCGTGCTGGGCACGGTGTACGCGCAGTGGTTCGCCGCGGACCTGCCCGGGGGCCGGAACGGGCCGGCCGATGCGTATCGGCATGCGCTCGCGAGCGCGACCGTGGCCTACACCGGCTCGCCGCGCTGGGTGGCGTGGGTGACCGCGGTCATGGAAGGCGACGGCGGCGGCAACGACATGCACGCCATGGACGCGCACAACAACCGGATCGGCGCGGCCATCGGCGCGCGCTCGCAGACCTGGGGCGAGATGCGCCGGTCGGTGCGCATGGCGGTGGACGCCGGCGCGATCGACGCAGCCAGCCCCGACCAGATCACCTGGTTGCCGCCAGCGCGCTGGCGCGACCGACTCTACTGAGGACGAAATGCCCAAACGCACCGACATCCAGACCATCCTGATCATCGGCGCCGGCCCCGGCTTGCATTGCGTAATGGGCCTCAAGGTGGGCTGGACATTCCAACGGAGAGAAGAATGAAACTTTGGACGCATTTGTTGCTGCTGATCTTGTCGTTGTCGCCGCAGGTCTGGGCTCGAGAAGTGCCGGTGGAGGATTTCTTCAAGGACCCCGAATTTGCGTCGGTATCGCTTTCTCCAACCGGGGAGTACATCACCGTTTCCGTCCCGCAAGGAGATCGAACCGTACTTGCGGCATTCAAAGTGTCCGACATGTCGCTCGTAGGAAAGTGGGACTACGGCGCCAGACGTCACATCGATCGGGTGCGGTGGGTCAATGACCGGCGTTTCTTCATGTATGTCACGAGGAAGGTCGGGCGGTTCGATTTCCGCGTCGGAACGCCGGATATCTATGCCACCGACGTTGACGGCAAGCGACGAGCTGACATCCCCAACGGGGGTACGTATCGCATTGTCGACACGATGGACGACGACCCCAGTCATGTGCTTGTCGAGCGTTCGATCGATTCGGCGTTCCTCTCAAGGCTGAACGTTTACACCGGGGAGGTTCGCAACGTAGCGACCGCGCCAGTCGATTTTGGCAGTTTCATCGTTGACCACGACAAGAAAGTCCGGTACGCCATCGGCTCCAACAAGGATCTCACTCAGGTGACTCTTCGTAGGGACGGTGAGAAGTGGGTAGAAGTACACCGTGACGCTATGGGTGGTTCGCTACGCATGCCGCTTGGATTTGATGCGGAGAACCGCAGGATCTACATGCTGGTCAGCGAGAATGGCGAGCCGGCCAAATTGTTCCTGCTGGATCCGGAAAGCGAGCAACGCGAACTCGTTTCACAGAATACCAATGTTTCGGCAAGCGACTTCATTTCCACCAGCGACGCACGCGACCTGGTAGCGGTTGTCTACGAAGATGGCTTACCGGTCACCGACATTCTTGATAAGGACAATCCCGAGGCGAAGACCTACGCCGGCCTGATCAATGCATTTCCGGATCATGCCATCCGATTCGACGGGATTAGCAGGGATGGTCGGTATGTGCTGCTCCGCACCTACAGCGACGTGGATCCCGGCGCATACTATTTGTTCGACCGTACGTCCGGGCAGGCGCAGTTCCTGCTGGCGTCGCGTGCATGGATCAAGCCCGCCGAGATGTCCGAGACCAAGCCGTTCAAATTCACTGCGCGTGATGGGACCGAGGTCCACGGATACATCACGGTGCCGCGGGCTAGCGATGGCATGAACCTGCCGCTTGTCCTTCACCCGCATGGTGGCCCGCATGGCCCGCGTGACGTATGGGGGTTCAACCCCGATGTACAGTTTCTCGCCAACCGCGGCTATGCGGTTCTGCAGGTGAACTTCCGTGGGTCGGGCGGTTACGGCAATGCCTTCGAACGGTTGGGGTATCGCAACTGGGGCACGACGATGATCAACGACATGGTCGATGCCGTCGATTGGGCTGTCGAGCAGGGCATTGCAGATCCCGCGCGCGTTTGCACCTACGGTGCATCCTACGGCGGCTACGCAGCGCTTCAGAACATCGTGCGCGAGCCAGATCGCTACAAGTGCGCGATCGGTTACGTTGGTGTGTATAGCCTGCCGTTGATGTTCAGGGATGGCGACATTCCTCGCACCGAAAGTGGGCTTGCCTATCTGCACCGTGTGATGCCGCAGTCCCTGAGCGAGCAGCAGGCGCAGTCCGCCGCATTCAATGTCGACAGAATTCGTGTCCCGGTGATGCTGGTCCACGGCGAGCGCGATGAGCGAGTTCCTATGTCTCAGTACCGCGCGCTCAAAACTGCCCTGGTTGAGGCGGGCCGTCCGCCTGAGGTGGAGATTCTGGCGCCCAAAGAAGGGCACGGGTTCCAGGATCTTGAGAATAACGTGCGTCTCTATAGGGCAATGGAGGCGTTCCTCGACAAACATATTGGGGCCGAATCCGGCGCCGGCAACTGAGAACGAAATGCCAAAACGCACCGACATCCAGACCATCCTGATCATCGGCGCCGGCCCGATCGTCATCGGCCAGGCCTGCGAGTTCGACTATTCCGGCGCGCAGGCCTGCAAGGCGCTGCGTGACGAGGGCTACCGGGTGGTGCTGGTCAACAGCAACCCGGCGACGATCATGACCGACCCGGAGATGGCCGACGCGGTCTACATCGAACCGATCAACTGGCAGACGGTCGAGCGCATCATCGCCAAGGAGAAGCCCGATGCGCTGCTGCCCACGATGGGCGGCCAGACCGCGCTCAACTGCGCACTCGACCTCGCCGACCACGGCGTGCTCGAGAAGTACGGCGTCGAGCTGATCGGCGCCAAGCGCGAGGCCATCCGCATGGCCGAAGACCGCGAACTGTTCCGCGTGGCGATGCAGGACATCGGCCTCGAATGCCCGAAAGCCGAGGTGGCGCGCACGTTCGAGCAGGCCGTCGTGATCCAGGCCAAGGTCGGTTACCCGACCATCATCCGCCCCAGCTTCACCCTCGGCGGCAGCGGCGGCGGCATTGCCTACAACAAGGAAGAGTTCGAGGACATCGTCAAGCGCGGCCTTGAGCTCTCGCCTGTGCATGAGGTGCTGGTCGAGGAGTCGGTGCTGGGCTGGAAGGAGTTCGAGATGGAGGTGGTCCGCGACACCGCGGACAACTGCATCATCGTCTGTTCGATCGAGAACCTCGACCCGATGGGCGTGCACACCGGCGACAGCATCACCGTCGCGCCGGCGCAGACGCTCACCGACAAGGAGTACCAGCGCCTGCGCGATGCCTCGATCGCGGTGCTGCGCAAGATCGGCGTGGATACCGGCGGCTCGAACGTGCAGTTCGGCATCAATGCCGAGACCGGCCGCGTGGTCGTGATCGAGATGAACCCGCGCGTGTCGCGTTCGTCGGCGCTGGCCTCCAAGGCCACCGGCTTCCCCATCGCCAAGGTCGCGGCCAAGCTGGCCGTGGGCTACACGCTGGACGAGCTGAAGAACGAGATCACCGGCGGCAAGACCCCGGCCTCGTTCGAGCCGACGATCGACTACGTGGTGACCAAGATCCCGCGCTTCGCGTTCGAGAAATTCCCGCAGGCCGACGCCCGCCTGACCACGCAGATGAAGTCGGTGGGCGAGGTGATGGCGATGGGCCGCACCTTCCAGGAGTCGGTGCAGAAGGCCTTGCGCGGGCTGGAGACGGGCAAGGTCGGGTTCGATCCGACCGGGCTGGACCTGTCCGACGAGGCGGACCTCGCCACGCTGCGCCGCGAGGTGAAGGAAGCCGGCCCGGAGCGCCTGTTCTACCTCGCCGATGCGTTCCGCGCCGGGCTGTCGGTGGACGAGGTGTTCTCGCTGTCGTTCGTCGATCCGTGGTTCCTCGACCAGATCGAGGACATCGTCGCCGCCGAGAAGGCGCTCGCCGCCGCCGGCATCGATGCGCTCGACGGCAGGCGCCTGCGTGCCCTCAAGCGCATGGGCTTCTCCGATGCGCGCCTCGCGCAGCTGGTCGGCACCGATGAATCGGCGGTCCGCGCGCTGCGTCGTGCGCACGGGGTCAAGCCCGTGTACAAGCGCGTGGATTCCTGCGCCGCCGAGTTCGCCACCGACACTGCCTACCTGTATTCCACCTACGAGGAGGAATGCGAGGCGCAGCCGACCGGCCGCGACAAGATCATGGTGCTCGGCGGCGGTCCCAACCGCATCGGCCAGGGCATCGAGTTCGACTACTGCTGCGTGCACGCGGCGCTGGCACTGCGCGAGGACGGGTTCGAGACCATCATGGTCAACTGCAACCCGGAGACCGTCTCGACCGACTACGACACGTCCGACCGCCTGTACTTCGAGCCGCTGACGCTCGAGGACGTGCTGGAGATCGTCGAGCTGGAGAAGCCCAAGGGCGTGATCGTGCAGTACGGCGGGCAGACGCCGCTGAAGCTGGCGCGCGCGCTGGAGGCCAACGGCGTGCCGATCATCGGTACCTCGCCCGATTCGATCGACCTGGCCGAGGATCGCGAGCGCTTCCAGAAGCTGGTCGACAGCCTCGGCCTGAAACAGCCGCCCAACCGCACCGCGCGCAGCGCCGAGGAAGCGCTGGTGCTGGCGCGCGAGATCGGCTATCCGCTGGTGGTGCGCCCCAGCTACGTGCTCGGCGGCCGCGCGATGGAAGTGGTGCACGCCGACGCCGACCTGGCGCGCTACATGCGCGACGCGGTCAAGGTATCGAACGACTCGCCGGTGTTGCTGGATCGCTTCCTCGACAACGCGGTCGAGGTGGACGTGGACGTGATCGCCGACAAGGACGGCAACGTGCTGATCGGCGGGGTGATGGAGCACATCGAGGAGGCGGGCGTGCATTCCGGCGATTCCTCGTGCTCGCTGCCGCCGTACTCGTTGTCGGCGCCGGTGCAGGACCAGTTGCGCGAGCAGGTGGTGGCATTGGCGCGGGCGCTGAAGGTGGTCGGGCTGATGAACACCCAGTTCGCGATCCAGTCCGCCGAGGATGGCGGCGAGGACACCATCTACCTGCTGGAAGTGAATCCGCGCGCGTCGCGCACGGTGCCATTCGTGTCGAAGGCCACCGGCCTGGCGCTGGCCAAGATCTCCGCGCGCTGCATGGCGGGCAAGACGCTGGCGGAGCAGGGCGCGACGATGGAGGTCGTGCCGGCCTACTTCTCGGTGAAGGAGGCGATCTTCCCGTTCGCCAAGTTCCAGGGGGTCGACCCGATCCTCGGCCCGGAGATGCGTTCCACCGGCGAGGTGATGGGCGTGGGCCGCAATTTCGGCGCGGCGTTCGCGCGCGCGCAGGAGGCGGCCAACATCAAGGCGCCGCCGGCGTCGGGCAAGGCGTTCGTGTCGGTGCGCGATCCCGACAAGAAGCGCGTGCTGCCGGTCGCGCGCGACCTGCTGGACCGTGGCTACGCCATCGTCGCCACCGCGGGCACCGCGAAATGGCTGCGCGAGAACGGCATCGAATGCGAGCAGGTCAACAAGGTGCTGGAGGGCCGGCCGCACATCGTCGACCTGATCAAGAACGGTGAGATCGCCTACATCGTGAACACCACCGAGGGCCGGCAGGCAATCGCGGACTCGTTCTCGATCCGGCGCGAGGCGCTGCAGCAGCGCGTGACCTATTCGACCACGGTTGCCGGCGCCAAGGCCTTGCTGCATTCTCTGGCCTATCGCGGCAGCGGCCCGGTGTGGGCGCTGCAGGAACTCCATGAAGAACTGCGCAAGGACGCCTGAATGATTTCCATGAGAGCAAGCCGATGAGAGCACCCATGACCCTGGCCGGCGCGCAACGCCTGCGCGCCGAACTCGATGAGCTGAAGTCGGTCAAGCGCCCGGCGGTGATCAACGCCATCGCCGAGGCGCGCGCGCACGGCGACCTGAAAGAAAACGCCGAATACCACGCCGCGCGCGAGCAGCAGGGCTTCATCGAGGGCCGCATCAAGCAGCTCGAGGGCGAGCTGTCGCACGCCGACGTGATCGACACCAGCCGGCTCGATGCCGGCGACAAGGTGGTGTTCGGCGCGGTGGTGACGATCGCCGACGTCGAGACCGACGAGGAGAAGCGCTACCAGATCGTTGGCGACCTCGAGGCCGACATCAAGCTGGGCCTGATCGCGATCTCCTCGCCGGTGGCGCGCGCCCTGATCGGCAAGCACGAGGGCGACAGCGTGACCATCGAAGCGCCGGCGGGCGCCCGCGAGTACGAGATCGTCGGCGTCAGTTACGGCAGCTGACGGCATGGCGCAGGCGAGGGCGACGCTGCTGCTGCCTGCCGCGCGCCGCTTCGGCACGCAGGCGCTGTCGGCGGCTGGCGCGCTGGCGCTGGGCCGGGCAGATCGCGTCGAGGGGCTGGGTGCAGGCCGTCGTGCGCAGTTGCTGCGCCACTTCCAGCTGGTCCCCAACCACTGGCCGATCGCCGCGCTCACGCGCCAGATGGACGCGCGCGACGCGGCGGGCGCGGCCTGGCTGCGGGCCGATCCCTGTCGCGTGCTGCCGGACATGAACGGCGCACGGCTGCTCGGATACGGCGATGCGCTCGATCTCGACGCGGAAGACGCCCGCCAGCTGTTGCCAGCGCTGAAGCCGCTGTTCGGCGACGCCGGGTTCACGCTCGACGCGCCGGTCCCGTGGCGCTGGTATCTGCGGCTGCCGCGCGAGGCACGCCTGCCGGTGTTCACCGAGCCCGACGAGGCGCTGGGCACCGACCTGTTCGACCACCTGGCCGAGGGCAGCGAAGGTCGGCGCTGGCGACTGCTGGCGAGCGAGGCGCAGGTGGTGCTGCACAACCATCCCTGGAACGCGCGGCGCCAGGCGGCGGGCCGCCCACCGGTCAACTCGCTGTGGTTCTGGGGCGGCGGCGTGCTGCCGGACCACGTGCTCACGCCGCACCAGCGCGTGCATGGCGTCGAGGACCTCTGCGCGGCCCTCGCCGCCGCCGCCGGGGTGCGCGCGGCGCTCCCGGTGCGTTTCGCCGTCGAGGCGGACGATGCGCTGTTCGACCTGACCGCCTTGCGCGACCTCGCGGTCCTCGACGCGCTGTGGCTGCAGCCCGCGCTCGCGGCGCTGCGCGCAGGTGAACTCGCCTCGCTGCAGCTCGACGACGAGGATGGCACCGCCGTGGCGTTCGTACGCAGCCAGCGCTGGCGTTTCTGGCGCCGGCCGCGCGCACGCCTGGACGGCGGATGACGCCGACGATCCGGCGCCACGTGGCCGAGGCGCACGCCGACTGGCCGGCGCACGTGCCGCCGCTGCTGCGTCGCGTGTATGCCGCGCGCGGCGCCGACGATCCCGCCCTGGCGCAGCCGAAGCTGGCGCAACTGCTCCCGCCGGATGCGCTGCTCGGCCTGGATGCGGCGGTGCGCCTGCTGGCCGAGGCCATCGCCGGCGGCCAGCGCATCCTCGTGGTCGGCGACTTCGACTGCGATGGCGCCACCGCCTGCGCGCTGGCCGTGCGCGGCCTGCGCCTGCTCGGCGCCCGCGACGTGCGCCACGCGGTGCCGAACCGCATGGTGCACGGCTACGGCCTCTCGCCCGGGCTGGTGGCCGAGCTGGCGCCCATCGCCCCGGCCCTGCTGGTCACCGTCGACCACGGCATCGCCTGCCATGCCGGCATCGACGCCGCGAGGGCCCTCGGCTGGCGGGTACTGGTGACCGACCACCACCTGCCCGGCGAGCGCCTGCCGGCGGCCGACGCCATTGTCAATCCCAACCTCGCCGGCGATGGCTTCGCCAGCAAGGCGTTGGCCGGCGTGGGCGTGGTGTTCTACGTGCTGCTGGCGCTGCGCCGGCACCTGCGCGATGCCGGCGCGCTGCCCGCGGACGCCGCGGACCTGTCGGTGCTGCTCGACCTGGTGGCCGTCGGCACGGTGGCCGACTTAGGTGGGGGCGGATCTGGACACTTTCTTCTAGGGTCAAAGCTCCTAGACCTGCCCTAGATCGGTCTTTGCCCCCCTAAATCCTGAGAGGGATATTGACTGGTTGCCCTTCTACGCAACTTTCGTTAACGTCTTAGGCGCGGCATGTATTGGACTTATAGATAAGTCTATTTATATCAATGATATAAACTTCATAGGTGTTCACTTTGAGGCCTGACCGAGTTAGCTTGGCGTATAGGGTGATTCCGTTCCTGGATCAGGACGCAACCAGCCGGTACGTCTTGATGCATCGCGAATCCGGTCGACTGCCGATCGCGTCGTCCATCTATGAAACGCATCTCGCTCAGAAGAGCGACTCGCAGAAGACAAGGTCAGGATCGCTATACGGGATCGCAAGCTTGTACTCATGGGCTGACGAGCGCGGCGTTGACTTGGATGCACAACTCCTGAGTGGTGAAGGCTTGGCGCCGTCGCAGATCTCCGCTTTCTCGGCCTGGTTGCGGGTACGGCTAGGTGAGGACGGGAAAGCAAGGCTCACGCCTGAATCGAGAACCACACACAACCAGACCCTGCACTTCTGCCGACAAATCTGTGTGCATTTCATAACTCAGTATGCGACATCGAATTCAGCAGTCGCAGAACGCGTTATGCAAATCGAACTTCTTGCCAACTCGCAAGGTCGCGAGTGGACAAGGACACGGATCAAGACGCGGAAGAAGAGAGTAGCGCCAGATCTGACGGACGAAGAACTGGCGCGGATCGAAGAATTTCTATTACCTGAAAATAGAAGTAGGAACGTCGGCCAAGATATTGCATGGCGGGACTATCTACTTTGGAGATTGACGATTGAGTTCGGCTTGCGACTTGGTGAGGTGCTAAGCCTGAGGCTCCAGGACTGTCCGGCGTTGGGTCGCAACTACATTAGTGTCGTCAGGATCGAAGAGCGTGACGACGGAGTGATTGACTCGAGAGGAGCGCATGCCCCAAGGCCAAAAACCCTAAGTCGCGACCTTCGCTTTCTATGGAAGGAGACCAGGTTTCCGCATCTAATTGCCCAATACACGACTCGCTTTCGTCGCGCCTCGGTCAAGGAGCATGGCCGCCAGGTATATCGGTGGGTCCTTCCCCATCCATTCCTGATCGTAGCAACGAACGGTAAGCCGCTTTCTATCAGCACTGCGAATGATGTGGCGTCCGCGATCAAGGCGGCAACTGGCATCAACTTCCACTGGCATCTGGCACGACACGCCTTCTTCAATCGGATGTACCTGCGCGCCAAGACCAATCAGGAACTGCAGGATCTTGTGTACTGGGGTGGCTGGGAGAGCGAAAAGAGCCTTGAGATCTATTCAAGACGTGCTCGAGCCGACCGAGCGAAGGGAGTGATGCGATCCGAAAATGAGAACTGGTCATGGACGGCATTGCAATGATGCAGAACCATGAAACTGGCCTGTGGGAAGGTTCGGACGGACGCAAATTCGTCCGCAATGAATTCAATCCAGACGCCCCAGTGTTTATCGACGTAACGGATGATGTCTGGCGGTTCAGCCTGGGTGGTTCAGCGAGGAGGTTGGATTGGCGACAGGGCGGACTGTCAAATGCTGTTGTTGAGCCTTTGCAAGTTATTGCATTGGAGCAATTGCGAACCAAATCCGCGTCGTGGGCGCAGCACGTGCATCGGATGTTGCATGGCCTTGTTATGGCGGCAAACAGTCTGGGGATAGAGCTTTCAGGTGGGCTTGGCGCTCTGTCCATCAAGGAATGGGCAGCAATGTGGGTGCTGCTTTCAAAAGAAGCTCGAACAATGCTCCGAATCTTCTATAGGGAGATGGCTCAGCGATCAATGGCGGGAGCGAGCCCAGCTATCGCACTGGAAATGGACGAATGGGTCGCGTGGCCACAACCGGCGGGCATGCAGGACGTACTGACCTGGAATGCAGAGACTGGGGCATACACGTCGGGGGAGTCGGAACTGGCCCGACGCGCATTGGCCATGCCCGTAGGTGATGAATCTGATGTTGAATGCATTATCCGGGTTTTTGGCTGGATTCTCTTTGAGACCTATAAGCGTCCACTGCAACTACTTGGTATGCGCAAAGATGCCTTGGTCACCTATAAGGGGCAACGCTGGCAATACTTTTTAAGAATTCCGAAGGTAAAGGCGCAAACGGGCGATGTTGCCGAGTTGTGGCCTGTAAGCGAGGCGCTGGGGAAATCGATACAGGCATTGGGCGACCGCCCATTACTCTTGGCTCTACAGGAAAAATTCGACCGATTGATTGTCGTGCCAGGCAGAAAACAAGGCGGCAACAATCGAAATGCAACCACTATCGGTTCGCGCGATCAATACGGTCTAGAACTTCCGATGGAGTGGCATGAGCATGGGCAGGTACCTACGGGCACCATGACCAGATTGCTGCGTCGATGGAGTATTGAAAGCAATATCGTCAGTCCAAGGACTGGAAAGGTACTTGTTTTTGGAGCGAAGCGCGTTCGTCATACCGGCGGAACGCGTCTTGCCATGCAGGGTACTCCTCGAGACGAAATCCAGACAATCTTCGAGCACGATGATCCTACATCGGCTCAGGCCTACATTGATGCGGTGGCTTCGGAGTTGCTGCCTGCCATCGAGCGAGCAGACCGTGCACTAGGCGGGCTATTCGCCGGTCTTAATGCGGCCTTCTTTCAAGGCGTGGTTGTACCTGCGTTAGGAGAGAAGCAAATTCTCGTTCCCGATTTTCACTCGGGCGCCCCCGCTGTCGTTGGCTCATGTGGCAGCAGCGGGGCGTGCCCAACTCATCCGTTTTGGGCGTGCTACGGAGGATGCCCACATTTTCAAGCGTGGCGGGATGGCGATCACAGCGCTTCAATGAAGTATGTCCAGCGCGAACATGAACGATGGAGCCATGCCGAGGCTGGAAAAGAGCGCAGCAAATTGGGCAAGGATTTTGAACAGGTATACGCCGGGATCAAAGACGTGATCACGGCTATTGAAGAGGGGCATTAGGATGTCGGCCGCACTTTCTCGTTGGCTGCATGAGCACACGGCGGATTCCTCAATTTCGGAGTTGGGGTCGCATTTGCTCGCCTTGATTCCGCCTGGAGCGTCATTCGAATCGGATCAATGGAATGTAATTTCATGGGTGTTACGTCCTGGCAATGGCATCAGCAGATACCTCTACTTTGACAAGATCGTTCATGCCAACTTGAAGGCGGCATGCAAGATTTGGATTCTCCATGGACGGATGACACGAAATCTTGGAGAAGGTTCGGCTCAGGCCCGCTTAACGGTCGTGGCAATTTTAGGGGAAGTTCTCGGGGCACGGTCATTCGACACGCTCAAGAACGAAGATTTCTACGCTGCAGAACGGCGGATCAGAAAGAATCGCGCAGCTGCGGGCGCATACGGACTATGCAAGGTGCTCGCGACGTTCGCGAAGTGGCTGAATTTGCGGACGCGATCGAGACTGAGCTACGTCTCCGGCATGAAGAAGCCAGCTAAGCACGGGCGCAAGGGCAATGATGCAGGTCGCCATGAAAAGTTAATGCCAGACGAGGTCATACGCGACCTGATTGCTGTCAATTCAAGAGACGATATAAGTGACATCGATCGCTTCTATCTGCAGATTTTCACTATCGATGTCGGGGCCGGATTTCGTGTGGGCGAGTTGGCGAATTTGCCGGAAAATTGTCTCATCGAGCACGATGGCGCCTTGCAATTGCTGTACTTCCCCGAGAAGAAAGGGCGTCCCGTTCCAAAGGTGGTGCCTCCCAGTCTAGTGCCGGCAATCCGTGCCGCTGTTTCCGCATTGAAATCTTCCACCGAGGATTTGCGAAAGCTTGCCGCGCAACAGCGTGAGAATGAGCCAGTCGATTGGCTTAAGGTGTCTTCCAATGAGGCGGCTGCATGCTACTTCACATCAAAATTCGCGCACGAATGGACCGCAGATCCAGCCAATCGGCTCATTAATCCCGATGCGGTTTGGCACAAGTTCAAGAAGAAGCTGATCGATGCGATCGGCACGTTAGAGGAGTGCGGTGGTAATAAGTCTGAAGCAGGTCGCAGACTGGGCGTGACGTACATGAGCCTGGAAAGGATGCTGGCCGAGCAGCGTGCCGCCCGCGCAGGTGAGCTCCGCACCATGACCTGCAAGGGGAAGGAAATACGCAGTTGGAATTTCGATCCTCGACTCATTAACGAGAATCAATTCAAGCTGCGCGCGCGAACCACAACACACAAGCTGTATCCGTCTGTCCGAGCGATCATTCAAGACGCCAGAGAAATGCAGTTGCGAGGAGAGTTTTATCCGAATCCGGTTAGAGATGAAGGCCTGGAGGCCCAATTCAAACGATCATTTGCCCTCATTAGAGGCCCAGGGGGAGAGTCATACCTGGAAGCTCACGAGGCGTTGCTGCTCCGCAGGCGCGGCCGGGGTGGAAATTCTCGCACTAGCGATTTTCTAGCGGTCACCGTCACCGACTTGGCGCGGTGGCTAAGTCGAAATGATGGAAAAACAAAGATTAGTGTTTTTCAGAGATTCGGGATTGTAGATCCAAGGACAGGCGAGATCGCCAAGTTTACTTGGCATGACGTGCGGCACTGGCTCAACACACAGTATCAGCGAGGCGGTCTTAGTCAGCAGCAGATTGCTCTGATCTTTGGTCGCAAGGACGTCGGTCAGAATGCCACATATGACCAAACGTCGAGCGAAGAGCGAGCAGAACGCTTAAGGAATGCCGTGCGAGACGGAGTGATCGTCGGCGAGATCAGCGACACATATTCGCGTCTGGCGGATATCTCTAGAGAGCAAGCGGAGGAATATCTGGCGGGTGCACTGCGAATGATAAACATCATGCCGCACGGTCTGTGTACCCTAAATTGGGCAATGAACCCGTGCCCACACTATCTCAGCTGTTTCACCTGCGGTGGAGATAGTGAGGAGAATAGTGGCGCTTGCGAGCATCTGATCGTAGATCGCAACAATTCTGGGCATGTCGCTGAGATCAGACGCCTTCGTAGCGAGGCGCAGGTGGCGCTGAAAGTTATTCCTTCGGAGTCTCCCATGTTCAGTCATTACCTGCGTATTTTCAGTAATACGACCCTCAAGCTGGAGCAGATGGGGCTCGGAGTCGAGGTTGTAGCGAAATGAGAAAACAACTTCGCGGTGAAGAATTGTCTGGTCGCATTCGCACGGTAATTCATGAGTTGGCGGATGAGGCGGCGAAGCTCGGGAAGGGCTACGTATTCAATGCGAGCGAGGTTTCGGCACGTGTGCCCGCATCGAGAACGACTCTAAGGCGTTATGATCATGTTGTAGCGGAAACGCTGAAATCGTTGAAGGCAGGGCGCCGATCTACTTCAGGCGAAGCATTGATTGCGCTGTTCCGCGCTCAAAACGAACGGCTGCAAGAAGAACTAGCTGTGGCTCAACGTCAAGTTCAAGCGCTTCGACAGCATCATGTCGAAATATATAGGCGGTTTCACCACAGCTCCGCGGATATAACGCCTTTGCTGACCCCGCTTCTGGCAGAGGAATGCAAGGAGGCTTCAGCTTGCCTGTTCTGTGGGGGTGACATTTCTGCAGTCAAGAGTCGGAAGGCAGGCAGCAATGTCTTCCCAATCAAGCCTTCTGCAGGAAAGCCTGGGCGATGACAGACAGCACAAACATGATGCTTAAGGATCGATCGCGCGATAAGCCTGTGGAGGAGCAGGCCATTAGTCTCGGCTATACGCCGTTGCAGGCGCGGGTGATATCAGGTCGATTACATGGGGTTTCCTTCTCGCAGCTTCGCTCCCTAATTATCCCATCGCCTAACGAGATCGATGGGCCGCACGCATTGCCCGACATTGATAAGGCCTCCGGGCACCTTGCCGACGCAATCTCTGCGCACACACCAATTGCTCTGGTTACTGATCACGATGCTGATGGCGCCACTTCCCACGCGATTCTCAAAAACGCTCTAGTGGCGATGGGGTATCCGGTTGGCCGAATCTATAGTTTTCTCTCGCATAAGATGATCGAGGGGTACGGCCTCAGCGATGCGCTAGTCGATCGCATGCTCCCTCAGCTTCCGCCAAGCACGTGCATTATTACGGCGGATCAGGGGAGTACCGATGAGATGCGAATCTCCCGGTTGGTCGCTGCTGGCCATTCCGTCGTGGTGACGGATCATCACGGCATTCCCGAAGAAGGGCCGCCGCAATCAGCTCATGCCGTGGTGAACCCGGTGCGGCGCGATAGCAAATTTCCAGATATGGCGATAGCCGGTTGCCATACCGCATTGCTGGTCATGGCGGCTACTCGCGAGCTGTTAATTGAGCGTGGGTCTTTAACCCCGGAATCGCCACGTGTCTCTGATCTTCTAGATTATTGCGCGGTTGGGACCATTGCGGACGCGTCGTCTCTTGCGTACTCGCTAAACAATCGAATGATCGTGCAGCGCGGGCTCCGTTTGATGAATTCGAAGCCGCGACCTTGTTGGCAAGCTATGCGCCGCTTGCTAAAGAAGGAAGGGGACTGGACAGCTGCCGATATTGCATTTCAGATCGCGACACGCATAAATGCTAGAGGCCGGCTAACCGATGCCATGCTGGGGGTGGAGTTTCTGTGTGCCACCAGCGAGGAGGAGGCATTCCGCATCCTCCAGGAACTTGATTCCAACAATCGCGAGCGAAAGGACATTGAAGCGACACTGCGCAGTATTGCAGAACCTTTGGCTAAAGCCGGTATCCGCGATGGGCGACTCGGACTCTGTCTATGGCTGGGGGAACGGTCGCATGCAGGGGTTCACGGTATTACCGCCACTCGAATGGTGGAGCAGTTCGGATTGCCAACGATATGCCTATCGCCGCTTGCGAGTGACGAGAGCATTGCCACCGGATCAATACGAACAACGCCGCACGTTAACGTCCTGCAAGCGCTGACATTAATTAAACAACGCTGGCCAGGCCTATTGTTGAGCGCTGGCGGGCATCGTGGTGCGGGCGGGCTCAAGGTGAAGCGAAGCGATATTCCCACCTTGGTTGATGCATGGGATACGTGTGTCAAAGAAGCCTATGGCGAAGAACTGCCATCACCGTATCTGCTAGTTGACGGGTTGCTCGAAGCACCTGGTTTAGATCATGTACGCGAGTTGTCGGCGTTGGAGCCCTATGGCCGAGAATTCGAGCAGCCAATATTCATGGGTACTTGGCGCGTGAACGATATGCGCCTGATTGGCGACGGAACCCACTTGAAGTTACGGCTCTCAAACAGCGCAACTGACATCGATGCGGTCTGGTTTGGAGCCAACAAAGAGGGGAACCCTCCTGTCAGTGTTGGAGTCAGCGTGACGTTTGCTTATTGTCTGGATGCGCAAAGTTACCGCGGCAACACCCGGCTGCAGCTGATAATTCGGGGGATCGATTTGCGTTGATTGTGCAGTTTGGATGACCTAGCCACGCGTTGCGAAATGAGTGGGACAGAACCGTCACGATCCGCAGCATCTGTTAAACACGACAATGTTCGAGACCGTGGCCAATCAACACCTCTGTACTTGGCCACCCTGTCCAATAGAGTTGTCCCAAGCGCGTCAGCCTATGAACGAAGCCGCGACCCAATGCGCTTTCAGGTTGCGGGTTAAAGGGCGGAAACGAACAGCCATCCCACGTGCCGCTCGCTACTGAAGTCGCACGTCGGCGTATTTCCTGATAGATCGTGTCGCGCAGGCCATCCACCTGGGGTCCGTGCTGCATGGCCATGGAAGCGCCACGCCGTACTGCCGCCCAGGCACAGTAGCGCCACTGGGCTACCGTTAGTACTACTCCGCTTTCCCGATAGGCGAACGCGATGTCCTGTGCCCACTCACCGGAGAACCGATGCTTCAGCAGTTGCTGCTCGAAGAAACGTTCGGCCTCGGCGGATCCCAGTTCGGTCCAAAGCCGCAATCGTTCTGCCGTCGTAAAGTCGTCGCGTTCCAGGGAGTTGAAGTAGTCATCCAGCGCATCGACCAACCGCTCCGGCTCATACACGGCCCAGGACAGATGCCACTGCAAGCCTTCGATCGGCGTGATCCGGGCATCGGGCTTTAGTTCCCAGCGTGCCTCTGGCCAAGGCACTTCGATGACGCCGCGCTCCTGTAAGTACCCCATAGCTACCAGGGTCATCCGCTTGGTCTGCGCGATCGGTAGGCGGTATTCCTGCCCAGTCAATAGCGCCCATAGGTACAGGCATCCTCTTAGCCCGAGTTCATCGACGGTGGCGGGGGCGGGCGACGCCATGTAGGGCAGAGGTGGTTGTTGGGGCTCTAAGAATAACTTAGTATCCAAGAACCGGTCACTTCCGCCATCCTTAAGGCTTCCTTAGGGGGTGGTAGTGACGACTCGAACGGCAAAATACCCGGTTTTTGCGCTACGACTGGCCCAGGCGCGTGAGCGCTCAGGCCTGTCGCAGACGCAACTCGGTGTGCTTGCCGGCTTGGATCCTGCCGTGGCCTCTCCCACAATCAATCAATACGAGCGCGGCAAGCACGAACCCCAGCTCAAACGGGCTAAGCGGCTAGCCGAGGTGCTGGGCATCCCGCCGGCCTTTCTCTATACCGAGGACGACCTGCTCGCTGAACTTCTGCTGCAGTGGAACGGCCTGTCCCTGCGCAAGAAGAAAGAGCTGGTCAAGCTGGTCGAAGCTAACAAGGCGCCAAAAGCGAAGAGATCACGCAGTGCCGCGGAATAGCTAGGCACCCAGCCGAACAGTACTGCGGTGGTGGGCAAATGCAGGCGGATGGCGACCATCGCCACCAGCGGCAAGCCGGCCAGCAGGAGAAGGTGAGGCCAGTGCCAGCCAGGCTGTCGTTTTCCTGTCATCGCGGGTTGCTACGCTTCGTATATTCGATTATTTTAGAAAAATGGAAATCAAAGACGCAACCCTCTCGCTCGCCGCCTTGGGCCAGACCACCCGGCTATCGGTCTTCCGCCTGCTGGTCGAGGCAGGTCCCCAAGGCCGGTTGGCCGGCGAGATCGCCGAGACCCTGTCGCTGCCCGGCGCCACGCTGACCTTCCACCTGAAGGAGCTCAGTGGTGCCGGTTTGATCGAGTGCGAGGCGCGCGGTCGCTTCAAGCGCTATCGCGCCAACTTCGAGGCCATGACCAATTTGATCGCCTTCCTGACCCGCAACTGCTGTGGCGGTGCCACGAACTGCCTGCCAAGCCAGGTGTGCGAGCCCACGCGCCGGAGGAAGGACGCGGCATGAACGAGACGATCGCTTCACCGGTACCGCTTTCCCGGCGCATGGGCGGTTTCGAGCGCCACCTGACCTTGTGGGTGGCTTTGTGCATCGTCGTCGGCACCGGACTGGGCTACCTGTTTCCCGACGGCTTTGCCGCGCTGGGCGCGATGGAGATCGCCAAGGTCAACCTGCCGGTCGCGGTACTGATCTGGTTGATGATCATCCCGATGCTGCTGAAGATCGACTTCGGCGCGATGGGACAGGTCAAGCAGCACTGGAAAGGCATCGGCGTCACCGTATTCGTCAACTGGGCGGTCAAGCCGTTCTCGATGGCGCTGCTGGGCTGGCTCTTCGTCCGCCACGTCTTTGCCCGTTATCTGCCGGCGGATCAGTTGGATTCATATATCGCCGGGCTGATCCTGCTGGCCGCGGCGCCATGCACGGCCATGGTGTTCGTCTGGAGCAATCTGTGCGAGGGCGAGCCGCAATTCACCCTCAGCCAGGTCGCGCTCAACGACGCGATCATGGTGTTCGCCTTCGCCCCGGTTGTGGGCTTGCTGCTGGGCATTTCGTCGATCACCGTGCCATGGTCGACGCTGCTGCTGTCGGTGGAGCTCTACATCATCGTGCCCGTGCTGATCGCCGCGGTCCTGCGTCGCTGGATCCTGCAGCGAGGTGGCGAGGCGGCGCTGCAAGCCCTGCTGAAGCGACTGGGGCCGGTCTCGCTTGGCGCCTTGCTGGTCACGCTGGTTCTGTTGTTCGGCTTCCAGGGTCGGCAGATCGTCGCACAACCGCTGATCATCGCCATGCTGGCCGTGCCGATCCTGATCCAGGTGTATCTCAACGCCGGGGTGGCCTACTGGCTCAACCGCAAGTTCGGTGTTGCCCATTGCGTGGCCGGACCTTCCGCATTGATCGGCGCCAGCAATTTCTTCGAACTGGCCGTGGCCACCGCCGTCAGCGTCTTCGGCGTCCACTCCGGCGCGGCGCTGGCGACCGTCGTCGGCGTGCTGGTCGAGGTTCCCGTCATGTTGTCCGTCGTACGCATCGTGACCGCCTCCAAGGCGTGGTACGAAGCGCGCCCCTGATTTGCCCAACCCCGAGACCCTGTCATGAGCCGTCGCTACAACCTCCTGTTCCTGTGCACCGGCAATTCCGCCCGCAGCATCATGGGCGAAGCCTTGGCCAACCAACTGGGCAAGACACGATTCAATGCCTACAGCGCCGGCAGCCAGCCGCGCGGCCAGATCCATCCGATGACCTTGAAGGTATTGCAGGACGTCGGATTGTCGACCGACAGCCTGCGTAGCAAGGCCTGGGACGAGTTTGCCGAACCGGATGCGCCGCAGATGGATATCGTCATCACCGTATGCGATCGTGCCGCCAGCGAGACGTGCCCGGTGTGGCCCGGCCAGCCGATCACCGCGCATTGGGGCGTCCCGGATCCGGCCGAAGTCACCGGCACCGAGGACCAGGTGCGCCGCGCCTTCACCAATGCACTTCATCTGTTGCAGCACCGGATCGCGTTGCTGATGGCGCTGAAGGTCGAAGCCCTCGATCGCCTGGTGCTGGAGACCCGCGTCCGCGAGATCGGCACGGCGTCCACCTGATACCTTTCGTCTTCCTTTCGACTGCACGCCACCATGACTCTACGCATCGGCATCAACGGCTTTGGTCGCATGGGGCGCCTGACCCTGCGCGCCGCCTGGGGCAATCCCGCGCTTTCCTTCGTTCAGATCAACGACCCGGCCGGTGACGCGGCCACCCTGGCGCACCTGCTGAACTTCGATTCGATCCATGGCCGCTGGCAGCACGAGGCGATCGCCGATGGCGATGCCCTCGTGATCGATGGCGTCCGTATCCCGGTGGCCCGCAACAAGGACATCGCCGCCACCGATTGGTCCGGCTGCGATGTGGTCATCGAGGCCTCGGGCAAGTTCCGCAAACCCGACGTGCTGCGGCCCTACCTCGACCAGGGCGTGAAGCGTGTGGTCGTCACTGCACCGGTCAAGTCGGCCGGCGCGCTCGACATCGTCATGGGCGTGAACCAGCAGCGCTTCGATCCGGCCCAGCACCGCATCGTCTCGGCTGCCTCGTGCACGACCAATTGCCTCGCGCCGGTGGTCAAGGTGATCCACGAAAAGCTGGGCATCCGCCATGGCAGCCTGACCACGATCCACAGCCTGACCAACACTCAGGTCATCGTCGATGCGCCCCACAAGGACCTGCGCCGCGCTCGGGCCTGTGGCAGCAGCCTGATCCCGACTTCGACCGGCTCGGCCACCGCGATCGCCGAGATATTCCCCGAACTGAAGGGGCGGTTGAACGGTCATGCCGTGCGCGTGCCGCTGACCAATGCCTCGCTGACGGACTGCGTGTTCGAGGTCGAGCGGCCGACCACGGTCGAGGAAGTCAACGCGTTTTTGCAGGCCGCCGCCGAGGGCGAGCTCAACGGCATCCTGGGTTACGAAACCCAGCCGTTGGTATCAATCGATTTCCAGACCGACCCGCGCTCCAGCATCGTCGACGCGTTGTCGACGATGGTGATCAATGGCACCCAGGTGAAGATCTACGCTTGGTACGACAACGAATGGGGCTACGTGAACCGTACCGCCGAGTTGGTCCAGTTGGTGGGTCAGGCAGGGTAAGTCCATGTTGTCCCGCCTGTCGCCCGATGTTCGCCAGTACCTGTTGATCACGGGCAACTACTGGGCCTTCACTTTGACCGACGGTGCATTGCGCATGCTGGTGGTGCTGCACTTCCACCAGTTGGGCTACTCGCCGTTGCAGGTAGCGCTGCTGTTCCTGTTCTACGAGATCTTCGGCGTCGTCACCAATCTGGTCGGCGGCTGGCTGGGCGCGCGGATCGGCCTCAACCGGACGATGAACATCGGCTTGGCCCTGCAGGTCGTGGCCCTGTCGATGTTGCTGGTGCCCGGCGCATGGCTGACCGTGCCCTGGGTGATGTCGGCGCAGGCGCTGTCGGGCATCGCCAAGGACCTCAACAAGATGAGCGCCAAGAGCAGCATCAAGCTGCTGGTGCCGGGCGATCAGCAGGGGGCCCTGTTCCGCTGGGTGGCGGCGCTGACCGGCTCGAAGAACGCGCTCAAGGGCATCGGCTTCTTCCTCGGCGGCGCCATGCTGACCACGATGGGGTTTGCGCCGGCGGTGGCGCTGATGGCCGGCGTGCTGCTGATCGTATGGCTGTTGAGCCTGGCGTTGCTCAAGCGCGACCTGGGCAAGGCAAAGCACAAGCCGAAGTTCCGCGACATCTTCTCCAAGAGCCGGGCGATCAACTTGCTGTCGGCAGCACGGCTATTCCTGTTCGGTGCCCGCGACGTATGGTTCGTGGTCGCGCTGCCGGTGTTCCTGGCGCAGACGCTGGGCTGGGATTTCTGGCAGGTCGGTGGCTTTCTGGCCGTATGGATCATCGGCTACGGCATCGTGCAGTCGGTGGTGCCGTATTTCACCGGCAAGCGCAGCGGCAAGGTGCCAGACGGACGCTCGGCTTTCGTATGCGCGGCGATCCTGGCGCTCGTGCCGGCGGTGATGGCGATGCTGCTGGCGCGTGAGGAGTCCGTACAGACGATCCTGGTCGTTGGCTTGCTGGTATTCGGGGTGCTGTTCGCGATCAACTCTTCGCTGCACAGCTACCTGATCGTCAGCTACGCCAGCGAAGACGGCGTTTCCCTCGACGTAGGCTTCTATTACATGGCCAATGCGCTTGGCCGATTGTTGGGTACCGTGCTGTCCGGGTGGATATTCCAGGTGGCGGGCTTGGCGGCGTGCCTGTGGATCTCGGCAGTGCTGGTAGGGCTCGCCGCCGCGATTTCCCTGTCGCTCCCCCGGCACAAACCCTTGGCGGCTGTGGACGTCGAGTCCTCGTGACGTCCACGGACGCATCAACCAGGCATTCCGGCTCGTACACTGTCCAGGACAGGCGTCAATGCAGACCTTCGATCGACATTGACTGGGCATCGCGTTGTACTTCCCAACACTGCTTCGGCCAAGGAACTTCGATGACGTCCACGTCTGCGAGTGTCGCCATTCAAGCCCAGCTCACTCGCCGGGTAGGTGCGAAGGGGGAGTCGCCGCAGCTCGCCTACCAATATTGACCCACAGCAGCGAGCCCTCGAATCAACCAGTACGAGAAAGGCGAGAACGAACTCCGTTCGGCGACGTAACACTTCGATAACCTGGAAGTGAACTCCAGACTGCTCGTGTCTGGATGTGACTGGCCCGCACTGCCAGACTGGGGTAGAGTATTTGAATGACGTTGCGGTCTGCCCTGTTGCGCGTGATGCTGATCGTTGCCCTGATCCTGAATGGGGCAGGGACGGCAGCTGCGTCCGTCATACTGATGCCTGGCGCTTCACCGGATAGCGTGTCGACGGGACAGACCCGATCACACCCGATGACTGTGGCGATGTCGAGTAGTTCGCCCTGCCACGACATGGCGCAGATGACGGCAGAACGCTCCTCGTCGAATACTGTCGGAGCGCTGCCTGCTGAACAGGCGCAAAAAACCAAGCACTCGACCCCGGATTGCTGCAAGTCCAGTGTCTGCCGATGCGCCTGTACGCAGGCCGTTGCGGCTGCACTCATGACCGTGGCCGCCTTTGGCGTGGGCCCGCTGCACTCGGACGTGGTCCGTCCGCTGTCCCTCCGTCACGCGGATCCCACGTTGCCGCATCTGGTCCGACCTCCCATCGGCTAAGTGTCCCAAGGCGCCTGCGGCGCCCCTTCGCTTGCGTGTGTTTTACCGTGCTGTGAACCGCATGGGATCGCAGGCTGTTCCGGTCTTAACACCGGATCCTCTGGACGCGTTGATGGAGTTTCCATGTTTTCCGAAAAATTCGGCTGGACGGCAGATGGCGCATTCCAGCCATCGCGCCGCCGCTTCGTGCAAGGTCTGGCCGCCGGTGGTGCGGCGCTGGGGTTGGGGTTGTGGCCCAAGAACAGCTGGGCGCTGAAAGGCCCCGGCAACGCCAACGTCCTGGCCGGCACCGACTTCGATCTGACCATCGGCGAAACCCCGATGGACTTCACCGGGCGTGTGCGGCCGGCGATCACTGTGAACGGCTCGCTGCCGGCACCGATCCTGCGCTGGCGTGAAGGCACCACGGTGAACCTGCGCGTGGCGAACGCGTTACCCACCGGCTCGATCCACGGCAATGAAACCTCGATCCATTGGCACGGCATCATCCTGCCGGCCAACATGGACGGCGTGCCAGGGCTGAGTTTCAACGGCATCGCCCGTGGCGAGGCGTATCAATACCGTTTTACGGTCAACCAGGGCGGTACCTACTGGTACCACAGCCATTCGGCGTTCCAGGAACAGGCCGGCTTGTACGGGCCGCTGATCATCGATCCGATCGCACCGGAACCCTTCGCCTACGATCGAGACTACGTGGTCATGCTGTCCGACTGGACCGACATGGATCCGACACGGCTGTTCGCGCGGCTGAAGAAGATGTCGATGTACGACAACTACTACATGCGCACCGTCGGGGACTTCTTCAACGATGCAAAGCGCGATGGCGTGGCCGCCACGGTCGAGGATCGCAAGATGTGGGGGCAGATGCGCATGTCGCCGACTGACCTGTCGGACGTCAACGCGAACACCTACACCTATCTGATGAACGGCACCACGGCGTTGGGCAATTGGACCGGTCTGTTCCGCAGCGGGGAAAAGGTGCGGCTGCGTTTCATCAACGGTTCGGCGATGACTTATTTCGACGTGCGCATCCCGGGTCTGAAGATGACCGTGGTCGCCGCCGATGGGCAATACGTGCATCCAGTGACTGTGGACGAATTCCGCATCGCGGTGGCTGAGACCTTTGATGTGATCGTCGAGCCGTCGGGGCAGGATGCCTTCACGATCTTTGCCCAGGATATGGGCCGCACCGGTTACGTGAGCGGCACGCTGGCGGTGCGCGAAGGCCTGCGCGCACCGGTCCCGGCGATCGATCCGCGCCCGTTGCTGACCATGCAGGACATGGGAATGGATCATGGAAGCATGGGCGGCATGGATATGTCCGGCGGCAAGGGCATGGAAATGAGCTGCGGCGCCAACATGGGCATGGCCGGCATGGACCACGGCGCGATGACGCAGGAGTCGAAGCCGGCCAATGCCGATCCGGACGCGGGTCATGACATGGCCGGCATGAAAGGCGGCGCGATGGCGGACATGGACCCCGGGAGCATGGTCACACACCCGGCCAGCGAAACGCGCAACCCGCTGCTCGACAACCAGGCGATGACCGTCAGCTCGCGCCTCGACGATCCGGGCAACGGCCTGCGCGACAACGGCCGCACCGTGCTTAGTTATTCGATGCTCAAGAGCACGTTCGAGGATCCGGATGGCCGCGATCCCGGTCGAGAGATCCAACTGCACCTGACCGGGCACATGGAGAAGTTCGCCTGGGGCTTCAACGGGCAGAAGTTCTCCGAGGTGACGCCATTGCGGCTCAACTACGGCGAGCGCGTACGCATCGTGTTGGTCAACGACACCATGATGACCCATCCGATCCATCTGCACGGCATGTGGAGCGATGTGGAAGACGCCGCCGGCAACTTCATGGTGCGCAAGCACACCGTGGACATGCCGCCAGGCAGCAAGCGTAGTTACCGCGTGCGTGCCGATGCATTGGGCCTGTGGGCTTACCACTGCCACCTGCTCTATCACATGGAGGCAGGCATGATGCGGGCCGTGCAGGTAGGGGAGGGCGTCGCATGAATGCCTTGAAGACCTCACTGCTGGGCATCGCGCTGGCAACGGCACTGCCCGCCGGGGCGCAGGAAATGGACCATTCGAAGATGGCCATGCCGATGTCGCCGTCGACCGAAACCAAGCCGACGGCGAAGAAGCAGCCAGTAGCCGAGCCGGCGCCGAAAATAGCCGCCAAGCCTGCGGTTGCGGATCCCCATGCCGGGCACCCGATGGCACCGGCCACGGCAGCCAAACCTGCCGCGATGCCGATGGATCATTCCAAGATGGACCATGCGATGCCGGAGCCCCCCGCCGAAATCGCACCGCCGATGGACCACGCTGGCATGGGGCATGACATGGCCGGCATGTCGATGGAAGCCATGCCCGGCATGCAGCACGGCGACATGGAGATGGCACCTGGCGAGCCGCGCACGCCGATTCCGCCGATCATCGAAGCCGACCGCGCTGCCGCCATGCCGCCCTCCAAGCACATGGAACACCTCGATAATGCCATCCACAGCTATACGCTACTCAATCGCCTGGAAGGCTGGAATGCCGATCCGGGCAAGGGGCAGGCTTGGGAAGGACAAGGCTGGATCGGCACAGACCTGGACCGCCTGTGGTGGCGCAGCGAAGGCGAGCGGGTCGATGGGCGTACCGAGTCGGCCGATCTGGAAGTGCTTTACGGGCGCAGCGTTTCGACCTGGTGGGACGTGGTCGCCGGCATGCGCCACGACTTCAAGCCCGGCGATTCGCAGAACTTCGTCGCGATCGGCGTGCAGGGCCTGGCGCCATACAAGTTCGAAGTCGAGGCCACGGCCTACATCGGCCAATCCGGGCAAACCGGTGCGCGCCTGGAAGCTGAGTACGAAACGTTGCTGACCAACCGGCTGATCCTGCAGCCGCTGATTGAAGTCAATGTCTACGGCAAGAACGACGCGCGCCGCGGCATCGGTTCCGGCCTGAGCACCGCCGAAGCCGGCGTGCGCCTGCGCTACGAGTTCACCCGGCAATTCGCGCCTTACCTCGGAGTAGTCCATGAACGAGCCTTCGGCCGCACCGCGGATTTGCGCCGTGAAGAAGGTGAAGACGTCAACGACACCCGCTTTGTGGCGGGCATCCGCATCTGGTTCTGATTGGGGAGATCACCATGCCGTTCGTAACACGAAAGTCCCTGCTCGCTATGAGCCTCCTGTCCGGTGTCGCCCTCGTGGGGACGGCCGGTTTCGTCTGGTCGGGCATCTACAACATCGGCGCCGACGACACACACACCAAGCCCGTGTATGCGGTGCTGCAAACGCTGCGCGAGCGCTCGATCGACACCCGCGCGCACAAGCTGCAACTGCCGGCCAACCTCAATGACCCGGCACGCATTCGCCAAGGCGCCGGTAACTACAACGCCATGTGCACGGGTTGCCATCTCGGCCCGGGCATGCAGGAAACCGAACTGAGCAAGGGCCTGTACCCGACGCCGCCCAATCTCGCAAAGGAATCGGTCGATGCAGCCGAAGCGTTCTGGGTGATCAAGCACGGCATCAAGGCCAGCGGCATGCCGGCGTGGGGCAAGAGCATGAATGACGAATACATCTGGAACATGGCCGCCTTCCTGCAGGAATTGCCGAAGCTCAACAAGGCGGGATACGAAACCTTGGTCGCCAGCAGCGGAGGGCACTCGCATGGTGGTGGCGAGAGCGGCGGCCATTCGCATGCGGAGGAGGGCGAGGAGCATGAGCATGCCGAAGGCGAGGGGCACGACGAGATGGCCGGCATGCCGATGAGCGAGGCGAAGCCGCACCCGCATCCTCCGGGCACGCCACCGCACGACGACGCGCCGAAGAACACCAAAGCACCGGCCGGCGGCCAAGTGCATACCCATGCCGATGGCAAGGAGCACGTCCACGCCGCTGCTCCTGCCGCCAAGCCGGCTGTCTCTGCGACAGCCAAGCCGGCGGTCGTCGACCCGCATGCCGGCATGGACATGCCCGAAACCAAACCGGCCAGCGATGGACACGATCACCAACACTGACCGGAGCATTAGTCTCATGATCCATCGAATCGTTTTCCTGACCTTGCTGGCCCTGCCGTTCGCCGCGCAAGCCCATGATCCCGCGCAGCATGCGAAGGCCAGCGAGCCCGCCATCGCCGCCGAAGCGAAGCCTGCTGTCGCTGTCGTGGAAGCCTTCTCGAGTGCATTGCAGGCTGGCGACCTGAAACGCGCCGGCAATTGGTTGGCCGATGATGTGCTGATCTTGGAAAGCGGTGGTGCCGAGCGCTCCAGGACCGAATACCTGGATGGGCATGCCAAGCACGATGCGGAATTCCTGAAAGGCGCGCATGTACAGCTGAAGCAACGCACGGCAAAGGCGGTGGGCGAACTGGCTTGGGTCGGCAGCGAAAGCGAATTGCATGCCAGCAAGGATGGCAAGCCCCTGACCCTGCTCAGTACCGAGACCATGGTGCTCAAGCGTGGGACGCAGGGCTGGCGCATCGTCCACATCCATTGGTCATCGCGACCCAAACGCTGAGGAAGCCGCCATGTTGATTCGTCACGCTTTTCCGATCCTGGTGTTGTTAGGCGGCACTGCCCTGGCGGCCTGCGCCAAGCCGGTTGCAACCGTCGCCGAAGGTACCCGCATATCGCCTGAGGTGCAGGCAACGGCCACGCCAACATTGCCAGTGGTACTGGTGCACAAGAGTCCCACTTGCGGTTGCTGCAACCAATGGGTCGAACACATGCGACAAGCCGGATTCACGGTGCAGGTGGACAACCAGAACGACGTCACCCCGATCAAACAGCGTCTTGGGGTGCCGTATGGCAAGGGGTCGTGCCACACCGCGGAAGTGGCGGGCTACTTCATCGAAGGCCACGTGCCGGCGGAAGACATCAAGCGGTTGCTGGTGCGGAAGCCCGACGTGAAGGGACTGGTGCTTCCCGGCATGCCGGCCGGTTCGCCGGGCATGGAACTGCCGGACGGGCGAACGGAGCCGTACACCGTGGAGCAGGTTGCCCGTGATGGCAGCACACAGGCTTTCGCCCAGCATTGATGCCCATCTTGCCTTAGGACATCCCTGCATGAATGAAGGCGAAATATTTTCCTGAATCCGAGACAAAACGCTTGACCTTGGAGGTAACTCCAAAGTGCAAGCTGGCCTTGTCAGCCAGGGTCACCTAGCTGAAAAACCGAATTCTTCCAGAACTTGTCGCTGGAGACAGATCATGAAAATAGCTTCCCACATCTTTGCAATCAGCGCCGGCTTGCTGTCTCTGGCGCCCCTCACCACGTTGGCCATGGGTCAGTCCACGCCGCACGAAATCCATCTTGCCACGTGCGATCAAAAGGCCGACGAACAGGCCCGCCTCTTGAAGCACCAGTTCGCCCAGCGCGATGTCAATCGCGATGGTCTCCTTGAGGCGGCCGAAACCGACAATCCGCAGATGTCGGCAGCATGCCAGGCCAAGTGCCGAGACCGCATCGACCGCAATCATGACGGCGTCATTGAGGCTGCGGAAATCCGCCACGCCTGACCTTGGAGCCGGGACATGCATATCGGACAACTCGCGAAACAGGCCGGCGTCACGCCGGACACCATCCGCTATTACGAACGGGAAGGCGTCCTGCCATCGCCGGCGCGCCTGGAATCGCGCTACCGCAACTACGGCCAGGACGACGTGGCGCGACTGCAGTTCATCCAGCGCGCCAAGGCGCTCGGTTTCACCCTGGCCGACATCGGCGATCTGCTGAGCCTGTCGGGCGACCGTACTTCCGACATGGCCCAGGTCAGGCAGGCCGCGCAAGCGCGGCTGGCCGGCGTCGAAGCCAAGCTGGCGGAACTGACCCGCCTGCGCGACGGCCTGGTTAGCCTGGTCGATGCCTGTCCGGGTCACGGGGAACTGCAGGGTTGCCCCATCCTAAATGCGCTCGTCGGGGAAACACATGAACACGCCTGATCCTTCCAAACATCCCCACCATCATCACCACGCCGCGGGACAGGGCTGCTGTTCGTCCGATGCGAAGGCGACCGCGCCGGCGCCGGCCGCGCACCACGACCACGATGCGGCGCACGGCTGTTGTTCCAGCAAGAAACCCGATGCCGCGAATGCGGATCCGCTGACCGATCCGGTCTGCGGCATGCAGGTCGACCCCGCCACTACGCCGCACCACGCCAGTCACGCGGGCAACGAATATCACTTCTGTTCGGCGCGTTGCCGCGAGAAGTTCGTCGCCGAACCGGCCAAGTACCTTGCACCGAAACCCGAGGTGCCGGCAGCGATGCCGAAGGGCACGATCTATATCTGCCCCATGCATCCGCAAATCCGCCAGGAAGGGCCGGGCACGTGTCCGATCTGCGGCATGGCGCTGGAACCTGAAATGCCCAGCCTGGACGAGGAAGAGAATCCTGAGCTGAGCGATTTCAGTCATCGCTTTTGGTGGTCACTGCCGCTCAGCGTGGTCGTGCTGGTACTGGCCATGTTCGGCCATCGCATCCCCGGCCTGTCCACGCAGGCGCGCACTTGGCTGGAACTCGCGTTGAGTGCGCCGGTCGTGTTGTGGGCCGGCTGGCCGTTCTTCGAACGCTGCGTACAGTCGATCCGCAACCGCAGCCCGAACATGTTCACGTTGATCGGCGTGGGAGTGGCCGCTGCCTTCGGCTACAGCGTGGTGGCGACGCTCGTGCCCGGCGTCTTCCCGGATTCCTTCCGCGAACACGGCCGCGTCGGCGTGTATTTCGAAGCGGCAGCGGTGATCGTGTCGCTGACCCTGTTGGGCCAGTTGCTGGAATTGCGCGCACGTTCGAAGACCTCGGCCGCGATCAAGGCATTGCTGGGATTGGCGCCGAAGACCGCACGACGCATCAACGATCGTGGCGATGAAGAAGACGTGCCGCTCGAACACGTGCATGTCGGCGACCGCCTGCGCGTGCGTCCGGGCGAGAAGGTGCCGGTCGATGGCGTCGTGCTGGAAGGGCGCTCGAACCTCGACGAATCGATGCTGACCGGCGAGCCAATCCCGGTGGAAAAAACCGCAGACAGCCGCGTGATCGGCGCCACGATCAATGGCACCGGCAGCCTGGTGATTCGCGCAGAGAAGATCGGTTCTGACACCGTGCTGGCGCAGATTGTGCAACTGGTCACGCAGGCGCAGCGTTCGCGCGCACCGATGCAGCGCATGGCCGACAAGGTCGCGTTCTGGTTCGTGTTGGCGGTATTCGGCGTGGCCTTGGCGACGTTCTTCGGCTGGGGCCTGTTCGGACCGGAGCCGTCGTGGACCTATGCTGTGCTCAACGCCGTGTCGGTGCTGATCATCGCCTGTCCGTGCGCGCTGGGACTGGCCACGCCGATGTCGATCATGGTCGCCACCGGTCGCGCCGCGCACGCCGGCGTGCTGTTCCGCGATGCGGAAGCGATCGAGAACCTGCGCAGGATCGATACGTTGGTCGTCGACAAGACCGGTACGTTGACCGAAGGCAAACCGGCGTTCCAGGACAGCCTGACTATGGACGGCTTCAATGCCGACCAAGTGCTGCAATGGGCGGCCAGTCTGGAGCAGGGCAGCGAACATCCGTTGGCCGAGGCGATCGTCGCCGAAGCCCGGCGTCGTGGCGTTACGCTGACGCCAGCCGAAGATTTCGACTCAGTGACGGGGCAGGGCGTGCGCGGTCGCGTCGAAGGCCAAGATATGGTCCTCGGCAACCAGCGCTGATGGCATCCGTTGGCGCCGACGTCGCGCCGTTGGCCGATGCAGTGGAACGTTTGCGCGGGCAGGGCGCGAGCGTGATGTACCTGGCTTCCGGCGGTCGCCTGGCCGGCGCCATCGCCGTGGCTGATCCGGTCAAGCCGACCACGCTGCCGGCGCTCAACGAATTGCGCGCCGCGGGCCTGCATATCGTCATGGCCTCGGGCGACGCGCAAGCCACCGCGGAAGCGGTCGGCCGCACGCTCGGTATCGACGACGTGCGCGGCAACGTCAAGCCGCAGGACAAGGCGGAATTGGTGCAGGCATTGAAGGCGCAGGGCAAGCGGGTGGCGATGGCCGGCGACGGTATCAACGACGCGCCGGCGCTGGCCGCCGCCGATGTCGGCATCGCAATGGGCACCGGCACCGACGTGGCCATGTCCAGTGCGCAGGTGACTCTGGTCAAGGGCGACCTGCGGCGGATCCTGCAGGCGCGGGCGATTTCCGAAGAAACCGTCGCCAACATGAAGCAGAACCTCGGCTTCGCCTTCCTCTACAACGCCATCGGCGTGCCGGTGGCCGCAGGCGTGTTGTACCCGGCCTTCGGCTTGCTGCTCAGCCCGATGATCGCCGCGCTGGCGATGAGCCTGAGTTCAGTATCGGTGGTTGCCAACGCGCTTCGCCTTGCGCGGATGCCGACTGCCGAACCCGCTACCACCACTACGCTCCGTCCCGCCGGGTCCGCGGGCGGCTCGTCCTGTCACTAAGGTCCCACTTTCCACTGGAGTAGAACGATGAAAACGATGATTTCCCTATTGGCGGCATCCTTGTTCTTTGCGGGCACCGCGATGGCACAAACGACGGCACCAGCGCAGAACCATGGCCAGATGGATCACGGCAAGATGAACCATGGTGCGATGAAGATGGATGCCAAGCCGGACGAGTTCACCACGCTTGATACGGACAAGAATGGCACGCTGTCCAAGGCCGAGTTGGCCAAGCACCGCCTCGGCCCGCATTTCGGCATGCTGGATGCCAACAAGGATGGTCGCCTGAGCCCGAAAGAGTTCGCCGCCGGCAAAGGCATGTGACGCTTTGCGGTGAACGGGTTTCGGTAGCGGTTGCGGCCGAAGCCGAAACCCGTCTTCCACGATACGGCTCAGCGGCGACCGACGACTCAGTGGATGAGTCGTGCTGCCACGCGCGCGGTCGCGTTGTCGATGTCCAGTGGTGGCGACAATTCGGCACACGTCCATGATAGCGCGTCGTCCTGGATATGGCGCGCGTCGACCCTGTCGGCCACGGCGAACAAGTCTGGCGTATTGCTCGTTCGACTGACGCCAAGGCAGTGGTAGCGAACGTCGTGGCCCAGGCGTCGCGCGTCCTCGATGGCTTGCAGGAACGGCGTGCCGGAACTGGCGCGCGGTTGTTCGCGTAGGTCGAAGTGTGCATCGAAATTGAAGATGCCGATACGTTGCCGCGCGTTCGCCAGATGCGAAGCCAGGCCGGAATAGCTTGCATAAACGATTTCGTGTCCGCCGCCCATGCCGACGACGAAGTGACCGGCGTCGAGCAGGGCCTTGGCGCGTTCGGCATAACGGGCCTGCGCGTCATCGAGTGCTTCGCCTTCGCAGGCTACGTCGCCGGCGTCATACAGCGCGCTGGCGTGCAGCACCGGCAGGTTGGCCAGCATTTTCCGCAACGCAAGCGGCCCTTGCATCGCACCCATTCGGCCCGAATTGCGGCGGATGCCTTCATCGCTGGCCAAACCCATCAGGGCGACGCCCGGCGAACCGGATTCGTCCGCCTTGCGCACCACCTGGTGCCACCGGCGCGTGTCCGCCAAGCCCGGCGGGTCGATGCGGCCATGCCCAGATGCCAGTTATTTCAGTTGCCTTGAAAGGGCAGGTCGAGGAGCTCCAATTTCACCTGGCACCTGGTGATTTCGGAAGCCGCCGAATGCGACGATGCGCTGTTGCAGGGACTGGTGCACGAGGCGGCGTCCCATCATCTGCTGCAAGGCCATCCCGACCTGCAATCGTGCGATTTCTATTTGTGTGGCCCCCCGGCGATGCTGTCGGCTACCCGCCACATGCTGGCGGAACTGGAGGTTCCGGAAAGCCACGTGGCTTTCGATGATTTCAAGATCTGAGTGATGCGATCAACTAGCGGGCGGCTTTCGTCGCCCAACCGCGATGGGTCGCCCGCCGGTTTGAACACTGACGGCGTGGCCGTCGCGATCAGCACGGCCAGTGCGGCGCCGACATCCACGACTAACTGCGTGAGGATCGTGGGGAGCTTGACAAAGCCCGATTGAGTAGCTGGTTTGCTCACCGTTGTTCCTCGGGCTAGGCACGTTTTCGGGACGGCGCGAGGATGGTCAGCATCTGAATGCCACGCGGTTCAAGGTGCGGAAAGGGCGGGTGGCGGTTCCGAGGTAGCGGTTAACGTTGCTCGTGGGATCACGGTGTGGGGAACACCTGAGCATAGGCATTGGTGATCGGGTAACGCCGTTCGCGTCCAAACGCCCGGCGCGAGATCTTCGGTCCCGGCGCCGCCTGCTGCCGCTTCCATTCGTGGCGGTGCACCAGCTCCAGCACCGGGTCGACAACGAAAGCGGCGAATCCGGCCGCCAGGATCTCCTCGCGCGACTGCTCCTGATCGATGTGGCGGAACAGGATTGCGTCGAGTACGTCGTAGGGCGGCAACGTGTCCTGATCGGTCTGATGCTCGCGCAGTTCTGCCGTCGGCGGCCGGGCGATCACCTCGGGTGGAATGACCGGTGCGCCGCCCACGGTATTGCGCCAGCGTGCCAGTGCGATCACCTCGGTCTTGTACACGTCCTTGAGCGGGGCATAGCCGCCGCACATGTCGCCGTAGATCGTGGTGTAGCCGACCGCGTACTCGCTCTTGTTGCCAGTGGTCAGCAGCAACCCGCCAAGCTTGTTGCTCAGCGCCATCAGCACCGCGCCGCGCGCGCGAGATTGCAGGTTCTCTTCGGTCGCATCGATCGTCGTACCCGCGAACAGACCACTGAGCGTGTCGAGGTAGCCCTGAAACGGTGCGTCGATCGGCACCGTCCGTAGTGCCACGCCCAGGGCCGCGCATTGCGCGGCGGCCAGATCGTTGCTCAACGCACTGGTGTAGCGCGATGGCAGGCGCACGGCGGTGACCCGGTCGGCGCCGAGCGCATCGACGGCCATCGCCAGCACGACCGCCGAATCCAGTCCGCCGGACAGGCCGACCCAGACCCGATCGAAGCCGTTCTTGCTGCAGTAGTCCGTTAGCCCCCGCACGATTGCCCGCCAGGCGACCGCGTCGCGGCCGACATCGGTGTCGATCGGCCACGCGACTGGGGTAAAGCTACGTGAATGCGGATCGAAATCAGCAACCAGTGCGTGTTCCTCGAAGGCAATGGCCGCCGGGTGTACGTGGCCATTGGCGTCGGCGAGCAGGGACGCGCCATCGAACACGATCGCATCCTGGCCACCGACGACATTGACGTATGCGAGCGCGACTTGGTTCGCGCGGGCGCGCTCGGCGAGCAGTGCATCGCGCTCAGCATGTTTGTCGCGCTCGAATGGCGAAGCATTCGGGATCAGGATCAGCTGAGCGCCGGCCGCGACGGTTTCAAACGTGGGCTCCAATCCCCACAAGTCCTGACAAATCATCGCGCCCACGGTGACGCCGTTGACGTCGAAGACGCATGGCCCACCATCGGGATCGACAGCGAAGTAACGCCGCTCATCAAAGACCGCGTAATTGGGTAGATCGCGCTTGCGATAGGTCGTGGTAACGGCGCCTTCACGCAGCACACTCAGTGCGTTGTAGACCACAGCGCCGACAGCTTCCGGCCAGCCCACTACGGCCACGATCCCAGTGACCTCTTGCGCGACGCGGTGCAACGTGGCGACGCAGTCGGACAGGAACTGCGGTCGTAGCAGCAGATCCTCGGGCGGATAGCCGCTGACTGTGAGTTCGGGAAAGAGCACCAAGTCGGCGCGGTAGAGATCGCGCGCCTCGGCGATCCGTTCGGCAATGCGAGCGGCATTGCCGTCGAGGTCTCCGACCGGAAAGTCCGCCTGGACCAATGCGATGCGCAGGCTCATGCGCGGTTTCGGTCATTGCATCGGGCTGCGGGACGCTTCACGCTTGCCTGGTCCGACGCACATTTGCTGCTTTCTCTGTCCGCTTGGCCGGCGGTGGTTCGCGCAAGGTGGCCAGGATCGAACATTGGCCGCGGGCGCCGCCCGAACACGCGTTGATCGTGCGGTCCAGTTCGCGGGCGATGCGGTTGAGTTCGCGGACCTTGCTACGGACATCGGCCAGATGCTCGCGGGCGATGGCATCGATCTCGGCGCAGGACAACATGCGGTTGTGCTCCAACCGCAACAGACTGCGGATCTCGTCCAGGCTGAAGCCCAGGTTGCGGCTGCGGGTGATGAAGCGCAGCCGATCCACCTCCTCGTCGCGGTACTCGCGGTAACCGCTGGCGGTCCGGTGCGGTTTGGGCATGAGCCCCACGCGCTCGTAATAGCGGATGGTTTCCAGATGGCAGCCGCTGGATTCGGCCGCTTCGCTGATCTTCATCGACGCCTCTTGACCCTATAGCGGCTACGGACTTTACCCTGTGGGGCCTACGGGTGCTATGCCCTGCAACAACGAAGTCGCCATGCCAGGGAATACAGCCGCTTGACTCTGTAGGTGGTACGGGGTTTACCCTGTGCAATTGCAACTGGTTCCCATTCCCGTTTTCGACTCTCTCCCATCCAGGCGCTTCCCGTGACGAACTCCTTTTGCCGTGGCTTGCTGATCGCGTTGTTGGCCTCGATGTGCCTGCCGGTCTTTGGGGCCCCCACGTCGGCAGTGAATCCGCGCCAGACCTGGCAATTGCTGGACTATGTGGCTGTCGACTACAGCGCGGCCGTGCAAGCCGGACGCGTCGTGTCCGAGGCCGAGTACGCAGAGATGCGCGAGTTTGCAGGCGCCGTGCGGAGCCAATTGGCGGTGCTGCCGACCACGCCGGGCCAAGCGGCGCTGATCGGCCAGGCGGATCAACTGGTCGCAGCCGTCGAGGGTAAGGCCGATGCTGGGCACGTCGCCTCGTTGGCGCACCAGTTGGCAGACGGCCTGCTGGCCAGCTATCCGGTGGGTGCCGTGCCGGCGACGCCTCCTGATCCTGCCCACGGCGCGGATCTGTACGCCGCGCAGTGTGCCGCTTGCCACGGCCCGTCAGGCGCTGGCGACGGGCCGGCCGCGGCGAGCCTGGATCCGCCCCCGATCGCCTTCACCGATGCCACCCGCGCCGCCCGGCGCACGCCCTTCGCCTTGTACGAGGCGATCTCGCAAGGCATCCAGGGCACGGCCATGACCAGCTTCGCGTCGCTGCCCGAGGCTGATCGCTGGGCGTTGGCGTTCCATGTCGGCAGCTTGGCGCATTCGCCGCAGGCGCGGGCCGAGGGTGAAACCCTGTGGCGCGAGGATCCCGCCTGGCGCCAGCGCATTCCCACGCTGGAAGCGCTGACCCGCACCAGCGAGGCGGATCTGGTGGCCGCCGGCAGCGAGGCGGCACAAGCGCGGGCGATCGTTGCCTACCTGCGCGCGCACCCGCAGGCGCTGCAGCACCCGGCGTCAGGCGTGGCGGCCGGGCCGTTCACGCTGGCCCGCCAACGCATGGCCGAAAGCCTCAGCGCCTACGAGGCCGGCGATGCCGTGCAGGCGAAGACCGCGGCCTTGTCGGCGTACCTGGATGGGGTGGAGCCGGTCGAACCCACGCTCGCCGCCCGCGACAACGCGCTGATGCGGGAGCTGGAAACGACGATGGCGCGCTATCGCGACATGATCGGCCGGCGCGTGCCGGTGGCCGACGCGACCGTGCAGGCCGCGCAGGTCACCGGACTCTTCGACCGCGCCGAGGGCGTGCTGCAGGACGCGCATACCGATCGCACCACGGCGTTCCTCGGCAGCTTCACCATCCTGTTGCGCGAAGGCATTGAGGCGTTGTTGATCGTGATCGGCATGATCGCCTTTCTGCGCAAGGCCGAGCGCCGCGAGGTCCTGCCGGCGGTGCACGCCGGCTGGATCGGCGCGTTGCTGGCGGGCGTGGCGACCTGGGCGATCGCCACCCACCTGGTCGATGTGAGCGGCGCCAATCGCGAGGTGACTGAAGGCGTCTCCGCATTGTTCGCTGCCGCGGTGCTGCTGAGCGTGGGGATTTGGATGCACCAGAAGAGCCTGGCCGGCCGCTGGCAACAGTATCTGCACGCCAAGGTGTCGGCGGCGCTGACGCGACGCTCGGCGGTGTTCCTGTTCCTGCTGGCCTTCGTCGCGGTCTATCGCGAAGTGTTCGAAACGATCTTGTTCTTCATCGCGATGTGGAGCCAGGAGAACAGCACCGCGATTCTCGGCGGACTAGTGGCGGGCTGCGTCGTGCTCGCGGCGGTCGCCTATTGGATGCTGCGCATGAGCAAGCGTTTGCCAATCGGCCAGTTCTTCTCGATCAGCTCGATCCTGATTGCGGTGCTCGCGGTTGTGCTCGTTGGCAAGGGCGTGGCGGCGCTGCAGGAGGCCGGCTGGATAGGCCAGGCCCTGGTCGCTGCTCCGAGAATCGATTGGCTCGGCGTGTATCCGTCCTGGCAGTCGCTGCTAGCGCAAGTGACTGTCGCGGTCATCGCCATCGGCGGCTTCTACTTCAACGCCCGCACCTCGCGCGTGTCCGCACGAGTGGAACAATGAGGCACGGCATGTGGCCTGCGCGCGGCAGCAGGGACGGCGCTCGGCGCGACGCCTTCCAGATGCGATCGATCCCGCAGACCCTACAGGCCTGCATGGAGGAACCCACGCGATGAGCGACACCTGCAATAGCTGCGGTAGCACGCAGGCAGTGGCAACGACGACGGTGCCCGCAGCAGCGGCCGTCCGGTCGCCGATGCGCTATCGCATCCAGAACATGGACTGCCCCACCGAAGAGGCGCTGATCCGCAACAAGCTCGGCCAAGTCCAGGGAGTGACGGATCTGGAATTCAATCTGGTGCAACGGACGTTGTCGGTGCACCACACCTTGTCTGCGCTGACGCCCGTGGACGAAGCGCTGGCCGCGATCGGCATGCAGGCGGCGCCCATGGATACGCCGTCCTCCGACGTGGAAACAGCACTGCGTATCGCGAAGATGGATTGCCCCACCGAGGAAGGCCTGATCCGCGGCAAACTCGGCGGCATGCCCGGGGTGGCGTCGCTGGCCTTCAACCTCGTGCAGCGCACCTTGACCGTGCGTCACGCGGCCGAGGCCTTGCCTGACGTGCTGACCGGCCTGAAGTCGCTGGGCTTCGAGGCCGAGGTGGTGGGCAGCCAAGGTGGCGCAGAGCCGGGCGCGCCGGTACCGACACGCACCGCGTGGTGGCCATTGGCCGTCTCCGGTGTGGCGGCGATCCTGGCCGAAGTCGTGTCTTGGCTCGGCGCCCCGACGTGGCTGGTCATCGCGCTGGCGTTGGTCGCCATCGGGACTGGCGGTCTGTCGACCTACAAGAAGGGCTGGATTGCGCTCAAGAACCGCAATCTCAACATGAACGCCCTGATGTCGATCGCTGTCACGGGCGCGATGCTCATTGGCCATTGGCCCGAGGCGGCGATGGTGATGGTGCTGTTCGCGTTGGCCGAGGTGATCGAGGCCAAGTCGCTGGATCGCGCCCGCAATGCGATACGCGGCCTGATGGATCTCACGCCCGAACGTGTCACCGTTCTGCAAGACGATCAGCGCTGGATCGAGGTGGATGCCAAGGCCGTCGCACTCGACAGCCGAGTGCGGGTCAAGCCCGGCGAACGCATAGCGCTGGACGGCATGGTGGTGCTCGGCCGTTCGACGGTCAACCAGGCGCCGATCACCGGCGAGAGCCTGCCGGTCGAAAAGGCCGAAGGCGACCCGGTATTCGCCGGCACCATCAACGAAGCAGGTTCCCTGGAGTATCGCGTTACCGCCGTGGCCAGCGATTCCACCTTGGCCCGCATCATCCACGCGGTCGAAGCCGCGCAGGGCAATCGTGCGCCGACCCAGCGTTTCGTCGATCAGTTTGCGCGCTGGTACACCCCGCTGGTGTTTGCCGTCGCCCTGGGCGTGGCGGTGGTGCCGCCGCTCTTGATGGGCGCGGACTGGCTGGACTGGACGTACCGGGCCCTGGTGCTGCTGGTGATCGCCTGTCCCTGCGCCCTGGTGATCTCCACCCCGGTGAGCATCGTCAGCGGTCTGGCCGCGGCGGCGCGACGCGGCATCCTGATCAAGGGCGGCGTGTACCTGGAGAATGGCCGCAAGCTGCGGTGGTTGGCGCTGGACAAAACCGGAACGATCACCCACGGCAAGCCTAAACAGACCGATTTCGCGGCTTGGGGCCAGGCTGATGCGACCCGCGTGCGCGCCATAGCGACCAGCCTGGCGGCGCGTTCCGATCATCCTGTATCCAAGGCCATCGCCGTGGCGGGACAGAATGACAGCGTGCCGATGCAAGAGGTCGAGGAGTTCGCTGCACTGCCGGGCCGCGGCGTGAGTGGCCGCGTCGCTGGGTCGCTCTACCACCTGGGCAATCACCGGCTCGTGCAGGAGTTGGGTGCCAGTTCCGCCGAGTTGGAAGCGCAGTTCGCGGCCTTGGAAGCCCAAGGCAAGAGCGTGGTCGCCGTCGTAGGCAGCGACGGCGTGCAGGCGGTGTTCGCGGTCGCCGATACGGTCAAGGACAGCAGCCGACAGGCGATCGCCGACTTGCACGCGCTCGGGGTCAAGACCCTGATGCTGACCGGGGACAACCCGCACACGGCGCAGGCCATCGCCGGTGAGGTCGGTATCGACCGCGCCCAAGGCAACCTGCTACCCGAAGACAAGCTGCGCGAGGTCGAAGCGCTCGCCGCACAGGGTACCAGCGGCATGGTTGGCGACGGCATCAACGACGCCCCGGCCCTGGCACGGGCCGACATCGGCTTCGCCATGGGCGCGGCTGGATCCGACACCGCGATCGAAACCGCCGACGTGGCCCTGATGGACGACGACCTGCGCAAGATTCCGGCCTTCATCCGGCTGTCGCGCGCCACCGCTCACGTGCTGACGCAGAACATCACCCTGGCGCTGGGCATCAAGGCAGTATTCCTGGTGCTGACCTTTACCGGTCAGGCCACGATGTGGGCGGCGGTGTTCGCCGACATGGGCGCCAGCCTGTTGGTGGTGGGCAACGGCATGCGCCTGCTGAGGAAGTGACGTGGATACCGTCGCGCATGTGTCCACGAGCGAGGAACGGCATGACCCGCTCCCGGGAACCGGCCTGATGAGATTTTATAACGTCCGTGGCACCGGCTAGGCTGGCAGGATGAACCCGGTCGCCTCCTCCTGCCTGCTGCTGGCCCGCCTGCGCGCTTCCACGCGGCTGGCGGTACTGGTGCTGCTGATCTTCGCCCTGAAGATCGGCGCGGCGGCCGCCTGTGCGAAGCACGATTTCGCGGACATGGGCTTCGGCACGGATGGCAGCCATGCCGTGGCGGTGAAGGCATCGCCGCTGGATAGCGGTAATGACGATTCCACGAAGCTCAAGCTCGGGCATGCCGCTTGCAGTCACTGCGGTTGCCATCATGCTGCCGCCATGGTGCCGGATACGCAGATCGTGGTTGTGCTCGTGCCGCAGGCGCTGCCTATGCGTACGTCCGGGTTGCCGCCCAGCGCGTCGCAACCCTTGGAACTGAGGCCGCCGATCGCCTGAGTCAGGTGTTTTGCCCCTTTGGCGCGGAGCGCCAGAGGACACCGTCGACTCAGAGGATCTTCCAATGCACCTTGTTCGTTCGCCGCGACGACGTCGCGTCGCGCGGCTGGCCGTCCTGGTTCTGGCAGCGAGTTTGCTGTCGGGCTTGGCCATGGCCGCCCAAACCCCCGATACACAGGCCCCAGTCGCACTTCGCGAGGCGCTGCAGGCCGCCTGGCAACACCATCCGAGTTATCGCGCCACCGAAGCGCAACTGGCCGCAGCCCGTGCCCGGTACGATGCGGCCGGACGACCGCTCTACAACCCCGAAGTCGAGTTGGCCGGCGACGATGAAGGCCCGGATCGCACCACAACCGCTGGCCTCAACCTCACGCTCGATCTGAGCGGCAAGCGTCGCGCGCGTCGCGACGCGGCCTCCGCGCGGGTCGATCTAGCCACCGCTGAAGCCAAGCTGCGTCGCCGCGATTTCGCCAAGCAGTGGTTCGCCAGTTGGGCTGAGCTACAGACGGCGCAGCAACGTGTGCGCACCGGTGAACGTCGATTGGCGTTGGTCACGCGCTTTGGCGAGTTGGCACAAAAGCAGTTTGCTGCAGCCGACATTTCCGGGTTGGAGCGCGATTTGGCACTGCTGGCCCGCGATGAAGCGCAAGCCCAGCAGTCGCAACTCGTCGCCGAACAGGCGGAGGCCGAAGCGCGTTTCCGCGCGGTCGGCGGCTCGCCGGAACTCCTGGCGAGCCTGACGCTGCCCAGCGACGCATTGCCGCCGCCGATGCCCTCCCATACCGGCATCGAACAGTTGCCCGACTGGCAAGCCGCACAAGCCGCTGCGCTGGCTGCCGAACGCGAAGTGACCGTTGCCCGCCGCAATCGGGTGGCCGATCCCACCGTGGGCGTGCGCGGCGGACGCATCGACTACGGCAATGTGCAGGACAACGTGGTCGGCGTGTCGCTCAGCATTCCGCTGTTCGTGCGCAATTCCTATCGCGCCGAGGTAGTGGCAGCTCAGGCCGATGCCGATGTCGCGATCGCCGAGGCCGAGCGCGTGCGCGTCGAACTCGATGCCGATCGTCGCCGTGCGATCGACAGCTACGCCGCAGCGCAATCGGCCTGGTCGCGCTGGCAGGCGAGCCGCGGCACGGATGTGGAGCGTCGCGCCACTCTCCTTGAGCGCTTGTGGCGCGAGGGCGAGCTGTCCACCGCTGACTACCTGCTGCAACTCAAGCAGACCCTCGACACGCAACTCGCCGGCGCCGAACTCGAAGCGCGCCTGTGGCGCAGCTACGCCGATTACCTCGCCGCCACCGGACAGCTTGAACGCTGGGCCGGCCTGGAGGGCACCCCATGAGAGAACTTTCGATGACCCCGTTCCGTCTGATGTCGCCGTTGCTGGCCGCGGCGTTACTGCTTGCCATGGCCGCATGTTCGAGGTCCCCCTCGACCGAGTCGGCCCCGACCGAAGCCGAAGGCGCTGAAGCGCCCACCGAAAGCGAAGCCGGCATCGCGCCCGTCAAGCTCGATGCCGCAGCGATGAAAGCTGCCGGCATCGTCGTGCAGGCGTTGCAGCCCGCTTCGATGAGCGAACAGCTGCGTGCGCCCGGTGAAGTGCTCGACAATGCCTACGGCACGGCGCTGATCACGCCCAGTGTCGAAGCCCTGGTCGTGCGTCGCCATGCCAAGCTCGGCGACGAAGTGCGCGCCGGCGCACCGCTGGTGACGCTGTCCAGCGTCGAAGTCGCCAATGCCCAGGCAGAGTTGCGCATCGCCGAACAGGAATGGCGCCGCGTCTCTGCACTCGGTCGTGAGGCCGTGTCCGGGCGCCGCATCAACGAGGCACAGGTCGCGCTCGATCGCGCTCGCGCAACGGCACAGGCGTATGGCTTGCCGGGCACGGCGGCCGGGCGCAGCAACGGCCAGTTCACCTTGACCGCGCCGCATGCCGGGCGAATCACCGAGGATGCCGTGGTCGTCGGCGAGAAAATTGAACCGGGCAAGACGCTGTTCCGCCTGGTCGATGAATCGGTGGTTTGGGTCGACGCCAAGCTGCCATCGGGGATCGTTCCGCGCATCACACCCGGCACGGAAGCGACGGTGGTGTTCAACGGCGAGCGCCTGAAGGGTACCGTTCAGCATCCCGCGCATCGCACGTCGGACACGACCCGCAATGCGGTGGTGCGGATCGAGGTTCCGAACCGGGACGACCGCCTGCACAGCGGCGATTACGTCGATGTGTTCTTCGAGGCCAGCGACGTCGCCAAGGATGGCAACGCCGCCGTGACTATGGTGTCGGTGCCAACCGACGCGGTGGTGCAGTTGGAAGGCGACACGGTCGTGTTCCGTCGCAACGCGACCGGTGCGTTGGAACCGACGCCGGTGCGTACCGGTGAAGCGATCGGCGATCGGACCGTCATCCGCGAAGGCCTCAAGCCCGGCGACGCCGTCGTGGTCGAAGGCGCCTTTGCCGTCAAAGCGCAGATGCTCAAGTCGCAGTTAGGAGAAGAGTGATGATCTCTGACGCCAATCCCGCCTTTGCGGGAGGTGCGCCATGCTGAATCGCCTGGTCGAACTCTCCCTGCGCTACAAGTTCCTGGTCCTGATCGTGTTCGCGGTCGTCGCCTTCCTCGGCATCAGCGCCGTTCGCAACGTGCCGATCGATGCCTTCCCCGACGTGACGCCGGTCCAGGTCAACATCTACACCGAGTCCCCGGGCCTGGCCGCCGAGGACGTCGAGCAGTTGCTCACCACGCCGGTGGAGTCTGCGTTGGCCGGCCTGCCGAAGGTGCAGGAAATCCGCTCGGTCAGCCTGTTCGGGTTGTCGTACGTGTCGGTCTATTTCAAGGACGACATGGACATCTACTTCGCGCGACAACTGGTCAACGAACGCCTGCAGGAAATCGGCGATCGTCTGCCTGAAGGCTATGGCAAGCCGAGCATGGGCCCGAACACGTCGGGCCTGGGGCAGGTGTACTGGTACACCGTCGAACGCGCGCCCGGCGTCAGTAAGGACCAGGTCACCGATATGGACCTGCGCACATGGCAGGAATGGACCGTGCGGCTGATCCTGCGCACGGCACCGGGCGTGGACGACGTTAGTTCCTGGGGCGGTGGCGAACGCCAGTACCAGGTGCAGATCGATCCGCAACGCCTCTACGCCCGCGGGCTGGGCTTCGGCGATGTCATCAACGCGCTCCCCGCCAACAACGGCCAGGTCGGCGGTAACGTGATGGACGTGGGCCGCGAGCAGTTCCTGGTGCGCGGTCTGGGTTTGCTGAAGTCGACCGAGGACATCGGCGCGATCGTGCTCAAGTCGGAGGACGGTGTGCCGGTGTATCTGCGTGACGTGGCAACCGTGGTCGAAGCCCCCGCGCCGCGCTTCGGTGCGGTGACCCGCGACGGCCAGGAAGTCGTGATGGGCCAGGCGCTGGCCCGCATCGGCGAGAACGCCAAGGACGTGGTCGAGGCGGTCAAGGGCAAGCTTGACGTGGTGCGCGATGCACTGCCGAAGACCATGGTGCTCAAGCCGATGTACGAGCGCACTGACCTCGTCAACAAGGCGGTCGAAACCGCGGTGCGGGCGCTGGTGGAAGGCTCGCTGCTGGTCGCGGTAATCCTGTTCCTGTTCCTGGGCGAGGTCCGCTCAGCGCTGGTCGTGATCGTCACACTGCCGCTGGCCATGCTGATTGCCTTCATCGGCATGGGGCAGGTCGGCTTGTCCGCCAATCTGATGTCGCTCGCGGGCCTGGCGATCGGCATCGGCATGATGGTCGACGGCGCGGTGGTAATGGTGGAGAACGCCTTCCGGATCATGGCGGAGCGGTTGGAACACGGAGAGAAGGTCGACAAGACTTCTGCGGTGTTGGCCGCGGCTAAGGAAGTGGCCAATCCAATCACGTTCGCGATCGGCATCATCATCGTGGTGTTCCTGCCGCTGTTCGCGCTGGAAGGCCTCGAAGGCAAGATGTTCAAGCCGATGGCATTCAACATCGCCTTCGCGATGGCCGGTTCGCTGATCCTGAGCCTGACGCTGATCCCGGTCTTGGCGTCGATGATTCTCAAGCCCAAGCCCGAGCGCGATACGTGGTTGGTGGCCAGGATCAAGCGTGGTTATCAGCCGCTGTTGGCGAAGGCGCTGGGCCGCAAGAAAGTGGTCGTGATCAGCGCGCTTGTCGCCTTGGTCGCGAGCCTGGCGCTGTTCCCTTTCCTGGGTAAGGAGTTCATGCCGCAACTGCAGGAAGGCTCGATCATGTGGCGCGTGACGGGCATCCCGTCGACCTCGCTCAACGAATCGATCAAGACCAGCAACACCATCGCCGCGGCCTTCAAGCAATTCCCGGAGGTCGAGACCACGCTGGCGATGATCGGCCGTGCCGAGAAGGGCGAGACCGCCGACGTCAATTACATGGAGATCTACACCGCGCTCAAACCCGAGGAAGAGTGGAAGTCGGGCCGCGACATCAAGCAGCTCGAAGCGGCGATGCAAGAGACGCTGGAGAAGGTCGTGCCGAACGTGGTGCCCGGCTACACCCAACCGATCCAGATGCGCGTGGAGGAACTGATCTCCGGCGTGCGCGCCACCTTGGCGCTGAAGCTTTACGGTGAAGACCTGGGCGAACTCGACAAGCTGAGCGGCCGCATCAAGCGCGTGCTGGACAAGGTGCCGGGCGTGGCCGACCTTGCTTTGGAAGCCAACATCGGCAAGCCGCAGATTCGCATCGCGGTCAAGCGCGACGAACTGGCCCGCCATGGCATGAACGCTGAGGAGGTGCTCACCATCGTCCGCAATGGCCTGGGCGGCGAACCGGTGAGCGTACTGCTCGATGGCGTGAAACGCTTCGATATCGCAGTGCGGCTGGATGACGCGACACGCGATTCGGTCGAGTCATTGCGTCGCATCCCGCTCCGCACGGCAACCGGCGCCTTGGTGCCGCTGTCGGAGGTAGCCGACATCAACGTGGCCGAAGGTTACTCGTTCGTCCGTCGCGAGCAACTGCAACGCTATGCGGTGATCCAGATGGACGTCCGAGGCCGCGACGTCGATAGCTTCGTCCAGGACGCTGAGACGGCGATTAAGCAGCAGGTGAAGCTGCCGCCGGGCTACTGGATCGAGTGGGGTGGGGCGTTCGAGAACCAGCAGCGTGCGCTGGCCAAGTTGGCGCTGATCGTGCCAGTCACGATCTTTTTCATCTTCGTGTTGCTCTATACCGCCTTCAACTCGGTCAAGTACGCGGCGCTGATTCTGGCCAACGTGCCGTTCGCCACCATTGGCGGATTGTTGGCCTTGTTTGTCACCGGCCAGTACCTGTCGGTGCCCTCAGCGATCGGCTTCATCGCGGTATTCGGCGTGGCGATGCTCAACGGCATCGTGCTGGTGAGCTTCCTCAACGAGCTGCGTGAGAAAGGCCTGTCGGTGCGCGAAGCGGTGGTGCAGGGCACGGCTCTGCGTCTGCGACCGGTGCTGATGACCGCGAGCGTGGCGATCCTCGGTCTGGTGCCGATGCTGCTGTCCAGCGGTGTCGGCGCGGAAACGCAACGTCCGTTGGCGACGGTGGTCGTTGGCGGTCTGATCAGTTCAACGCTGCTCACGTTGATCCTGCTTCCGGTTCTGTACGAATGGCTTGAAAACCGCTCCGACCGCAAGGCGGCCGAGCACAATTCTCAGGAGACTGCGTCATGAAACAGATCAAGGCATTTGTGCACCGCAATCGTGTCTCAGACTTGATCCACGCGCTGGAAGCCGCCGGCTTCCAGCGCCTCAGCCTGTTCGACGTGAAAGGCCTGCTGCGCGCACTCAGTGCGCGCGAGCAGGAGTATTCGGTCGAGTTCGGTGATCAAGTGATCAACGAAGTGCAGATGGAACTGTTCTGCGAGGACAGCGACGTAGGGCGTGCGGTGGAGATTTTTCGCCAGATCGGGCGGACGGGTCGAGCGGAAGCCGGCTGGATATACGTGAGCACCATCGATCAGTCGATTCCCATCAACGACGTCCGTTGATGGCCGAAGCGGTGCCGTGACTGGGTGCGGCGGGCCCGGCCTGTCGCGTCCTTCAACATCGGGAGTGCCCACCATGAAGATGATTGTCGCCTTTGTCCGTCCATCGCTGGCTGATCGCATCGTGCGGGTAATCGAGCGTGCGGGCCTCTACCACCTCTCGCTGTCCCGGGTGCACGGCGTCGTGCATCCGAACGAAGCCATCGTCCGTGCCGATCTGGCGCCAGAGGGTGAATCCGACGTGCGGTTGGAAGCCTATTGCGAAGATGCGCGGACCGAACAGATTGTGGCCCTGATCCATGAGGTAGGCCGCATCGGCGACCTGCCGGTAGGGGCCGTGTTCGTCGTGCCGGTGGAGCGGCACGAGGCAATCGGCCCGTCGAGCCCAGCCGAATGACTCATCGAAGGAGAAGCCGCGCATGACTCGCCTCCATAACGGCATTCGCGAATTCGTCGTTCCCGTGAGCGCCGCAGTAGCGGCCGTCCTGCCCGCCACGTATCTGCGCATCACCAGCGGTAGCGCGGGTGCGCTGGGTGATGCGGTGCTGTTTGGTCTTGCGATCCTGGCAGCGGGCTTCCTGTTGTCATGGGGTGCCGAAGCGGCGGAAAAATACATCGCCACCGGTTTCGTGCTGGCGGTGGTTGCGTTGATTACAGTGCTGCCCGAATACGCGGTCGACTTCTACTACGCCTATCGCGCCGGGCAGGATCCGGCCTCGGGTTACGTCGCCTACGCCGCAGCGAACATGACAGGCGCCAATCGTCTGCTGATCGGCCTGGCCTGGCCGCTGCTGGTGGGCCTGCATTGGTGGCGTTCGCGACAGCGAGGAATCGTGCTGCAGTACGAAAACTCGGTCGAGATCGTTTTCCTCGCCCTAGCCAGCGCGTATGCCTTCATCATCTTGCTGAAGAACAGCATTGGCATAATCGACTTTCTCGTGCTGGGCGTCTTGTTCTGCCTGTACCTGTGGCGCACCTCGCGCGCGGAGAACGAAGAGGAAGAGGAAGACGAAGAACCGGGCCCAGGCGCGGTGATCGCGCAGTTGACGCCCGCCAAGCGCTGGACGGTGATGGCGGCGATGAGTGTGGTGGCGGCCGGTGTCATCCTGCTGGCGGCCGAACCCTTCGCCGAATCGCTGGTGGCTTCAGGTCGTCGTCTAGGCATCGACGAGTTCCTTGTAGTCCAGTGGCTGGCACCGCTGGCCAGCGAAGCGCCAGCGGTCACCATCGCCATCCTGTTCGCCCTTGATGGCCGCGCCCGTGCCGGCCTCACCACCATGATCAGTGACAAGATCAACCAGTGGACGCTGTTGGTCGGCATGTTGCCGATCGCGATGAGCATCGGCGCTGGGCGAGTGATGTCGCTTCCGCTGGATGCGCGCCAGCACGAGGAGTTCTTCCTGACGGCGGCGCAATCCGTGTTCGCGCTGGCGCTGCTGTTGCCGCTGCGGCTTAGCCTCTGGGGGGCATTGGCCTTGGCGAGTCTGTTCGTGACGCAACTCGGGCTGGCCTTCTTCTACCAGGCCACGCCCGAGCGCGAGATCGCCGTGCTGACGGCCTTGGCCTGGGTGTATCTCGCGCTGGCGGTAGCACTGCTTGTTCGCCACATCCGGCGATTGCCCGCACTGATGCGGGCAATGCTCGGAACGAGTCCGCAGACCGAATAACGCGTTCGAACCATCGATTCGATTACGGGAGACTTCTTATGGGCGCAGGACACGATCACGGCACCGGCGAGATAAAGCACGAACAGCCATTGTGGTGGGCCTTTGGCTTAACTACCGCGTTCCTGATTGCGGAGGTCATCGGTGGATTGATTACCAATAGCCTGGCATTGCTGTCCGATGCCGCTCACATGGGCACAGATGTCATTGCGCTGGCAATCTCGTTGTTCGCTGTGCGTTTGAGCCGACGACCACCCGACGCCAAGCGCACGTATGGCTATGCGCGGATGGAAGCCATAGGCGCGATGATCAATGGTGGCCTGCTGTTCCTGGTCGCCGGCTACATCCTGTGGGAGGCCGTCGGCCGCTTTCGCGATCCGCCGGAAGTCGCCTCGAGCGGCATGCTGGTGATCGCTGCGATTGGCCTGGTCATCAATCTGATCTCGATGCGCCTACTCAAGGCGGGCAGCGGCACCAGCCTCAACGTCAAGGGCGCCTATCTGGAAGTCTGGAGCGACATGCTGGGTTCCGTCGGTGTCATCGTCGGCGCGTTGGTGATCAAGTTCACCGGATGGACGGTGGCCGACCCCATCATCGCAGTCCTCATCGGACTTTGGGTGCTGCCGCGTACGTGGACATTGTTGCGGGAAGCTGGTCAGGTGCTGATGCAAGGCGTGCCGCATGGCCTGGAGTTGGACGAGGTCCGCACCATGATGCTGTCGCACCCCAACGTCATCGCGGTTCATGACCTGCATGCCTGGGCCTTGGGCTCCAAGGAGCCGGTGCTGACGGCGCATATCGTGTTGCGCGATGGGGGCGATGGAGAACAAGTCCGGCGCTCACTGGCCGCTGCACTGGAGGAGCGGTTCAGCATTCACCACGCGACGCTGCAAGTCGAAATGACGCCATGTGACGATGCACATGGTCATGCCTAATCGGCTATCGCGGCGCATCGACCGCGCTTGTCCGAGTGCTCCGTCGCATGCTCTAGACGGTCCAGGGTCGGACACGACTCGCCGCCAGGCGCCTGACTGCATTCAGCGATGAGGTTCATAAGATCGACTTCCAGCCGATGTAACGCATCGAGTCGTTCGCGAACATCGACCAGTTTGAGTTCGGTCAGTCGACGCGTTTGCTCACAGGCCCGCTTGCCCTTGAGTTCCAGCAGGCCGGCAATTTCATCCAGGGTAAATCCCATCGCTTGGGCTCGCCGGATGAATTGAAGACGGGTGACATCGGCTGGTCCGTAGTGGCGGAAGCCGCCCAAGGGCCGTTGGGGTTCCGGCAACAGCCGGCGGCGCTGGTAGTAGCGCACGGTTTCGACATGCACGCCGGCCGATGCCGCCAGTTTGCTGATGGTGAGGGCGCTCTCGGCCATGGCTTGACTCCGTACCCAGGTACAGACCGTAGTATGCGCTCATGGCCAACCTCCCCGCCAAATCCTCCCTGCCAGCCATCGTTGCGGCGAGTTTTGCCGCCATCGCGGCGTCCGTGTGCTGTGTGGTGCCGCTGGTTCTGGTGCTGCTGGGCGTCAGCGGCGCGTGGATTGCCAACCTCACCGCGCTGGATGCCTGGCGACCTTGGTTCAGCGTGGCCACGTTGGCGTGCCTTGGCTGGGCATTTTGGAGTCTGTACGGTCCTGCCTCCCGCTGTCGAACGGACGGAGCTTGCATTGATCCAGGCGGGCTGCGCCGCCGCCGGCGTTGGCTCTGGATGGCAACCGTCGTGATCGCGCTGCTGCTGCTCTTCCCGTATTACGTAGCTTGGTTCATGTAGGAGACGAACGATGCGCCAGTGGATTGTTGGGTTGATGATCTTGTGGACGGGCATGGCGTGGGCCGCGACGCCGAAGAAGGCCGTCCTCGATGTTGAAAACATGACCTGCCCGGCGTGCAGCATCACGATCGAAAAGGCCCTGGACAAGGTGCCCGGCGTTTCCAAGGCACAAGTCGACACCAAGGCGGCTACTGTCACCGTGGACTTCGATGCCGATCGCACCAACGTGCCAGCTATCGCGCGTGCGATCTCCGAGGCAGGCTTCCCGGCCAAGGCGAGGGCCAACGGTGGCTGAGTTGCAGTTGCAGAGCACGCTGACGTGTCCGCAATGCGGTCACCAGGCCGTCGAGACCATGCCGACGACGGCGTGCCAGTTCTTCTACGAGTGCACGGCCTGTGGCGAGCTGCTGAAGCCCGAACCGGGCGACTGCTGTGTTTTCTGCTCCTACGGCACGGTGCCGTGTCCGCCCATCCAGCAGCAAAGGCCGTGCTGTGGGTAGTCGGTTGGCCACCGGATGTTGGGAACTCGCCGCGCTAAACCGCGTCTATGGACTATTCGGCTTGCTCGCCGCCAGAGGAGTACCATCCCGCCCATGACCCGGCGCGCCCGCCACCGCCTACAGATCGCCGTCCTGGTGATCGTCTGCCTGCTGTTCCAGCAGGCGGCGCTGGCGGCGTATCTGTGCCCGATGGAGCAGATGTCCGCCCAGACCATGGCGATGGCGGAGCCTTGCGCCGAGATGGGCATGGCCCAGCAGCACGACAAGGACAATCCGCTTCTTTGTCAGAAGCACTGTAATCCTGATCACACAGTTACTACCGACACCGCCAAGCTATCGGTGCCACCGCTTGCGTTGCCGGCGCTCATCCTGGCGCCGGTCTACGTGCAACCTGTATCCCACGTCACCATCCAGGCTGACGTGCCGATCGCCCGATCCGATCCGCCCCCACGGCTGCGTTTCTGCAGTCTTCTGATCTAGCCCCCGAAACGACGTAGCGAATCCGCGCCGGCGCCGATGCGCCGTGCGCGCGGCCATGTCCGTTTCGGAGGCGTCATGAACTCCCGTTTTGATCGTTGTCGGTCCTGGGCCGCACTTAAGTGTGCGTTGGTCCGGACCTTGTGCGTGGCCGTGCTGGCGACGCCATTTGCGGCTTTGGCCGCATCCCATAAGCTCACGCTGCCGGAAGCCATCCGTCTGGCCAGCGAGCGTGCGCCGATGCTCGATGCCCGCCGCTCCGGTGTGTTGGCCGCGCAAGAAGAAGCAGCCCGCGCCGGCGCCTTGCCTGATCCAATGCTGATGGTCGGCATCGACAACCTGCCAGTCACCGGAAGCGATGCCTTCGATACGCGCGCCGACGACATGACCATGAAGAAGATCGGGCTGCGGCAAGAGATTCCCTCGCGGGCCAAGCGTTCAGCGCGTCAGTCCTTCGCCGCGCGCCAGATCGACGAAGCGCAGGCGCAAGCAGACGCCGAAGTGCTGGCCGTGCGCCGCGCCACGGCCGAAGCCTGGATCGCCGTGTGGGCCGCGCAGCGCCAATTGACGGCGCTGCAGAAGCTGCGTGAGCAAGCCGCGCTGGCGGCGAAGGTGTCGAAGGCACGCGTGGCGAGCGGTGGCGAACCGGTGAGCGACGCACTCGCCACCGAGGCCGCACTGCTGGAACTCGACAACCGCATCGAGGCCGCCCGTGCCGAGAAGCTGGCGGCACAAGCCGGGCTGGCGCGCTGGCTGGGCGACGCGCCGGTCGAGGTTGCCGATCAAGCCCCGAACTTTGACTCGCTGCCTGTATCCGAAGCCCGATTGCTGGCAGAGGTGAATCGGGTAGGGCCGTTGCTTCCCGCCACCGCTCAGCTCGAAACCGCCGCAGCTGCGATCGATGTCGCCCGCGCCGACAAGCATCCGGACTGGAGCGTGGGTGCGTCCTATGGCCAGCGTGCCGGTGGTCGCAGCGACATGATCATGTTCGAAGTGGGCATCGGCTTGCCGCTGTTCTCGCGTAACCGGCAGGATCGTGGCATCGCAGCCCGGGAAGCGGACTATCAGGCCGCGTTGGCGACCCGCGAAGACCTGCGTCGCCAGGAAGCGGCGCGCATTCGCGCGGATCTCGCTCGATGGGAAGGGCTGAAGCGCCAGGTCGCCCTGCATGAGCACTCCCTGTTGCCGCTCGCGCAGGACCGCAGTGCGACGACGCTCGCCGCGTATCGCGCCGGCGGCGAACTGCAGCCGTGGCTCAACGCCAGACGTGACGAACTCGATGTGCACCTCGCGCACGCCGAACACCTGGGTGAACTCGGACGTGCCTGGGCCGCGCTGGCCTTCCTGTTGCCCTCGGAGATGCAGCCATGAATACCACTCGTCGCAGCGTGGTCACTGCTGCTGTTTCCCTTGCGCTGGTGGCCGCCGTCGGCCTCGGTTACTGGTGGGGGCGCACTCACGGGAGTTCATCCGCCGCCGACACCTCGAGCCCGCAGTCCGCCGAACGCAAGGCGCTCTATTGGTACGACCCGATGGTGCCCGACCAACACTTCGACAAGCCTGGCAAGTCGCCCTTCATGGACATGCAACTGGTGCCGAAGTACGCCGACGAGGCGACGGCCGGCGGCGTTGCCGTTGCACCGGGCGTGCGCCAGAACCTCGGCATCCGCACGGTGGTGGTCAAGCCTGGCCGACTGACGGCAGCCGTCCGCGTGCCGGGCACCATTGGCTGGGACCTGCGTCAGGAACGCATCGTCAGTGCGCGAGTCGACGCCATCGTCGAGCGCTTGCACGTGCGTGCCCCGTTTGAGCCGGTGCGCGCGGGGCAACCCCTGGCCAGCATCATCGCGCCAAGTTGGAACACTGCGATTGCCGAAGCGCGAGCGTTAGGTGGAGCTCGCTCCGCCGCCGCACGAGGTTTGCAATCCGCCGCCCACGAACGGTTGCGTGCGTTGGGTCTGCCCGCGGGCAGTGGTGCGGGGCAGCGCGGACGACTCACCTTGACCTCACCCGTGACCGGCGTCGTCAGCGAAATCGGCGTGCGCGAAGGGCAGTCGGCGCCGATAGGCACGCTGCTGTTCCGCGTCAACGGTACCCGGACGGTCTGGCTCGAAGCGTCGATTCCGCAAGCGGGCACTGCGGGCATCGCGACGGGTACGTTGGTGGAAGCGGCTGTCGACGCATTGCCAGGCGAGGCCTTCCACGGCCGCGTGGAAACCTTGCTGCCGCAAGTGGACATGAGTAGCCGCACCCAACGGGCCCGCATCGTTCTGGACAACCCGGACGGTCTCCTGGCACCGGGCATGTTCGCGCAGATCACCTTGCAGCCAACTGCGAGTATCGAACGGCCGCTGGTACCGACGGACGCGTTGATCGGAGCGGGTGCGCAGGCTCGCGTGATCGTGCTCGGCGCCGACGACATGTTCCATCCCGTGCGCGTGCAGACCGGTCGCAGTGGTGACGGCATGACTGAAATTCTCGCGGGGCTGAAAGGTGGCGAGAAGGTGGTGGCCTCGGGGCAGTTCCTGATCGATTCCGAAGCGAACCTGTCAGGCGCACTCGAACGCCTCAATGCCGGTGCGGGTGATGAAGAAGCGAACATGCCGAGCGATGTCATGCCCGGTATGCCAGACATGGCGATGCCGCCGCAGGCTGCGCCCGCGCGCCCGGCGCCACCCGTAGTACCGCCCAAGAAGAAGGCGCCCCCAGCCGTTGCAACACCAGCGGTCACCGCGTCACCCAAGGCACGGCAATGCCCAGTGACCTATTGGTATGACCCGATGGTGCCGGACAAGCACTTCGACAAACCCGGCAAGTCGCCCTACATGGACATGCAGTTGGTGCCCAAGTTCGCGCCCGAGGCGAACCCGGATTGCACCATTCGTGATGTGCCTGCGGCGGGACGGCAGCCATGATCGCCCGCATCATTCGCGCCTCTATCGCTAACCGGCTATTTGTGCTGGTGGCTGCCATTGCGCTGGCAGCGGCCGGCATCTGGTCGGTATTGCACACGCCGCTCGATGCCTTGCCCGACCTGTCGGATACGCAGGTCATCATCCGCACCGAATGGCCCGGGCAGACGCCGCGCATCGTCGAAGACCAGGTCACCTATCCCTTGACCACAACGATGCTGTCGGTGCCGGGCGTCAAGGCGGTGCGTGGCTTCTCGTTCTTCGGCGACTCGTTCGTCTACGTGCTGTTCGACGACAAGACCGACTTGTACTGGGCACGCTCGCGCGTGCTCGAGTATCTGAGCCAGGTACGTGATCGCTTGCCGGCGCAGGTCAGTCCGGCGATCGGGCCGGATGCCACGGGTCTTGGCTGGATCTATGAGTACGCGCTCGTCGATCGCACCGGCAAGCACGACCTGGGGCAGCTGCGCGCCTTACAGGACTGGTTTCTGCGCTACGACCTCAAGACCGTGCCCGACGTGGCCGAAGTCGCAAGCGTCGGCGGCATGGTCCAAGCCTGGCAAATCGTGCCAAATCCGCAGGCGCTGGCGGCGCGCGGCCTCACCATCAACCAACTCGTCGAAGCCATTCAGTCCGCCAACGGCGCCACTGGCGGCTCGGTGATCGAGCAGGGCGAAGCCGAGTTCATGGTACGCAGCGAAGGCTATCTGCGTACGCGCGCCGATTTCGAGCGCGTCCCTGTGACGACCGGCAACGACGGCGTGCCGGTGCTACTGCAGGATGTGGCGATGGTGCAACGCGGACCGGCCTTGCGCCGCGGCATCACCGAACTCGATGGCGAAGGCGAAGTCGCCGGCGGCGTGATCATTCTGCGTTCGGGCAAGAACGCTTTGGCCGCGATCGAAGCCGTCAAGGCCAAGCTGCAGGACCTGAAGGGAAGCCTGCCGGCCGGTGTCGAAATCGTGCCGACCTATGACCGCTCCGAATTGATCCTCGAAGCCGTGCGCAACCTCACTCGCAAGCTCGGCGAGGAATTCCTTGTCGTCGCCCTGGTGTGTGCGCTGTTCCTGTGGCACGTACGCTCCTCCTTGGTGGCGGTGATCACCTTGCCCTTGGGCGTGCTCGCGGCCTTCATCGTCATGCACATGCAGGGCATCACCGCGAACCTGCTATCGCTCGGTGGCATCGCGATCGCGATTGGCGCGATGGTCGATGCCGCGGTGGTGATGATCGAGAACGCGCACAAGCACCTCGAGCATTTCCGCGACGAGCACCACCGTGAACCCGAGGGCGCCGAGCGCTGGGAGCTGATGGCGGTTTCCGCCAGCGAGGTCGGTCCGGCGCTGTTCGTCAGTCTGCTGGTGATCACGCTGTCGTTCGTGCCGGTGTTCGCCTTGCAGGCGCAGGAAGGACGGTTGTTCTCACCGCTGGCCTACACCAAGACTTATGCCATGGCCGCTGCGGCGGGCCTGTCCATCACCCTGATTCCGGTACTGATGGGCTACCTGATCCGCGGCCATATCCGATCCGAGAAAGACAACCCGCTCAATCGCATCCTGATCGCGCTGTATCGGCCGGTGCTGGATGCAGTGCTGCGTTTCCCGAAACTGACATTGGCGCTGGCCGGTGTCGTGCTGCTGGTTAGCCTGATTCCGCTCTTACGTCTTGGCAGTGAGTTCATGCCGCCCCTGGAGGAAGGCACGCTGCTATACATGCCATCGGCATTGCCCGGCTTGTCTGCTGGCAAGGCATCGCAGTTGCTGCAACAGACTGACCGCATGCTCAAGACCGTGCCCGAAGTGGACCACGTGTTTGGCAAGGCGGGCCGGGCTGAGACCGCCACCGACCCGGCACCGCTGGAGATGTTCGAGACGACGATCACCTTCAAGCCGCGCAGCCAATGGCGGCCGGGGATGACACCCGAGAAGCTGCGCGAGGAACTTGACCGCGCAGTCAAGGTGCCGGGGCTGACGAACCTGTTCGTGCCGCCCATCCGCAACCGCATCGACATGCTGGCCACCGGCATCAAGAGCCCGATCGGCATCAAGGTCTCGGGGCCCGACGTTGCGGTGCTGGCGCAGTTGAGCGATCGCATCGAACGGGTTGCACGCACCGTGCCCGGCGTGAGTTCGGCGCTGGCCGAACGCATCGCGGGTGGTCGCTACATCGACGTGAAGGTGCGGCCCGATATGGCCGCCCGGTACGGCTTAAGCCAGGCCGATGTGCAGCGGTTGATTGCGACGGTGGTGGGTGGAGAACCGGTCGCGGAGACCATCCAGGGCCGCGAACGCTACCCGGTGGTGGTGCGCTATCCACGCACGATCCGCGACTCGCCGGCCGCACTCGCGCAGTTGCCTTTGCTCGCGCCAAGTGGTGTGCAGCTGACGTTGGGACAGGTCGCCGAGCTGAGCTTCAGCGAAGGCCCGCCGATGTTGCGCAGCGATAACGCTCGCCTCAGCAATTATGTTTACGTGGATGTGGCTGGACGCGATCTCGGCTCGGTGGTGACCGATCTGCAACGTGCGGTCGCAAAGCAGGTGCCGATGCCAGCCGGATACGCCGTGGGTTGGTCCGGCCAGTACGAGTACCTCAAACGTGCCAGTGAGCGGCTGCGCGTGGTGGTTCCCGCGACGTTGGTAATCATCTTCGGCCTGATTTACTTGGTGTTTCGACGCGTGTCGGAGGCCGCGATCATCATGCTCAGCCTGCCACTCGCATTGGTCGGGGGCTTGTGGCTGATCTGGGGCATGGGCCATGCCGTATCGGTCGCCACGCTGATCGGCTTCATCGCCCTGGCCGGCGTCGCCGCCGAGTTCGGCATCATCATGTTGCTGTACCTGCGCCACGCGTGGGAACGCCAACTCGCCGCGAATCCGAGCGCGGGCGAGGCGGAACTCGACGACGCGATCCGCGAAGGCGCCGTGCAACGCGTGCGACCAAAGGCGATGACCGTAGCCGTGATCCTGGCCGGTCTGTTCCCGATCCTGATCGGAAGCGGCGCCGGCTCGGAAGTCATGCAGCGCATTGCTGCGCCGATGGTCGGCGGCATGCTCAGTGCGCCGTTGCTCTCGATGCTCGTGATTCCGGCCGCGTACCGGTTGCTGCAGCGGCGTCGCTTGCGGCGATCACGCCAATCACGTCCCAGCTCACTTTCTTCGTCGGCGTTGCCGACATGACCGGCCACGGCGAGCGCCCCGTTTGGTGCCCGGCGTGCCACTCCCTCTGACTTATCAGGAGGTTCCCATGAAACTGCATCTAACATCGCTCGCCATCAGCCTGCTGCTCCCGATCGCTGCTGCGGCCGCGCCGCGTGAGCGAGCCCCAGTCGGCTCGGTCCACCAGATCGCCGATCATCAGCTCCAGGTGTGCTTCAAGCACACGCCGGCACCGGATGTCGGCACGTCGCTGGCGATCCAGCGCGGCTTCGTCCCCTACAAGAGCAGCGGTGCCACGCTATACAAAACCATCGGCCACGCACGCGTCACCGTCACCGAGGACTCGTGTGTGACCGCTGAACTGGTGGATGGCGCCGCGAAGCGCTACGACCGCGTCATCACCACGGATAGGACCGCTGCTACACAAGAGGGCGACCGCAATTGCCCTTGCTGACGAAGTATGACCACCTGGGCACTGGCAGCTGCGTAGGTGGTCCCTTTTTTGCACTCATCATCTAGCCCAAGGAGAACCCATGAAAATGCCCACCCTCGTACTCACCCTTGCACTGCTGACCGCCTGCTCGTCGCCTTCGGGGGATGCGAATGCCCCCGCGTCGACGAATCATGCGGAAATGCCTGCAGAATCGAAAGCATCCACGGCGGCATCAGCTTCCAACGAATCGATGCCCATGCCGGAAATGGCATCGGCGGCTACCATGGCGTCGGCCAGCGGCACGGTCGAGGCGGTCGACACCGCTGCGAAGACGATCACGATCGCTCATGGACCAATCGATGCTCTGAAGTGGCCGGCGATGACCATGACCTTCAAGGCGCCCGAGGTGGACCTGACCGCCCTGAAGCAGGGCGATCAGGTTAACTTCGAGCTCACCTCGACCGGTATGGATGGCACCATCACCAAAATAGTGCGCAAGTAGTGCGCGTCGGGAAAGGGGCGCGCACGGTCGCGCCCGAGGCGTGGGCTTGCTTCCAGGCATGGGCGCGGAGGCATACAATCCGGTTAGACTAAGTATTCCTTAGTCTAACCGAGCCCAACGAACACGCGTGATTCCTGCAGACGAACTCGCCAGGCTGATGCATGAGGCACTCGCCGACAAGTCGGCGGAACCGGCCTTTTTCCGTGCGCTGCTGGATGCAACGGTCTACGCTCACACGCCACGCAGTGGTCGTCGTGGTGAACGTCTGCGCTTCATCCAGTTCACAACGCCCGAAGGTCTGACCGTGTTGCCATTCTTCACCGAAGAATCGCAGGCCAGAACAGCGGCCGGGTCTGCAGCGACTGTCTTGGTGCTAACCGGACGTCAACTATTCGAATGGACACGGGGTGCGACACTGATGCTCAACCCAAACGAGGTAGGTTGTACGCTGTATCCCGAAGAAATCGCTGCGCTGCTCGATCATGGAGAGGTGGCCATCGTCGAGCGGATCGACACGGGCGGTCAGCAGCTTTGGATAGGGGCTTCCAGCGATTGGCCTACTTGGTTAGTCGACCGGTTGATTGCGCTCTACGCGGGTCTGGATTGTGTCGAGGCGGCTTATCTGGCTGGCATCGGTGCGCCCTATGGCTCCGAACAGCGAGGACTGTTGGTTGCCGTCTCTGTGCCAGCGAAAGATGCCGAGCGTGTCGCCCGTGCCACTACGACGGAATTGCAGCCGCACTGCCGAGCGCTTCGAACCACCGTCGACCTGACTGCTTTTGAGCCTGGTGATCTCCCGGGTTGGTTAAAGGATGCCAGCCTCGAACCGTTCTATGTGCGCGCCATGGGCGAGCGGATAGGTCTTGGTCCGCAGGGGCTGCAGTAAATGACCTCGCTACGCGAAGGTGAAGTTCTCGCCGAACAGGTTGCCTCGGAATTCGTACATGCGTTGTTTCCGAGTTTCCGAACACCGGCGTTTTTGGCTTGCCCAGACGATTTGTGCGCCAAAGCAGTGCTCGCTGCAGTTACGCGTGCGGCAGGTGCAAGAGGAGTTGCGACGGAGATCATTGATCTGCGTCCTGCGCCTGCCGAACTCCTTGGCAGGGTAACCGAGCGGCTATGTGGCTTTGAGGGTAGGCGGAAGCGGAAGGATGCGCCTGCGATCAGCGTGCTTGCGCTAGATGGGTTCGATCTTCTGGAAGGAGTGGACAATGACAGGCCGACCTATCCATTCCGTTCGGAGTTTCAATTCGACGAAGATTTCCGCTGGCTCTTCCTAGGGCGCGACTGGGGCCGGCTTCGGCGGCTATTCGGGACCTATCGTCTGCCGCTGTATCACGCAGCGTCTGATCTCACACCTGAGCCTTGGCGAACGTAATCAGGGCAGCAACTATGGCAGCTAGTATCAAGTAACTAATTGATATTAAAGGCATATCCTTGGGTTTATTGCTCCTTTCAGGCGGATATCGGCAGCCCCTCGGGGGCTGCGCCGAAGTCTGTTTTGTGTCCGCTTCCGACGGAGTCACACGGCTGGTAGGGTTGGTGCAAGTTGTTAGCTAGCATCTCCTCGCACGATGGACCCTGGCCAAAAGTGCACAACCCAAGGAATATCTGAAGTGTTCGGCTCTGTTTCGAATCCACAGGCGAGGTTGCCTAAATTTCGACAGCTACCGAAAAAGTGTCCAGACGGGCGCCGCGCCCTAGCGGATCTGGTGCCGCTGGATGCGAACAACCGCGCGCTGGTGGCGGCGGGCCTGCGCCGGCTGCGTGCCGGGAAGGGTTGCGCCGGGCTGCAGGCGCTGATCGAGGTGTCCGGGCGCAAGGCGCCGCTGCTTTCCGCCAGCGACATCGGCTTCGCGATCGCGCCGCGGATCAACGCGGCCGGCCGGCTGGAGGACATGGCGCTGGGCATCGAATGCCTGCTGACCGACGACACGGCGCGTGCGCGCGAACTGGCCGACCTGCTGCACGGCATCAACGCCGAGCGGCGCGGCGTGCAGCAGGCCATGGTCGACGATGCCGACGCCGCGCTCGCCGTGCTGCCGGCGCAAGCCGATGGCGCGTCGCCGGTGGCGGTGTGCCTGTGCCATCCCGACTGGCATCCGGGCGTGGTCGGACTGGTGGCGTCGAAGGTGAAGGAACGCCTGCACCGCCCGGTCGTCGCGTTCGCGCCCGCCGAACCGGGCAGCGACCTGCTGCGCGGCTCGGCGCGCTCGATTCCCGGCCTGCACATCCGCGACGCGCTGGCCGCCGTCGACAGCGCCCATCCCGGCCTGGTCGAACGCTTCGGCGGCCATGCGATGGCGGCGGGCCTCACGCTCGCCGCCACGCGGTTCGACGCGTTCGATGCCGCATTCCGCGCCGTGGTCGAGGCGATGGTCGATCCCGCCGTGCTGCAGGCGGAACTGCGCAGCGACGGCGAACTGCAGGCGCACGAATTCGACCGCGTGCACGCCGATGCGCTCCGCGACGGTGGGCCGTGGGGGCAGGGGTTCCCGGAACCGCTGTTCGACGGCGTGTTCGAGGTGCTCGATTGGAAGATCGTCGGTGAACGCCATCTCAAGCTGTCGCTGCGCCGAGACGGCGTGCGTGGTGCACTCAACGCGATCCACTTCGGCGGCTGGACCGGGGCCGCGCCGCCCGCGCGTTGCCGCATGGCCTACCGGCTGGCGGGCGACGACTGGCGCGGCCCGCGGGCCATCCAGCTCGTCATCGAACACCTGGAGCCGGCGGCGGGCGATTGATGCCGACGGCCGTGCCGGGTGGCGCCCGGCTGCTAGAATATGCGGCTGTTTCCACCATCGTCGCGACACGCCCAAGACCATGATCGAACTCAATCCCGTGCGCCAGCGCATCGCCGACCTGACCGGTCGGCTGGATGCGCTGAGGGGGTATCTTTGACTACGACGCCAAGCGCGAGCGCCTGGAAGAAGTAGAACGCGAACTGGAACATCCGGACGTCTGGAACGATCCGGAACGCGCGCAGGCCCTGGGCCGCGAACGCTCGTTGCTGGACAAGACCGTCAACGGCATCCGCAGCCTCACCGACGGCCTGGTCGGGGCCTCCGAACTGCTCGAACTGGCCGAGGCCGAGGATGACGAAGCCACCGCGCAGGCGGTGGTCGACGACGTCGAGCGCTACGCCGGCGAGGTGGACAAGCTGGAGTTCCAGCGCATGTTCTCCGGCAAGATGGACGCCACCAATGCCTTCGTCGACATCCAGGCCGGCGCCGGCGGCACCGAGGCGCAGGACTGGGCCGAAATGCTGCTGCGCATGTACCTGCGCTGGGCCGAGTCGCGCGGCTGGAAGACCGAGCTGATGGAAGCCAGCGGCGGCGAAGTGGCGGGGATCAAGTCGGCCACCGTGCGCATCGAGGGCGATTTCGCCTACGGCTGGCTGAAGACCGAGACCGGCGTGCATCGCCTCGTGCGCAAGTCGCCGTTCGACTCGGACAACCGCCGCCACACCAGCTTCACCTCGGTGTTCGTGTCGCCGGAAGTCGACGACAACATCGACATCGAGATCAACCCCGCCGACCTCAAGACCGACGTGTACCGTTCGTCCGGCGCGGGCGGCCAGCACGTCAACAAGACCGAGTCGGCGGTGCGCATCACCCACGTCCCCACCGGGATAGTTGTAGCCTGCCAGACCGGGCGCAGCCAGCACCAGAACCGCGACACCGCGATGAAGATGCTGGCGGCGAAGCTGTACGAGCTGGAAATCCAGAAGCGCAATGCCGAGCGCGATGCGGTGGAAGCCACCAAGTCCGACATCGGCTGGGGCAGCCAGATCCGCAACTACGTGCTCGACCAGAGCCGCATCAAGGACCTGCGCACCGGCATCGAGCGCAGCGACACGCAGAAGGTGCTGGATGGCGATCTCGACGAATTCGTCGAGGCGAGCCTGAAATCCGGACTTGAGGCCGGTTCCAAGCGCGTCGACGCCGTCTAGCCATCGATCATCCCGATCCGGCGAAGCCGCGGAGGGATCCGGTGGCGGCGGGAACATCCCTCGCTGCGCTCGGGATGACAAAACGTTTAGGCTTTCCCGATTCCCGATTCCCGATTCCCCACAGGCCATGCAATGACCGAGCAGACCACGCCGCCCGCCGCCGACGACAACGCCCTGATCGCCGAGCGTCGCGCCAAACTGGCGGCGTTGCGCGGACAGGGCATCGCGTTTCCCAACGACTTCCGGCGCGATGCCTACGCCGACGACCTGCAGGCCGAGTACGCCGATGCCGAACGCTGGACCGGCGAGGCGCTCGAGGCTACCGGGCGTCGCGTCGCGCTGGCCGGGCGCCTGCTCGCCAAGCGGATCATGGGCAAGGCCGCGTTCGCGCAGATCCAGGACCTCGGCGGCCGCATCCAGTTGTTCCTGCAGTCGGCGACGCTGGGCGACACCTACGATGCGTTCAAGGGCTGGGACGTCGGCGACATCGTCGCGGCCGAGGGCACGCTGATGCGCACCAGGACCGGCGAGCTGTCGGTCAAGGCGGAACGCCTGCGGCTGCTGACCAAGTCGCTGCGCCCGCTGCCGGACAAGTGGCACGGGCTGGCCGACGTCGAGCAACGCTACCGCCAGCGCTACGTCGACCTGATCGTCACCCCCGAGGCGCGCGATGTGTTCATCAAGCGCTCGCGCATCATCGCCGCGATCCGGCAATGGCTGGACGCGCGCCGCTTCCTCGAAGTGGAAACGCCGATGATGCATTACGTCGCCGGCGGCGCCACCGCGCGCCCGTTCACCACCCACCACAACGCGCTCGACCTGGAGCTGTACCTGCGCGTGGCGCCGGAGCTGTACCTCAAGCGCCTCGTGGTCGGCGGCTTCGAGCGCGTGTACGAGATCAACCGCAACTTCCGCAACGAGGGCGTGAGCACCCGGCACAACCCCGAGTTCACGATGCTGGAGCTGTACGAGGCCTACGTGGCCTACGAGGAGGTCATGGACCTCACCGAAGGCCTGATCCGCGACGTGGCGCTGCAGGTGCTCGGCACCACCACTGCGCAGTGGGACGGCAACACCATCGAACTGGGCCCCGCGTTCCGGCGCTGGAAGCTGGAGGAGGCGGTGCGCGAACTCAATCCGCAGATCAGCGTGGCCGACTGCCGCGACCGGGAGGCGCTGGCTCGCCACTGCGCGGCCCTGAAGATCCACGTCAAGCCGGCCTACGGCTGGGGCAAGCTTCTGCTGGAGATCTTCGAGAAGACGGTCGAAGGCGGGCTGGTGCAGCCGACCTTCATCACCCACTACCCGGTGGAGGTGTCGCCGCTGGCGCGCGAGTCCGACACCGAGCCGGGGATCACCGACCGCTTCGAGCTGTTCATCGGTGGCAAGGAGATCGCCAACGGCTTCTCCGAGCTGAATGATCCGGAGGACCAGGCCGCGCGTTTCCGTGCCCAGGTGGACGCCAAGGCCGGCGGCGACGACGAGGCCATGCACTTCGATGCCGACTACATCCGCGCGCTGGAGGTCGGGCTCGCGCCGACCGGCGGGCTCGGGGTGGGCATCGACCGGCTGGTGATGCTGCTGACCGGCTCGTCCTCGATCCGCGATGTCCTGCTGTTCCCGTACATGCGGCCCGAGGCGGGCGCCTGAGCCTGCCGGCGGGCCGACGGCGCGGAGCGCCCGGGCCAGGCGGAACTGGGCGCTCCGGGGCTTCACGCCTGCGTCACTCCCGTCCGCGTTTTAGGGCATCATTCGGTCACTTCGTGACCTGCGGAAGGGCGGATTGGCGTTGATTCGGGGATCACGGTCTCATTTTCTGGCAGGACCGGCATGGGCACAGGAATTGCTACGTATCCCCCATCTGGCGACGATCCTGCCCGGCAAGGCGGGTCGCCACGCCAACCGGGAAGCCCTGACCAGATGAATATCGTCATCGTCGACGACCAGACCTCCGCCCGCACCATGCTGCGGCACATCCTCGAGGACATCAGTCCCGAGCTGGAGGTGCTCGACTTCGGTGACCCGCAGGTGGCCTTGCGCTGGTGCGAGGAGAACCGCCCGGACCTGCTGCTGCTCGACTACCGCATGCCGGTGATCGACGGGCTGGAGTTCGCCCGTCGCTTCCGCAAGCCGTTGCTGCACCGCGACGTGCCGATCGTGCTGGTGACCGTGGTCGGCGACGAGCCGATCCGCCAGGCCGCGCTCGACGCTGGTGTCATCGATTTCCTGGTCAAGCCGGTCCGGCCGCGCGAACTCCGCGCCCGCTGCCGCAACCTGCTGCAGCTGCGCCAGCAGTCCGAATCGATCAAGCAGCGCGCGCTGTCGCTGGAGCAGCGCCTGCTGTCGAGCATGCACGAGGTCGAGGAGCGCGAGCGCGAGACCCTCAGCCGCCTGGCGCTGGCAATCGAGTTCCGTGATGCTGGCACCAGTGCCAATCTCGCCCGCCTCGCCGCGGTGGCCGGCCTGGTCGCCGAGGAAATGGGGATGTTCGAGGACGAGGTGCGGATGATCGAACTCGCCGCGCCCCTGCACGACATCGGCAAGATCGCGATCCCCGACGCCCTGCTGCTCAAGCCCGGCCCGCTGGACGCCGGCGAGATCGAGCTGATGCGCACGCATCCGCGCATCGGCCACGAACTGCTGAACGGCAGCCAGAACCGCTTCATCCAGCTCAGCGCCACCATCGCGCTGCGCCACCAGGAGCGTTACGACGGCAGTGGCTATACCGATGGCCTGGTCGGCGACCAGATCCCGGTCGAGGCGCGCATCGTCGCCGTGGCCGACGTGTTCGACGCGCTGATCTCGCGGCGTCCCTACAAGCGGGCCTGGAGCATCGACGAAGCGCTGGCCTACATCGCCGACCAGTCCGGCAAGCTGTTCGACCCTGCCTGCGTCGCTGCGCTGCTGCGCGGGCGCGAGCGGGTGGAGGACATCTGCCGCCGGTTCCCGGCGCCCGTGGACGGTCGCGGCGATGGCTGACGGCGCATTGCCGCTGTTCGACCGGTTGCGCAAGCGCCTGTCCAACCGCCCCGACAGCGAGCATGGCCAGGCCATCGTGCGCCTGGCGATGCTGATCGTCGTCTACGCCTATCTGGCCTTCGCGTTCGCGGGCGACCTGCAGCTCGCCGGGCCGGTCGCGGTCTCGGTGGCGATCCTGACCATCGACTTCGTGCTCGGCGCCGCGATCCTGGCCTGGATCGTCGCGCGGCCGGGCGTATCGCATCCGCGTCGCGTGCTGGGCATGTTCCTGGACTACACGCTGATGGGCACGGGCATGGTCCTGCTCGGCGAGAAGCTGGCGCCGATGTACGTGATCCTGCTGTGGGTCACGATCGGCAACGGCCTGCGCTACGGCCCACGTTACCTGTATGCGGCGATCGGCTTCGCGCTGGCGACCTTCGTCACGGTGATCGCCAAGACCCCGTACTGGCAGCAGAACATCTGGCTCGGCTGGGGCCTCGCGATCGGCCTGGTCGCGGTGCCGCTGTACCTGATCTCGCTGCTGCGCCAGCTGATCGCGGCAACCGAGGCGGCCAAGGCCGCGAGCGAGGCCAAGAGCCGCTTCCTGGCCAACATGAGCCACGAGTTCCGCACCCCGCTCAACGGCATCGTCGGCATGTCCGAGCTGATGATGTCGTCGCGGCTGGACAACGAGCAGCGCGACAGCGCGCAGGTCATCCAGACCTCGGCCAGGGCGCTGCAGCTGCTGGTCGACGACGTGCTCAGCATTTCCGCGATCGAGGCCGGCCGCTTCAACCGCGTCGACACCGATTTCGCGCTGCGCGAACTGCTCAAGAGCATCCACGTGATGCTGCTGCCCGGTGCGCAGGCGAAGGGCCTGGCGCTGGAGCTCAATGTCGCCGAGGACGTGCCCGACCTGCTGCACAGCGACGCCAACCACCTGCGCCAGATCCTGGTCAACCTGCTGTCGAACGCGATCAAGTTCACCTCGGAAGGCCGGGTGTCGCTGGAAGTCGGCCTGCTCGAGGGTGGCGACCTCGAACGCGTGCCGCTGCGCTTCTCCGTGCGCGACACCGGCATCGGCATCCCGCAGGACGCGTTGTCGCGGATCTTCGACGCGTTCGAGCAGGTCGAGTCCGGCCGCGGCCGTCGCTTCGGCGGCACGGGCCTGGGCACCACCATCGCCAAGGCGCTGACCGAGCTGCTTGGCGGCACCATCACGGTGGAAAGCACGCCCGGCGCCGGCTCGCATTTCCGGGTGGACGTGCCGCTGCAGCTGGCCGAGATCCAGGCGGTGGCCGAACCCACCGTCGGCGACAACGTCATCGCCTTCTCCGACCCGTTCGTGCGCCATCGCGCGCGCGTGCGCTCGCTGCGCATCCTGGTGGCCGACGACCAGCCCGCGAACCTGATGGTGATGCGCAAGCTGCTGGAGAAGGCCGGGCACCGCGCCTTCATCGTCAACGTCGGCGAGGACATCCTCGACGCGCTCGAGAACCAGTCGTTCGATGCAGTGGTGACCGACCTGCACATGCCCGGCATCAGCGGCCTGGAAGTGATCAAGCAGGCGCGCTTCATGGAAGCCGGGCGCAAGCGCACGCCGTTCATCGTGCTCAGCGCCGACGCCACCAGCGACGCCCGCATCGAGTGCGAGCGCGCGGGCGCCTTCGCCTACCTGACCAAGCCGGTCGCGGTCGACCGCCTGCTGCAGAAGCTGGCCGACATCGCCGAGGGCAACACCGACGTCACCTCCGGTGAAGCGCAGGGGGCCGTGGCCGTCGCGCCGCAGGAAACGGTGGTGTCCAAGCACATCCTCGACGAGCTGCGCGAAATGGGGCTGGGCGAGGAGTTCGTGCAGCGTTTCCTGTGGGAGTGC